>Ga0208509_1000344_pt1 | contig 17760 bp, 14 predicted proteins | sample LakWasMeta7_HOW4_2_FD_183857 | JGI IMG/M metagenome (GOLD analysis project Ga0208509, IMG submission 183857) | Freshwater sediment methanotrophic microbial communities from Lake Washington under simulated oxygen tension - Sediment Metagenome... | ecosystem: Environmental > Aquatic > Freshwater >...
CTGATAACCCGTCACCACGCGAGCGGGAATGTTGGCCACACGCATCAGGTAAACGAAGGCGGCAGCGTAGTGGCTGCAGAATCCATAGCGGGTTTCAAATAAAAAGCGTTCGATCGGTTTTTCCTCCAGCAGAGGCGGCGTCAGGGTGTAGTGAAAGTTTTCTGTTCTAAAATGATTGAGCAGCTGCCGGATGAAGTCTTCCGGAGCACTGTCAAAGCCGCGCAATTGTCTGACCAGTTGCTTGATCTCGCCGGAGGGGGCGCCGGGCAGCTGTAGGCTGTCTTGATATTCGGTTTTGGCGATGGCGCCGGTGTTGTAATGCGTATTGGATGTCAGTTTGTATTCGCTGCGTTTGTCGGTCTTTAGCGTTGAAACGAGCTGGTAGTTGGCATTCTGACGCAAAGGCCTGGTGAACTCGACCGGCAAATCCAGGGCAAAGACCCAGTTTTTATCCTGCGCTTCCATCAGCAGCGTGTAATGATAGGCCGGACCGAAAAACACGGGCTGATCAGGAGCCTGCCTGAAATCGCTCCCTTTTGCCGCCGTCCAGCGCTTGCCGTCGGTATGGGTCAATACCGGCCCGCGCCAGTAACGTTCCAGCCTGGGCGGCAGGGCGCCTTTAAATTTGACCCGAAAAACCAATTCGTCCGATAAACCCAGATTGCTGATGGACCCGGGTTCCATGCTGTCGCTTAAGCCCATTTTGGCCTGATGCTCGTCGGTAAACAGCAGCCACTGCGGCGCTTCAAGCCGGGGAAACAGCACGAACAACACCACCGCTATCGGCAAGGCCTGGGCAATGATGTAGCACGCTGTCTTCAAGGCCTCCCGTGTCCGCGCTTTAAAGCTGTTGATCAAAACCAGCGTCGCCAGCAACACGCAGCAGACAAACAGGATATAAACCGCCATGATGATGCTTTGTTGATACAAAAACTGGGTTGCCGCGACAATGAACGCCAGATAGGTGATCAGATACAGATCGCGCGCTGTTTTCATCTCCAGCAATTTCAAAGCCAAGGCGGTCACAAACAGACTGGTACCGGCATCGCGCCCCAGCAATCCCTGATGTTGAAAGTACAACAGAACTAGGCCGCAAACCGTCAGCAAGAAAATACTTGGCTTTGTCGGCAGCCAGTTTGGTTTATAAACGCCGAGAAAACGCCAACTTAACAACAGGAAAAAAAAACTAAAAACAGCAGGAGGAAGGTTATAGATGTGCGGAAAAACGATCAGCCCGATCGATACCAGCAAAAAAATCAGTGTGCTGTTTTTGTAGGCAGCAATCATCTTGTTACGCCATAGGCTCACGGTCAGCCGAGAGGTCATGGAAATTACCAGGCCTCTTCAGCCTGTGCACGGCACTGTTTATCGGGATTGGCACTATTTTGAATCCGCAGTGCTTAAAGCGCATGCCACTTGCCAAACAGGACCGGGTGGTAAAAGCTGAAACTTGATATGCCTCTTTTTTCATGAGTGATGATACGATGGGAGACATGCCCGCAAGTTGCCCTTTGAAAGAGTAAAAACCAGTTTCAGTATAGAGCAAGTTGCCGGACTAAGATCTAGAAGAAAAACGAGGACAATGTTATGACAGACCATGAACAAATACGTGGTACTTTGCTTGAAATGTTGGAAGATCTTGACGATCGCCTGACTAAAATTACCGACGATGTCAAACATGCGGATGAACCTTTGGCAAAAGATTTCGCCGAGCAGGCAACGCAAACAGAGAATGATGAAGTGCTGGACCACTTAGGCAATGCGACGCGCAGCAAAATTGAACAGGTCAAACAGGCCCTTGCCAGAATCGATAGCGGCGACTATGGGCTTTGTGAAGTCTGCGGCGAACCCATTGACAAGAAACGCCTGGAAATCTTGCCTCATGCCTGTATGTGCATAAAATGCGCGAGCCAGTCAGGTTGTTAAAGGCTATTTCTTTTCGGCTCTCTCCTTCGTTAATAGTTGCTTTCGATGAATGGATTCGACTCAGACATATAAACTACTCGACAATTCGATCAAGCTACCCTCGGCTGTTTAACGCCGAATTATGTATGAAGCTGTCTTTCAGAAGTGAATTCAGACAATGAAAAAAAATCCGCAGCCTAACAAGGCTTTTCCTATTGTCGGCATAGGCGCCTCGGCGGGCGGACTAGAAGCGCTGCAACAATTCTTCAAAGCCATGCCGCCGGAACAGGAACTCGCCTTTGTTATCGTCGTGCATTTGGATCCTGATCACGTCAGTCTGTTGCCTGAGTTATTGCAAAAACAGACCGCGATCAAGGTTGTTCAGATTACGGACGGCATGCGGGTTGAACCGAACCATATCTATGTGATTCCGCCCAACAAAAGCTTATCGATCCTCGACAGAAAACTGCAGCTGATGGATCTGGAACTGCCCCGCTCCAGCCACTTACCCATCGATTTTTTCTTCCGCTCGCTCGCCCTGGACCAGCGCGACAAAGCGATTGGCATCATTCTCTCCGGCACAGGCTCCGACGGCAGCCTGGGGCTAAAGGAGATAAAAGCGGAAAACGGTCTGGTGATGGTTCAGGATGAAGCCTCTGCCAAATACAATGGCATGCCGAAAAATGCGATCCATACCGGCCTGGCCGATTACATAATGCCACCAGGCGAGATGCCGGCCCAGCTGATCCGATATACCCGCTATCCAAAAACCTTTAACGCGCTTGCCATCAGCCAGCAAGAACAGATTGAAGGCTTTCTGCATAAAATATTTATGCTTATCCGCAATCAGACTGGCCACGATTTTTCACTATATAAAAAAAACACCATCCATCGACGCATCCAGAGACGCATGCAGCTGCATCAAATTGAAGATATGGCTGATTATTTTGCTTTTTTGCAAAAAAGCGATCGGGAAGTAGCCACGCTGGCCAGGGAATTATTGATCGGGGTCACCAGTTTTTTTAGGGATGCTGAAGCATACGACATCCTGCTGCACAAGGTTTTGCCGCCCTTTCTTGAACGAAAACCCCATGATTACACCTTGCGGGTCTGGGTGCCGGGCTGCAGCACCGGTGAAGAAGCCTATTCGATGGCGATCCTGATTCAGGAATGCCTGGATAACATCAAGCATCCTATCAATGTCCAGATTTTCGGCTCTGATATCAATGCAGCCGCAATTGAGACGGCGAGGCGGGGGCTTTATTTGTCCGGTATCAACGTCGATGTTTCACCAGAGCGCCTTAAACGTTTTTTTATCAAGGAAGACGACACCTACCGCGTCAGGAAATCAATCCGGGAAATGCTGGTTTTCGCGACCCAGGATGTCATTAAAGACCCGCCCTTCACCAAACTCGATATCATCAGCTGTAGAAACTTGTTGATTTATTTTGGCCCGGATCTGCAAAAAAAAATATTGCCGATCTTTCATTACAGCCTGAAGGAGGGCGGCATCATGTTCCTGGGGCCCTCGGAAACGACCGGACAATCGGATCGGTTTTTCACCGTGCTGGACAAAAAATGGAAAATATTCCGTAAAAATGATTTCCCCGGACCCAGGCCGGGAAGCCTCAATCTCCATAAATCGATTCATCCGATAATACCCGACGAGGCCAAGGTGCCCAATATCGTCCAAACAGCCGAAGAATTAAGCATGATGCAACTGGTTGAAGCCATACTCAGGCACAGCTCAGCGCCTCCCTGCGCCATTATTGACGCCAATAGCAACATCATCTATGTGCATGGCCGGCTGGGCAGATATCTGGAACCTGCGGAAGGAAAAATCAGCGTCAATATCATAGAATTGGCCCGCCCCGGCCTCAAAATCGAACTGATTTCATCGATCCGCCAGGCGGCCCAAACCAGAAAGAAAGTGCACAAGAAGATATCAGTCGTTCAACCGGATGGCAGCCCAACCAAAGTGGCACTAACGATCAGCCCCATTCTGGAACACTCTTCTATATCCGGCTTACTGATGGTAATGTTTGAAGAGATAGCGCCGGAAGCGCCGTTAAAAAAGACAAAATCAAAAGCCTTACCGGCAACAGCAAAAGAACTGGAGTCACTGCAACAACAACTGGATTTCACTAAAGAAAATCTGCAAACCACGATCGAAGAGCTGGAAACCTCCAACGAAGTCCTCAAATCGACCAATGAAGAGCTCCAGTCCACCAACGAGGAATTGCAAAGCACCAATGAAGAACTGGAAACCTCTCAGGAAGAGCTGCAATCGCTGAACGAAGAAGCCGTGACCGTGAATGCAGAACTGCAAAGTCGAATCGATGAATTGCAGTCCGCCAATGACGACATGAAAAACCTGTTTGACAGCACCCAGATCGCCACCCTTTTTCTGGACACCCGCTTTTGCATCCGCCGCTTCACGCCCAAGATCAAGGAAATCATTAACCTGGAAGCAAGCGATATGGGCCGGCCTATCGCTCATTTCACCTCTAAGTTGCAAGGCATGGATCTTACCGCCGTTTCCAGTCAGGTCCTCAAGACCCTCGAAAAGCATGAATCAGAAATCTATGATGATAAAGAACGTTGCTTCTTTATCCGTGTCTTGCCCTATCGCACCACCAACAATGTCATCGATGGCGTCGTCATCAGCTTTGAAGATATCAGCATTCGTAAAAAAGCCCAGCAAGCCCTCATCAGTAGTGAAATACGCTATAAACGTTTGTTCGATTTTAGCCCTGTGCCGATGTGGGAGCAGGACTTTTCCAAAGTTGCCTTGGCCTTGCAGACCCTTCGCGCTGAAGGCGTAACCGATCTCGGCGAATACCTCCGTAAGCAGCCGCAAGACGTGGAAAAACTGTCAAAAATTGCGCCTGTTTTGGATATCAATAAAGCGGCCATGGCATTATTCAAAGCGGATGGCAAAAGAAAGCTGGCTTTAACCCTGCCGGATCTGATGATTCAGCGATCAACCCAACCCTTTATAACGCAATTGCTGGCCGTCTGGAATCAACAGGACAACCTCAGCCTTGATTGCCAATGCGAGGATCTGCAGGGGAATCTATTGACATTCAATCTGAAATGGGTCGTACCCGAAGATGTCGGCCATTTGATCTACCGCAATGTGATTGTTGTTTTGCCCCAATTGATTCAATAGAATATCTCTTCTTACAAAGCGGTATCGAGCCGACATGAAAAACATGCCAGACAAGTTTAATCAGCTAAGAAAGCAGGCTGAAGCTTTATTATCCGCACCTTATGATTCGGCTACTCCTCATTCAATGCATGAATTCAGTGAACTGCTGCATGAGCTGGATACCTACCGTATCGAACTGGAACTGCAAAACGATGAGCTGCTAAAAGTCCAAATACAACTCCAGGACACCACCCAGGACTATATCGAACTTTATAACTTTGCCCCGGTCGGCTATATCACCCTCAACAGTGAAGGCATCATACTGAAAGCCAATATGACGCTGGCTGCCATGTTCGGCGTGGATCTGGCGCACATTGTCAACAAACCATTTTCGGGTTTTGTGCTGGATCTCGACCAGGATGTTTTGTACCACTATCGCCAGGAACTGGCGACCAACAAATCCGCCCCCAGTTGTGAATTGCGCCTGCGCACCAACGATGGCCGAGATCTGTGGGTCTTGCTGGACGGTCTGTTTAAATCAGGCCAGGAACGCTATGAAATTAATCTGGCGCTCACGGACATCACTCGCTTAAAAAATACGCAAGCGCTTTTGAACAAAAGCGAAGTCAATTTGCGCACCATTTTCGATAATGTCCTGGACGGCATTATCCGAATTGATGAACATGGCATCATCGATTCGATCAATCCCGCCGTGGAAACCATTTTTGCCTATTCCGCTGAAGAATTGCTTGGCAGCCACATTAGCCGCATCATCCCGAATATTGACTGGTTGGCTTACGACGCCGAACTGGCCTACTGCCGAGACTGCGGCGGATGTAAAACTTTCGGTTTCCGGCAAGAATTGGATGGCGTTAAAAAAGAGGGGGCCTTGTTTCCAATTGATCTGGGAATTAGTGAAATTAACGCGGACCCGCGTTTTTTTATCATCACTGTCCACGATATAAGCGAGAGCAAGCAAACGGAAATAGCCCTTCAGCAGGCCGACCTCCGGAAAAATGAATTTTTGGCCCTGCTGGGCCATGAACTCAGAAATCCCCTCGAACCCATCCGCAATGCCGTCCGTATCCTGCAAACCCAGAGCCCCGCCAAATCCACGCTGGACTGGTGCAGCCAGATCATCGACCGCCAGGTGAAGCACATGGCGCTGCTGCTCGATGACTTGCTCGATATAGCGCGCATCACGCAGGACAAAATTAGCTTAAAAATTGAATGTTTTGATTTTGCCGAAATTATGGATGGCGCTATTGAGACCTGCCACCCGCTGATAGAAAAGCGCAAACAGGAACTGCTTATTTCCCGCCCGGACAAACCCCTCTGGATCAAGGGCGACCGTGTCCGCTTGACGCAAGTGCTATCCAACCTGCTTGACAATGCCTCCAAGTTCACCAGGGAAGGAGGCAAAATCACACTGACTGCAACAGAAGACGAAGGCTTTCTCTTGATCAGCCTGAAAGACAACGGTATCGGTATTTCTGCCGAAATGCTGCCTCATATTTTTGATCTTTTTTCCCAGGCCGAGACTTCTTTAGCCCGAACTCAGGGTGGCCTCGGCATTGGACTAACACTGGCGCGCCGGTTGGTCGAAATGCATGGCGGCTCCATCAGCGCTACCAGTGTCGGCAATCTGCAGGGCAGTGAATTCACCATACGCCTGCCATTATCCGCCGCACCTTCCTCAGCGCCAGCGCCGCAACCTCAAGCCTTGGCGACCCCGGACAAGCTTCGCATTCTGATTATCGACGACTATACCGATATTGCAGAAAGTCTGGCCATGTTGCTGCAGATAGAGGGCCATGAAGTTGAAACAGCGGACTGCGGTTTAAAGGGGCTAGAACAGGCACTGGCTTTTCGCCCTCAAGTTGTCCTGCTCGACATCGGCCTGCCTGATATCAGCGGCTACGAGGTTGCAAAACGCTTGCGCAGTCTGCCGGAAACCCGGCAAGCAGTCCTGATCGTGATGAGCGGGTACGGCAGCACAGAGTCTCTTGAAGCAACCAAGTCGGTCGACTTCGACCATTACCTGCTCAAACCCGTGAATGCCTCGAGTTTATCGTCCTTGCTGGCGACGGTAACGGCCAGCATGGCTTCTGTTGCAGCAACCCCCGATCCCTATAATCAGGATTTTCATAAAGGGTTGAATTCTGATTAGCTGGGCGCTCTTCATAACGGCTTTCTGAAGTAACGGCGCCTCTGAGCGGACTCATACGGTAAACGGCTGAGGAAAGCCTGAGCCAGGGCTCCTAAAAAGGGATGCCATTTTCTGGCGCCATCAGAATATCTTCAGCGTCTAAAGATGTCTGTCCAGAACGGTCATGGCCTCTTCACACTCTATTATCGATTTGTCACTCATTAAAATATAATTCGCCAAACCGATAATAGCCCGCCAATGCGACCAGATCGAGACAAATTTGTAGGCTGCAAAAAAGAGTTCGGCAATTTTCCTTTCCCTCTGCTCTTTGTCTTCCAGCAGGCACTCCAGATATTCATTGACCAGCGCCAGATCTGCAGAGCCCCCGTAATAATGCAGGGCATTCAGATCGACCAGGTAGGGATTAATCATTTCATCATCACGTTTGGCGATATACATGGCTTCGGCCAGCGGCCCCACCAGTAAGTTGATGATATCGGCTTCGAAGGCTCGTTCATACGCCAGTTTCTGGTCCGGATAAAAGCGCTCGGTTGCCTCGGCCGTTGACGAGGGCAAGGTATGAATCAGACGACCGCCATCGATTCTGGCCATGCCATTGGCGCAGTTTAATGCCAACTCCAAAGGCTGAGCCTGACTATTTTCAACTTTGGTAACAATCTGAAAAAAAACAGGAGGCAGCTGCCTCTGCTTATTGCCTAAATAAATCGCCGCCGCATGTCCCGCTTCATGAATGGCAGTCTGGACGCTCAATTCTTGATTGCTTATCTGAATACGGACTTGGGCTATTTCCTTACGTTTCATAATAAAACCTGTTTAAAAAAAATGCGGGCCAGCAAGCCTGCCCGCATCATAACGAGGAAGGATAAGTAACTCTGCTGCTTAGGTACAGTCAAGAGTCGGGCAAAGTCTAACGGCCGAAGCTAGCCTTGAAAATGTGTCATATTGCCGCGCGACAAAATGCCGCCGCAGTTGGCAAGGTAGTTGCTTTGTATACTTGGTTTGACCTTCCGAAACCCGCTTGCCATGCGGATTTTTGCCGGCAAGCATCCCTTGTTTTGGGTCAAATCACTCAGTCAAGCTGCGGCATTTCCCACAGTTTTTAAAGTGTAGTCTAAGAATGGCTTTAAATCAGCGATCCCCCGGACTTGAATGGCTTGCATGCAGGCTTAAAATAAAGAGCTCCAGAGTTCATCAACTTTTTTAATGATTTCCGGCTTCATCACGATAGGCCGCCCCCATTCCCGGTGGGTTTCGCCAGGCCATTTATTGGTGGCGTCAAAACCCACCTTGGAACCGAGGCCGGAAACCGGCGAGGCAAAATCCAGGTAATCGATCGGGGTGTTTTCCAGTATGGTTAAATCGCGGGCTGGGTCCATGCGCGTGGTCATGGCCCAGATGACATCTTCCCAGCTGCGCACGTTGACATCGTCATCGACGACAATGACAAACTTGGTATACATGAACTGGCGCAGGAATGACCAGGTACCGAGCATGACGCGTTTGGCATGACCGGCGTACTGCTTTTTCATGCTGATCACGGCCATGCGGTAAGAGCACCCTTCCGGCGGCAGGTAAAAATCGACGATTTCGGGGAATTGCTTTTGCAAAATCGGCACGAACACCTCGTTCAAGGCCACGCCCAGAATAGCCGGCTCATCGGGCGGACGCCCTGTGTAAGTACTGTGATAGATAGGCGCCTGACGCTGGGTGATGCGTTCAATCGTGAACACCGGAAATTCATCGACTTCGTTGTAATAACCGGTGTGATCGCCGAAGGGACCTTCGGGCGCGGTTTCGCCCGGATAGATAAAGCCTTCCAGCACTATTTCCGCGCTGGCCGGGACTTGCAGGTCATTGATCAGGCATTTGGCCACTTCGGTTTTACTGCCGCGTAAAAGCCCCGCAAAAGCGTATTCGGACAACGAGTCGGGAATCGGCGTGACGGCAGCCAGAATGGTGGCCGGATCGGCGCCTAAAGCAACGGCGACCGGAAAAGGCTGACCAGGATGCGCGGCCTGCCATTCTTTAAAATCCAGAGCACCGCCGCGATGCGCCAGCCAGCGCATGATGACCTTGTTTTTGCCGATAACCTGCTGGCGATAAATACCCAGATTCTGCCGCTCTTTATGCGGGCCTTTGGTGATCACCAGAGGCCAGGTGATTAAAGGACCCGCATCGTCCGGCCAACAGGTCTGGATAGGGTAATCGCCCAGATCGATTTCATCGCCCTCCCGCACCAGTTCCTGGCACGGCGGGGACTTGACCAGCTTGGGCGCCATATTCAGCACTTGCCTGAATACCGGCAGCTTGTCCATGGCGTCTTTCATGCCTTTGGGCGGCTCGGGTTCTTTCAAATACGCCAGTAGCTCGCCGATGCCGCGCAGCTCATCGACAGACGCCGCGCCCATGCCCATGGCGACACGGCGCGGCGTCCCGAAAAGATTGGCCAGGACGGGAATATTGGCGCCTTTCGGATTTTCAAACAGCAAGGCCGGGCCGCCCTGTTTCAGCGTGCGGTCACAAATTTCAGTCATTTCCAGATAGGGATCGACTTCAACAGTGACACGCTTTAGCTCACCCTGTTTTTCCAGTTGCTTTATAAAGTCGCGCAGATCCTTGTATTTCATGCGGCGATTCCGTTATGTCTGAGCAAGGCATCGATAGTCGGTTTGCGGCCGCGAAACTGGATAAATAATGCCATCGCATCCTGACTGCCGCCTTTTTCCAGGATATTGGTCATAAAGGCCTGGCCGGCTTCCCGGTTAAAAATACCTTTTTCTTCAAACAAGGAAAACGCATCGCTGGATAAGACTTCCGCCCATTTGTAGCTGTAATATCCGGCGGCATAGCCGCCCGCGAAAATATGCGAAAAACTGTGCGCAAAGCGGTTGAATTTCGGCGGCTCGACAACCGCCACCTGTCTTCTGACCTGTTCCAGCGTTTCGTAAATGCGGCCGCCTTTGTCCGGATCGTAATCGCGGTGAATTCTGAAATCAAACAGGCTGAATTCGAGCTGCCGCACCATGATCATGCCGGCCTGAAAGTTTTTCGCCGCCAGCATTTTCTGAAACAGCTCATCCGGTAAAGCTTCGCCGGTCTGATAATGCCCGGATATCAGCGCCAGCGCCTCCCGCTCCCAGCACCAGTTTTCCATGAACTGGCTGGGCAACTCGACGGCATCCCATTCCACACCGTTAATGCCGGAAACACCCAGATGATCGACCTGCGTCAGCAGGTGATGCAGGCCGTGGCCGAATTCGTGAAATAAGGTAGTGACCTCGTCATGGGTCAGCAAGGCCGGCTCATCGCCCGAGGGCGGCACGGGTTCCCTACCCGTTGCCGCACTTCCACCTTCCATAGCGATCGGTGGGGTAAAGTTGCAGGTCAGGTAGGCGACCGGTATTTGAATGTGATCACCGGATTTTTTGCGCCCCACACAGTCATCCATCCAGGCGCCGCCGCGTTTTTTGGCGCGGGCGTACAGGTCGGTATAAAACTGACCTCGCAGATGCCCGTCCTGGTCCTGTATCTGGAAAAAACGCACATCGGGATGCCAACTGTCGAAATCATGGATTTCGCTTATCTGCAAGCCATACAGTTTTTCAACAATGGCAAATAAACCGGGGAAGACCCGCGTGATCGGAAAATAGGCCTTCACGGCTTCCTGGGACAACTGATATTCATGCTGGCGCATTTTTTCCGAATAATAGCTCAAATCCCAGGACTGAAGGTCGCCGACGCCGTAGTGTTGGCGTGCAAATTCACGCAACTCCGCCAGATCCTTGCGTGCCTGGCGCCAGGATCGATCAGCCAGATCTTCCAGAAAAGACGTCACCTCTTCCGTATCGTTCGCCATTTTGGTGGCCAAGGATAGTTCGGCATAATTATTAAAACCCAGCAGGCGCGCTTTTTCATGACGCAGCGCCAGGGTTTTCTCCATGATTTCACTATTATCCCAGCGCCCGGCATGGGGGCCTTGATCAGAAGCGCGGGTAGCGAAAGCCTCATAATGTTCGCGGCGCAGCTCACGGTTGTCAGCATAGGTCATGACGGCAATATAGGAGGGAAATTGCAGCGTGATCAGCCAGCCTTCTTCCTGTTGACTTTCGGCCGCTTGCCTGGCCTGGGCCAGCGCCGAAGGCGGCAAACCCGCCAGGTCCTCTTCGTCCCGAATGAGTTTGCTCCAGGCGTTGGTCGCATCCATCAGGTTTTCTTCATACTTGCTGGCCAGGCGCGATAATTCCTGGCTGATTTCTTTGTAGCGCTGTTTTTTCTCGGCATCAAGATCGACACCGGATAATCTGAAATCCCTTAAGGCATTGTTGATGATTTTTTGCTGGGCCTGATCCAGCGTGGTAAATGCCTCGCTTTCGGCGATAGAGCGATAGGCGTTAAACAGTTTCTCGTTTTGCCCCATCTCGGTCGAATATTCGCTGAGTTTGGGCAGACAGGCATTATAAGCCTCGCGCAGTTCGTCGCTGCTGATCACCGAGTTCATGTGACTGACCGGAGACCAGGCTTTATTCAGCATATCTTCGGCGTTTTCAATCGGCTCGATCAGGTTTTCCCAGCTGTAATCGCTGGTCGCCTCAAGGTGCTGGTTGACCACGGCACGGGCGTTCGCCAACAGCTGATCGATCGCCGGCTCAATATGTTCGGGTTTGATTTGGGAAAATTGCGGGAGCGTGGAATTGCAAAGTAAGGGATTGTTCATGGTTGTCAGGACAGAATGCTCATGGCCGCATTAACGCGCTGTTGCGCTCTATGCAGCAGGTTCAGGGAAAAATCAGGGATTAGTTTACCGTTGTTCTGTTTGGCATCGGCTGGGGCAGAATGGATATACGGCAGCTCGTAAAAATTAGCGGACCCAGCATGGCTGTGCCATTTGGCCTTACCTTTTGGCGGATTGGGTGATATGTCGGAAACATTATCCTCCCTGTTTATTGCCGTTGCCTGAGTTGGCGATCATTTTGGGCCACGATCGTCAAAAAACAGCGCTGTTTTTGAAAGAATATCGTGCCAGCTGCGCTGCTTTTTATCAAACAGAATCCACCAGAAACCCAATCCAAAAACAGCCCAGGAGACGATGGCAGTGACAAAGCGCAGCAAAGCCTGTTGCCAGCTGATGGGGGCGTGGTCAAGCGTCAGCACTTTTATTTTCCAGGCGCGCAAACCCAAAGTTTGACCGCCATGGGTCCAGAACCAGGCATAAAAGAAGAAGCTGATAACGAGCAGATAAACGGGATAAAAAACCTGACGGGAAGTGAATGCCTCGCCGTCATTAATCGGCAGCAGCAGCGCCGTTGCGACAAAAAAGAGGGCAATCAGCAGCAATAAATCATACAGTATCGCTGCCAGCCGGCGTAATAAACCAGGTCCGACCCTGGGGCCGTAACCTGGTTGCGGCGTACTTTCTTTGCCGTTCAGAACAATTAAATTTTGAATAAAGCTAATTTTTGACCAAAATACATGCACATCGCAACCAGTGCGCCCAGCATCGCCAGGGAGAATAAAAACGGCGGCTTATGGAACAGAAGAATTAAGAAATCTGTTACAAAAAGGCTGGTTATAAGGGGTTGGTCAATAAAGCCATTAAGAATCTTTTTGCACATAACAATTCCATCAAGCACACTAATAAAATGAATTAGTGCGAGTATTTAAATTAGGGTTGCCTGGTCTTTACCTGGTCATGCTCAACGCATAAAACAGGATAGCGTTTAAAAACGAAACAGAATTCTACTATATCCAAAAGGGGAAAGTAAAAGAAAGCTGATGATTGGGCTAAAATGTATGAAATGATATGATTGTTAAAACTCAAAAAACTAACAGGGATTACGATTATTTTAAATTTCTTTAAAAAACTTATTTCTTCGGCCATAAAAGAAGTCGAACCGGCTGCGCCGCAAGTCAGGGTTTATACGCGTTCTGAACACAACATTTCGCGCTCCCAAATCAGCGAAAATGCATTGAAGGTGTTGTATCGGTTGCAAAAGTCCGGCTTTGAGGCCTATCTGGTCGGCGGCTGCGTGCGTGATTTGCTGCTGGGCAGGGAGCCTAAGGATTTTGATGTGGTCACCAATGCCGATCCTGAACAAGTCAGACAGGTATTCCGCAATTGCCGTTTGATTGGGCGCAGATTTCGTCTCGCGCATGTACATTTCGGCAGGGAAATCATTGAAGTTGCGACCTTTCGTGGCGGCGGCAACGACGAACAAAACGACAAGCCTTTGTTGAATCAGGAAGGTCGTTTGTTGCGGGATAATGTTTACGGCACCATCGAAGAGGATGTCTGGCGCCGGGATTTTACCGTTAATGCGCTGTATTACAACATCAAGGACTTTTCGGTGGTCGATTACACCGGGGGCATGGCCGATCACAAATCCGGCACACTCCGGCTGATCGGAGATCCCGAAACCCGTTTTCGTGAAGACCCGGTGCGGATGCTGCGCGCGGTGCGCTTTGCCGTTAAGCTTGGCTTTAATCTGGATCCTGCCTGCGAACAAGCCATGCACCAGGTCGTGGACCTGTTGAGCAGCATTCCCTCCGCCCGTCTTTATGATGAAACATTAAAGCTGTTTTTATCCGGCTACGCCCTACAAACGTTTGAAATGTTGCGGCACTACCGGCTGTTTCAGGTGCTGTTCCCGGAAACGGAAAACAGCCTGGCCGTTGAGGAGGAGGGATTTCCTCGCCTGTTTTTAATCAGGGCGCTGGAAAATTCAGATACCCGGATTGCCGAGGGCAAAACCGTTACCGCCTATTTTTTACTGGCTGCGTTTTTATGGGAGCCGGTTGTGATCCGGGCCAAGGCAAAACTGGCTGAAGGCGAGATCGAATACCTGGCTTACCAGGAAGCGATCAGTGAAGTCCTCTCCAGACAAGTCAGGACTACCGCACTGCCTCGGCATATCAGCACCGCCATGCGCGAGGTCTGGAGCCTGCAACCCAAGTTTAATGCGCGCATCGGCTCCAAACCCAGCCGCTTATTAATGCATCCTCGCTTCAGGGCGGCCTATGATTTCCTGTTGCTGCGTGCGGAAACCGGCGGCGCCGATCCGGAGCTGGCGGCGTGGTGGACTCGTTACCAGCACGCGGACGAAACGGAGCAAAGAAAAATGACCCGGCCGCCGCGCAGTGGCTCTAAAAAAACAGGTCGGAAAAAAAGCCATCGCAATAACGCCAAGCCTGCGACTTTCGTGGAAAAAGACGGCTAAAAGCGCCGAATACTCATCGCCATGAATACATCAATAACAAATCCGATCACGGCCTATATAGGCCTGGGCAGCAATCTCGCCGATCCCGCCGGCCAGATTAAAACAGCGCGCGCGGAAATTGCCGCTTTGGCGAATGTGCAAGAATTGGCCTTTTCCAGCTTGTATCATAGCCCGCCCATGGGGCCTCAGGACCAGCCTGATTATGTCAATGCGGTGATGGCGATTGGAACCACATTGCCGGCGCTGGATTTGCTGCACAGCCTGCAGCGCATCGAACACGAACAAGGCAGGGTAAGGACAGGTGAACGCTGGGGGGCCAGAACCCTGGATCTGGATATATTGCTCTACGGCGACCAGCAAATTGACGAACCCGAACTGATCGTGCCGCATGCGGGACTCGCCCAAAGAGCTTTTGTGCTGTACCCCTTGTTTGAAATTGCCCCGCAATTGCGAATTCCGGGCAAAGGCAAGCTTGTCGATCTGCTTGCGCAGTGTCCGCAGGCCGGATTAAAGCGGCTGGACTGACATGCATCAATACCCCTCGATACCGGCAACGAAACCGCTGTCCATCATCGATTTGACCGCCATGAAACAGCGTGGCGAAAAAATCAGTTGTTTAACGGCTTATGATGCCAGCTTTAGCGCATTGATCGACAGCGTAGGCGTTGACATGCTGCTGGTAGGTGACTCCCTGGGCATGGTGATACAGGGACATGACTCCACGCTGCCGGTTAACATGGACGCCATGGTTTATCACTGCCGATGCGTCAGCCAAGCCCGGCAGCGCGCATTTGTGCTGGCAGATCTGCCGTTCATGACCTACGCCAATCCGATAATGGCGGCGAAAAATGCTGCACGGCTGATGCAGGCCGGCGGCGCGCAGATGATCAAGCTGGAAGGGCCGCGGCTTGAAATTGTCCGTTTTCTGGTGGACCAGGGTGTGCCGGTGTGCGGCCATTTGGGCTTGTTGCCGCAATCCATTAATCAATTGGGTCACTATAAAGTGCAAGGCAGGGAGCGTGCAGAGGCCGACAGAATCATTGCCGACGCCCTGAAGCTGGAACAGGCGGGTGCGGGCATGCTGGTACTGGAATGTGTGCCGGCAACGCTGGCCAAAGACATCAGCTCCCAACTCAGCATTCCCGTTATCGGCATTGGCGCCGGCATAGCCTGCGACGGCCAGGTGCTGGTACTTTACGACATGCTCAATATCGGCCTCGGCAAAAGACCCCGTTTTTCCAAAAATTTTATGCAGGGAGCGGCGAGCCTGCAAGACGCAGTCATGGCTTATCATCAGGCCGTCAAGCAGTCACAGTTTCCAACACCCGAACACAGCTTTTAAATTTCATGCGAACCCTTAAATTAGTCTCCGAATTGCGCAGCGTCGTCGGCGCCTGGCGCAGGGCCGGCGAAAGCATCGCCTTTGTTCCGACGATGGGCAATTTGCATGCCGGGCATTTGAAACTGGTCAACGAGGCCAGAAAAAAAGCCGATCGCGTAGTGGTCAGCATTTTTGTCAATCCTACCCAGTTCGGCCCTGGCGAAGATTATGAGACCTATCCCCGTACCGAGCGCGAAGATCAGGAAAAACTGGCCGCCGCCGATACGGATGTATTATTCCTCCCGGACGTCTCCGAAATGTACGCACCGGAGGCCCGAACCGTAGTTCAGGTCACCGGCGTATCAGATGACTACTGCGGCGCTTCCCGTCCGGGCCATTTTAATGGTGTGGCCACCGTTGTCTGTAAATTATTCAACATGGTGCAACCGGATATCGCCTTTTTTGGTCAAAAAGATTTTCAACAGTTGACGGTCATCCGCGCCATGGTCCGCGATTTGAATGTGCCCGTCGAGATAATCGGGGTGGATACCGTTCGTGAAGCCAGCGGCCTGGCCATGAGCTCCCGCAACGGTTATTTGTCCGGACAAGAAAGACTGCTTGCGCCAAAACTGTACCAAATTTTATGCCATGCCCGGGATGCCGTACTGTCAAGAAATCAAGCGTACCCGGAAATAGAAGAGCAGGCGCTGAAGTTGCTGCGCGAAGCCGGATTTCAGCCGGATTATTTTGCTATTTGCCGCAGCAGCGATTTGGCAAAAGCCCGGCCAGAAGACAGCGAACTGGTGTTGCTGGTTGCTGCAAAATTGGGCAAAACCCGACTGATCGATAACATTCATTTTGCCTTACCGGCAACAAGCGATGCGCTTAAAAGAGACAATCCAGACAATCCCGGCCCGGTAAAAAGTTGATGCTTGACTGTAAATAATGGATAATGCCCGGTTCTTAAACGTATTTTTATTGTTTTAATTATGCAGACGACAATGCTTAAAGCGAAATTACACAGGGCCACGGTAACCCGTTCTGAATTGGGTTATGAAGGTTCGTGTGCTATCGATAGCAATTTTCTTGAGCTATCCGGAATCAGGGAATACGAGCAGATACAGATTTATAACATTAATAATGGCGCGCGTTTTACAACTTACGCCATTCGCGCCGAAGCGGGTTCGGGCATATTTTCAGTGAATGGCGCCGCCGCACGCCTGGCTTGTCCTGGCGACCTGATCATTGTCTGCGCTTATGCGCAATACGATCAAAAAGAACTGGTCGACTACAAGCCCACCCTGGTTTATTTCAATGAGAAAAACGAAGTCATCCGCTCTTCTGATTCGATTCCTGTGCAGATAGCGGCGGCCTAAACCCACCGGCTCTTCGGCGCTTTATTATTAAATGCGCAAACAAATTCAGCTCATCGCGCCCGCACAGTTTTGATTCCGGAACTGCCGGGCGCCTAAGCACCGGAATTAAGCGAATTATCCCGGTCGATTGCCCCGTCCTCTTCCTTCATTGTGCCTGCACCGCGCCAGTCGCCTCAATTTCGTTGCACGCTATTAATAACTAAAGCCCCCTTAGCCATCTAATAATTAAGACCTGCTGCCGATGAAACAGATTGAACGGGGCAAGCTTTCGCCTCCTGCCCGGCATTATTTCTGGTAGTCTTCGTAATAGTCTTTTTGCACATCATAGATAAAACTGTCGTAGCCATCGCGCATGTCATACAAAAGCCCATACGAGGCTCTCTCGGTATCTCTGAAGCTTCGGTGAAGTCGGCTAAAAAAACCGACCGATTCCTCCCGACTCGGCAGCAGAGAAGCCTCCTGTTCCTGCACCGGTTTATGCCATGTGCAAGAGCAAAGATTCAGTGACAATAGCAGTAATGAAAAGGGGTAAAGGCGCATGACGAGTCTCCGGTGTTTCTTAGAAAGCAAGCAATAAAGGCGCCATTAATCCAACCCTCTATTCATGCCTTATAACCAGCTGA
>Ga0208509_1000347_pt1 | contig 17735 bp, 18 predicted proteins | sample LakWasMeta7_HOW4_2_FD_183857 | JGI IMG/M metagenome (GOLD analysis project Ga0208509, IMG submission 183857) | Freshwater sediment methanotrophic microbial communities from Lake Washington under simulated oxygen tension - Sediment Metagenome... | ecosystem: Environmental > Aquatic > Freshwater >...
TGGTGATCTGGCCGCTCTCAAGCGGTTCGCGTAAAACTTCGAGTACTTTACGGTCAAACTCAGGCAGCTCATCCAGAAATAAAACACCGTGATGTGCCAGCGAGATTTCACCCGGGCGCGGAATACCACTGTCAAATACAAATTTATATGAGAATATGGCATATAAGATATATTGATAGACGAGAATGAACGCCAATCCTAAGCACTCCGTAAGAAAAATACCAACATCATTCCGAAGTATAACAGGCGTTATGCCTACTTCGAATAATGAAAGCCAGCAATTTGAATCTACATTAGAGCGTGATCTTATGTATATTCTGAAATTTGACTTTCAGGTAGACAAATTTGTTGCTCAGCCAGTGACAATTAACTACATAGACAAACTTGGTAACCCTCGAACATATACACCTGACCTGATTATTTATTACCGCAAAGACTTAGCTGAATCTAAAGGAAAAAAGCCTGTCCTTTGCGAAGTTAAGTATAAGGACGACTTGTGTCAGAACTTCCGTGAGTATCATCCAAAATTCAGAGCAGCTATACGTTATGCAAAAGCAAAAGACTGGATCTTTAAAGTCTACACTGAAGAACACATTCGAAGTCCCTATCTAACAAACGCTAAATTCCTACTTCCTTATTTAGATGTAAAAACTGATGAAGGAATGTTATCCAGCATTCTTTTGAGGCTTGAAGATATGAGAGAAACAGACCCTCAAACGCTTATTGCATCAATGTTCTCTGATAAATGGAATCAAGCTATGTTGTTACCATTTTTATGGTATTTGATAGCGGTGCGATCTATTGGAACCAACCTAATGCAACCACTCACTATGACAAGCAGAATATGGCATAAATATGAATAAGGTCATTTCAAAACCAATCAAGTTATTACCTGGAGTAACGATAACCTACAAGCAATCACAATTTGTGATCACTGATATTCTGGATCTAGAATCAGTCATTGGGAAAAACTTAGATACTCAAAGATCGCAACGTATTTTGGTTAAAGATATTTCTCCAGAAAATATTATTACCCTTAAACAAAATGCAAATAATCTAGCAGCCATTACAGATGAAGATTGGCAAGAAGCCAATCGAATGTTCTCAATCATTAAACCTATCCTAGAGGCTGGCCGAGGACGTAGGGTCCTCACTGTTAAGCAAGTCTCGGAAGAGCATGAAATTAGTCAGGCTACTTTGTATAGGTGGATATCTAACTATGAGCGGGAACAGCGTGTTTCGTCATTAATACGTCCGACTCGCAGAGATAAAGGTTTATCTCGGATAGATCCAAATGTTGAAGAAATCATTACGAAGCATATCAATACTTCATTTCTGTCTGAAGAACGACCTACGCCTATTCGCGTATGGAAACTTATTAAAGCAGATTGCTTAAAACTTCGTTTACCTGTCCCACATGTTAATACTATTCGAAATCGAATTGGACTGTTATCCGATGAAGTAAAAATTACTAAGCGCCACGGGAAAGAAGCAGCCAGAAATAAATTCAGACCCTTGCTTGGTAACTTCCCCAATGCTGACTATCCACTTGCGGTTGTACAAATAGATCATAGTCCCATGGATATTATCGTAGTTGACGATGTTAATCGCGAGTCGATAAGCAGGCCTTTCCTGACTTGTGCAATCGACGTTTACAGTAAGGTAGTCGTTGGTTATTACATTAGCTTAGATCCAGTAGGTGCATTATCTACAGGCTTATGTTTATCCCATGCCATCCTGCCAAAAGAAGCTTGGTTAGCAAAGATGGATATCACTACTTCATACCCTGTCTGGGGGAAAATGAAAGTAATACATTCTGATAACGCCAAAGAGTTTCATGGAAATATGCTGGCTCGTGCCTGCAAAGAACATAACATTACTATCGAAAAAAGACCTAAAGGTCAGCCACAGTATGGTGGTCATATTGAAAGAGCATTTGGCACTTATATGAGAGAAATTCATAACTTGCCAGGTACAACCAGATCGAATGTAAAAGACAAAGGCGCATACGATTCAGAAGGCAAAGCGTGCATGACTTTGGAGGCTTTGGAACAATGGTTTGCGATATTTATAGTCGAGTGTTATCACCAACAACCTCATCAAGGCAATCAAGGTGTCCCGCCAATTGTGGCTTATGAACGTGGCCTTCTAGGCGATAGCAATCAACCAGGAATTGGCCTACCTGAAAGAATTGCTGACGAGTACAAACTCAAACTAGACTTCATGCCATATGAATTACGGACAGTACAGGAGTACGGAATTCTATTAAATGATATCTACTATTACCATGATGGGCTGAGAAGATGGATTCACGCAACTGACCCAGAGAATAGAAAAGCAAAGTTAAAATTTGTTTGTCGCTACGACCCACGTGACTTAAGCAAAATATTTTTCTACGAACCCGATACCGAACAATATCTAGAAGTACCCTACCGCGACATCACTAAACCAGCTATGAGCATATGGGAGTTACGTGCTGTTAAGAAGCAGATTAAAGAAGACGGCTATTCAGCAGTTAATGAAGAACTGATATTTACTGGTCTCAGACGAATGAACGACATTGTTGAAAGAGAGCATAAGAAGACTAAATCTGCTCGAATCAAGAAAGCCAAACAGAAGCGTTGGGTAAATGCCAAAGACCATACCACGAAGCCAGTAGCTGTATCAGTTCAGCCTCAAAATGGGTTAGAAAGTATTGACGATATTTTCTCAAAAACAATCTTACCTTTTGATGATATTGAGGAATCAGCATGAACACAGTAAGTCACCTATCCAAAACTGCACAAGAGAATTTGAATTTAAGTGATGAAGAGCGAATTGAATACATACTGAAAGATCGTTGGGTAGGCTATGAGCGAGCCAATGAAATTATTGCTAAGTTAGAAGACTTGTTGGTTCACCCGAAAGTTGGTCGAATGCCAAATATGTTAATTATTGGCAATACGAACAATGGGAAAAGTAGATTAGTAAAACACTTCGTGGAGAAACATCCAGCGATAGACAATCCCAACGGCAATGGTATCAAAGTTCCTGCGTTATATCTTGAAGCGCCAGACAACCCAAACCTGTCACATTTTTACAGCATCATATTAGATCGATTGTTTGCACGACATAAATACAATGACAAGGTAGAAGTTAAGCAGGAACAAGTTATACACATACTCAAGCAGATCGATTTAGGCATCATCATTATTGATGAGATGAATAATCTAGTAGCTGGATCAGCAACACAACAACGTGTATTTCTTAATTCAATAAAATACCTAGGCAATCAATTACAAAGACCGATAGTAGGCGTGGGCACTCAAGACGCATTGCGTGCAATTCAAACTGATGAACAGTTATCAAATCGGTTTCTACCAGAAACTCTTCAAAGGTGGAATCTTAATGAGCAGTTTTTAAGACTACTTGCCAGTTTGGAAAGAATAATTCCTCTAAGACATGCTTCAAATTTAACCGAAAAAACAATGGCTACAAAACTTTATGCTATGTGCGAAGGCACTATAGGAGAGCTATCAATGTTAATTAATGCTGCAGCCATTTGGTCGATTAGAAACACGCCCCCACACAAACAAGAGTGCATCACAATTGAGGCGATAAATGCTTGTGGTTATAACTCACCTTCTACAAGAAAGAATGCTGTCATAAGATTATGAGCGTCACGATTGGCCTAAGTGGTAATCTCTGGCCAATCCATCTTAAACCGTTCCCAAATGAAATATTATCTTCCTGGATGGTACGTTTAGCTCACGCTCATGGGCTTAAAGTACAAACGTTTTATTCCTTGGTTCTTGGGCGTAACAGGAATATATGGAACCGTGACATAGATAAGTTTGCCCCTGACTGGCTTCTAGAAACTCTATCGTCATTTACAGGAACCCCCTATAAAGATGTATTCAATACCACTTTAAGATCTTATGAGGGAGTGTTATATGAAAAACATCAACCCTGCGGAAACACCAAATGGATTAATCCTTTGGGACTTTATCATCGCATTCATAAAGACTTCGGTTTGCAATTCTGCCCAATATGTCTAGCTCAGGATCAGGACCCATATTTCAGGAAATTTTGGCGTTTAGCTTTTTATACAGAATGTGAGAAACATCATATTCTTCTTCAAGATAGATGTCCTCAATGTGGTAAAGCCGTTAACTTTCATCGAGTTGAAATGGGTATACGATCGCTTATAAAACCTCAGTCAATAACCAACTGTTATAAATGTGGTTACGACCTGCGAAATGCCGCAAAACAAACAATTCATTGCGCTAACTGGCAGACTACCATTCAGTACCGAACTTTATTGGACTTCCATCAGATGGGTTGGGGATTTAGTGAAAACTTAACTCTTCACTACTCGCATCAGTTATTCGATGTATTGAGGCATCTATGCGTAATTATGTTTTCTAAACGCAGAGCTCATTGTTTACTACCATATATAACAAAAAAGTTAGGCCTTAATAAGGTTGTGTTTAACTGCGAGGAAGTCATTACCTTTGAAAAATTAAATGTTTATGATCGTCACCAATTATTTCATTGTGCTATTTGGCTGACTTTAGATTGGCCAAGGAGATTTGTAAAAGTATGTAATATAAACAATTTGTCCAGTGCTTACTTATTACAGGATTATACTAATCCGCCTTTTTGGTTTTATACAGTAATTGATAAAAATTTAAACTACAGTCAGTATTCACCTACTTTTGATGAAATCAATTCTGCTAGAGAGTACTTACGGCGAACTGGGAAGTCGATAGGCATTACTAGTATTTCTCGCCTACTTGGATATAGCACTCTAAAAAATAATTAGAACGTTTGAAAACTTACGAACCTCCGCCCAATAACAATATTTTTATCAATGTAACCAAAGTACAAATGGCAAACACCCCACCTCGATCTTATCTGCTCTTTAAAGAAATGCAAGCTTCACCGGCAATGGATTACTTTAATCGACGAAAACTTAGAGCTTTTAGCGTAAATATCTTTCAAGGTAATTTTTTAGAGCTAATAAACACATGCGACATGGTCGAGAATCCTAAAAATGGACTCATGCTAATGTCTGAGGAGCATCGAAGAACTTCTGGCTTAGAGGCACATATGGAAGTGATGCGCCTGTTTCATAATTTTCTTGCATCGGCCAAAAGCCTAATTGATCACACAAGAGTATTTGTAGATGAGCACTATGGTAAAACTCCTTTAGTCCAAATTTACCAACAAAAAATAACCATTGATTTCGCAACCGATCCACTAATGAAGTTCATACAAGATCTAAGAAATTACATGGTGCATTGTGGTCTACCAAGTGGCTCAATGTCTCTATCAATCAAGCGGAATCCTGAAACAGGATCCCATACTATGGAATCGACAGTAAGCATTTATAAGAAAAATCTATTATTGTGGGGAAAATGGACGAGCGTTAGTTTGTCTTATCTTGAAGCAGCTGATGAAGAGATTAAAATCTCCACCTTAAGTAAAGCATATGAAGGGAAAGTACGGATATTCAGTGAGTGGCTAGACGATGAACTTCAAAAACATCATGAATTGGATATTAAGGCATACAAAAAGTTACAAGAAGAATATACCGCTGCAGAACTGATAGAGAAATCCAAGCAAAATGAAATCTAACTCTCAAGATAAGCCTATGATTGAATATCAAAAAGCATTGTATTTGTCTTTTGTTTCACTTAGAAAAATTGGCCATGACCACTTACCTAATGCAATAGGTAGCGGATGCATTATTAGCTATCGAGGCAAACGCATTTTAGTTACAGTGGCTCACGTAACACAAAAACCTGGTAATTGGGCTATGGAAGTACGACATGAAGAGGGAAAGACTCTTTTATATGGTTTAGGCCCAATGAATTTTCTGGATAAATACTCCGTTAAAGACGATCAATTACAAACCTTAGATTTTGCTTATGTCGAACTTCCTGATTCAATTCATCCGTTACGTCAAGAACTCAATATAAATCAAGAGCTCCTTACTGAGGAGCAAATAACAATTCACCAGCTACCTATTGATGGAGTACCAAAGTATGGAATTAAATATGGATTTTCGGGGAATGTGCTACCAAATATTGAGAAACATCCTCTAGTTACCTTTTTTACTACTGAAGTACAAATATGCACAGGCTTAGAATTTATAAAAACAGTTGAAGATTTTTATTATTTCAAACTCCCAACGGAACATCCGGGGCATGTTTACTTTGAAGGATGTAGCGGCGCTCCATTAATTTCCGAAGATGGCACAACCGTAGTAGGACTAATTTGTGGTGGAGTTAATGATACTGACGAAATTAGAGTTTTCCCACTGTCAAAATACAAAATTGTTTTCGATATTCTTGCAAGTGGCTAAGCGCCTGTCATATTTACTGCTACAGAGATGATTTAGGCTTCGTAAGCAGTACCAGTAAGCAACAAAGCAAATATCTCAGGGTTAGAAGCCTTTAATTCTTCGCCTGTGACGCTATACCTATGTGGCTCTGAGTAGGGAATTGCTAATACGTGCTTCTCATTCCTACCCTGGGGTTTCATATTGAAGCAAGCAAGCCCAACACCCAAAGTCATTAACTTACTTGAGAGGGGTGTTACTACTAACCGGCATCCGCCCAATAGCTCAAAGCTCTTGCGATAACGCTCCATTGCTTTGAATAACTGTCGGTATGTTTCAAATGGATGCGCCTCATGGGTATACATAACATTTGTAGTCGCAACTCCCATTCTTTCAAAAAGAGAATCGCGATACTCCAACATCAAACTATCAGCCCTGCGTGGATTTTTGGATGGATGTGGTAAAACTGGACAAACTTCAGCGTCTTCTGGGACTTTGTTAGTAATAATTCTCTCTAGCTGACCAGTTCGGTTCTCGCCAAGGATTGGGAACCACACAAATGGCCAGTCTCGTGTACTCTCTAAATTAAGTGCACTGGAAAACCCAGGAATGGTAATAAATTCATTGCTTGGGTCCTCAGATTTGATTAACCCATCAAGATTTGGATCTTCTCCAACTAAAACTTGGAAGTTGATGCCTTTAGCATACAGAGCTTCAGGATCGTTTTTATCTGGGATTAATTTGCCCAATATTCCTACTAGTAGACTTAAATATATGACTCTTGGTAACGAACTGACATCTAATATGATGTCAGTGTATTGATCTATATTTGAGATTATATTTTTAACACCTGATTGAAGAAGCTGGGTTGCAGTCAAATCGTCTTCTTCATCTTCAGGAGCACCTATTGACAGCTTAGAAACGCTGCCTATCGAAGCGAACAAACTCTCTAATGCTGCACCGTTCTCTTTAGTTTGCTCAATTAATTCATCACTAAGTTCATATCCACCGACCTCTATTAATAATAGCTTTGCGTCGCCAACTTCACCACCAATGTCTTTCAAAGTGGAGAGGAATTTTTCCATCACTTTGATTACGCGTATATCAAAGCCTTGTCCTGCAATATATAAAAGTTTTGGTTTCCGTTTTCGGAACAATGCATCCCATAAAGCAGGAACTTCATTTCCTCGTCTATAAACATATTGCTGCCATATCATATTGGTCATAATTCAAGGCTTTTATTAGTTGGTCTTCTACCTATTTGTGCCCACTCTATTAACTCAGTTACTTTTATGTCTTGCCAACCGCCGAGATTTAAAGGCAATCCATAATGCACACACAAAGTTCTGTTTAAGTAAAAAACCTGTCCACCTTCTCTGCCGGTTGTTGCGGAACTAGGTTTAATAAATAAAAGATTATCTGCCACACACTCTGTTAAAACCCTTCTAAACATTTTCATCTGTTCAGCTGTGCCACCTTTGGGGTTCATTAGACTATCAAGCTCAGATTGAGAGATTCGAATGCCCGTCACGCCTGGTGCATATGGAGCATTAGGCATTAATGTTTTTTCTCTACAAAAACTACCTATTGAATCAATTAGTAGTTGGGCACGAGTACCTTCAGCATGGGAACGAGGGATAAAGTCTCGCTTTTTCCTGGCAGCCTCAACAAACAGCTTTTCCTGTTCATTTACTGTAAGTGCAACCTCTGCTCTCCTCAGCATATGGTTCGCTTCCATACCTTCATACAACCGAGCAGCAAGTCCCAATAACTCTTCAATATTATTGGTTGCCATTGCACACAATGTGTCTAAGCCATAATAGTAAGGAAGGCCCGTTTCATAATGTGCAAATACATCTGAAGCCCCCTGAAGTCCAGAACTATCTCTTTCCTCAATTTCCTCTGCTGGTAAAGGAATAAAAGATAACTGGCGACTGTTTTCGTTTCTGGAAATTAAAATTCGTGTGGAATAAAGTGCGCGGATATCTTCCAGTGCGGGCACAGCTTTGTCATATATGGTTTCTGCATTAGCGATCCATTCTTGGTATTGGTCGACACTTCTAATACGAGTGATACTTTTTTTGAAACATTCGGTGGCGTTATTAAAAGATTGTTTCAAGTCTTTTTGCGAAATATCGTTACCTATAAATTGCTCAAATTTTGCCCTAGAGAATAATGTCTGAGTTTCAAACCTCCGCTCAAGTACACTTTGGGCAAATGACGAAAATCCATTTCGCCCCTTTAGTAGAGTTTCAATTGAGTGCACATGAATGTCTCGTCCCTCTCTTGCACCACCAGATAAAACATCAGTATCATTCAATGCAGAAGTTCTTTGGGCTAGCCATATAGGCTCTTTGGGACGCATGTCCATTAACTCACGTATAAGTAAATCACGCTGTTTACGGCGAAGTGCTTGAAGATCATCCACCATTAACAGGCGACGTGGGATTAACTCTTTACCGTCTAGTTTAAATTTCACCCCTTGTAGCCATAGCACACCTTCAAATCGCACATGTGCTGGCATGGTACCGCTACTATCGATATCGTTTAAAGCATCCAGATGAGAATAAACTTCTCTTTCACACCGTTCTGCCCATTCTGCTAAGGCAACAGGTGAGCTTTCTTTAGGGATGGCCGTTAGCTCCTGCAACTCACCTGGGTACTCTAAAGTAATGTCATTAAGTTGCTCTATGGAATTCACCTTCAGAACAGTCATGAGGCTTCTTAAAGCCCGCAAAACAATACGGCAGTTCATTAATGCCTTGAATAATCCATCATGCTGCATAGCGACATCCGATGGCAAATCCGCATATCCACTAAGGCATGTTAGCTGAACACCAAGCACTTTAGGCCCTTCAGCAATATCAAGTACACCCAAATCAATTAATACTTTCGCAGACTCTTTCATATCTGGAATGTCTCTGGCCTTCCAGAATGAATTCAGTACTGAAGGGGTAAATGCACGGCAAAGAGTTGTCTTTCCACCTCCTGGAGGACTGACAAACAAATGCACCCCTCCCTTAAATTCGTCTGCAGTTAGATTTTCCAGAATCTTGGGAGAAAAAATACGTACGAAGGCATCGTCCGAAGCAGTTCGGTCGGTTGCTCTTTCTTTGAATGGATTACCAAATACTGCCATTAAAACTCTCTGTGACGACTTGCTCTAGGGAATAGTCCTTGGAATACTTTTGAAGTTTCTGGACCCCAAAGCATATAAACTGAATTGTTTGGTGTGTTGTGAGACAAAACTATCGGCAATGCGCAATTGGCAAACCCATATTTGGCATTTTCTGTTCCGCCTACTTTAATATTTTTATCGAAAAACGCGTGGTCATAGTACTTATCATCGTCCAACAACGTATGAAACTCAGCATTTGATTCTGAAAGCAATGATGTGTTTTCTTCAATTATATGCAAGACTTTAATTTGTAGAGGCTTAAAACCATTTTCAGAAGTAAACCGATCTGCCCAGTATTCAATATGATTTAATGCCTGTCTGGTAGCTATATACAATAGTAAGAAGATTTCGTAATGATTTGTATCAATCAAATCGCCTCGGGACAGGCGCTCATAAATTTTCTTTATTTTGCCTTTGAATCGATTATCATCAAATCGAATGTATGTGTTTCCGCTCCCGGAGAAATCATCTAGCAGCCAGATCAAATTAAACTTAGGATTACTATTTGCGAACCCCTTGTTTTTGAGTGCATCGGCCAATTCGTCGACCATATCTTTTGCTTTTTCATCGCTTAACTCATAGGCCTGCCAAATTTGTTCATTGCCTATTTCCCCTTCACTTGAACGCCGCACCTCGTTTGTTCGCGCACCGTCGCTCAAACCCAGATACAAACTTTTTAAGCCAAGTTCCTTAAAGCGTGGAGTGCTTGTAATCTTTTTAATTTGGTAATTGGGTGTTCCAGCCTCTTCAGCAACCAATCGGACTCTTTCCGTAACAATCCAGTCTGGATACGAAGTTTGTACTAAATGCGAGAACTCTTCTTCAGAAACAAAAACAAGTTTTTGCCTGACTAAGGCTAACGCTTTTTCTCTATCTTGCTGATCAAATTGTTCGAGCCACAGCGCAAGACTTTCAATGAATCTCTGACCGGGGCCGAATCGTTGATAGTAGTCATATTTTTGATTTGCTAATAGCAATAGACCTGGGACATGATCCAAATACTCATCTTGGCTATTCCAGCCCATTACCTTAACTAATAATGATCGCGCATTAATGTCTTTCATATTTATTCATTTTGTATTGTTCTTATAAAGCAATTTTGAAAGAATTGTTAGTAATCTGAAAGTTGTCTAGATACCATATAGTAGCATCAACGTATCGCTTGTGATCTGGTGCAAACTTCCAACCACGATCCATTCTTCGAGACGGTATATCAACACTTAGTGAATATCTGTGCTCCAGTAGCGAGGCATCATTGCCGGGCCAAGCACCTTGGTCCCCCATGGTTAAAATTTTGTATGGTTCAATTTTATTTTGTCGAATAATCTTTGCCACGAGTAGCGATTTATTAATTCGCTCTTCGAGTACATCAATTGAGTGTTTACTTCTAACCATTCTGGACAAGTCCAACCCGGCTTCCCTTAATGCATCTGCGAGTACAAACCACATTGGTTCGGTTGCAATACCTTCTCTGAACCGAATACTAACTTGAAAGGGAGGAGTGGGACGAATATCGACTATAGGGGCTCCTAGTGCCTCCAGGCGCCTCACGATTCTAGTGACGTGACTTATAAATTCACTAGATTTACTTTCTGTTGGCAATTCACCATCTAAAGTCGTACACCACCCACCGTTGTAAAGCCCCAGATGTATTTGGGGCCAAATGTTTTTGGGAATTACCTCTCGTAATTTATCCCGCATCGACCCACCTCTACCTGAGGCGATTCCCACCACTATACCTGCATCAGCCAATCTGCAAATATGCTTCACCACGTCATCAGATGGAGGGGTGTCTTTTCTTTGAGAGGGACATAGCGTTCCGTCATAATCAAAAATTATGGCTCGAAACTGCTGCTGTAAAAAGTCTTCTTTTGCCGCTTCCATTGCCCGAGAAATCACGACTCTGTGCGATTTTGCAGGCCAATGTGCGCCTAAAACTTCAGCTTTGGACTGTATGCCATAGCTATTCTCGTCATCTGGCTTCTTTACTAAGCTATTAACTTCTGCGTAGTACAAGTCTCGTCCAAATTGCTGGACTGTCGGCTTTGCGGGGTCTTTATTAAGAAGCTTTGCAATGACAGATATTAAGTACATGCCCGTCACAATTCCCTTTACCAAATCAACTGGTGCAGATCCACCAACATTCACTGCGAGGCAACTTTCAGGTTTAGGTATGAGGGATGTAGTATGTGTCCAGAGCTGCTCCAACGAAGGATCAATGAGTGCAAGAATTACACAGTCTTCAGGTCGTTCAGCCAACCACAAATGACGCCCATGTGCGAAGGATCTTAGATCTGCGAGTTGGCAGTGCATTAAAGCCGCCTCAGCGAGTTTGGACTCAAGGTCGGCTGCAACAGCTTTCAGTATTGGCGAATATGTAATAAACATAGCGCCTGCTTTAATTGCGTTCCTAGAAAAGTCTTCTATTCCATTAGCCCACTCTTTAATGGACTCCCCACCAATTTTTAGGTCATCAAATGACTCTGGAAATGCCTCTTTAACTTCATCAAGCTCGCTGTAGGCACGCGCTATTAATATCGCATCATACAAAAGACTATTCGTTGCTAGATAACCGTCCTTATAAGGCAGCTCAAAAACATGTCGCTTTACTTCAAATAACTCTTTAGCTTTGGTAACTAAAGGGCATTCATTTCTGTTGACGAGCACATGCACTGTTCTAGCACTTTGCCTGCGCGCCCTATCTAAAGCCTCACAAATATCTGGGTTTTTACCTTCTGCTGATATTAAAAAAACAGGACTTGCAGATGCTAGGTTAGGATTGCAAATGAGTTCAAGTGGCGTAGACGGCCTGGACACTCTTCCCGTATATGCCTCATGCAAGCTACAAAGTAGCGAAGCAACGGTGTAGGACCCACCTGAACCCACACCTATGATACTGGACTCGCTTACTCCGGCGATCGCTGCTTTTAGATCATCAATATTTGATGACAACGCTTTTGTATATGTATCGCGTAGCTTTTCAAGCTCTTCTTCGTAGTAACTAGGCATAATTACTTTCCCTCATTACCTTTTAGATGGCTACTAATAACTTTTCAGGCTGATTAACACCATCATTTTTATGTAGGTTTTTAACTTGTGCATCTACTATGTCTTCTTGACGCAGCTTTTCTCTAAGCTCCATCAACAATACACCAAGCATATTCTTACCTTTTCCGTTTACTTCACCCCACAACCTATTTACATCGTTATCGACTGTAGCAACTTCTACCAATCGTGAATTACCAGTGGAAAGCAGTAACTCTCGAAGCTCTGGGTGCTGAGTAAATTTAGCATACAAAACACCTCTCATGCGGTCAAATTTAGTCTTTGACCAGTTAGGTGCAATGTCCCATGTGTACAAACCATGTGCCGCCATTGCGACCAATGAAGGACTGGGGGCACTTAACACCCATTCGCGTACCGTGTCTTTCCTAGCCTTACCAGCTTGGTATGCATGTTCGGATGTTGGGAAAATTCTGCTCTCAAATGCCACTGAACATTTATACAAGTTACTAAGTGGTCCATAAGGCTTTTCATTTGAACGATAAAATCGAATCTCATCAGATCCTGCTTGCCCTATAGACTCTTCTATAACATCATCAGAGACAGATTCTTTAATATTTTTCCGTTTCATTCTCACTCCCACTAACTTGGTTGCTCGGCTCTATTCCAAGCCGCTTTCCATGATCAAGAACTAACACCTCAATCAGACTGGCAACACTTCTCCGATCCTTGCGTGCTGCAAGCTCAGCAACCTCTTTAACGTATGGTTCCATACGCAAGGACATTACAGCAGTCTTTAATTTTGGTTTTCCTTTTGGCATATGTATATTGTACATAATGCACTGTATTTTACAATACAAAATATTGCATAAGTATGTTATATGTATATACATATAATTTTAAGTTTCGCCTATGTGCTCTTAGTATTTATGGGATTTCGAGAAGTGCAGCAGCAAAAAGGTTTAGCGCGTTTTTGTCAAATCTCAGCTAAGTGTTGGATAACACAGAATCTAATTTATGAAATAGCAGCTGACCAGCGGGCAGCCAATGAGTGTACCTAGAGGCTGCAAAGGGCAGTCGATTTTCGTTCGTTCGGTGCCAACCAACCAAAGTTAATTATTAGAATTTGCTTAGTTATGGCGATAAACCAGCTTTTCTTAGCTTTCTAAAATCCCAAGGGGCAATGGGCTCTTTATCTATCCATAAACCCGTTTTATTTGTCTCAGCACCCTCTTGAGCATGTAGATAAACCAAACGGTCATCCAACACCAATTCATTCTGATACTTTTTATAAAACCAGGACATACCTCGCTTTATTTGCTCTAGGTTTACATCAAGACCGTCGACCAATACTTTGCCAACAAAGCGCCCATATTGGTCTTGTTTATGCCACTCCACACTTACGTTTTTATCGTAGACCAGATCGGATAAAGACTTTTTGGATACCGCACCAAAAGGTTGTTTTTTCTCAGGCGCATCAATACCAGACAACCTGATTTTGTATTGAATTTTGTTAGCTCCCAATACAGTAATGGTATCTCCATCCGCGACACCAACCACTCGCCCTAAGATTATTTCGGCATATGCGTTGATATAAAAAATGGATGTTAAAAGAAGAGCTATAAGCTGGAACTTTGTTTTCATGAAGGTTTACACTAATCTATCTATTTGTTTATTTATTTATTGATGGAACTGACATGGTCAATTGCTGGGCCTCAAAACTAAACGATTGCTGTAATAATTTTAGCAGAGAGCATTTGGTATCAGCCTCTTTATTTCCTAAATCAAACAGCATATTTGTGCAGGGATTTAAGTGGTGTTTAAATGAAAAAAGAGAAATTGGCCTTGCGAGTTTAACTTCAAAAATACTGTGCAAGCACCACAATAACTCTTTGTCGGAACTAGATACTGCTGCCGGGCATGCATTCAATAATTTCGAATACATTTCTAGACTAATAACAGAAGCCAATGAGACGAATGGGCGTTTTAAAGTTAAGGAAACTCATATCAATGCATTACTTCTTGAACGTTGGCTTTTGAAAACTCTAATCAATATTTGTTATGAGCAAAATCAGCTAATTGGTAGCGGCAGCGAACCTGGAATACCTGATGAGAATCTGGTTAGAATTTGCTTTGGAAAAAGCAAATTTACTGATGGTGCAGGTATGTATATTGCAGCTAATGTGGGTGATCAAATGGAATTCTGGGCGCAAGTTACAATAGAAACATTGATTGAAGATTCTGAAAATAGAGTTGCGGGGGGTATGTTTAAATTTGCTGGTTTATTGATCTTTTTATGGCTTATGCCTGATAAATTACCAGATAATTTTAATTGGATAAAAGAGCGTAGGCCAGAATGGCTAAATGTGCAACCTAGCAGGCCTTTCAAAAGGATGAAGTTTAAAATACCTAGTGGACATTCACACACACTTCACTTCCACTGGTAGCACTACCAATCAATACTTTCTTGCCGTTGCCCGTTCAAATCCGTATTTATTTGCCATTGCGTCATCTAAGGCATGATGACGCCTTAACTTTGGTTGGAAGGTCTTAAAAGCGTCCTCAACCCCTGCAAAGAATCTTGTCTGCTGGATTGAATTAGGAAATGATAGGGCGATTGGTTTTCTAACCAGGTTTGAAGGCCAACCATAATTATCGAACATATGTTCAATATGAGGCCAGTCATAACGAGGGGCATCTGTCCACATTTTAACCTTATCCTCATAGCTTTCGACCCAAAGACGTAGTTTATTTGCAATATCCACGTAAGGCATCTTAAAGTCTCCACCATCCAGCAAGGGTATAACGGTTTCAACAACAAACTCTGAAAAATAGTCGGCCCTAGCAAGGGCAGTGGCATTTTCTGCGTAGAAACGTTTACCATCCTGAGCGACGCATCCGATACTAATCATCTCGGGGGGCTCATCGTCTGAATCTTGCTGCAGCTTTGTAAACTCGCAATCAAAAAATATATTAATCATATTATGGCGAACTCTCTCATCAAAACTTAACTGTCGGCTCTAGCACACCCAGCCTATAAGACTTTTAGCTAGTTACAATTTCTAGAATTCGTTTTTTTAAATTTAAAGTATGAGCAAAATTGTATTTTCTATACTTTGAGAACTTGCCCTTAAGTGGCATCCAACCTTTATGTTCGCAACATGCGCTTACATACTCATATAAATTCTTATTATAAATTTTACTATTATCTGGGAAGTATAAAATCAGTAATGAGTAAGTGTCATTGAGTTCGCTCTCGAGCTTTTCCATCTCTAATATATACCAGTATTTTTGATCCCATTTTACTTCTGCGATAATGAGTCCACGGGGAGATCCATTATCCTTATTAATCCAAGCGTTTCTTTTTGTAGTAGCCTGAAAACAACCAATTACAGTTTCATTGGCCACCTCATATGTTTTCACTGGTTTATATAATTTATTATCCTCTGAGTCTTTGGGCCTGTACAAACCCAAAGTCTCCACCTCTAAGCCATCAATCCCTCTTAACTCTGCGAGTATTCTTAAGAATGCTTTAAGACGCTCAGGGCCCTCACTAAACTCTGACTCTACTCTTTGTAAATTAGTTGATACAGTTGCTTGCCTTAAATCTTTTCTTCCGCCACTTCCTTCACCAGATGTTAAAAATATATCCCGTCCCCCTGCACCTATATATTTTTCTGACTTGGTTTCTCCAAAAACATTAGTAGTGTTAACAATCAGTGTTTTATCTTTTAAAGCTCCGAATCGAATTTCTTCTTCAGAATAATCTTTGGGAAGATTCTCCCCGGATGCTGTCTCTTGAGATTCAATTACATCAGTATTTTCATTTTCATAGAGAGGCCAATTTGAAGTAATCAACGCTTGATAAGCATCGTTCTCTTCATCTCCAAGAGCTTTTATTACTTTATTCAGAATAATTTTTTCATAATTAATCGGCCCACTACACTGTCTGATTTTTGTACACAAATATCTAGTCACACCATCTGCACAACTCACTTCAACCCCATTAAAAACTAACTCTGTAGTTCCCTCAAAGGGTAAAAATGTTGAGGATGAAATATTATCTTTGTTGTTAATACTGTTCTTTTTTATCCAATCTCGGAACTCTTTAGCTCCCTTCATCATAACTTCTGAAGACCAATACCTCCCGAGTATCCAAGCGTCATTATGGGTTAACCCCCATTCCAGACTCATGGAAACAGTTTTTTTATCTAAATCAAAGGTTGGTGTTTCTTTCGTGAGGGCAGAAATCTCACCAAAGAAAGTAGCAAATGACAACCGTGAGGAAATCAAATAGTAAAACCTAACTACTTCAATCGCGGGAATGAGTATTCCTGTAGGGTCATTGTTATATGAAAATGCAATGAGAGGTGATTCTTGCATACTGTAGAGAGTCTGTTTCCCTACAGGATAATTTAATTTAGAAAGTATAGGAGGGAAACTGTTGTGAATTACTTCTCGAAAAGGAACAACATGTGCTGTTGCAGTATTCACCTTTGATACAAATAGACGGGTGTCCAAGGCATCAGCTTTTTTAATACCATTTTCCCAAACTGAACCTATGTTAAAAAGGTTTAAATGACCTACTCCCACTCTGATTTCACAATAGCTGTGGAGTTTGCTTTGACTTAAGGTATCAATTAGATTATCGGTTATTACCCTACTAAGAAAAAGCTTTATAGTGGGTTTTGCTCGAGTTGAAGGGTTTAGTAATGCTTCTCCAACCCAATCTATTTTCCACAGATGGTTATCTTGGGGAAACTCATTGAATTTAAGATATTTTGCACGGAACAAGTATTATCCAGAACAGAATTATTTTTATTCCGATAATATTCGCATAGATTTATGTAGTTTCTCAATTAATCATGTTATTTATTATTAACTAATGGATTTAACAACCACCGCCCCCCACCAGGGCAACGCCGGATGCGGTATGGTGTGGTGACCGGAATGGCCTGCGTTTCCAGTTTTCGAGCTTGTAATTGGCATTCAGTGATTGCAGCGCGGCTGATTCCAAAGCCTCCGCTTCAGTCATGCCGGGCAAAATACCGGCAAAGCGATTGGCAAGCATGCTTTTACCGGCGCCGGGCGGCCCGCTCATAATGACACTATGGCCGCCGGCTGCTGCAATTTCCAGCGCCCGCTTAGGTCCGGATTGACCCTTGACCTCATCAAAATCGGCATACGGGATGCTTGCATATGGATTAACGGCAGTGAGCTGCACTAATG
>Ga0208509_1000352_pt1 | contig 17510 bp, 19 predicted proteins | sample LakWasMeta7_HOW4_2_FD_183857 | JGI IMG/M metagenome (GOLD analysis project Ga0208509, IMG submission 183857) | Freshwater sediment methanotrophic microbial communities from Lake Washington under simulated oxygen tension - Sediment Metagenome... | ecosystem: Environmental > Aquatic > Freshwater >...
AGTCGTAGCGACCAATCATTGACACCAAACAACCACCAGCTTGCGGTCATTAACCAAAACAATAACGGCGGTTTATGGCTATAAGTTTCGCCGTTCAAATGTGGAACTAGATAATCGTGGCTAATCCACATTTCCCAAGCAACCGCCGCATAACGGGTTTCATCTATCGGAAATAATGGTCGAAATATCAGACTAACTGATATTAAAAGCGCCCAGAGAAGAAATATCCACAGTTTGACAGGCAATAATTGCAACATGGAGGCGGGAATAATGCAGCGAAGTTAATCGATTTTTAGATTTTTTCGTTCGTAAACAACGAAATATAAATTTCTAAAATATATGAATAGACCACTTAATTGGCCAACAATAAACACAGGATCTTGTCGATAAATCGCATAGGCAGATAATGTTAAGCCACCTGCAATACTGAAATACCAAAATGCGATGGGGAATACGCTTTTTTTCTCCCGCTCACTTTTAATCCATTGCACTATAAATCTGGCAGAAAATAATGCCTGACCAACAAAACCGATAATCAGCCAAATAGTTTCTTTATCAACACTCACTCTTCAACCTCTGCTATTTTTGCACGTTTTATTAACCAGATAACTCCAAGCAAATCAATAACTCCAGCCCACAGTCTATCTAACGTGCCGTATTTTGAATTACCGCTGGTTCGGGCTCGATGATTAACATGCTCGGAAATAACTTGCCCGCCTGCTCTCAAGATTAATGCCGGCAAAAATCGGTGCATATGATCAAAATAAGGCAGTTCAAGAAATTTATCCCGGAAAAAAACCTTCAAGCCGCAACCGGTATCTGGCGTTTTATCACCCAACAACGTTGAGCGCACAGAATTTGCCACTTTAGATGAAAACAGCCGCCAAGCAGAATCATGTCGCTTGTTCCGCCAACCAGCAACCATCGCTAAGTTAGCAGTTTGCTGCTGTTTTTGTATTAGAACATCGTATAAACGAGGAATATCAGCAGGATCATTTTGTCCATCACCATCAAGAGTTGCAATACATGGATACTGTGCGGCCCTTACCCCTGTATAAATTGCAGTACTTTGACCACAAGCATGGCGATGCCGAATAACTCTTAGACGATCAAATTGATGACGCGCTTGTTGTAACACTGAAGAGGTATCGTCAGTACTTCCATCGTCAATATAAATAATTTCATAATTATTTGCTTGCTGCATAGCTGCATCAATTTCCGTAATTAAGGAAATAATATTTTCAGCTTCATTATGAACGGGAACTACTACAGAAATATTCACTAATTACCTTAAGCAGATGATAAATGACAAAAAAAAGGGCGGCATTAATTAAAATGCCGCCCTTTTATTTTTAAGATGTAACAACAGTAGCCGCTTTAATTTTAACTTCCATCACATAAATACTGACATGTGTTAAGTTTAAATTAATCTCATTAAACAACTATGAGAACTAACTTTATAGCGACAAATGCTGTTCCAAATACTAATGAAAAAATTAACGCTTTGAGTATTGAGGGCGTTTTCTTGCCTTATGTAAACCAACTTTTTTACGTTCTACAATACGAGAATCGCGAGTCACAAAGCCGGCTTTTCTTAATGCTGGACGTAATGTTTCGTCATAAACCATTAACGCACGGGTTAAACCATGACGTATTGCACCAGCTTGACCAGAAGGACCTCCGCCTTTAACAATTACGTTAATATCGAATTTACCTTCTAATTGAACACATTCAAGCGGCTGGCGAGATACCATCTGGTCGGTTTTCCGTCCAAAATAATCTTCGATAGTCTTTTTGTTGATTGTAATTTTACCAGTGCCTGTCGTTGCGTATACACGTGCAATTGCACTTTTGCGCCGACCTGTTCCGTAATACTGAGCTGCTGCCATAGTCTACCCGCTTATAATTCTAAAACTTTCGGCTGTTGAGCCTGATGATCGTGTTCAGGACCTGCATAAACTTTCAATTTCTTGAACATTGCACGACCCAGTGGATTATTAGGTAACATTCCCTTAACTGCCGTATTCAAAATACGATCAGGAAAAGTTTTTCTTAATTTACCCAAGCTAACGGTTTTTAAATTACCGATATAGCCTGTATGGTGCTGATACAACTTATCTTTTTCTTTATTGCCTGTAACACCAATTTTCTCGGCGTTAACGACAATAATGTAATCACCGGTATCAACATGCGGTGTATATTCTGGCTTGTGTTTACCACGAAGACGACGTGCAATCTCAGAAGCAAGACGACCTAAAGTCTTTCCTTCTGCATCAACAACGTACCAATCGCGTTTAACTTCTGCTGGCTTTGCACTAAATGTTTTCATTTTACTTAGGCTTACGTTAAAGGCTTGATTAAAAGTTGGTCATATTACTAAACATCCCCTGATTTTTCAAACTTATTTCCCACTTTTAAGGGACTTAAGTAGATGTTAAAAACCATTCAGACCAACGAAACTAACTTACAGCTTAATGTTTAGTGAGTGTAATTTGCGATAAAGGTGTGTTCGCTCCATACCCACAGCCGCAGACAACCTAGCAACGCTACCGCCCGTTTGCTCGAGGTGATATTCAAGATAGGCTTTTTCAAAATGATCTCGCGCATCTTTCAGGGGTAAATTGAAAAACTCTGGCACCGAAGCAACCACCACAGAGTTACTTCCTCCTGCACCCAGCGCAGCTTTCACCTCATCCAATTCAATGTCTTCACCCACACCCAGAATCATCAATCTCTGCACCAGGTTTTTTAATTCGCGGATATTGCCCCGCCAGTGATAATTTCGTAAAAAATTCTGGGCGGACATAGAAAACTTACGAAACGCCAATCTATCCTGACTAACGAAATAATCGACATAAAAACTCAACAATGTCGGCACATCTTCGCTGTGTTCACGAAGCGGTTGAATATCCAGAGTCACTTCGTTTAGCAAGTAGTATAAATCCTGCCGAAAACGACCCGACCTGACCTCCTCGTCCAGCGCCATTCGGGTTGACGACACCACCCTGACATCCACGCGCACTGACTCGCTACCACCAACGCGTAAAAATGAACTTGATTCCAGTGCACTGAGCAAGCGGAGCTGAGTTTCCTTGTCCATGCCACCGATTTCACCTAAGAACAATGAGCCTTTATGCGCCCGCTCCAACAGCCCAGGATAAACCTTGCCACCGTCTTCTTTACCGAAAAACTCTACGGCAGAATTTTCTGGCGAAATACTCCCCACAGCCACATGGACAAAGGGGCCATCCCGATGAGCACTATTAGCATGCAAATAACGCGCATATAATTCTTTGCCGACCCCGGCCTCGCCTACTAACAATACGCGCGTACCATGCTGCGCAAGCCTCTTTAATTGCTCTTTAGTTCGGGCAACAACAGCACTTTTACCAACCGGTTCAATCTCTGCCGACAATTGCTGCTTAAGCCCTGCATTTTCGATTTGCAGATTACTGGCTTCCAGCGCACGCTCCACAATTAACAATAGTTTCGCCATCGACAATGGCTTTTCAAGAAAATCGTAAGCACCTAAACGAGTCGCCTCTACAGCCGCCTCTACAGATCCGTGCCCAGACATCATGACAACTGGCGATAGCAATTTCTTTTCCGTCACCCATTCCCTCAACAAAGTAATGCCGTCGCTATCAGGCATCCAAATGTCTAATAAAATAAGATCGGGTGAGGTAGTTTTTTTTAAAACTCTGGCTTCAGCGGCATTTTCCGCAGTAGCTACTTGATAACCTTCATCCTGAAGAATTTCAGAGATAAGTCGGCGTATATCCGGCTCATCATCCACAACCAAAATACGGGGTGCTTGTGTAGTCATAGTGTTACAGCTGTTCAAAATTACACGCCGGAAGCTGAATAATAAAACCAGCCCCCACTTTGTCGCATCTACTTCCTGATGATTGCGACACATCAGCCATCTCTGGCAATCGACGACTAGCATCAACCCAAATGGCGCCGCCATGTTCTTCGATAATTTTCTTTACTATCGCCAATCCTAAACCAGTACCTTTGGCTTTAGTGGTAACGTAGGGCTCAAAAATCTTCTCCATTTGCTCCTCTTTAATGCCAGGCCCATCATCATAGAAGGTTATTTCAATAAAATCGGCATTATTTTTTTGCACTCGATGCACGCCTATTTCAATTACGCCCTGAACATCAATGGCCTCTAAGGCATTTTTGACTAAATTGTGCAGCACCTGCCTGAGGCTAACAGGATCACCTTTTATCATTAAGCGCCCGGCTTCATAAGCTGTTTTAAACTTAACACCCGGTCTAGCCATGTACAGCGCCAACACTTCCTGCACTAGAGCAGATAAATCAATTGAAACCGTCTGTTTTTTAGATGGCTTGGCGTATTCGGAAAAATCATCGACCATTTCCTTCATTGCTTCAACTTGCTGCACAATGGTTCGGGTTGATCGTTGTAACATTTCAGCATCACCCGCTTCCAACTTATCAGCCAGCTTATGCTGCAACCTTTCTGCCGACAATTGAATCGGCGTTAACGGATTTTTAATTTCATGCGCCAGTCTTCTGGCTACTTCTCCCCAAGCCGCATTTTTTTGCGCCTGTATTAAATCGGTCACGTCATCGAATACCACGACCGCCCCCACCCGACTCCCTTCTTGAGAAAACAACGGCGTGCCACGACATAACAACTCTTGTCGACCGTTGGAGCCTAAAAATGCGATTCGCTGTTGCCATATATCATCCGCTTGTTCGAGCAATCGCTGGATGGACTTAAGTGGCTCAGCGAGCTCGGAATAGTCCGTCACTAATTCAAGTAAACTCCGGCCAATAAAATGATTCACATGAATATGAAAAATTCGGTAAGCGGCCTGATTAGCGGTACGAATTTTATAATTAGCATCAAAGCTAATAACCCCAGCCGTTAAATTAGCGAGAATAGTCTCCAAATAAGCCCGCTGGTTTTCCACCTCCAACCCAGCTAACCGGGTTTCGTCATGAGCTCGGGCAATACGTTGAGTCATATCGTTGAATGACTCAACCAAAAAGCCCAAATCATCCTGCGCCAATACAGGAACAATCTGATCATAATGCCCGGAAGCGACCGCTTGCGTGCCTTTAACCAACTCTTTCACCGGAGCGATAATGTTACGGATACTGATAAAAGCCACCCAAATCGCCGCCAACAAACTCATTAGCAAAACCAGCGATAACGCCAGTGAAAAACTCAACTTCAATGAATTTCTAAGAAAGTTCATTTCCTGGTAGCGCACAAAAGCAAATTCCACAGAATCAGCTAAGTCAGCAATTCGTACCGGCACTGGATACAACACTTGAAGATACTGAGGATCCTTGGTTTTTACCGATACGATGACTCGAATCATCAATTCATCGTCCCTTACCGGCGCCAACGCGACATAGTCGCCATTTTGCCGTAACTGGAGCCAAGTATGCTCATCAGGAAGGCTCGGCAAAATATCACCGGGATCAATGCTACTTGAAGCAATAATCCGTCCCTGCCGAGAAAACAACGTCATTTCCGAAGCCTCCGCAAGCTCGCGTAAATTCTCGAGCTCCAGCGTTGCCAAAGTCTCTGAAGAATTTCTAAGTTTTTCGGCTAATTGTTCGGCTTGCCGTAAATGCCAGCGCATACGCTGATCAAGCGAGGCTTGGCTTAGCTCCAATGCATCTTCCATCGCGCGGTCAATTTCGACGTTAAACCAACTGTCGATACCTTGATGCAAAAACTGCATGGAAAAATAAAACACAATTGCGGCAGGCGCCAACGCCAACACCACAAATAGCGACACCATGCGCGCAGTCAACCGGGAACCGGCCTCACGCCGTTTGGTATGTCGTGCCAAGGAATAAATATTGGCGCCGACCAAGCCCAACAGCACCACAGAACCTAAGGCATTAACCAATAACAACCAAGAGTACATCGCGCTCAACTCGGAAGACTCTTGAGTCGCCGAGCTCATCAACTGCAATGACAATAAAATCAGTGCAAATAAGATAAAAATAGAGACGCCAATGGGAGGCTTTAGTTTGTCAGGGACCATACATACCAAGCGCTGGATAAAAACCATTGGGGGCTGACATAAGCCGTCGGCCGAAGCGGTAAAGGCAAAGAATCGCGATCGAGTTTGACTTGTACAGCGGCAAAATAATGCTGATCAGAAGCAAGCGCTGCTTTATCGATTACCGAGAAATTTCGCACCTTTGACATTGAATCCAAAGCTGCGGCTAATGTAGAGAAATTTGTTACTTCGCTGGTGTACTCGTTTTTGATTCGGTACATGTTTAACAACGCATGGTATTGGATTTTATAGCGTATGGAACCTTCAACCAGAGTCTTATTCCAAAGCATGTCCCGATGCTGAAGTACTTTAACTTGAACAACCCAATACAGGGGAATGCCGTTTTCTAAGGCCTCTTTGGCGCGCATGCTTAATTGATAGTCAAACTCTGCAGCAAGTACGTAGCTATCACCCTGCAATTTCATCTCGGCAGATTTCACTACTACGCCAAATTCATCGGCACTGACTGAAATCGGCCACCACAAGCAGAAAAAACATAACAACGTAGATAAAATCGGCACCTAGCGCTTACCCAAACGCGCGTAATAAAAACCATCCATTGCTGCCTCGCCGGTAATAATTTGCCGTCCACAACTACCCGCAACACCCCAGTCTGCAATAATCGGCAGTTCCACGGCATCGTCATTACTATCAAGAAAAGCCCTTATTTGCCGCTCGTTTTCCTGCTTTAAAATAGAGCAGGTCGCATACAACAATATGCCGCCTGGCGCTAATAACGGCCAGATAGCATGTAAGATATTTTTTTGCAGCGCACTCAGGTGGTCAATATCCTCAGCTCTGCGCAAAATTTTAATGTCAGGATGACGACGAATAACACCCAACGCCGAGCATGGCGCATCCAGTAAAATTCGATCAAAAAGTTGACCATCCCACCATTTTTGAGGCTTAGCCGCATCACCCACCAACAATGTGGCGGATAGCTTCAATCGCTGCAAGTTTTCTGCAACCCGTCGCAGTCTAGCTTCATCAATATCAATCGCTACCAGCTCTTGCAACTGCGACTGAGTTTCAAGAATATGTGCAGTTTTACCACCTGGCGCTGCGCAGACATCAAGTACTCGCTGTCCCGGCTGCGCATCCAGCAATGTGGCTGCCAATTGTGCAGCCGTATCTTGCACGGAAACATCACCATCGCTAAATCCGGGCAATGATTCAATTTGCACGGGTTTATCTAAAACGATGGCGGTAGGCGCATTGTCAACCGCAACAGCGATAATGCCCTGCTCGTCTAATTGTTTTAAATAACTTTCCCGACTGACCCTAGACAGATTAACCCGCAACACCAACGGCGCCTGCAGATTGTTTTCCAGGTAAATGTCAGCCGCTTGTTGAGGCCAGTCGTGATTAATACGTTTGATTAGCCATTCAGGATGACTAACTGCTGAAGAAGGTGTGCTATTAGCCTTTTGTGTCAAATCATCTTGCTTGCGTAAATAATTCCGTAACAACGCATTTAGCAAGGCTTTTGCCCATGGCTTTTTACGTGCCGCCTGCACAGTTTCCGAAACCGCTGCATGCGGCTTAACCCGCATAAATTCGAGTTGATACAAGCCTACCAAAGCCAATGCCTTAACTTCGGTGTCTTTTAATGGCTTATCCAATAACTCATTGAGAATAAATTCAAGTCGGTGACTATATCTGCACACGCCATAGCATAAGGCTTGCACAAACGCCTTATCTTTGGGGTCGATGGCTTCGGCTACGTTACTAGAAAGAGCGTCATCAAGTGCAGCAGTCAACGACTGGCCGTTTTGGAACACCCGATTCAACACCCGGGCTGCGATTAATCGGCTATTCAACCTAAGATCACTCCATCCATGTTGTGTGCGGCTAGAAAAGCCTGTGCGGGGATGTGTTTACCGCCCGGCAATTGCACTTCTAGCAATCTTAACCAACCTGCACCAGTCGCTACATCAATGGTTTTATGAGTACACCTTACTGTTCCCGGCACCAAATCGGATTCTTCATCAATGGCCTGCGCACGCCAAATACGCAACACTTGGTTTTGGTACTGGGTTTGCGCCACCGGCCAAGCATTCAAGCCTCTCACTTTAAGAGATAACTGCCGTGCCGGCTGTGTCCAATCAATATCTGCTTCCGCTTTTTCCAATTTTTCAGCATAAGTCACTAAAGACTCATCTTGGCGCTCCGCATGCAACGTACCCGCTTTGATTTGCGCCAACACCTTAGCCAATCCAATTGCCCCCAAATGCGCCAGATGATCATGTAAATCACTGGCCGTATCTTCCGGCCCGACAACATATTCCTCTTTATGCAACATATCTCCTGCATCAAGCTTGCGGACTATCTGCATAATGGTTACGCCAGTTTTTTCATCACCCGCCATCAATGCCCGCTGGATCGGTGCAGCACCGCGCCAACGCGGCAACAACGAGCCATGCACGTTAATACAGCCCAGAGGGAAAGCATCCAAAACGGTTTGCGGCAAAATCATGCCGTAGGCGACCACGACCATCAAGTCGGCCTTAAATGCTAATAGCTGATTTAATTCGTCTTCCGCCTTAAATGTAAGTGGTTGCAAAACCGGAATATCAGCGCTTAAAGCCAGGGATTTAACCGGTCCGGGTTGCAATTTACGACCCCGACCCGCCGGCCGGTCGGGCTGGGTATAAACCGCGCAAACTTCATGTTCTGAATCCAGTAACAATTGCAAACTGGGTACTGCAAACTCCGGGGTGCCGGCAAAAATTATTTTCACGGGTTATAGCCTTGTTCCATGTTATGAATTTTCCATCTTATGAATTTTTTCCAGCTTCTTTTTAATCCGCTGACGTTTTAATGACGAGAGATAGTCGACAAACAATTTGCCATTTAAATGATCCATTTCGTGCTGCACGCACACTGCAAGTAATTCTGTAGCTTCAAACTCAAACGTCTGACCGTCTTTATCCAAAGCTCTCACTCTAATATGCTCGGCACGTTTTACTTTTTCAAAAAAACCGGGCACAGAAAGACAACCTTCCTCCGATTCCTTGACGCCGTCTTTTTCGATGATTTCGGGATTGATCAAGCACAATGGCGCATCTTTTTCTTCGCTGACATCAATGACGATAACGCGCTGATGTACATTGATCTGAGTTGCTGCCAAGCCCACACCTTTTGATTCATACATGGTTTCCAGCATGTCCTCGACCAGCTTTTTGATAGAGCTATCGACCGTTTTTACCGGCGCGGCCAGCTTGCGCAGGCGGTCATCTGGAAACTCAAGAATGGTTAAAATACTCAACAAACTCACCACTAAATAATTGAACGCTGGAATTCTATATGATTTTGGAATAAAGCCCAAACCCTACAGCCATTGATGCTTACAGGCTCCAGCTCTTCTCGGTGTCACACTTAGGGGCAACATACCCCTGACACATTAAGAGGGCAAAATATGGGCAGTATGACTTACATGTGCAAAAATAGGCACGGAACGTATTACGCACGCTTCATTATCCCCAAACCATTACAACCACACTTCAAAAATAAAAAGGAAATCAGACGCTCTTTACAAACTGACAGCAGGAAGCTTGCCACCAAAAGGGCGCGCGCGTATCGAGTGCAGTTTGAAAGTATCGTTGAAAAACTCATGAGTAAAGACAGCAACACAGTTGATATGAAGTTCATAACTTTTATCGACTCATTCGGAAAGACGGTAATTATCGATTCGGGCGATGTTGAGCAGGATATAAATATTTACAAAGAAATAGCCCCTAAACCCAGTGATGAGCTGCTGGCGCTCCGAGAAAAACGCGAAGAAGAGTTACACCAAGCCAAACTTGCGGCGATGACGATAGCTCCGACTTTATCAGCGCCAGCACAGCCAACACCCACAGGCGAAACAGTATCTAAGTGTTTTGATGATTACATTGCTCGCAAACTAACACCGGGAAAAAGGGGCAGCTGGGGCGCAGGAACGGCAAGGCAAAAGCCAAACAAGTTAAAAACCTTCCTTTCTATTTTTGGCGATAAACCAGCGGCTAATTTAACCCGTGATGATATGTATCATTACATTGACGTTGCTTACAAAATACCCTCTAACTTTGAAAACACCAATTATAAAAAATTCGACGGAATCACCGTTGAAATGATTTTAACTAACGCGCCTGAAGTTGCGGCAATTAACTACGAAACGAGGGGCGTAGGAACGATAAAAGATGATTTAAAAACAGTCAGAGCGGCTTTAAGCTGGGTATTGAAGCACAAAGATATTTCATCTTTACAACCGGCAATTAATGCGCTGGATAACGAAACCAGTGATATAGATTACGAGAGCAGCAGAGTAGCTTTTACAAATGAAGAACTTAAAACTCTTTTCGAGCAAGACAATCCAGCCTCTGAGAATTACATCATTGGATTTTCAAATCCAATCAACTATTGGCTCCCGTTTATTGCTCTTTATACGGGAGCAAGGCTTGCGGAAATATGCCAACTGCACTTGAGCGACATTAAGCAAGAGAAGGCAATAGCAAGCGGCAACTCCCATTGGTGCATCGACATAAACGACGATGGCGACAAGAAGCTAAAGAGCAAAAACAGCAAAAGACAGATACCAATACATAGGAATTTGATTAACGCCGGTTTGCTCAACTATGTAGATAAATTAAGAGTAAGTGGCGAAACAAAACTTTTTCCCAACGCCGCTAGAAATTCAGACCAATTCGGCAAACAGTCGCAATGGTTCGGCCTTTATAGCGACGGCGCGGGCATAACCGATAAAAACACAACATTTCACTCTTTTAGGCATTGCTTTTGTTCGCACCTTGCGGAAAGCCACACGCCAGAAGATTTAGTTATCGCCCTCACCGGACATCAATATAATTCGTTGGCTAAATCGACTTATGACAGAAGTAGAAAAAGAGATATTGGCAAATTAGCCGAAGTTATAGATTCAATTGATTATGGCTTGATACATCCGGCAATAAATATTCAATGAAATAACTAATATTAATAAGATAAACGGAGCGAATTGTGGAGTCATTTGTCGTTATGCATAACCCGAACAATCATCTCGGTAAATTAGAGCATTTTATACGAGATTTTACCAGTAAAGAGCCTCAAAGACCCTGTTCTTTTACCAGTCTATATAAAACTGCTCATGCAGCTGCAAAAGTAAACACCATCTATGTCGTAGGCTGGCAGGTGATTGGCAATGAAAAGATATATGAGTTGGGATATAAGTTTGTAAGCACGATAAATATACCCGCACCTAAAGACAAGCCGCATCAATGGCTATGGAAATTTAAAAACTCTGTTAGTGAGTCAGATGAAATTAAGGGCTTTTATTTTGATATGCCCTTAATAATCAACTCTCCAGCAGTTATGACGTGGTTTGGCAAAAAAGATAACCTCATGAAGGAAATTCCACCATATATTGCAGATGAATTGGATAAAATATTTAAAGATAATAGTGCTAAATCCTTTTCTTAAGTATTGCGCGGATTGTATCCATTTCCTTCAATAGCGGATATTCTTTAAAACCGCACCATAAGCAGAGACCAACAATTAACAAAGGATTATTTATGAGATTTAAGCCTAAAATATCTTGCGTCCCAAAACCTCCCCAGTGCTTTTTTTGAAAAAGCCAACTTCTTTAAGTTTTACTGGCAAACATTTTAAGGTATGAGACCATTTTTCTGGCTCAGCAATAGTAGCTTCTACTTCCCCGTATTCTGTTAAAGTTAAACGGTTTTTTACTGGATATTCTAATTCCACAGTGAAATAAACAGCAATATCATACTTTAATAATTTTGCTTGCTTGGTATACGCTGGAATTGATAAAGAATATAAAGGAACTTCTTGATACATCGCCCCGACTTTTCCCACATTTGTAAAGGCTACCCCAAATGCTTTATTGTGATGTGAATTGACTTCAGTAATCGCCCCAAAACCATTCTGACCGATATATTGATTGGAATTTAAATTATTAGTTAAGGATATAGAATTGTATGCCCCATAATCAAAATATTTTGACCTAGCCATTATCTCAACATTAATTATTTCTTCGTCAGCACTATATTTATATTTGAAATGCAAATCTGCACTATCTCTATTTCCATTATATATAAATGTATAATTTTTATAATTTAACTCAGAAAACATATGTTCATGTTCGCTAGTTTTAGTAAATTCATCGTCCAATTGCTTATCTATTTTTCCGGCCTTTTTAATTAGGTTAACAATTGAATCCCCCTTAAATCCTTTAGGGAAGTTTTCATGTTTTATATTTTCTTCTTTATTAACAGTTGACTCTATATTGATTTTACTAGGTTCATATTTAAGTGACTTGCGCTCGGATTTTGCTTCAAAATTAGGTTTATCCGATTTATTTTCAATTGATTTTGTAAATGGTGCTTGAGTTTTATTTTCTCCATATGATGGTTTGGATTGTGTCGCACAACTAAAAAGAAACGGAGAAATAAAGAGAAATATAAATAAATTTTTATTATTTTTCATATTCTTAATAGTTGGATAATTAATTGATGGGGGAGGAAACTGATTGTAGTTCATAAATAGCTTAAAACTCCAGGTAGATAATCCAACGCTGGCAAGTGTCTTATTTTGTATACATTCTAAGACTATTTTTGCTCAACGGTAGAATGCAGCCTTGCAATGTCTCGTTTTATGTCTTATTATTTACTCTCAGTAAGTCTTAAGACTTATAAGACACTTAAGAGGATGTAACATCATGGCTAAAATCGGATACGCACGGGTTTCTTCAACCGGTCAATCTTTAGAGATTCAACTATCTAAACTCACCGCTTATGGTTGCACTGAGCCAGACGGCGAAATTTTCCAAGAAAAGAAGAGCGGCACCAATACAGACAACCGGCTAGAGCTGCAAGCGTGCCTTCGTCATGTTCGCAAAGGCGACACGCTTGTCATTACTAAGTTAGATAGGCTGGCGCGGTCAACTCTTCACCTCACACAGATAGCCGAAGACTTGCGAGTCAAAGGCGTTGAGCTTGTTGTTTTAGATCAGAACATCGATACAAGCACCCCTACCGGCAAGCTTCTTTTTAACATGCTGGGTTCAATCGCAGAATTCGAGAATGACATACGCCGCGAGCGACAATCAGACGGCGTTGCAAAAGCAAGAGATAACGGCGTCAAGTTCGGAGCTAAAGCCAAGCTATCAGATAAACAACTATCAGAGATGAAGCAGAAACGCGCTGACGGCGTTTTAATCAAAGACATCATGTCAGAGTATGGTTTAAGCAAAGCGTCTGTCTACCGTCTTCTCGCTGAGTAACCCGCGTCAGACTCCAACAATAAACCGGCCACCATGCCGGTTTTTTTATGTCTGCACAATCAACAAACAATGTTTAATTAAACACAATAAATATTTGGTCACGTGACCAATTTGGTATATTATAAGCCTTTACTTATATAAAGGGTTGGAGGTCAATAGAGTGGTTGAGCAAAAAAAAGCGGGAAGAAAGACAATAGGTGCGAGAGCAATGACAAGCGCCGAAAAAATGCAGCGTCAACGGGCAAAGCTGGCGTTTTCTATCGAAGCCGCGCAAGACAGCGGTTACACCCCAACGGCGGTTCTACTCAACAACAAACAATTACGCGCCTGTAGAGAACTAGAAATAAGCTGGGGCGGCGACTTGTCAGCAGACAAGCTGAATATTCTAATTTTTATGGCTTTGAAGTCCTTCCTTGAAGATGACTCAAACCAACACCTTCAAACGCCTAAGCTGAAAGACTGGCCTCAAAATTGCAGTGATTTAGACAATATCCAGACAAACGCAAAACTTAAATTTATCGAGTGGGAGAAAAGCCAACAATGACCACATCTCTATGAAAAGCAATCACCAGAGCACCGAAGCAACGTCTGCTGCAGACCAACTATAAGGAATTAGTATCATGAAAAGATCACCACGCACCGAAGCGTTTTTAACTCGATTTGAAGCCTCTGTGTATCTACAAGTAATTTATCGGCGATACCTGAAAGTAAACAAGCTGGAAGATACTGAACGTCCAGACTGGTATTCAATCCTAGTCGAAAACGCCCGCGACCCATTAAGTTTGTCAGCTTTAAAGAAAGGTTGTCCGAGAGGTAACAGGGGCGCTTATACCCGTGTTGATTTTATTAGGATTATGGGGCGACCTCATTACACCAAAGCTAATTTAGATAATTGGTTCATGCTTCATTGTGAGTCAAAGATTTTAGACAGAGCGGCGGCATAAGTGTCTGGCAAGATCAAGACGACCAGCGAACTTAAGCAGGCGCTTATATTGCGTAATGGCGGTTACTCAGTGACCGCTATTGCCACACGCACCGGTATCAGCCCCAGCACCCTCGCCAGACACTTTAAAAAGCTAGGCGCGGCAAAGGGTGGCCTAACAGATGAAGTGGTTGCAGAGGCGCGCCAGCAGCTCTTAAATGATGCTGGCTTTATGTCCGAACTCAAGCAACAAATAGCCGCCGTTATCGTTGACGATATGGCGCACGTTGTTCAATTGCGTGAGGCAATGGCATTAACCCTTGAAGCTATGATGCTCGATAATACCTTACCCGCCCACTACAAGACGCGTGGTATTGCCGCCCTTGCTACCACGCTCAGATTAACGCAAGAAGCAGCTCGTAAAGCGCTGTCAATTGATAATCAACCAATCGAGCAAGAGTCATTACCACAATTAATAATCAGCGAGCTAGGAACCGCCGACATTGAACAAATGCGAAGGGAACAAAGAGAATTGGAGCTTGAAACCAGTGCCGGGATTATCTATGACGATGATGTAATCGAAACGGTTGATTAGTAAGTTACCAGTGACTTATTGATGACGGCGCCATGATAGGCAGTAGTCTTAGAAAAAAACGACTATAGGGCAATACATTCAATGTATTGCCAGAGGTCAATTTGAAAATCCTGAACGCTAGACAAACAAAAGCCCCATGACAGCGCGCCAACGCTAGGGGCTTCAATCTCACACAACGAAGGCTATTTTAACATGGATGATGGTATTTTTAATAAATTCAATCGCATAGAAAAAGATCACAGCGCGGTTAAGGCTCGACTCGCAAAAATCAAAAAAAATACAAATTCGCACGAAAAAAAGCCCAATAAAAGAGTCGAGTTAAACGTCTGTATCCAGCGTGGAATAAGAGATGCAATAGACCTAAGTTACAAGCAAACAAAAGAGGGGGTTAGTATATATAGCTTAACCCCCTCTTATGACATTATCTTACTGACTCAATCCCTACCTGCAACAGTCATACAGACACAACTTGATGACTGTTGCAATGAAGTATACGTCCCCTTAAAGTTTCCTGCATGGCGAGACTTAGACGAAAGGACAAAGCCTTACTTCTATCAGCTGGCGCTAGCAGAACTCGAAACCAACTCGAATCACCAATACCATCTAATTCCTTTTGTCTGCAATATCACTATCGACTTAGAAAAGGCCATACAGAGCCAAACCAGAGATAGAGTAGACTTCCTTAGAGACAGATTACAAAAAGGTCTTAATGAAGCCCTACAGCGGCCCAAAGACAACAAGGTTGCTTTCTGGTTTGCCTTTGAAACTGCTAGACGTGGGCAGCCTCATATTCAAGGCAGCTTGTTATTAAAAGTCGAAGAGTTAAAGGCGGCGCGAAACGCTGTCTACAAATTCGCACGAGCTATGACACCGGAAGAAAAACACGGACTGTTGAGATGGCGAGGCTCAAAGCGCAGACACCTCTTCGAAGAACGTGGGCAACTATACGCCGACCTTAATTGGGCTGACTACAATCTGAAAGAGCGTGCCCAGACCCGCCGCGATTACAATAACCTAAAGCCCATAGTCGCGGTATCTCAACCCCTCATAAAATACACCAGCGACTATTACGAGCGGCTAAGACATGGGTTTAAGCTACTCCATAAAGCAAATATAAAACCAGCACAGCCCAACACAAAACCAGCTCAATCGTCGTGGGGCACTTGGTAGGAAATGAACCAATAAGTCACCACTAACTTACTGATTTATTTATATATCACCGCTTGCTTACTTCGACTTACGCCTGATATGTTGCCGCCTTAATTAACCATATCGGAGAAAATCCAATGCAAACCCAAAAAATCACCCTACCCCAATTAGCCGATATTCTGGAAGCATCGACCATTACAGACACCACAGATCATGCCGGAATGCTCATTCACACAATCAACCATCCCACCATCGGCAACGCAACGACGGTTCAGGGAGACGCTGGCGCATTACTGATTAAGAGCTTGTAACCATCAACCTCGTAGTGCAAGATTAGGCACACTAACCGGCACCAGCAAGGTGTCACACTTTCAATCAAAACACCGAAGAGCTGATTTTTTATTTCCTGTTAAATCAATGTCTTAAATTTTGGGTAGATTTCTATATGAATTCATCTAAACTTTGAAACGATGCATTATATTAGACTCAACAGGAATCAATATGGCTTTTCGAACACTTGTGGGATTGTTAGCAACCCTTGCAATCAGTTTAAACACCTGGGCTGCAGATCTGCAAATCAACCCATCCCACCCCGATCAATACACGGTCGTTAAAGGCGATACCCTTTGGGATATATCCGGTAAATTCCTGACTCATCCTTGGCAATGGCCGGAGTTATGGCAGCAAAATAGCCAGATTCAAAACCCAAATCTTATTTATCCTGGTGATACTATTTATTTTTCTATGGTAAACGGCAAGCCGCAGCTTAGTTTATCCCGCAATGAACAACCCTCATCGGCATTAGACAATTCCCCCTGCGTATTACGAGAAGAAGATTATAAAAACGGCCGCAAGGATTTTGCTGTGTCAGCAGACGGTAAAGTCTTACCTTGCATCCGTGAAACCACTATCAAAGAAGCTATAAAACTGATCCCCAGCAATACTATTGCGCAATTTTTAAGCTCGCCCAGAGTGGTTAGCCAAAATGAATTAAACGTAGCGCCTTATGTGCTTGATTTTGCAGGGGAGCATTTAATTGCCGGTAGCGGCGATAGGTTATATGTGCGTTCAATTAATGATCCCCAGAGTTTGTCATATACCATTTATCGAGCTGGCGACGCTTACAAAAGCCCAGAAACCGGTGCAATTTTAGGCTATGAGGCCACTTATATTGCCGATACATCATTGCAACAAGCTGGTGATCCGGCAACCTTAATCATTACTAAATCAGCGAGCGAAGTGCGCATTGGCGATAGAGCAATGCCGAACAGCGAAAACGAAGTCACACTCAATTATTTTCCACGTCCGCCTGAAAACAGCATAGAAGGCAACATCATCAGCGTACTCGGTGGTGTCTCGCAAATTGGTCTGCATAATGTCGTTGTCATCGACAAAGGCAGCCAAGATGGCTTGCTTCCTGGTCATGAGCTCAGCATTTTCCAGCGTGGCAACAGTATTCGCGATCCCTACAGTGCCACTCAAAACGAAAATGTTAAACTCCCTGATGAAATT
>Ga0208509_1000353_pt1 | contig 17438 bp, 17 predicted proteins | sample LakWasMeta7_HOW4_2_FD_183857 | JGI IMG/M metagenome (GOLD analysis project Ga0208509, IMG submission 183857) | Freshwater sediment methanotrophic microbial communities from Lake Washington under simulated oxygen tension - Sediment Metagenome... | ecosystem: Environmental > Aquatic > Freshwater >...
CCGGCCTGGTTGGCCATAGAATACATGGCGCAGACCGTGGCCGCACACAGCGGGATGATGTGCAAAATGGCCGGCAAACCCCTTAATGTGGGTTTTTTACTGGGAACCCGGCGCTTTCACTGCAATGTCGACAGGCTTGCCGTCGGCGCCGTTTTAACCGTCACGGTTAAAAGACTGATACAGGATCAGGGCCTGGGAGTATTCGATTGCGATGTCACGGCTGAAGGGGTATCAATTTCGGCCAAATTGAATGTCTATCAACCGGATTCGCCAGTAAACCGGGCGACAACACTGGAACCGGCATGAGCCGGTTATTGCAAGTCTGCTGATCTGGAATTTTCACCGCGAAGAACTCAAGCCAAATCTTCGTGTTCTGCTGGTGAAAAATATTTTTAAACTCGACTAATTTATTTAGCGCCTATTCTTGACTTAAGAAAGCAATGAACGAAACAGTTTTGGTGACAGGCTCCAGCCGGGGTATCGGGAGGGCGATAGCCCTGACTCTCGGACAGCAGGGATTTGATGTGGTAGTGCATTGCCGCAGCCGCAGAACGGAAGCGGAACAAGTGGCGGCCGACATTCAGGTCATGGGTCGGGCAGCCAGGGTCCTGCAGTTCGACCTGGCGGACAGGCAGCAGTGCGCCGATCAGCTGAATCAGGATATCGAGCAGCACGGCGCCTATTATGGCGTGGTGTGCAATGCCGGCATGACCGCCGACAACGCCTTTCCGGCTCTGACCGGCGAGGACTGGGATACCGTCGTGCATACCAACCTGGACGGTTTTTATAATGTGCTGCACCCTGTGATCATGCCGATGATCCGGCGCCGCAAGCCGGGGCGCATCGTCACGCTGTCCTCTGTGTCCGGCCTGATCGGCAATCGCGGGCAAGTCAATTACAGCGCCGCCAAGGCCGGCATCATCGGCGCGACCAAAGCGCTCGCGCTGGAACTGGCGAAACGCAATATTACGGTCAATTGCGTCGCACCAGGCCTGATCGACACGGAAATGCTCGAGGAATTACCGCTGGAGGACATCAAGAAAATGATCCCCATGCGGCGGGTAGGGACAGGAAAGGAAGTTGCGGCCATGGTGGCGTTTTTAATGTCGGAGGATGCGGCCTATATCACCCGGCAGGTAATTTCGGTAAACGGAGGGCTATGTTGATGAAACGGGTTGTAGTGACCGGCATGGCAGCCATTACGCCGCTGGGCAATGACTGGGAAACAGTTGCGCAAAAGCTAAAAAAACAGACCACCGGCATTCAGAGGATGGATGACTGGGACAAGTTCAAAGGCCTGAACACCCGGCTGGGCGCGCCGGTCGATTTTGCAAGACCCGCGCATTACACCCGCAAACAGGTGCGCGGCATGGGCCGGGTGGCAATGCTGGGGACTTATGCTACGGAACTGGCTTTAATCGATGCAGGTTTGCTACATGATCCCTGTTTAAGCAGCGGGCAGGTGGGAGTTGCCTACGGCAGCTCCTCCGGCAGTTTTGACGGTCTGATCGATTTCACCAAGATGCTGCTGAACTTTGACAAGGGCAGCCTGAATGCGACTTCGTACATCCGCATGATGGGGCATACCTGTGCGGTCAACATCAGTCTGCATTTCGGCATTAACGGACGCATTATCCCCACGTCCAGCGCCTGCACCTCCAGCAGCCAGGGCATCGGTTATGCCTATGAAACGATTAAACATGGACTTCAGATAGCCATGGTGGCCGGCGGCAGCGATGAACTGTCAGCCTCTCAGGCGGCTGTTTTCGATACCCTGTTTGCGACCAGCCTGCGCAATGACGAGCCGGACAAAACCCCGCGTCCCTTTGACCGGGACCGTGACGGCCTGGTGATTGGTGAGGGCGGCGGGACTTTTATTCTGGAAGAGCGGGAACATGCCTTAAGCCGCGGCGCGCCGATTTATGCCGAGATCGTCGGCTTCGGCACCAATTGCGACGGCCTGCACGTCACCCAGCCCGACAGCAGCAGCATGCAGGTGGCGATGCGGCTGGCATTGCAGGACGCCGGCCTGGATGCCGGGGCGATCGATTATGTCAGCGCGCATGGCACTGCGACCGAACTGGGCGATATTGCCGAGAGCCATGCCACGGCGGCCGTCCTGGGCAACAAAACGCCGATCAGTTCGATGAAAAGCTATACCGGCCACACCCTGGGCGCCTGCGGCGCCATGGAAGCCTGGACGACGGTGCGGATGATGAATGAAGGCTGGCTCCATCCGACGGCGAACCTGGACAATATCGATCCCGCCTGTGCAGAGCTGGATTACATCAAAGGCGATATCCGCATGCTGGATTGCGAATATGTGATGAGCAATAATTTCGCTTTCGGCGGCATCAACACCTCACTTATTTTCAAGCGGGTTTAATGCCCTTCGTCGCATTTACGTTGCCCTGAAAGGGTTTTCATGAGCCGGCTTTTCTTCGGCTGATTCAGGTTTTATCATGACGGGACACAGCAAAAAACCAATCACCACAGTGCAGCCAACGACCGCCGCTAAAGACTTCAACACCGAGGTATCAGCGATTGCCAAACAACCGAAGGCTACGCTACTCGTCAGCATGGATGCAGCCATTGCCCTGTAGGTCAGGGTGATCTCGCCACCGCGGTTTTCCCTGAAGAAAATGCCGAAGTCATCACAAATCGAAATGGCCAGCAGAAAGCCGGTTAAATGCAAAAAACTTAACGGCTGTCCCGTCAAAGACCAGGCTCCGGCAACAATAATCACCGCACTGATCGATGGCAGCAAGGTTTGCAGCGCCGGCCAGGGACGGCGATAGCCGAGCCACAGCAAGGAAAAAATGATTGCCATGCCGATGGCTGCCAGGAGACTGGCGCGTTCGGTATATTGCGTCGTCAATTTGTTGAGCACATCGCGCTGACTAAAATAATGGACATTATCCAACTTGCTTAAAGCTGCCTGCAGGGCTTCCGGATCATGCTCGGCCAGCCAGATCATAATCAGCACTTGATCCGGATTAATGACCAGTTGGTGATCGATCATGCGTTTTAACGGCGATGCCAGCAGTTGTTGCGCCGTCAATGGCGCCGTTTCCGGATAAGCCGGATTGCCGAGTCTGGCAATTGACAAGCCCTGCGCACTTAATGCTTGCTGCCAGATCTTGATGGCGGCAGCGTCCAGGCGTTCCCGCAGCAGCGCCGCATTATGTTGCTGCTGTTGTGCAGACAATAACCAGGGATAGACGCCAAAATAATCATCCAGTTTGTGCTCATTTTTGAGCCTGTCCAGCAGCGGATACACCTGCTCGGCTTTCTGTAACGCGCTTTCAGCATCCTTGGCGCTGATCAGCACAAAACGCCCGGGTTCAATGCTGACCATGCGTTGGCGTATTGCCTTGTCATTGGCTTTCAAATAATCCATTTCCGGGGTAAGTTCCTGCAAATCCTGAATCCAGCGCAGCGATGGCAAGTTGCTGGCCGCGGCAGCCATGAGCAGGGCGACCACAGGCCATATTTTCGTCCGGTGCCGGCTGCAGAACACCAGCCAGTATTCCAGTATGCCGCGGCGCTGCGTCATCGCTGCGCCTGGTAAATTCATCAGCAAACCGGGCAACACATAGCGCGTCAGCAATAACGCACTGAGTATGGCTGCCGCCGAATAGACGGCGATCTGTTTAAAGCCCGGATAGCCGGAAAAACCCAAGACGCCATAGCCCACGCTGGTCGTAATCGCGCCCATTGCCATGCTCGGCCAAATGCGGGCAATAGCCGCTTCACGCTTGTCGCGAGGGGCATTTTGGCCATGCACCAAGGCATGAATGGCATAGTCGATGCAAACGCCGCCTAATGTGCTGCCGATCGCCAGGGTCATGCCATGTACATAACCGAAGACTGCGTGCGTGATCAGGACCGCAATAGCGGTCGTGGCAAGCAACAACGAGAAGACGATCCAGAGTGTGCGCAGTGAACGAAACAGCCATAAAAATATAGCCACCAGCGCCAGCGACGACAACACGCCGACCTTGGCAATATCGCCTTCCATCATGCCTTGTGTGGCGATAGCAAACACCGGCACACCGGTCATTTCCAGGCGGAATCGATTATTTTGCTGGCTGTTCCAGGCATTAAAGGTTGTGTTGATTTGGCTTTGAATGCCGCCCTGCGTGCCGGCATCCAGACCCGAGGCCTCGGTCTCCAGCTGCAGATTTTGAAAAGGACCTTGCTGAGTTTGCAGGCTTTTCCGATTGGGGTCCGCGATCGAACGAAAACCGTTCAAGGACAACAGGAGCGGATCTTGCAGCGCAATGGGTTTGATGATGGAGGCTTGCGGCGACAATAAGGCATTCTTTAACGCAAGCGCGCGTTGAGGCAACGCTTCCGGCGAAAACAGGGCCGTCAGGTCGGCTTCAGGATCGCGGCTGTACAGATGCGCTGCGTGCGGCGCATAGATATTGCCGATCGTCTTGAAATCCGCGCGCGATTGTTCGACGCGCCAGACATCAGTGACGCCCTTAATGGCTTTAAGCCGGCTTATCAGCTCATCAATCTGCCCTGCGGCTGTGATGGCTGCACCTGCCGGATCGACAATGGACAGCACATAACGCCGCGATAAAACACCCGACTGCATTTCGTTGGCCAGCAACATTTCTTCCTCGTTATCGCCGGCAATGATGAAAGTCGACAAGTCGCTTTTTATGGGCGTGGTCAAAACAGCCAAACCCACCAAAAGGGGCAATGCTAAAAAAAACAGATAATTACGCAGCGTGTATGAAATGGTCATGAAGCAGGCATATTTGCTAAAGGGAGAGCGTGCACTCGTTATGGTTTTGAATTCGGAAGACATTATAAATGCTGCACGAAGCAATCGACCGACTAATCACAACGACCGGCAATAGAGGCTGCATCGGCAGCGTTAGGCTGCTGGCGCGGGAAAGCCAATAGAATTTAGATACGACGGGGCGATGATGAAGGCGGCATCCAGTAAAACAGGAAGCTGCGCCATTTCAATAAGCTATTGCCCCAGTAGTTCCTGATACAGCCGGGTCACGGTGGTCTTGACTTCATCCCCTTCAGCATCCTGCCGCAGGGTAAACTCACTGCTTTCGCCATCCGCCTGCCTGACTTTGATGGCGTCGGCCGGTTGCTGCGGCAAGCCGGAAATATCAATGCTGAAACCGGATGCGCTGTCCTGTTTGTCTTTCAGCCTCATGGTCCAGCCTTGCGCCAGACTGGCAAATTCAACCCGGTACATTTTGTGCAAAGCGGCTTCGTCGGCATTCATTAAGGCCTTGAAAACGGCGATACTCAGGCTCATAGGAATATCCTGATCCATTTCGCCCTGATGCCGGACATTATTAACAGGGTCAAAATAGAACATTTTGTCGCCCTTGATGCCCATCAGCAGACGTTCGGGCTTCAGCTGCTCCTTGATCATGAGATCGGGGGGCAGGGAATACATATAGCCGCTACCCTTCCAGGGCTTTTCCATCAATTCCAGTGTGCGGGTTTCCTGATAGGCGACTCTGACCGCCTGATCCGATTTCATCCGCTGCATCAGCGCAGACAGCGAATCATCGGCACGGCCGATAGTACCGGCCAGGCATGAAACAAGCATCAAGCCCAGCGCATAGGTCTTTGGATCATTCAGCTTCATTCAACGCTCCTGTACATCCATCCAGATTTTGCGGCCATTTACAATCATGGTCCTGATAGTCGATTGCGGGTCGGGTATGCCGAGATCGGGAAAGCGGAAATGCCGGTAGACATATTCCCCGATCATCAGCACCCCGATCATGAGATAAATGAAAACGCCATTGTACAGCGTCCACCATAGGTCGGGGCCCCAGATGGCCAGCAACACGCACATGCCGGCATTGAAGGCGAAAAATCCGGTCCACAGAAGGGTCAACTGACGGCAGTATTCACTGATGCCGGGCGGAAATTCAGGGAATTCCAGCCGTACGAAACGTTCGATAAAAGACGGTCCTTTGCCTGGCAATAAGGTGCGTCCGAAAACAAACATCAGCATCAACTGGATCAGCACCGGTAATACTTTGGCGGTAATCGTCTGCAGATAATAGGCGCCCAGCAGCAAAGCCACAGCGGTCAGCGCCTTGTAAATCCGGGTCTTGACATTGCGCACGGCAAAAGCCTGCAGCAGATAAATGCCTGAAAAAATCGCAGGCGCCAGCCACGCCATGCCGCTTTCTATGCCCCGGTAAACTAGATAGGGATAGGTCAGAAACAGGCCGGTAGCGACTATGCTTTTAATTATTGCGATCATGTAGAATCGTGCTTTAAATAAGTGGATTTCAGTAACTGATTTTACGCAGTTAATTGAATTTAAGTTGATTTAACAAAGTGTCGCTAGCGCGACGATTATTTGAATCGGGTTTATCGCACCCGAAGGCGAGTTACGCTGAGAACCCCATCCTTGGGCTTCTCCCTTCGGGTCAGCTAAAGCTGACCAAATTCGCTCCTGGCGAATTTGTCTTTGGGCGGCCAAAAGAAAGTAACCAAAGAAAAAGCCGCCCGTTGCCGCTTTTTCCTTGCGCTCCTCGCTTTCGACAGGGTTGCCAAAAGGGACTTCCTGTCCCTTTGGCAACGCGCTTCATCCCTGAAGCGCCCCTTCGGGCTATTTCCGCCGAAAGCTCCGGTGCTCGGCGCGGCAAACGGGATAAATCGCCGGTACGTAACATCAGTCAGTAAAAAGAATCTGCCGGCAGCAGTTCCGGCTTTAAGGTTTTCTTGCAGGAAACCAGTAAACCGCATCAGCAATAACCCCGGCAAACCACGCGTGAACGTACGCATAATTATTCCTCCTCACTGACCGGCCGGTATTGCAACGACCTGGACATTCGATAATAAACCAGCGAAAACACAAAAAATACCGCCAGACTGACGCTGGCAATATTACCCGTTAATGGAATCAATAACAGCGAAGTAATCAGTTCGAACGCAATCAGCGTAATTAAAATGCCGGCGATGGTTTTATTGTTCATCTTGGTGCAACAATAGGCGCCCAACGGCGCCCCCACCACGACCACCGGCACCGCCGCCAGCCAGTAGCTTTCAACCTGGTCGGTAAAGCCGCCGAGCAAGAACAGATGCAAAGCAAATCCAGCCAAGGCATTGACCGCCATTAAAACCACCGAAGTCGGCGTCGACACTTTTTCCGACAGCCGGAACAACAGCACCATCACCGAAAAGCAGATAATATCGATACCGTTGCCGACCAGGCCGGTCATGCCCCCGCCAATAAACCCGGTCAACAGCATGATCGCTTTTTCCCGCTGGCCGAAGACCGGCATGCTGCTGTTGTAACGACGTTCTTGCCAGCTCAAAATGGCCAGAGTCAGCGCAAAACTGACGATCATCGCGGTGAACAACATCTTCAACAGGGCCGCCTGCAGCATGGGTGCCAGCAGCAGCGAACTGAAAACGACGCCAAACAACCCGCCCAGACTGGCCCACAGAATCAAGCGCCAGGCCACCGCCACGCGCATGACGATGATCACCAACGTCGCCGCCGTCATGCCGACGCTCTGAATGGCGAGCGAAAATATCTTCGCATCCAGCGGGGCGATATGCAGCACCTTGGTAAACACCGGAAAGGCAACCGCCCCGCCGCCTTCGCTGGTGGCCCCGGCAATAAAGGAGCCGAACACCATGGTCAGGGTCACGGGCCAGTTTTCCTGGATAATGGAAAAAGGATGGATGCTGTAGCCATACCATGCGCTCCAAACCAGAACGGCCAGCGAAAAACTAAATAATAACGGCTTGTTCAAAATAAAATTGGCGTGCAAAAAGTTGCAGTTACTCAGGATTAATATTGTATCACCCAGGACGCCCTTGTCTGCGCGCACAATTAAAGTTTTAATCCGCCTTCTTGTGAAGTAAGCCAGACAAATCTTGTAGTACTATTAAGACCACGATTGATTGCAGGACCATCCCCATGTCTGTACTGAGAAACGGCTGCCTTCTTTTCATCTTTTTGATCATCGCGGGCTGTGCCGTTAAAAATAACGGCTTGAACGGCTCATCGTATAGTGAGCAAGCGGCTTGTCTACAGTTTTATCAGGACCTGGATCATGTCGTCTTTGCCAGTGATGCCGAAGATACCGGCGAGTTCCGTGTCAGCGGTTTTCCTTACCTGCGCAGCAATCGTTTTTTGGCCTCGTTTGGAAATAGCGTTTTATCCGAGGCGGCTTATGCCCAATGGCTGGAACAGCTGCGCCACACAGATGCGCAGGCAAGAATGCTGGAATTCGCCAATTTACCTCCCGGCGAGGCGGCAAAAATAAAATCCCGATTGCCGGCCGATAGCTCTTTTCAGCAACGCGTACAGGAATGCGGCCGCCTGCTGGTCGAAAAAACGCTTTCCAAGGGCTTACAGGGTCAAGCGGAATTATCGGCCGCAGCCGCGGTTCCCGATGACTACCAAACCTGGAAAAGAATTGCGGGAGCCTACCCCTTGTTACGTTTTGCCGCCGACATCGGCATTGACGACCTGCACAGGGAACTAAACAAGCCTTTTCAGCTGCCGATCGAGCAAATTTCGGTAGCAGGCAAGCTCATACGCTATCAGCCGAATCACTTAACAATGCTGACGAAACAGGATATCGGCAGGATGCTCGAGGCGTCGTATCAAAACCCGCTGCAAATTCCGCTGCTGAAACCCGACCAGCTTGAACGCCTATTCGATCATTTTGCCCCGGTTTGGGAGATTGACATCCGTAACCGAAACGATTTGATCGGGGCCGTAACATTGGATCATTCCGGCAAACCGTTGATCGATACCGGCAAGCCCACGGTCTATGTCAAACACGCATACACCCGTTTTCACGGTGAAAACCTGTTGCAGTTGATCTATCAAGTCTGGCTGCCCGCACGGGAAAAAACCGGGGTGTTCGATCTCTACGGGGGTGAACTGGACAGCGTGATTTGGCGCGTCACCTTGAATCGTCACGGCCTGCCGATTGCCTACGACAGCATCCATGCCTGCGGCTGCTATTATCTATTGTTCCCGGCAAAGGGTTATCGCGCGCTTTCAGGGGCCGAAGAGGCAGAACCGGTCTTGGCGCCGAAACAGATTACGGTGGACCCTTACCAAAAAAGATTACTGATACGCCTGGCGGCCAGGACCCATTATCTGCAGCAGGTATCCGAACTGAAGAACGCCATCAATACAAAACCCTACCGAGTGATGGCCTATGACCTCTTACGTACGCTTGAGTCTGCCGACGGGCGGCACCGGAATCTGTTTGGGCCAGGGGGAATTATCGAAGCCAGCCAAAGAAGTGAACGGTTTTTGTTGTGGCCCTTCGGTGTCGCCAGTCCGGGCGCGATGCGGCAATGGGGCAGCCACGCCATCGCCTTTGTCGGGCGCAGGCATTTCGACGATCCTTATATATTGGAAAAACTGCTCGCCCAGCTTAATTACAAAACTCCGTAGCCTGGATGCAGCGCAGCGGAATCCGGGAAAATCGGAGCGCCCAATAACCCCGTATTCCGCAAAGCTTCATACGGGCTACTGGATAAATTTTCTGATTTCAGCACATGAATAAATCACAACGTAGAAGTCACAGACGCTGGGGGGCTTTATCGCGTAGCGCCCGTGTGAACTGCCGGGTTAGATTGCGTTTGCGACATGCTCAAGAGCCTTTGAAATTCTTTCATGAACTATCGGTGCAATCCGCTTGTTGAGCAGAAGTTCTTGATAATCTGATGACAACTCTTTAAGAATATTTACATTACCATCCTTGTTTATTGAGATGGCACCGGAATCTAGAAGTCGGTGAACATCTGTACGAAGAAGAATGGCATTCTCGATTATTTCTCGACCTCCTCTTTTTGCCGCGATAATATGAGCTGCATCAAGCAAGTCAGCAAAGCTTTCCGATGTGATAGCACAAGCTTTGTCTAGCAATAATAGCGCAGCCCGAAGCTGCTGTTGCTCACGTTGGATTCGAGAGACAGTCTGGCGTGGAATTGGCCCTGTTACGGTTAGACCCGATGGGAGTTTTGTGACCTTGGCTTGACCGTCATACTTTTTGGTTTCAGTTCCAACCCAAGTTGCAACCCCCTCTTCCGATCCAGCGGGGATGACTATTGTAGATCTCCCCCAATAGCCTAGTTCATCCTCAATTTCTGTATTATTTTCTCTGTCATAAGTAAGCACGATTTCAAACGAATCACCATCACATCTTATTTCCGAGACAACATTATATTGAGTTGCGCCACCCTCCTTCCAAACTTGGATGGTCGATGTAATTTCGGTGCTTGGTGGAAGTTCATGCAGATTGAGCTTAATGTACTCATGGCCATAACTCCACTCGATTTTAATTCCTTCATCAAACATTTATTGCTCCGATCATAGTAGGAACTCTGAGGATGCAACCTAACCATTAATTATCAGGTCAAGTTGCCTTGATAAGTTGATATTAACTGTGCATTGAGGCACATTTTCCAATGCCTTTCCACAAGCGCTTAAGCCTAGTCGTTAATCTAGCCATGTCAAACAAAGCGCCTCTTCCCGACAACCCATAAGAATAATGCGATGATTCACCGCAACATTTATTCTCTGTCAGCAATAAACCGCCAAAACTCGGCCTGTTTGCTGATGCCGAGCACCTTTTGCGCAGCCTGAACGCCGGATACGCTGACGCCGTAGACGCCGCCGCCCGGAGAGGTCCAGTGGCCGGCGAAATACAGGCCTTTGACGGGGGACTGGTTCGGGATGCGCGCCGGGCCGACTTGAGCCGGCGAGACATCCCAGCCATAGGCCGCGCCCTGAAAATTTTGGGTATAGCGCAACAGGGTCTGCGGCGAGCCGCCTTCGATAAACAGAATATGCTCTTGCAGGTTAGGAATATAGCGCCCGGCCATCTCCACCATGCTGGCCATGTAGCCGGGTTTGGCCTCCTGCCACGACTCCGTCGCCTGATACGGCAGCAGGGTCGTCAGCATCAGCAAATGCCGGCCGGGCGGCGCCAGTTCCGGATCGACCAGGGTCGGCGCGGTGATGCTGAGCCAGGTGATTTCCCCGTTGCGGGTGCGGGCAAAATTTTGCTCATGATCAAAATCGCCGTAGCAAAACGACTCATGGGCGATATTCAAAGCCGTCAGATCGATATCGGTAGCGATATAGACGACAAAGATGGACAGGGATTGCTGCATTTTTTTAATGCGCTGGATGAAGCGGGGCGGAAAGTGCTGCTCCCCGATCATTCCGCAAACCGTGTGCCGGATGTCGGCATTGGAAATGACGACAGGAGCCGACAGCCGCTGGCCTTCGACCATGACGCCGGCTACCCGCTCCTTTTCGACCAGTATTTTTTCCACCGGAGACCTGAACCGTATCTCGCCGCCGTTTTGCCGGAGACCTTCGGCGAGGGCATTGGCCAATTGTTGAAATCCGCCCTTGCAGTAATAAGCGCCATCGACCATATAGCCGATGAACATGGTGGACCAGTACACAAAGGATACTTGCGACGGTGGCAGACCCAGGTAGGGCCAGTTGCTGGCAAACAGTCCCAGTAATTTGGGATCGTTGATAAACTGTTTTGCGACCTCGGCCAGGGTCGCTTTGCGGTATTTAAACAGCGCCGGCATTAATTCTTGCGCCCGGTTAAGATCCACTTCGGCCATGACTTCTTCCGCCACGGTGATTTCTTCCGCCACCTGCAGACAAAGCCGGGTCAAGGCCTGCAAGCCCTGTTGTTGGTTCGGAAACAGTGGCGCCAGCGTGGCGACAAAAGCGTCTATCGATTGCGGCAGCTCGGCATTGAGTCCGGGATAATAGGCATGGCTGAAAGGGTCAACGCCTATAAACTGGAGGTCTTCTTCGATGCCCAGCGCCCGCAACACCTTATGAATGACCTGCCCGCCGCGGTAACCCTGTGGGCCGCAACCGCTGATCAGGTGCACGCCGGCATCGAAGTGGTATCTCTTTCGATTGAAACCGTGCGCATAGCCGCCGGGCCGGTCGTGGCTCTCCAGCATCAGCACCGACTTTCCCGCTTTAGCCAGCAAGGCCGCGGCCGTCAGCCCGCCAATGCCGCTGCCGACGACGATGACATCGTAATCCTTCACGGCTTATGCAATCCCAGTTTTTCCCATAAAATCGATGGGGATTCATAACACATTTCGCCGCTCGCCATATCGACGGCCACCTGATAGGTATGACCGCGGGTCAGACGCGCACCGGTCAGTTTATCGACAATCCGGTAGTTCATTTTCAAACGGTTTTCCCATTCGCTGATGTCGGCATGAACCATGATTTTCTGCCCAAACTTCGCCGGTCGGGCATAGCGTATGCGCAGATCGATGACCGGCCAGGCATAGCCGGAAGCGCGCATCTGCATATAGTTATAGCCGATCTGGTCGAGCAAGGCGCAGCGCGCGACTTCAAAATATTTAACATAATGTCCGTGCCAGACGATTTCCATCAGATCGATATCGAAAAACGGCACTTCGATTTCGACGGCGCAGTCGACGATGGCTTTATTCATCGCCCAGCTGCCAGAAATCATAAAAATTGAACCACTGCAAAGGCTCCTGCAAACAATATTGTTGCAAGATGTCGGCAAAATCCTGCGCGCAGCGCTGTATCATCGCGTCGCGCTGTTTTCTGGGAAACGACAGGCCGTCGCTGAAAGGGTCAAAATAAATCACCTGTTTGCCATGCTGCCTCAAACAAATCAAAGTATACACGGGGCATTTCAGCAAGGATGCCAAGATAAAGGGACCTTGCGGAAACAAGGCCGGTCTGCCCAAAAAATTCGCCCGGGCAACCCGGTTATGACCGCTGACCGGCGTTCTATCGGCGGCGATGATCACCAGTTCGCCCGCCTCGATTTTTTCATGCAGCAGCATCGCCGTTGCCGCATTCATCTCGGTCACCTGGATCAGGTTCATCCGGCCCTTATCGGCATAGCGGTTCAGCAGGGTATTGAATTTTTCCGCATGCTTGGTGTGCACCAATACATTGACCATTATGTTTTTACGTAAATGGGCGATGACCCGGCAGACTTCCAGATTGCCCAGATGAGAGCCCAGAATCAGCACGCCTTGTCCTTGTTCAAGCTGCCTGATGATCGCCTCCCGGCCATGATACTCGACATCCTGCAGCGAGATGGCACCGCTCCAGGCAGCCAGTTTGTCGATGATGGCGTTGGCAAAACTGATGAAATGCAGGTAGCTTCCATACAAACCGGTCTGTAAACGGGTATCAGGCAAATAGGCCGAGACCCGCTGCAGATACTGAAGACTGGCTTGCCGGGCCTTGCGGTTGGTCAGCCAGTAATAGCTGACTACCGGATATAAAAACAGCTGCAGCACCTTGCGCCCGAACAACAGATACACTTTCAACAGCGCCTGCATGCCCCAGATGATGCCGCGTTCCTCCATTTGCGCCCAGTGACTCATCGGCTCACTCCATAAACCATGCGTCCGGAGCTGTGCGACTCGGTGGCTGAACTCAGCTCGAAATACAGCTTGCCGCTGCTGGCTTTCCATTCCAGCGTCATCGTGATCAGTGCATCCGGCTGGATAATTTTTTTAAATTTGATCACTTCCATCGTTATAAACGGCTGCTCGATGGCAAAAAATATTTTTCCGTATTCCTCGGCCCAGGCCAGTTGCGTTACACCCGGCAAAATGGGCTGGCCCGGAAAATGTCCGTCAAAATAAACCAGTTCCGGCTGAATGCGCAGCTTCAGCTTTACCTTTTCGCCCTCCAGGTGGCAATACAGCAGCTGAGGAAATTTGGCCGCATCGAGCATTAGCAGTCGCTGCAACAGGACATTGTTAATTTTGCCCTGGGGCGAAAGCGGCAAGGCATTCATGAACAGCCATTTTCGCGGCAGCACCACAGTCTCGAAAACCTGCATTAACTGCGCTCTCAATTGCCTGATCATGCCCGCACGACCCTGCAGCAGACGGGCTTTTCCGCTCTCGGTCAATACGGTGACCGCGGCGATGCGGTCCCTTTTGTCGGACAACAACAGACTGTGCGCCTGTGCGATCCATTCCGAGTTCATCAGCGCCTGCTCCAGTTCATCCAGCGACAAGCGCTTCTCCTCCACCTTGACGATACGGTCGAGCCGGCCCGACAGGGTAAAGCGGCCATCGGCCTGCACTTCAATCTGGTCATCGAGCCAACAGGATGCTTCGGGCAAAAACGGCGAATGCAGCCGACAGCGCCCCTCGTTGCTTGCCAGGCTGATGCCGGCAAATGGCGTCCAGCTTGCATCGGCCGTCGTTCGCCGCCAGCCGATGCCGCCGGTCTCGGAACTGCCGTAAATTTCGGCAACCTGCTGGCCGCTGCGCTGTTCGATTTGTTTAGCAACTTCGGCGGGCAAGGCGCCGCCGGAACTGAATATCGCCGTTAATCGGGCCACGTCATCCCAGGCGGTCAGTTCGTCCAGCCTTTTAAGCTGGGCAGGGCTGGCAACCCAATAGGCCGGTGTCGCCGCCACGGCTTTGAGCATCGGCTCCGGGCTCAAAAACATCCGGCTGTAGAAACAGCGGCCGCTGGCCAGCGGCCAAAGCAATCTGAACAATAGGCCGTAAATATGCTGGTGACTGACCGTCGCGGCCGCGGTAGCCTGACCCAGCATCGCGCCCCACTGCCGTTCCAGCACCTCCACTTCACGCTGCAGCTGCAACAGGGTTTTGGCGATGGCTTTGGGCTCGCCGCTGGAGCCGGAGGTGAAGATAGTCAGCCGCGCTGCAGACAAATCCAGCGGCACCAATGGTGATGTCGATTGGGCTGGCGCCACGGCGCTTTCGCGCCCCGACCACTCTCCCAAAAAGCTGCAATCTTGCCGCAATAGTTTATCGGCGGTGGCCGGGCAGTTATTTCCGGGAATCCAGACCTGCTTGCCGGCATGCAACAAGGCGAACAACAGTACTGCGAATGGATAAGCCTCTTCGCAATAGATGGCATAGCGCTGTTGCGGCTGTTGTCGTAATGAGGCCGCGAGCCCTGCAACCTCTGCACAAAATTGATCCCGGCCTATCGTCTGTCCGGCATGCACGGAAACAACCCGGTCGGGGTTCTCGGTCAGGGCGCATCGGGAGAGAGAGATCAGTTCAGCGCACATGTTCCTGAGTCCGGATTCGAACCCCATATTCGATCGCCATCAACAATCCCATTAACAGATAGGCAATGAACCCGTTGTAAAGACTCCACCAGGCGAAACTGCACCACAGCGCCGTCGCGGCGGCCGCCAAGCCATTCAGCAGAAAAAACACGCACCAGATCTGCGTCACTTTCCGGGTATAGAGCACCGCTTTCGGCGGCAAGTCGGGATGCTGGAGACGCGCCAGCCTTTCGATCACCGGCGGCGGGAAATACAGGCTGGCGGTAAAAACCAGCAACAGCCCCCAATTGACCAGCACCGGATAAAAGCGCAGTGTGACCAGGCTGTTCTGCCAGACGGCAAATCCGCAATAGAGCAGCACCGCAATCACCAGCAGTCGATTGCCGCGGTCGGCGGCCCCGCCGATCAGCAGACGCACGCACAGCAGCCCCGCCAACAGCGCCGCAATTTGCCAGGGCTGTATATATTGAATGCCGTAATAAACGGCCAGGGGATATAACAGCATCAAGACTGCCATCACGCTGTTAATCAGTTTGCGCATCAGTCGTTGATCAGTTTATAGACCGCTTCCACCACGTCATTGATGGTGCGGGCGTTTTTAAAATCTTCAGGCTTGACCGCCTTGCCGGTCATTTCCTTCAATTTAACGATCATGTCGACCGCATCGATGCTGTCAAAATCGAGGTCTTCGTAAAGGCGAGCCGCCAGTGTGACCTCTTCTGCGTCAATTTCAAACAACTCCTGCATGATATCCCTGATCAGCTGCAGAATGTCCTCGCGATTTTTCATACGGTCCTCTGTTCAGATTCAATAAATTCAGCCAGCGCAGCGACCGAGGCGAATATTTTCTCCACATCGTCTTTTTCTGCATCGATCCGGACATTATATTTTTTTCTGATCGCCAGCCCCAGCTCCAGCGCATCGATCGAGTCCAGTCCCAATCCTTCGTTGAACAAGGGCTCCTGACTGTCGATATCGCCCACGCCGACATCCTCCAAATCCAGCGATTCAATAATCAATTTTTTTAATTCGTTCTCCAAACTGCTCATTGCATTCTCTTTGTTGACCTAAAATAATTCTCTAAATTGTGTTAGAAACGTGGGACTGTTACAGTGTTGCGCCCCATCGCCTGAAAATCGCCCAGCACCTTATCATCTCCGACACGCATCGCCAAATCAAAACCCCGCTGAGGGAAACGGCAAGGCTTTTCAGCCAGGAAGAATCTATCGGGAATATCGGCCAAAATTGCCCGAGTCAAAACGGTATCGGCCTGCAAGATAATGGACGTTTATGCCGCCTTGACTCTTTTTTCCCAGCACCAGCCGTGCCGGGGTGTTTTGAGCAGCAGTTTCGCTTGCGGCCCCGCCAGGAAGCGGATAAAGGCCGGTAATTGCACGGCTTGTTCGCCATCATCTCCGCTCATGGTCGATGATGACAGGGTCAGCGCCTGCCCCTCACCGCTTTTGGCAATACGCAAAGCCAGGGCGCAACTCTCATCCGACGACAATTTATACGGCGCAGAAGGATAAAAGTCCGCCAGCGGCTCATCATAAAACACCAGCAACACCTGCTCCTCACCTTCCTGCAGCAGCCCCAGGGCTTCAATGAAGGCCGCCGCCAAGCCTTCCTCACCCGGCGCCACTACAGTGCATTGCAGCTTATTCCGCCAGGCCATCGAAAACAGCCCGGCAATGGCATTGTGTACCGACAGGCTGAAGCCGGTCGGAGAAATTTCCTCCCCGGCTGCCAGCATTTCCATCATGGCCAAGGCTTTGGTCAGCTCACCGTGAGTGGAACTGAATACCACCGGCACCATCCTGTGCTCGTCGATACAGGGGTTGGCGGCACAGAAGACTATTTTGGCCAGCGGACTCAATCGACGTTTCAACATTTTCGGCACGCTTGCCAGCAATGCTTCCTGTCTGACTGAATCCTGCTCTGCATCGGGCAGCAACGGCGGCCAGACCGCCCATTTCTGTATAATGAAATCCTGTTGCATGTTATGTACTCAAATTCAGCAAAACCGGCGCAGACATTCTGTGCTTCCTTCCAGTAGTTCCAGGGCCAATCAGAGAAAAAAACTTATATTTAAAATATTAAAGTTAGGATAAAGGAAGAAACCCGCTGATAATAGCATGAATACAGGGGGGAAAATGCCGCTGTACTGTTAAGTGCTCCTCATCTTCGCCTTGTCGGCGTGCTTTCATACTGTAGTTGGTGCAAAAGGAGTCGCTGTTGCACCGGATTGATGCTCTTTCGTAGCCCAAAAACGACATTTTTTAGCGCATTAACAACATGCGTGGACCTCCGTGCCGACTGCTTGCATTGGCTTTAAAGCTTGCCTCACAAAGG
>Ga0208509_1000358_pt1 | contig 17285 bp, 9 predicted proteins | sample LakWasMeta7_HOW4_2_FD_183857 | JGI IMG/M metagenome (GOLD analysis project Ga0208509, IMG submission 183857) | Freshwater sediment methanotrophic microbial communities from Lake Washington under simulated oxygen tension - Sediment Metagenome... | ecosystem: Environmental > Aquatic > Freshwater >...
AAACACCTTGGCCATTTGCGGCGGCAGGTTGTTCTGGCAGGTCTCGTAGATTATCCAGAACTCCTGTTGCTTGAGTGCGGCTTCCGGGTCGTTCCAAGCGCTGGGTCCGCTATGCCATTCGCCGTTACTGGTAAAAAAATCGTCTTCGTCTACTGCGCTATTGTCGGCATCGATTTGATCTAATTCTGGCGTGACGACTTCGCGGACGCTACGTCGCCAGTGGTCGGCAATTTTGTGCTTCAAAATGCCGATCAACCAACTGCGCAGACTGGCCTTGCCTTCAAAGTTTGATGCGGCTTGCCAAGCCGCCAGCAAGGTTTCTTGTACCGCATCGTCTGCCAATTCGTGGTCGCGCAATTGTAATAGCGCGTAACGGAACAGCACGGGGCGATGCTCGGCTAATACTTGTTCGCTCAATCGCTGTTCGGCGATATTTTTAGTCATTAAATGCCTCGGGTGTTTCTAATTAAAAGTAAGGGCAGCGTAATAGATTACCGCGCTACAAATAGCTGCGCATGGCAGAGTCAACAACCAAGATATGGCAATCGACGCCATCACACCAGAATTGGCCTTGCCGCTGACCAAACCGATACCAAACAAGGAGCCGACCGAGACATGGGTGGTCGACACCGGTATACCGAATTTACTGGCAAAAATCACCAGCAGCGCCGTTACCAGATTGGCCGACAGTCCTTGGCTTTCAGTGATTGAGGTAATTTTAAGACTCATGGTGTCAGCCACTCGTCGGGAGTTGAACACACCACCCAGCAACATGGCCAAGGCTACGGTAATGATGATCCATTGACTATCAAAGCCGGGAGCCAGTAATAATAAAGCGGCTATTTTCGGGGTATCGTTGAGGCCCCGCGCAAAGCAAACAGCCCCGGCACTGCAAACATGCAGACTGTCTCGCAAGCGACCAAGCTCAACACCTAAAATCACGCGGGCTTGTCGCTCGGCACAGGCGGTTTGCTGATCGATGCTCAGTACCGAATCGTTGGATAATGTCATATTGGCGCTACTTGCCAGCGCAAAAGTGTCGGCGGTTTCCACGCATAAACACATGGCATCATCAATGCGCCGATGGTGAGGCCACATATTAAATGTTCGGTACAATAACCCGGCCGACAGCAACGCCACAAAGGGGCTCAGCAGCAAAGGCAGAACAAAGTTATTCAGCAAAGGTGACAAATTAATGTTGCCCGATGTCGCAAGCAAAGTACTACCAGCCATGGCACCCAATAAGGCATGCGTCGTGGAAATTGGAAAGCCGAAACGTGTTGCTAAAATCACCGTCATCCCCGCGCCACCCGCAACAGCAATCATGAACGGTAAGGTGTGAATCAGCTCATCGGGTGCCAGGCCTTTGCCGGAAAATTTGACCAGTAACGTCTGCGCTAAAAACAACGCCGCTATCGAACCGGCTAAGGTTGTCAGTGTCGCCCAAGCCAGAGCCAACCGGTAATTGAGGGTGCCGCTGCCAAACAAACTTGCGACGCCTTTAAAATTGTCATTGGCACCGTTGGCATAAGCCAGAAAGCAAACACTAAGGAATAAAAAGCTTGTGAGCATTAGAGAACTCCTTTATCGAATCTACGAAATAATTGTAAGTCGTCAAAAGAGCATAAAACCTTACCTGGTGTTTAGCTATTGATATTGCAGAGGGTAACTCAGGTAAAGAAGCGCAGGTTTTTATAGAGATTAACAAAGCGATTTAATTACTTGTTGATCATGCAACAAATTCCCACAGTTCTCCCATTACATCGCCAAGTCTTTCCCGGATACTACACACCATGTTGAGACGGCGGGATAAGCAACAAACCCGCTGCAAAAATTTAAAAATTAAGAATGGTGTTGCTGGCTCAATGAAGTCATCAGACCATCTAACTAAACAATCCAAAGACAAGCACCGGGGAAACAGCCATGAACAAAATGCCAGAAACCGTCACCAACAAATTCATCGAATTGTTTGCCGTACTGCATAACGCAACCGACGATCTAAAAATGGCTGGGGCTGAAGCGTATTTGATCGGCGATTTTTCGAGGGTAGACGTCATCACAAATTCATGCCGCAAATTGCAAGCGTTAGAAGCGGAAATCAAATCCACCGTGAACAAATTCGACGCAAAACATAAAGTCCGGTCAACAGAGAAACCGAGCTTTTATAAAATGGACAAGAATCGCACCCGCAAACCCGGCGACCGGTTAATAGTTAAAGTGGCAGGCAAAGTCATAGAAGAGCGCACTATTGCCGAAACTTTTGTAAAAACCTTAAGAGTCTTTGGTCTTGAGCGGGTGGCAAAATTGAACAAGACTTTGGCTTCGATTCCGCTGATGGCCAAATCACCGGTAAACGGCTACCAAGCACAAAGACGTTGTGATGGCTGGTTTATCACAACCCACGTTAATAAAGCTTCGGCAACAACGGTGTTAGAAGAAATAGCCAAAGAATTGCATATACCGGTTAAAGTCGAATTTATTGAACGGTGACTTTCAAAGATCTCGTTAGATTAGACAACCCAAACAACATAGCATGGGTAATTGCCACTATACGAACGAAACAGGCAGAAAACCAAAGGACAACATCATGACCGAACAAACCCACTTTTTATTTTCAGAACTGCAACAAAAAGCCGAAGCTGGCGATGCACTAGCGCAATTTTCTTTAGGCCTGTATTACTTGCCCAAAGAAGTATGGGAATCTAAGGAAGGATGGGAGTTTGTGGATAGCCTCCACTCGACGTACCGATCAGAAAAATTTGTTGGTCCAATTCTTGATCCTGAAATATCTTTAGCTTTTAAACTGGTTGAAACCAACAATGAAGCAAATGTCGAATTAGCTTTTCTATGGTTTAAAAAGGCTGCGGAACAAGGCAGAGCAGAATCGCAATATGCTATAGCCCGTTGCTACTATGAAGGAAAAGGCACAGAACAGAACGATAAGCTTGCTTTTGAATGGGCTAAAAGATCCGTCGCCCAAGAATTTTCTGAAGCGTTTTGTTTGGTAGGGGATTTGTATAGTCAAGGGAGAGGCGTTAGCCAGGATGATGAACGGGCATTGGCTTACTATCAAGATGCCGTCAATGGAGAAAATAGAGGCGCATATATTAAGTGGATTAGAATGATTCTAAGGGGTAAAGGAATAGTCGATTACAGCAAAGCCCAAGATGCTGTTGAGACATTTAGACAAGAATTATCAGGAAGTCTTGGTAAGAGAATTGAGCTAATTAACAAACATAGATTTTTCGGTCAAGAGCTTCCATTTGTAGGAAAAAATACAATCGATATTCCTGAAGATGATGAAAACTTTTTTGAAGACCTTCTTTATGCATTTAAACGAGACAGTGAATGGCTGATTACGGAACTAAAAGACCTTAGTTTGATTACTATGGAATACAAGCAGGAGCTTGAAGCCAAAAACAAAGCCCTTGAAGCAGAAATCAAACAAAAAGAGTTATTGCAAATCAAGATGCAAAAACTGGTTGAGCAATACACCCACACCTTAGGCAATGTGATATTTCCAGATACGATCTATCAAGTTGCTGAACGTTTAAAAACCAATCCAGACTGTCGCAAGGACGTTTTGCTGCTGAATGAAGCTTACCATTCAGAAATCATCATCAAGCTGCATGCGGAGCTATTACGTCGTCGCCATACAAACGACAATCCTAAAGGCTTTCAGGATTTAATTAGATCTTGTCGGCGCAAAGCGGAATGCGGCGATAAAACCAAATCGATTGCCGATATTTTGGACTATGCCGCCAGTCGGGTAACTGCGCGTTTTCTCAATCAGCATAATGCGAGTCTTGGCAGTATTCGCGACAGCATTCTGTCTCGCAAAAATGTTACTCTTGATGACTTAAAACAGAAATTTGAGGATGACATTTTGCTCAATCGCTCACTGGGTTCTGTTGAATGGATTAACCAAAATCTACGACCTTTTAAGGTCGTTAACGCCAGCCCTCTTTGGCAAAAAGTCTTTATCCTTGCCGAAAGCCATGCCGAAGCGCTATTGTTCGGTCATTTTTCGGAAATCTTGTTCAACGCCTTTAAATATGCCGATCACACCGCCGACGAATTCCTAACGGTAGCGTTTGATGAAAGTGTCATTGACGGCATAACCTATTTAACTTGCAGTTGGCAAAACCCGCTCGGCGATAAAGCCGCAAACAGTCTTGGAACCGGTAAAGGACTGGATGCGATACAGGAAGACTTAATGCAACTCAACGACACCCAAAGCCAGTCAAACAGTTTGTTAGTTACACAGGAAAACCAGCAATTTCAGGTAACAATGTTTTTTAAAAAGGACTTGTTGATTGACGAATTAACAGTTCCAGCAATCAAAAGAAAGATGAAATCGGAGTAAATAATGCTGAACATATTGTGGGTAGAAGATGAGTATTCGGAACAGAAACAGCGCCAATGGTTTAAAGATCGCCGAGTTACCGTAGAAACCAGTTTTGATGCCGCGGAAAGGGTTATCAATTCTGATCTAAATAAATACGATGTGTTTGTACTTGATATTAACCTTGAAAATTCCGAGCATTCGGAAAATGTAAAAGAAAAAGCTAAAAAATATGAAGTTTCATCCCAAGACTTTTTAAAAAAATCCGGCATGAATCTTTATTTTATGTTGCTAGAAAAAGGATTTCCAAAAGAACGCATTGTTTTTCTTACTGCCAATGCCAACGCTTCCACAAGCAATATCAACGACCTTAGGCAAGCGTTTGATTGTGGTGATGACGAAACATTTCTAACACTATTAACTAGCATTACCAGCGGTTTTGATGATGAAAATAAAAAAAATGCTTATCAGTTTGTAAGCCATGCAGATGGGTATGACGAAAATGATATTGGCAAACTGTGCAATTACCTTGAGTCTTATTTCAATAGACTGAATAAAGGCGAGGGGAAAAATACTTACGAAACACTGCTTGATACTGCAAGAAACTGTCGTGTTGACGTACCTAAAGCCTTAAATAAAGGGACTAATCAACTTGATCTTGAGCTGAAAGAATATGAAACCAAGCAATACTTGGTTTTACGGCGTGGAATTATTGAAAGTTGTGAGTTTTTAAAATCCCATATTAAAAAAGATGACAGTAATATCCAATTCAGGGATTTTATTAAATTAGATAATAATAACCAACCCAGTATTGAGATTCCAACTACAGATATTGAAAACTATCTTGATGCGTTGATACAGTCACTGGTTATCCGTGAGCCAATTGATGAATCCGCATTCAACATACAATATCGCTTCTTTTTAAGAACGCTTGTTCATGAATGGGAAGAAAATATTGAAGCCAAAAGATTAAAAGAAAAATATCCTCAGTATTTTAGAAAAGACCAACAAAATTCTTTTGGGAAAATGAACGACATTTATACTTTTGCATGGATTATGAAAATGACCCGCAACTGGGTGTCCCATGCAAAGTTGCTGGAGCCGCTAGATCCCCAATTCATTGCGTTTTTATTTTTGGTCAACATGCGGGCGATGTTCAAACTACCAAAAGCAATGCAGCCTTATGAAAATATTTTGTTAAGTTGTATCACGTCATCCCCCAACAGTGATTTTAATATCCAACAGTTAAACAACATTATTGGCAATATAGAAATCGACGTTGATGGCATTCTGTCTGTTTTGAATATCAATAAATCGGCTCATTTTGGTGAAAAGATCAATGAAATTTATCGCCGTAATACCGGCAATCCAGACGCTGAAGAACATGACTTTAAACGTTTTTTACTGCAATATTTCTGGGTTAATCAGAAAACTGATTTAAGAAGCTTAACAGCCAATTCAGATGATTTTTTACCGGCATTGGCCCAGCATATCTACAGCCACAGTTTCCCCGAGGCCTAGCCATGACCACCCTACAAACCCAAATCCCCGACCAACTCCTACAACAAGCCCAATATCTGGTGCAACAAGGCTGGGTCGCCAACATGGATGCCCTGATCGCCGAATCAATGCGCCGTTATCTTGAATCGCACAGTGAAGCCATGACCGAACAATTTATTCGCGAGGATGTTAATTGGGGATTACAGGGACGGAGCGAATAGGACTTGGGATTGTTAATTTTTAAATCATTTAAAGAGGGTTTAGAAAATGAATAGAATAGAAATAGAACAAGCTGTACTAAATGAAATGCACTCCTTGCCTTTGGATAAGGTTGAAGCCACATTGAATTTTATTTTGTCTTTAAAAAATCAGCCCGTAAAAAAAAGACCGTTAGGGTTATTGAAAGGCAAGGTGGATTTTGCGATTGACGATAATTTTAAAATGACAGACGAAGAGTTTTTACAATCGTGAATAGCTATTTACTTGATACTCATAGTTTTTTATGGTCGATATGGCAACCGGAAAAACTGGGTCAAGAGGCGGTTGCTGTTTTGGAAAACGCCGATAATAAGGTTTTCGTCAGCAGCATTACTTTTTGGGAAATCTCTTTAAAATTCAATCTAGGTAAGTTGATGTTGGGCTGTAAACCCGACGATTTACTCAAATTTGCCGATGATATGGGCTTTGTAAAAATGTCATTAACGCCCGAAGAAGCGGCAATGTTTCATCAGTTGCCCAAGCTCGCACATAAAGATCCTTTCGATAGGATGTTGATTTGGCAAGCAATCGCAAACGATTTAGTGTTAATTTCTAAAGACGGTCAATTTGATAACTACAGCCAATTTGGTTTGAACGTTATTTGGTGAAGCTTGTGTCAGCGCAATTAATCCAATCCCTACTTCCCCATCTCCCCCGTTTCGCCGAAGAAGAAGGCGATTTTTACAGTGTGCCGCGTTCCGAGTTGATTGAGGTTTTGAGTGGACAGGTTGACCAAGCTATTGCTGAAAATACAATCGGCTTGTTGGAAACGTTGCTGTATACCTTGGCTGTATTGGATAGGGCGTATTTGCAAAAAGATGATTGGAGCTTTGTGTCTTTTCCGGCGCAATTGCTGGCAACTTCAGTGTTAACGGCGATGGCTGATGCCGATTCCCGTTTGTTTGCGGCCACTTTTTGGAATACGCAAGGTATAGGCAACGATAAAAAAGACCAGCAACGCGATGTACTGCGCAGTCTGGAGCAAGCGCGTGTTCAATATCACACCAGTCAACAGGCGCAGCCAATACGTTATTGTTACGTGGCCTGGAGCATCATCAAACTGGACGGCAAGATTTTGTTTTATCAACGTGAAGATACAAAAAAGCGCTTTGAAAAAACCGCCGGTGACTTTGGCTTAATTGGCGGGCGAGCTAATCAAAACGATGTGCTAATCGCCGATAAAAAAGTAGTGCTTAACGAGCTGCAATCTGCAAATTCCGAGTTAATCAAAAACGCCTTGCCGTCTACCTTAAAACGCGAGCTTCGGGAAGAAGCGGGCTTGCTGTTTGAATCACATTACATGTTTAAACCTTGGCGCAGTTTAAAGCCCTATCGGCAAGTGCAAGGCACCGCCCCAAATCACGCGTTGACCGAATATTATCTGGATATTTTTCAGATTGAATTGACGCTGGAAGGTTATCTGTTTTTGCAACAAAAAATCAGCTCAGACGAGCGTTTAATTTGGTTTTCGCTTGCTGACATCGAACACGGCGAAACCACAGACGGCAAAATTCCGTACATTAAAGCGTTGTATAACGAATTTGGCGGTGATCATGTGGCGCTAGTCACCGCGTTATCGGTGCTGCCGGACAGTTTTGTTGCCGGTTATTTATCGGATAAAGAAAAATACGGGATTACCTTGCCTTTAGATCCCGGAAAACTGGTATCGGCGGGTGTGCTTGGTAAGGAAAAGTCCTTAGATTTAACATTATGCCCCTTCCAATTGGCGTTAATCTTGGCCTTAGCAGCGCACCTGCGTGGTTTTGAATTTGCCATGCTTGCAGCAAATGTCGTTTTACATCCCCATGGCTGGATAGAAGTGGACGAACATTCACCGATTCGGCTTGAATTGATGGAGTTAGCGCGCTATTTGGGCGGCAGCGAGTTGGCGATGGAAAATCGCCGGGATTGTTTATTTCGTTTATCAATCAGGCCGGAAACAGTTTTCTTTGCCGATGAATTATTTTCGTTTGCGCTTGCAACCCACGACCCTGATTGTAAAGAAAACGGAGTGGCGGTCTTTGTCGGTCGACAAGGCTTCGATACTGCCTTAGGTGAAGTGAAAGACAAAACAGAGCGTTTCGAAATAAGTCGTAGTTTTGCCCAACGGTTAAAAATCTTAGCCGACGGGGACTTTAGTATTCACGACAAAGAGGCCTCAAGCACCGAGGACAACTATAAAAAGAGTCTGCATAAAGAACCGAGATTCAAGGCATTAGGTCTGCGGAATTTGATTCGGCAGGATGGAACAGGCATTCGGTTTGTGCTGCGCTATGTTGTTCAATGAACTTAAACATACCAGGCAGTGAACAGAATCAGCGGCCACTTGGTTTGGAACCTCGAATAACTTTGCGACTCGCCCACAGAAAATTCCTAATGCTGAACAGTGACAACAATGTTCACCTCAACATGATGCTCCACACGATCATCGACCAACGGAATTTTACCGTCATGCTGTTCGACGCCATCCAGAATCACGCTTGAGCCACTTCGTTCGCCGGTCGTTTGCGAGACGGCGATATGGTAAGTCGTGTCTTTAAAGCGATAACGCATTTTGAAAGTCGGCCAATGTTCAGGTAAGCACGGTTCGATTCGTAAGGTGTCGCCTTCGCGATTAATCCCCAACAACGATTCAGTGATTAACCGGTACATCCAACCGGCTGAGCCGGTGTACCAAGTCCAGCCGCCGCGGCCGGTGTGTGGGGCGACGGCGTAGACGTCGGCAGCGACGACATAAGGTTCCACTTTGTAGATGGCGATACTTTCCGGTGATTTGCCGTGGTTGACCGGGTTGATCATGGTCATCAATTCCCAGGCTTTGGCGTTGTCGCCCTGGCGTGCAAAGGCCATGGTGGCCCAGATTGCCGCGTGGGTATATTGGCCGCCATTTTCCCGGACGCCCGGCACATAACCTTTGATATAGCCGGGGTCTAGGCTTGAGGTATTAAATGGCGGGTCGAGCAACTGCACCAAGCCATGTTCGCGGCGGACCAGATGGTCATTCAGCGATTGCATCGCTTTGGCGGTACGTTCAGCCGAACCTACCCCGGAGAGTACCGACCAGCTTTGGGCAATCGAATCAATTTGGCATTCTTGATTACTCTTCGAGCCCAGCGGCGTGCCGTCATCAAAGTAAGCGCGGCGATACCAGTCGCCATCCCAACCGTGTTGCTCAAGATTGTTACTCAGCTGATAACGCTCGGCGTGGCAACGTTCAGAAAAATCAACATCGCCGCGCAACCGTGCAAGTTCGGCAAATTGACTAAGCACTTCGCAAAGGAAAAAGCCCAGCCAAATACTTTCGCCTTTACCGCCCATGCCCACTAAGTTCATGCCGTCGTTCCAGTCGCCGGTGCCCATCAACGGCAGGCCGTGCTCACCAAAGTTAAGGCCGTTAAGAATGGCACGAACACAGTGCTGGTAAAGGCTGGCGATTTCTTCGGAGTGACGGGGCAGGTCATAGTAAGAATCTTCTTCGGCATTGACGGGGCGTCCTTCTATAAAAGAGGTCTGTTCGTCTAATACCGTAAAGTCGCCAGTGCACAGAATGTATCGGCAGGTCACTAACGGCAACCAGAGATAGTCATCCGAGCAATGTGTTCTTACCCCACGATCTGATGGCGGATGCCACCAATGCTGCACATCGCCTTCGGTAAATTGGTGACTGGCGGCTAATAATAATTGCTCGCGTACTCGATGCGGCTCGGCATGGACCAACGCCATTACGTCCTGCAACTGATCGCGAAAGCCAAAAGCGCCGCCGGATTGATAATATCCACTACGTCCCCAGACACGGCAGGATAGCGTTTGGTACAACAGCCAGCCGTTGCTCAGCATATTGATGCTTGGATCGGGCGTTTCTACCTGAACCGCTCCCAAGGTTTCCGACCAATATTGCTGCGCTAATCTAAGCGCGTCTAATGCCGCAGTCGTGCCGCGGAAGCGCTGCACTAAGGTGTTGGCATCGTTAATATCTCGGCCTAACCCCAACTTGAAGATAACCTCTCGTTCTTGCCCTGAGCCCAGTTCAAACGCCACCTGTAGCGCAGCGCACGGATCTAAAGCTGCACCGACGTTGCCGGAAAGATAGGAACGATTCATCGCGGCCGGTCTGCTCAGCGTGCCGTTGCGGCCGATAAACTCGGTACGGTCGCCGCTTTTGGTGCGGGTGACATCGTCGACATCAAAAAACGCGACGCGATCAGCAAACTCTGTGTTGTAAGGGTTGGACGCGAATAACGCACCGCCAGGCACGGGGCAATCGGTAACCACGTAGGGCGTGGTTTTTGGCCGTAAATCGCCCAGCACCCATTCCACATAGCCGGTTGCGGAGAGTTTACGATGTCGGCCAGACTGATTGCGGATTTTAAGTACCGAGAATTTGACCGATGCGTCGATAGCGACATAAACCGTGAGTTCCGAGTGGATGCCGTCTTCATTATGTTCGAAAACGCTGTAACCGAAGCCATGCCGACTGATGTAACCACCGGTGCCGGGGCAGGGCAACGGTGTCGGCGACCAAAGGTGACCGCTTTCTTCATCACGAATATAAAGTGCTTCGCCGCTGGCATCGCTGACCGGATCGTTGTGCCATGGAGTGAGGCGGAACTCATGGGCGTTTTCGCCCCAAGTGTAAGACTGGCCACTCTCGGAAATGATGGTGCCAAAGTGCGGATTAGCTAATACGTTTACCCACGGTGCCGGTGTTTTTTTGCCGGGTGCCGGGGTGATAACGTATTCGCGGCCATCGGCGGTAAAGCCTCCCAAGCCGTTAAATAGAATCAAGTCACCGCGCGGTAATTCGCTAGTAACCAAGGGAGCAGGCAGATGGCTGCGGGTCGGCTTGAAGCGCGGTACTCTGACTTCCATCGGGTCGCGGCGGTTGATTTGTTCTGCCAGCGTGCCTCGGCTGTCTTTGATGATGGCGCGCGCCACCGATTGAATCAAAATACGATCTTCGCCGGATATTTGGTCGGCATGGCGCACAAAGATGCCACCTGGACGATCGATTAAATTGGCTTCAACGCCGGAAGCGATCAGGCCCATGATTTGTTCCTGCAGCACTTGCCGGTAGACATCACGATCTTCGTTCCAGATTACCAGGTCGACCGCCAGGCCTTTTAAGCGCCAATAAGCGTGGGCTTTTACCAGCTGACGTACCAGGTCGATATTGCTCGAATCCTTAATTTGCAGCAGCACGATCGGCAAGTCGCCGGAAATGGCATGCGCCCATAAACCAGACTGCCCACGACGATTACTGCTTATTACACTGGTGTCGGCACGCATTAAGTAATGGGCGTAGATCACCGAATTGGCGAGGCGACCATAAAGCTGCGCTTCCGCTTCAGAGGCATTAAGCTGTCTTAACACCACTTGGCCATGGGTCCAGGCCAGATCGAACACGCGATCGGCGAGTCGTCGATCATGATATTTTTCTATCAGTTCCAGACTGGTTGCACGCGTATCCGCCATGCCCATGACCATATCGATGGTCACCGAAGCTTCCGGCGCTAACGAGATACGATGGCGAATCGCCACGATGGGATCCAGCACCGCGCCCATACTGCCGGACAGCTTGCCGGGATTGACCATGGCGGCAGGCGCAGCAAGGTCGTTACCCCGGCCGATAAATTGCGCTCGGTCAGTTTCATACGAGACTCCGCTGGATTCGGTTTCATGGACGGCCAGCAAATGAAACATCCACGGCGTCTGTTCATTAGTCGCACGCGGACGGCGAGAGCATAAAATCGCCTGATGTTCGTCGATGATTTCTGTCTGTACAAATAGGTTGCTAAATGCCGGATGTAGCGCGTCCGAAGCCGCCGAGGCAATCACCACTTCGGAATAACTGGTCACTTCAATGGTTCTGCGGGTGCGTGCGCGGTTGGTGATGCGCATGCGGCGCAATTCAATATCATCTTCCGGCGACACCACGATGTCGGTATGGGTGTCGAAATCATGGTCGCGGCGACGAAATTCCGCTCTACCTTCTGAGAAAATCGCTTCGTAATGTTGCGAGCGTTTCAGCGTCGGTTGATGTGCGGTTGACCAAAATGCACCGGTGGTTAGGTCGCGGATATAACAAAACGTGCCCCAATGGTCGGTGGTGCTGTCTTCGCGCCAACGCGTGACAGCAAGGTCTTTCCAGCGACTGTAGCCGCCGCCGGCATTAGTAAGCATGACATGGTACCTGCCGTTGGACAGCAACTGCACTTCCGGTAGCGGTGTGTTCGGGTTGGTGATAACGCGCAACGGTATTTGCGGTTCGCTGGCGGCCGTCAACACATCCGACACTTCGGTGGTTTGGGCATAGAACGCCGACGCTTTGGGGATTTTCTCCTGCAGCAATAACAACGTTGCTTGAAATAATGGATTAGATACGAAGCGCCGCTGCATCGGACGATCCAGTAATAAATACGCCAACGATAATAGGCTCATGCCTTGATGATGAGCCATAAAGGATTGAATGACGGTTTTCGATTCTCCCCGGCGTTGCCTTGATGGCGTGTAATCAACTGCTTCATAGAAACCGTATTTGCCGACTATGCCTTCAGCGGCGAGTCGTTGTAGATTAATGCATGCGGCTTCAGGTGCGACCATCAAGGCCAATGTTGAGGCATAAGGAGCAATAACCAAATCTTCGGCAAGGCCTCGTTTAAGACCTAAGCCAGGTACGCCAAAGGCGCGATATTGGTAGTTGAGATGCACATCGACAGTGTTGTAGCCGGATTCAGAAATACCCCAGGGCACGCCGCGTTGTTTGCCATAGTCAATTTGGCCCTTAATCACTGCGCGTTGCGTTTGGTCGATTAGGGTATTTTCATAAGTGGGCATGACCAACAGCGGCATCAGGTATTCGAACATGGAACCGCTCCAAGACAACAGTGTTGTCTCGTTGTCAGTGGTTACCAATAACCGCCCTAACGCAAACCAGCTTTCTTGAGGTATTTGTTCCTGGGCTATCGCCACGAAACTACATAACCTGGCTTCGGACGCCAGTAAATCGTAATAACCCGTATCACGTTGCCGCTCGCCGACGTTGTAGCCAATGGCAAGCAGGCGACGCGGTTTATCAAACAAAAACTCATAGTCCATTTGTGCAAAATCAGCGGACTGTTGCGCCAACTCTTCAATCTCATTAAGCCGCTCGATACCGCGGCGGCTGGCTTCCTGAATAAGCCGCCGCAGCTGTCCTAACCAAAGTTGCTCTTCTGCCGTGCTGGGTTCGGTCAGTGCTTGGTCAATGGCCGGTAAGACCTGTTCATCAAGTCGAGAGAGTTCCTTAAGTGTTGGAATCTTGTTGATGCTGGGTAGATTAGCAAATCTACGTGGCGTCGCCGGCAGTTCAATCCATGGTGTTAGGAATAATAACTCGTCCAAGTTGGCGCGGCATTGTCGGGCCAGTGTCCGACCCCAACCATCGACGTCGGTTTCGGTAACGGCATAGAGGCTGTCGGCAAACTCTTCTGCGCGGGTTGCCAGTCGATCCAGACTGAGGTATGCCGCTGCCAGCGACGATGGATAAGCCTCGCAGGCGAATTTCAGATCTGCCTGAAATTGAGTCATTTGGATGGGCGTAACGCCTCCAGTGGCTTCGACCAGAATTCCGAAGGTATCAAGTAGGCCATCAAACCAGCGTGCGCCCAAGACAGGTTGATCAGGGAGTTCAAGCAAGCCAGGCCGCAACGTTAGCAAATGCCCGGCAAGGTTGCCGCTGTCGACTGTTGAAACGTACACCGGCAGTAAGGGTTGTAGCGAATGGGTGTCATACCAATTGTAAAAGTGGCCATGAAATTTCTCCAGCATCGCCATGGTGCCCAGCGTGTTCTTGGTCCGCTCTATCAAACCGCCGGCGTGAAGGTAGCCAAAGTCGTAAGCGGACAAATTCGCAAGCAATGCAAGGCCCATATTGGTCGGCGAGGTACGATGGGCAACGCCGACATTTCGATATTCCTGATAATTATCAGGTGGCAGCCAATGATCTTGCGGGCCGACGAAGGTTTCGAAATAGCCCCACGTCTTACGACTAATTTTTCGTAAGAAAAAAAGTTGTTCGCCACTAAGTTTTGCCTCGCGGCGAGCGAGCGGTTGACTGATCCACCAAGCGATGACGGGTGCAAACCACCAACACACCAAAATAGGTGCCGCCAGGATTAGCACCTCGGGTCGGATGATTGCCAGAACGCCGCCAGTGCTTATGGCAATAAGTGGGCTAATCCACATGACGCGGATTGAGCTGAGCAGATCATTGCGGCTAGAAAGATTGACCTCGCTGGATGGGTTCCATTCCAACAGCCGTTTGCGCGTAATCAACATCCGCCAGACTGTACGCATGATGGCATCCAGACTGAAGCTTGCTTCAAACGGAAGAAAGCTCAGCGTCAGTGCCGCTTGAGCCAAGCGCCCACCCAGCGAACGCATTTCGGCAACAAGGTGCTGTCTTAGTAACAGTTCGGTAGGCTTACGAAACAGATCCAGGAGTGCGGCGCTTAAGGAAGGAATTAGCAGTATTGCCAGCACGGCTGCGGTCCAACACCAAGCCGATGGCCATACCAGCCAGCCGGTCAACAACAGTGCAGTTAATGCTGACGAGGTCAGGCTGCGACGAAGATTATCAAAGAGTTTCCAGCGCGATAATGCTGATAATGGATTCTTTTGACGGCGACCACCAAATCCGGGAACGCTTGGCAACAACCATCCTAAAAGCTGCCAGTCGCCGCGAATCCAGCGATGCTGTCGGCTGACATCGGCGCTGTAACGTGTAGGATATTCTTCATACAACTGCACATCGCTGAGTAGTCCGGCCCGCGCATAACAGCCTTCTAACAGATCGTGGCTCAGGATGCGGTTTTCCGGAAGACGGTTATTTAAAGCGTGCTCGAAGGCATCGACATCATAGATACCTTTGCCAATGAATGAGCCTTCATGAAATACATCTTGGTAAACGTCGGAAACGGCGCGGGTATACGGATCGATACCCGGTTCCCCGCCATATAAACGCGCATACCTTGACGGGCTTGAACCTGACAGGCTGACGCTGACGCGTGGCTGTAAGATGCCGTAGCCTTCAGTTACACGCTGTTTAGTCTCGTCGTAACAGGCTCGGTTTAACGGATGTGCCATGGTGCCGACAAACTGGCGGGCAGAGTCGCGCGGTAGTTGGGTGTCTGTGTCCAGCGTGATAACGTATTTTATCTTCGACAGGTTTGTCGTATTACCAACAATGAGTGAGAATCCGTCCGCTTCTTCGTCACGCAGTAGAGCATTTAAATTGGCAAGCTTGCCACGCTTGCGCTCGAACCCCATCCAAATTTCATTTCGTGGATTCCAGCGGCGTGGACGGTGAAAAAGAAAGAAAGTATCGCCTGCCGCAGCCGGGTATTTTGCGTTTAGCTCGTCGATTCTGGTTTTCGCCAGCAGCAATAAAGAGTCATCCGATGGCAGCGTTTCTGCGTGCGCATCCAAAAAATCAGTCAACAAACCAAAATGCAGGTTTGCATCGCGATTAGCTAGGAATCGGACTTCCAGCGCTTCGGTCAGGTCTTCAATATTTTGAATGCTGGTCAGCATGGTTGGTACGACGACCATGGTGCCGGCTTGCGCTGGAATCCCGTCGGAAAAGTCCATGCGCGGCAGGGTATGTGGCGTCGTCAACAAGGTTGCCAGCCAATTCACCAACGCCACTGCCAGTTGGCTAGTGCCTAGGGTTGCTAGCACAGCCAAGAGCCCAAGCCGCCAGTTGCGTAAGCCATCGTCATAGCCTTTCAACATCAAAAGACCAGTGAAACAAGCCGTCAGTACCGTGATGGCGCCAAGAAAAAAGAATAACGGAAAACGGCAAATTATTCTTTTTAGCGCGACAAGCACTGACAACCGGGCTTCCGCGGCCTTTTCAAGTTGCGGCAAGCCTTTGTCGATTAGGTAGAAGCCCACGTGCGCCGTTCGGTCATTGCCACCTTTGTCGGCCGCGCTTTCGTGGGCTAGCTGCACGGCTAGTCTTGCGATGTCGCTTTCCGATTGCCGCGTACTTCTGGCGATGTTTTCGACGACGTGGCGATAATGATCGCGGGTGGCGAAATCCATACTCGCGTAAGCGCCATCAAGATCTTCGCTAAGGGTCTGTTCGACAATGCTCATGGCTTCGACAAAGTCGCGCCAGTCCATCGCCCCTAAAAATCGTAAGCTGCCAATGCTGTTACCTATCGATACCTGGTCGGCGGCCTGTTGCTGGTTTTCAGTTTGTACCAAGCGCTCGATAGTTAGATGCGATTCGGCAAGTAACTGTTCGATCCAGGTCAGTGGCAGTCCCAGTGCTGAGCTCTGGCCTTGCAAGCGGCGGGCAAATTCCGATACGAAGGCAGTGGTCATCGGCGGGTTAGAGCGCGCCATGTCTGAGATAACTAAAATCAAACTTTTAGGGTCTTTTTCTGCGACCTCTATCATCTGGTTTGCCCAAACATCGGCGAGGTCTTGGTCGATTTTGCCGGCGGTAATGCGGGCAGCAATGCGCCGTAAGTTTTCAATCAAGGCCAGACGCAGCATGATGGGGATGGCCCACAATTCGCCAAGTTTGAGGGGAATATCGGTTTGGTATGCGGCCACGAAACGGCTGAGAATGTCCGGATCTATCCTGCCGTCGCCGTGGGCAATCGCCTCCAGCGCAATGTCATATACGCGCGGAAGTCCGCTGGAAGGGCCGTTTAACAAGCGTGGTAATTCCCGACTGTAGCCTTTAGGTAAATGCCGTTTGGCAGTGCGAATCTGCTCGTCAATCAAATAAAAGTTATCGAGTAACCACTCGCCGGCCGGTGCAAGTCGACCGCTTGCGCTGACTGTTGCAGTTAATAGGCGTGAACAGTCTACGAGTACATCTTCATTATCCGACAAGCGGCTCAACAACTGATCCGGTGCCGATTGTTTACTTAATTGGTGAGAGTTGGCTAATGTCCTGCCATGCCGTTCCATTTGGTCGGCGCTGAATAATTCAGCCCTTAACGGAGCTTCTTCAATGGCTTGGTTTCGTGACGCGCCGCTCTTAAGGAATTTTGCTTTCCATTCAAAAAGACTACCGAAATGGGTGGTGCTGTTCGCTTTCATTGTAAGTCTCTTGTTTGTAGCGCGGAGGGCAGGGCACTACTGGCGATGACGCGTAAGTGTGGAAAATTTACCTATTCAATGCATG
>Ga0208509_1000359_pt1 | contig 17284 bp, 16 predicted proteins | sample LakWasMeta7_HOW4_2_FD_183857 | JGI IMG/M metagenome (GOLD analysis project Ga0208509, IMG submission 183857) | Freshwater sediment methanotrophic microbial communities from Lake Washington under simulated oxygen tension - Sediment Metagenome... | ecosystem: Environmental > Aquatic > Freshwater >...
GCCTTGGGCCATTTTTGGTTTAGTCCTGTTTGCCGTGTTTCTTTCTGCCGGTCTGACCATCCGTTTTTCACCGGAGTCGGCCGGCAGCGGCATCTCCCATTTGAAAGCGGTGCTCCAGGGCCTTAGGCTTTTTCGTTGGTTTCGTGTGTTGGTAATTAAGTTTATCAGTACCGTCATCGCAAGTAGCGCTGGGTTAATGGTGGGGCGAGGTGGGCCTAACGTGCATATGGGTGGTGCAATCGGACAAGCAATAGCCAACATTTGGCCTGATGTGGTCATTAAGGATCGTTCGGTAATGGTGGCTGCCGGTGGGGGTGCCGGATTAACGGCCGCATTCAACTCGCCACTAGCTGGCTTGGTATTTACCCTTGAGGAATTGGACTCGCGATGTACTTCGTTTGAGTTTTTTGCCGCCGCCATTGCCTGCCTTACCACTGACATGGTTTGTCGTGTAATGCTAGGGCAGAGCCCGGCATTTCATATAACCATTGCTGAAGCCCCTGAGTTAAACCTTCTGATGCTCTTCTTACCATTAGGAGTTGTATCGGGCATTCTCGGTGGCCTCTTCAACAAGACATTGCTCGCATCTCAAAAGCTGCTCAGGTTGCCGTTTTATTCCAAATTAATCTGGTGGATTGTTTTGGCTGCAATGGTAGCCGCGGCCGGTTGGTGGACTCCAGAGTTATTAGGAGGTGGACAAGGGTTTATTAACAGTATTTTCGAAGGAAATATTTTTACCTTAAACACGGTCATGTTGTTTTTCATCATTCGCTTTATCGTTACGGTTGGCAGTTCAAGCTCTGGTGCTTCAGGTGGCATCTTTATGCCAGTCTTGGTTCTTGGCGCTTTACTGGGCTTGGGGGTTGGCAGCATTATTCAACAACTCTTTCCTGAGCTGAATATTGATCCGAAATTGTTTGCAGTAGTGGGAATGGCTTCCTATTTTACTGGGGTTGTACAAGCGCCCTTAACCGGCATCGTGTTGCTTATTGAGATGACAGGAAACTATACGATGATTTTACCTTTATTTGTGGCCTGTTTTTCGGCGCAAATCATCGCCGATTTGCTGGGGGTCATGCCTATTTACGATGCGCTAATGCAAAATGATTTAAGATTAAATTCGATTGAAAAAACAACTTTTGATTGATGGGTTTATGTAAACGCACCTTGCAACACTATATTTCTAACCCCCTCGGAAATACCTATTGAAAGTTATCCATCTAAGCCACAGCTGAAATTGATGGTGTTTTACTTATAGAGCAGCCACTTGTCATGCATAAAGGCAAGGCCGATTATTCCGAATTCCAAAGGCCTAATCCAAGTTGGATGCTCATAAGGAGCGAGTACAGAATCCTCCAGATTCAGGCCTGTGACGTAAGATAGAAGTAATGCAGCCGATGCGACCCAGACAGCCAAATTTGAATAAATGCAGGCAAACGGCATTAGCCATAGTAGATACCAGGAATTAATTACAGGAGAGATGATCAACAAACCACCGAATAACCAGTCTCCGCGAGGCAATCTTCGGCTTCTACGTCGCCAATAAAGGAAAAAATGAACAGTGGTCATACCGATAAATGCCATGCCTAATAGCATTTTTGCCCAAAAAGCAGATAACCCAAGTCTTATCAATCCGTACAGTGCAGAATTGAATTCAAATTCCTGGGCGAAAACCTGAAGTCCTGTAACGTCTGTGGCGCCTTGAACCCAGAAGGGTAAATAAAGTAGCAGATACCCCCCTACAAATGCACTCGCACCCAAGCTACCGATATTGAACGCAATAAAAGGCACGAGCAGCCAGGCCGATGCCTTTGACGCTACGGCTGCTGCCAGCAACAGACCCGCAATAAATTGCCTGCCTTGTGAACTGAACAGCCAACTACCAATAAGTAACGCCGGAATCAATCCATCGGGATGCGAGGTAATGGCAATTTCTTTAATCACCAACGGGTTCCAAGCATACAACAAGGTTCGCTGTGCGCCGACAATGCGAAATAGTCCTGTGATTAACAGCAAATCGACGGCAATCAATAACAACTTTAAAGTCCACAATTGTCCTGGCGCTATCCAGTTGGCAATAAGAAAAAAATACTGGAAAGTCGGAGCGTAAATGGTGGGGATATCCGGATGGTTAATCTGACTCAGAATTGCCCGAAAAGCCTTGGGCACGGTGGAGTCGTTGAAAAAAGCTTCGGGAGGATAACCAAAAGGTGTCCCGTCGCTGGCAAACCGGTATCCATCCCACAAATAACGAAAATAGTCATCCTCAAAAATAGGATCGCCCAACAAACCTACTAATCGAAAAAGCAAAGCCCAGGAAAATACTGTTCTCGCCGATAGCAACACAGGCGCTTTAACAACTCGGTAAGCGAGCATATAGAAGACAAACATCAACCCCATAATCCACGCAAATGAAGACAGGTTCAAAAATTGCGGCGAACATGATAACCACGCAAGCAAGCCACAGCACAGCAAAAGACAGAAGCCGAAGCTATTTGGATGAGTCAAGTGTGTTAAAAGCATCTGGTTTTTCATGTTATAAAACTTAGGGCGAATATTCCATTAATCCGAAGGTGTGTATCCGTAGCTGGCCATACAGCCCTCTTTTGGCAATGCGCGAAGGGCGGCGTTGAATTTAGCTGACATGTTTTGGTGGGCGATGATAGCAGTCAGTGCCACGATACTGTCATCATCGAAAGTGTGTCGAAGCTTTTCCAGTATAGCTGAATCTTCAACGTTCCCCTGAGTTGTAACAGCCTCTGCATAGGCTAAAGCCACTTTCTCATCTTCGCCATAAAACGATGAATTGAAAGACCCAGTAAGCGCTTGTAACTTCTCTTTGCTAACGCCCCGATCCAGGGCACGGCTAGTGTTTAAATCGATGCAAAACTGACAAGTGTTGAGTTGAGAAACACGTGTCCGAATTAAAATGCGTAGTGTTTTATTCAGCGGCAAGCTCTCGCCATCTAACGCACGGTTTATAAGTAAAAACCCAAAAAATGCCATAGGCTGACGCGCCCACAAAAGCACCGGCTCCGATAATTCTTGTCCGCGCAAGCGCAGTAAGACCAGCACGAGGCGCATATACCATGCGTAGGGATAGTTATTGAATGCGGTGTTGACGATGCTCATAGTTCCCTTAACTTAGCTTGCGTCTCCCTAATTTGCACAGGTGAGGCAGGAAGCCGATCAAGCATTATGGTGCCGTCGGATCGTAAACGACCAAATCTCAGTGTGCCGGTCGGACAATTGCTGACACAGGCAGAACAGCGAACACATTGCGGATCTTCCATGGGCGTTCCTTTGTTAGCAAAATTCATCACATCGATGCCTTGGTGACAAACCGAAGAACAAACGTTGCAGGAAATACACTTTTCTTTTTCTGCAAAAATCCTAAATTGGCTAAATCTGGCATAAATGTTCATTAATGCCGCTAACGGACAGAAGAATCGGCACCATGTTCTGCCGCTAAAATGAAAATAAAGACCCAACCCGAGTATGCCTGACAAAAAGTAATCCACCACTGTCGAATAATTTAATGGTATGCCGAACAGTGTATAGTCGAAAGTAAGTTGTGTGAACAAAGTACCGATAGCTTCACCTGCTAATTGATCATGCAATAGCCAAGAAAGTATCCTAAGGGTCAGCAATATCAACACTCCGCCTAAAATGACTTGTCCGGCCATATTTAATTTATTCCAAACCGGCCCATGCGGCATTTTAGTGCGCTGGGCATCACCTAAGGTTTCAGCTAAAGCTCCGCAAGAACAAATCCAGCCACAATAAACCCCTTTACCGTATCGACGAACCAGCCAAGGGATCAGCACAAACGTTTGCAGAAAAGCAATCGCTAGCCACACCAGGTTCGGTTGTGGGGTAAAGACATTCCAAATAAATAACGGCCAAGCCAGTATGAAGCCCACACTACGCCAGTATTCACGTTCAGAACTATCCCCGATAGGAAACAACTGGTCGGCGAACCATTCTCCAGCGCCGGTTTCAAAGAGTCCCCACTCACCTAACAATGGCAAAATAAAGTAAGGCAGAATAAATAAGGGAATGGTTTGCACCAGAATTAATGATGTCGTTTGCCAACGTACATAGGGTGTCGGCACACGGAGCATTCTTCGAACCCCAAAAATTATTATGATTAGCGTGTAGAGAAGCTCGTAATAGAAACCTGGTGTGTTAACTTCGTGCTGGAGTATTTTGACAAGCGGATTGTCGGTAGACCAGGAAGCACCATCAATGTTATTGGGAAACCAGCTTTTTTCCAGAAATAAGTCGGCGACTGCGCTATTTTCAGTTTTCCAGCGGTAAATAAACACCACTGTTAATAGTGTGAGAACAAAGCCAACCATTTTCCGCAACGACCAGTGACCTCTTACACTAATCTTCGTGCGATGAAAAAAATCTACCGGGGCTTCCCTGCCTATCAACACGAAGATGGCGTCATTAGGTAGTTCGATCTTTACATTATCGGTATCGACCAAATATACCTTGTCCGGGCCAATACGGCTTACCTTGGTCTGGTAGAGTATCTTGTTGCCCAGTAATGCTTCGGCTTTGTCGATGTTTTCCTGCTTAGGTCTAGTAAAGGTAGCGCCCCGATAACTCAATGTCACGTCAGCTCCGGCTTCACTTAGACTTATCGTCGCTTCCAAAGCAGAATCGCCGCCACCCACAACCATGACTTTCTTACCCGTATAATCTTTGGGATCGAATAATCGATTATGGACTTTGTCGAGCTCTTCTCCAGGTACATCAAGCTTGTAGTGATCACCGCTTCTGCCAGTGCAGATCAGTACCCTTGTTGCTCGAATAGCCGGGCGGGACTCTGTAAACTGTACTTCTAACGCCTTGCCTTTACGAACGATACGGTCCACACGGAGAATTTCGAAAGGAATATTGGCTTCTTCCGCCTGCGTTTGCAATTGTGCCAGCAAGCCTTCCTTTACAGTAGCGGACAGCTTGACATCGCCTTGAGGCTGCATTTCTCGTGGGTACGTGAAAATCGATTTGCCATTTGTAAAATTAACAATCGTAGCAAATGGTTCGCTGGCCTCGTAAACAACAAAGTTGAGCCCGGCTTTTTGAGCTTCCAAGGCGGCGGCAAGACCGGCGATACCGCCGCCAATAATTGCCAAATCTAAATTATCTGAACCTTGAATTTTATCAATAAACGCTTTTTCGGCAATAAAGGCCTGCACAGCTCTTGCCCCGGAATCTGCAGCGAATTTAAGCAATGGTATACCGAGGAGATCGCCAGCAATGCGAATACCAGGAATCGAGGTAGCTCCTTCCACACCCACCTCAGGTAGAGCTTCAGGTATTTCTGATGGCCAGCGCAAATGCAGCCAGTTAGCATAGGCAGTTAGCGGGTTATTCAATTTATTGATAATATCCACGGTTATCCTTACTCTCTCAAATATTGAATTTAATTGGGAGAGTCGTTTTTTTTACATGTCTGCTTTGCCACCACAAATAGGCTATCATGCCGAACATGCCGCAAGCTGCGCCTATCACACCGCGCACGGTGCCGCTGACTTTTGAGTGTCCCACCCGAATTAGGCAGTCAACAGGAATCTCGCTAATGACCAGGCCTTGTTGTAAGGCCTTGACCTGCATTTCAACGGTCCAGCCGTAGGCAGGGTCTTGCATTGCAAGTTTTAGCAGGGCTGGGTAACGAATAGCGCGAAACGGCCCAATATCCGTTACCTGGGTTTGCCAAACTAGAGAGATAATCTTGGCAATTAAGTCATTGCCTATGCGTTGCGGCAAACTCATCGAGCCGGGCTCGATGTATCCTAGACAGCGCGAGCCGATGGCAATGTCAGCCCCATTCGAAATGGAATCAAGCAGCAGAGCAGACTGGGTCACGCTTACCGAGCAATCGCCATCGACAAACAACACGACATCAGTTTCTATAATGCTGTTAATGGCGGCTAAACAAGCTGCCCCATAGCCACGTTGCGGCTCCGAGATAACTTGAGCGCCAGCTTCACGAGCTCGTATTTCAGTAAGATCAACAGAGCCATTGTTGGCAACAATGACTTGATCAAGAATCGCTTTGCCTTCACTGTCTTGCTGGGCTAATAAATCCCTAACCACTTGACCAATCGCGTCTTGTTCATTCAGTGCAGGAATAATGGCAGTAATGTGTAATTGCTTATACATCGCTCGTGTTCCTTAAAAAAAGTTATAGCCTAGATTTACCCCAACGATATTCTGATTGCTGGTATTCCTTCCGGTGAGTGTTGTTCCGTAGTTGACTGAGACAAACGCTTTGGGGGTAACGCGGTAACTCAGATCGACCCCAAATATTTGGGAGTCTTCGTTAACTGCTGGAAAACGGGCAAAGGTAAAACCAGGACCACCAATGTCGATGCCACCTAGTGATTCAGCTACTTGATAAGAGACCCCGGCACCCAGTTTTGAAGTGATGGCATAACCCGCGCGCAGATTCGCAAAGAATTCGTCAGGAACAGGGGAATTGCGGGTGCGATAACCGGCTTCTCCGGAAAGTGATATGCCATTTTCGAAAAAATGACCAATCAGTGCTGAAAACTCGCCGCCTGAAGCGCCATCACCAATCGCGTTTAATGCACCTGTACGATAAGTACCCTCTACAATGCCAGCAGCACGAAGTGTGATTGTTGCCCAGTCTCCGATAAGCTCGTCAAGTATGCGCCAACGAATGCCCAAGTTCGTGTCGGTTAAGCCATCAAGGCTCGTTCCGAAAGGACTGGGGCCATCCGCTCCCGTTTTAAGAAAATCACTGGAGGCATAACCCAATCGCGCATCCAAGGCAATACTGTCAGTAAGCCCGTATTCCAGATACGCACTAGCGGTGTGCTGATCAAGATCAGTTGGCAAGTCTGCTTTCTTATTGCCAAAATAAAAGTTATCGGCTGTCTGAAACACATAAGAAAGTACAGCATTCAAAGATCCTGGCTCAGGTAAGTAGGGATTGCTTGCAGCATGAACGGAGCCTGACAGCGTCAGAATAGCTAGCGTAAGGGAGTGTTGGAGATTCATAGTTAACATTCCTAGAAGGATTAGTTGAGTTTGTAACGGCGGTTTAGATAAACAGTCACCGCCTCGCGCTCATTTTCAGAAAGCTTTTCAGTGAGATCCGCTTTATTAGCTAACGTTTGAATGATTTCTGCGGCTTTGGTGGCATCGATTTCTTGTTCGGCCAGGGGGCAGCTTGAGCAGACCAATTTTTTGTAAACCGCAGACTTGCCGAGATTGTAGGCTTGGTTAACATCACCGCCTCCACCTGTGCTGTAAGAGCCTGATGCAAAAGCAAGATGATTACTGCCAATAAGTGTAACTATGATAGCAATAGTACAAAAATAGAGGGGAAAAGAGGATTTCATTTAATATCTCCAGATGTAGGTTTATCAAGCATTGAACATTTCTTGGTCAACTGAATAATGACGCCAGAAATATATTCGATAGTCAGCCGTCCTCAAGCTTCTAATCCTTACAGCAAATAAAAAATTTTTTTGGTTTGACCTAATGACGCTAGATTGCGGATAGACGGGGATTAACTCAGTTAAAACAATAAGCAGTCGAAAGCGGTTAAAAATGAATGTTTTCATTTAATTAATCCATAAGTAGTAGATTGAAAATGGTAATGAGGGCTTATATTGTCTAACCCGTAGCCGATGAAATACTTCAGGTACATTTTAGGGTTAGAAAGATCACAGAATCATCACGAAATGTTCAAATAAAATTGACCAGCTAGTCTTATTTTTTGATAAATTGATTTGCAGAAAGTCGCCTGGTGTTAATCAACCGGCCATGTACATCAAAGGATTTATGTCGATGGGCTAAACATGAAGATGAGTACTTAATTTACGACAATACGGTTCATGAAAAAGAATGGCCTTCATGTAATGGCATTATGACCACTGCTAAGTGGTGGCCGGAAAGGCATAGACTTGTATTGCATTGGCGAGGTATCGATGCCTGTTGCCGTTGAAGTCATCTGGAAATACAATAATTCATCGATGTGGAAACATTCAAGCTTAGCGAATCAATGAAATGACCAGAAAAAATCTGATAGTAGAACAAGATTGTCCGGCGTCAATTATCTTTGCCGGTTCATTTAGGACTCCCACTCTTTTTAATTATTTTAATTTGTGTGTCTGGTTTAGTGTGGCCACATCAGTTTTGTATAGTTAACCGGTCAACTACAATGTGATCCACTAAAAGGCTTCTTTCTGCTGGCAGCGAGTCTTTTCAAACAAAGAGGGCAACCAATGGCGTATTGAAACTAATTTACAGCAGCGTAGCGTGAGATGGTAGAACATCTACAAGCTCCGCTTTTTGTAGACAGTGAGAGGAGTAAGCGAAGTTGTGATGGTTGGAGTACCTTACTTTTCAGCTTCGGTATGCTTTGCTGACCTTAGAATTAAGCCTTCGTAGTCTGAGGTGTGTATTCTTAAAATGGTCGGTGCCGTTTCGAGACTTAGCACGCGCTCCCGATAACGATCTAAATAATCGGCGCATTCTTCAGAGCTGATACGCGACGGGCCATAGACTGTCAAACGGCGTTGAAAACTTTCCAGCAAAGAGCGTCGAAAAGTTTCCAGTTATTGTCTAGGGTTATTGATTGTCGACCACTTTTTTTCGCTGTTTAAATCGATAAGAATCATTGCCTGTTTCCAGAATGTCGCAGTGATGGGTAATGCGGTCTAGTAGCGCCGTGGTCATCTTGGCATCGCCGAATACCTGAACCCATTCGCCGAAATTGAGGTTAGTGGTAATGATTAGCGAGCTCTTCTCATATAAATGACTGATGAGGTGAAATAACAAAGCCCCTCCGGCTGTAGGAAAGGGCAAGTAGCCCAGCTCATCAAGGATAACTGCATCTATCTGCGTCAGTTGTTTGGCAAGGTTGCCGGCTTTGCCCTGTTGTTTTTCCTTATCCAGTTGGTTAACAAGATCGACCGCGTTATAAAAACGAACGCGCTTGCCTTGGTGTATCGCTGCGATTGCCAGAGCAGTTGCCAAGTGGGTTTTGCCCGTACCGGTGCCCCCGACCAGAATCAGGTTGTGTGCCTGGTCCATGAAACTGGCGTTAGCCAGTTGATCGATCCGTGCTTGCTGCAAGGGCGTTTCTTGCCAATCAAAGCTCATTAAATCCCGATGGATGGGAAAGCGTGCGACTTTGAGTTGATAGTTCAAGCGGCGCGCTTGCCGGTCGGCTTGTTCGGCGACAATCAAACGATCTAGCCAGACCTCCGGCATTACCGGTTTTTGTTGGCTGGTGTATTCAGCTTGCCATTCGTTCCAAGCCGAAGCCATGCCAAATAGCTGGAGTGTTTTCAGTTGTGCGCAGCGATCAATGGACATGACGTACGCTCCGCAAACTATCATAGCGACTGCAATCAGCCATCGGCTCCAAGGTCAAAGTGGGTACTGAGGCAGGCGTACTATCTAGGACTTTAGGCTTGGCGGCTTCGGTTAATCGACGCATTTCATTGAGAACTATAGCGGCACTGATAACACCCGTTTGTAAGGTCAAGTCGCAAGCGACTTCCAAGGCATCAAGACCGGTATCACCCAAATCCCTGGCCATCAGTAAACAATCGACAAAGGCCCGATCACCCTTGTCTTGTTTGAGGATGCGATCACGCACCACCTTGATCGCCACCGGCAAATCCCAGCTCACAAAAGGTGCGCCATGGCGAAGTGCCCCAGGCTTTTTTTCTAACACCAGTAGATAGTGCCACGGGTCGCAGACCAGTTGATCACGCACAAAGTGTCGAGCATGTTCAGCAATGACGTGTCCTTCAGCCACCATACGGACTCGATCGGCGGTTAATCGAACCGACACCACACGATTGGCCCATTTTGCTGGGACACTGTAACGGTTGCGATCAATGCGGATCAGACATAGCTGCGATACTCGTCTCATCTCTTCGACATAGCCATCGAAGATTGCCTTAATCGGCATTAACAACGGCAGTTCTTCGAGGAAACAGTCGGCGATAGTACGAGAGGCGTGCTCAGGATGTGAACGTCCCGCCAAGTCACGACAACGGGTTGCCAACCAGGCATTCAAGCCTACAAAATCGTCAAATTTAGCCCGTGGTGTAAACAGCCATTCCCGAATATTACCTACCTGATTTTCCACCTGGCCTTTTTCCCAACCCGACGCCGGTGTGCAGGCCACTGGCTCAAACAGATAATGATTGGCCAACGCCAAAAAGCGCCGGTTAAAACGCCGCTCCTTGCCCATGAAGATAGCATCCACCACGGTTTTCAGGTTGTCGTAGACCATGCGTTTAGGCACACCACCGAAGAAAGCGAAGGCCTGGCTATGGGCATCTAACACCATTTCCTGAGTTTCTCTAGGATAGGCCACCACAAACATTTGACGACTATAGGCCAAACGAAAGTGAGCGACCTTAATGGTCTGTACCACGCCCCCGATCACCACTATTTCTTGGCTCCAATCAAATTGGCAGGTTTCGCCCGCAGGAAAAACCAATGGCACAAACGCTTGCTTGATAGTGGGACTACTGGCTCGATGCTGCTTCCAAACTTTTACATAACGTTGCACGGCAGTGTAACTGCCTCGATAACCATCAACCTGTAAACATTCATATAAGCGCTGGGCTGTCCGTCTCTGTTTACGTGGTAACGAGGCTTCAGTCTCCAACCAAGCAGCCAATTGCTTGATATGTGACCCCAGCTTCGGGTGAGGTTGGTCTTTACGACGATAAACGGGCTCTTCAACCGTTTTCAGATGCTTGCGAATGGTGGGCCGGGATAACTTAAAAGCTTCCGCCAACGAGGTGATTGACTCGTTCTCTACAAAATGACGCCGTCTGATTTCGGCAATAACGTCCATTAATAACACTCCAGGATTCTCCGGCAAAAAACCGGACATTGAACAACCTGGGGTGGAAACTTTTCAACGCTCTTTTCCCCAGGACCCTGGAAAGTTTTGCACGCTGTTTAACATTCGAGATGCACGTACCCAATTTAAACTAACTGCAGAAACGCTCGTTAAGAGCGAACGCGGTGAAGATATTCATCACGCTAAAGACGCTGATGACCTTTTTGAACAGCTTGGCATCTGATGCGGCAGCCTGATTACTCCGGCCAGTTCAAACGTGATGTGAAGCAGTCGTAAAAGCGAGATAAAGACATGAGTAATCTCAAGACATTATTGGGTTTGCTCATAGAAGGTGAGCCGCTGCCAGCCATCTATCTTGACCAGCTGGTTGGAAAGGATTTAGAGACGCCCACATTGAGCCAGATTGGTTGCTGATCTACAAAATCAAGGGCGATGTAGTGTGCTTTGAGCGCACGGGCAGGCATGTGGATTTGTTCGAGGAATCTTAAGCGTCCCCCAACTCAGTAATTAATTAGTCAGGACATTCATGCCTTGTCGATTCGCAAAAAAGCCCCCTTCTTTCATTTCGCAACTTCGGCACAAACGTAGCGATGAGGTTATCTACCTCAAAGGTCAGATTAAGCGTAACGCTGACGAATATGGCTAGCTGTTTACCAGTCCTTGGTTATTGATGAACCTGGCCATTGATTGAGTTACTGATTCGTCCATTAATCCGTTTGAATGGGGCATAGCCAATTGCTATTCAATCCTAGTTTGACCTAGAAATATCCAGGTAGCGATCTATTCAATGTGTTTCGATTGTGATTTTCCCTAATTGGCTAAACTATTATGAGGAATTATTTACCTTCATCTAGCCCTCTCCTAGCAACGAAGAGGACTCATTGATTTTCGCCGCTTTGGGTTAGGGGATACCTGTTTTTGCCTCACAGTTGGTCGCGGTATCGGTACCGGAGCCGCCGTCGCAGCTATCCGTACCCGCTTCGCCGTTGAGAGTGTCGTTGCTGGCATCGCCTTTCAGCGTGTCCTGGCCTAGGCCACCACAAATGATGTCGTTATCGGCAGCTCCGCTGATGGTGTCGTTACCGCTCAGGCCGTGAATGATGTCGCGGCGTTTAGTGCCTACTAAAGTATCAGCACCGGGAGTGCCGACGATCGTGGGCACCAAACCGTTACACAATAGCGGCTGAACCGAGACCGTTTGCGTGGCACTGTTGTTGAGCAGTTGACTATCGTTTTGGTCGGTAAGCACATTCACCTAGATGCTTAACGTAACAGCAGCGGTGGGTATGGCTTTGATGGTGACAGTTGCGCTGGTAGCGTTAGCCAGGCTACCTAAATTACAAGTGATTTTACCGCTGGCCGGCGCACCGCAACTGCCCTGAGATGCGATTGCGGAGATCGATGACAAGCCGGAGGTCGGCAACGTATTGATTAACTTTACACCCGTTGCGTCAGCTGTACCGTTATTCTTAACGACAATCGTCCAGCTCAGACTGTCACTAACCATCGCCGCGCTTGTTGTTGCGGTGACGGCCAGATCCGCCAATTCGAAAGCGCCAATATCGCACTGCGCGCCTTGTGGGCGGGCCACGCTGCGTTGATCCAAATTGCCCACTGGCGCAGTCGCACACAGTGCGTTATCGGCGGCATCGATGGCCGCGCTGCCAGGGATTAACGCCAGGGTTTGGGTGGGGCCACCGTTATTAGCAAGAGTGGTTGCTACTACTGTGTTCGCATCGACGCCAGTTATATTGCCATTGTTACCGTTCACCGGCACAATCGGGCCCACGCCGTTCCATTTGTAGTAAACCGTATCCGGAAAACCAATCAGGTTATAACTGGCAGTCGTTGGCGACCCTCCTATGGATCATTTTGCTGAACCAGCTGATTTATAAGATGTTTCTATGGATGGCTCAGTGATTAGAGCGCATGCCTGTGCGGCTGGTGCGGCACACAGTAGCGAGGAGGATGAAGCGCTTGGGCGTTCCAAGGGAGGGTTTAGCTGTAAGATTCACGCACTGTGTGATGGCTTGGGTCTACCGGTTAAATTCATATTAACCGGCGGCCAAGACGCGGAGTGTTGTTTAGCGATACCTTTGCTGGAAAACGTTAAGGCCTCGGCCGTTTTGGCAGACAAAGGCTATGACACCAATGCCTTGCGCGAGTGGTTAAAAGAGCAAGGAATAAAAGCAGTTATTCCTCCAAAATCGAACCGAAAAGAACAGATTGAGTGTGACTATCATCATTATAAAGAGCGACATGCCATCGAATGCCTGTTTGGCAAGCTCAAACACTACCGCAGGATTGCCACGCGTTATGAGAAAAATGCTATCAATTACAGGGGGATGCTGTCATTTGCCTCGGTACTTTTGTGGTTGCGGTGAAACGTCAACAGAACCTAGCTTTATTACTTTGTATGACAAGGTATATTTTTACTAAAGTTAGTGCAGAGATGAAGAATTTGTTTGCGAGATTTTTTTGTGGTGCTGTTGGTTTAGTTAAGGATTTAAAAAATGTTGCGATTTAAAATTAAAGAACTTATAGAGAGGAAGGAGTTCAAAGAGAACAGACGAATCACAATCAATGAGGTGGCAGACTCAACAGGAATTAACAGAATGACATTGTCAAAAATTATTAATCATCGTGGGCATAGCACTGTGACGGATAACCTTGACAAGTTGTGTACTTATTTTGAATGTGATATTCAAGAATTAGTTGAGCATATTTCTGATGATCAATTGAGAAAACTTAAAGAACAGAAAGTAACTAAATGAAGTTTGACGTTGGTCAATGAGGGCTACAGTCAAATCTTTGCATCAAAGAAAATATCTTATTAGAGTATGGTCACGAAATGGTCACCGTTTGGTCACCATGTCAAAATTAGCCAAAAATGCAGTTTGAGGGTTGATGTCAAATGGCGCGCCCTAGAAGATTCGAACTTCTGACCTCGGCCTCCGGAGGGCCGCGCTCTATCCAGCTGAGCTAAGGGCGCATTTTCAAATGCGGTAAAATTTTTGACCTTGACCCTCCAGCCTTAAATTCGGATGACTGTTGCCTCCGAGGGCTGTGCTCTATCCAGCTGAGCTTACGGGCGCGTTGGGGCGTGCATTCTAACCTATCGGTTAGGTAATTACGAGAGCATTGTTTTTAGGTTGGCGAGACTGGCTTTGCCGCGTTCTTTAATAACTTCAGGTGCCAGTTGCTTTTTGTTGACCCATTCCAGGTCGTCTTCGGGTAGTTCGTTAAGAAACCGGCTCGGTTCGCATTCAACGACTTCGCCGTAGCGTTTGCGGTGCGTACAGTAGCTGAAGGTTAAGGTCTGCTGGGCGCGGGTGATGCCGACGTAGGCCAGACGGCGTTCTTCTTCGATGTTGTCGGTGTCGATGCTGTTTTGGTGGGGCAGGATGTTTTCTTCCATACCGATTAAAAACACATGCGGAAATTCCAGGCCTTTGGCGGCGTGCAAGGTCATCAGGCTGACCTGGTCGCTGGCTTCTTGTTCCTGGTTACGTTCCATGATGTCCATCAGCATGATTTTGGCGACGATTTCACTCAGGCTGTTGGTGCCGGAGCTTTGTTTGTCGGCAATGCGTTTAAGCCAGTCGATCAGCTCGTAGACGTTTTTCATTTTGCGTTCGGCGGATTCTTTGGTTTTGCTGTTTTCGCGCAGCCATTGTTCGTAGCCGATCTGGCTGATGCATTGTTCAATCACGGCAAAAGTATCGCCGCGTTCGATGCGGTCTGCAGTATCCAGCACCCAATCGCTAAACTTTTGCAGCCGTTGTACGGATTTTTCCGACAGCTTTTGCGCCAAGCCCAATTCGGTACTGGCTGCGAACAAGCTGATGTGCCGTTCATTGGCGTAAGCGCCGAGTTTTTCCAGTGTGGTCGGACCGATTTCGCGTTTTGGGGTGTTGATGATGCGCAAAAACGCGGCATCGTCGTTTTGATTAACAAACATACGTAGGTAGGCGAGCATATCCTTGATTTCTGAATAAGCGAAAAACGAGGTGCTACCACTGATGAAGTAGGGGATGTTGTTTTCGCGTAAACCGCGCTCAAACAGCCGGGACTGATGATTGCCGCGATACAAGATCGCGTAATCCTTGTAGTCATTGCCGGTCTTGAATTTGTGATGAATCAGTTCTGAAACAATTTGCTGGGCTTCGATCAGTTCATCTCTATGGCTTAGCACCCGCAACGCATCGCCGTAACCGAGCTCGCTCCAGAGCTTTTTTTCGAAGGCATGCGGGTTGTTGGCAATTAGCTGGTTAGCGACTTTTAAGATGCGACCGGTGGAGCGGTAATTTTGTTCAAGCTTAATAACTTGCAGGCGAGTGTAGTCTTTTTGCAGTTGTTCCAGGTTTTTAGGCGAGGCACCGCGCCAAGCATAAATGGATTGGTCGTCATCGCCCACCACGGTAAAGCGGCCTAGATTACCGGCGATTAATTTAACCAGCTGATATTGGGTGACATTGGTATCTTGGTATTCATCGACCAGCAAATAGCGGATTTTGTTCTGCCATTTTTCCAGGATTTTTGGATGATCTTGCAACAACAATACCGGCAGCAGGATTAAATCATCGAAGTCGACGGCGTTGTAGGCTTTTAAGCTGCGAGTAAAGTCTACGTAAAGGTGGGCAGCAGGGTATTCTTCAGGCGAGGCAATTAATAGCGATTGTTCCGGGGTAATAAAGGCGTTTTTCCATTGCCCTATTTGCCAGGAGTACCGGTCGAGCTGATCTATATCGCACTCTTTAGTGCTATGGCTGATTAAGTTACGCAGCAGGGTTTGTTTGTCTTGCTCATCAAACAGCGTGATTCCGGCCTTGTAAGACAAGGTAAGATATTCCGCTCGCAGTATGTCCAGCCCCAAAGAGTGGAAAGTAGACACTCGTAGCCCACGACTTTGTTGGTCGTCCAGCAGCTTAGACACCCGCGACTTCATTTCCCGCGCGGCTTTGTTGGTAAACGTTACTGCCGCAATGTGCCGGGCCGGGATGCCTTGTTTAACCAAGTAGGCGATTTTTTCAGTAATCACTCGCGTTTTGCCGCTGCCCGCGCCCGCTAAAACTAATAACGGATGGTCGATAATTTTAACGGCGGCTTGTTGTTGGGAGTTTAATTTGGACATTGTTACAAAATAAAAAACTAAGCAGAGATAGCGGCAGGGTTGTGATGCGTATAAATGAGTACATTTTGGAAAAAATACTCCTGCTTACGCAGGAGTATTAATTTTATCAGTTTGGCTGTCGACTTTAGATTGAATTGCTCGGCAGCAAGCAAATTAAGCGTCTTATTCTGTAAGACGTGTGGTAATACGTTGGTAAGTTTCTTTAAGTTCTTCACCGACAATTTTAGCTTTGGCGATAAATTCTTCAGATGTTTCTTTTGATTCGTCGGCGATTTCTGCAGCTTTATTTTTTACTTGCTGCCACTGCTTTTCGGCTTGCTCAAATTCATCGCGAGCTTCTAACGAAGCAAGATGCAGTTTTAAATTAATTTCTTCACGTTCCGTGTTCAGCTTATTTAATAAATTTTCAAAATCTTCTTTAATTGCCATGATGCACCTCGTTTTGCTTATGATAAGGATTCATTCTGAGCAGAATCGCCGTCTTTTCAGCGAAGATAGTAGAAACTATCTATTTGAAGTGTAACGCGATAAGCCACACAAAGCCATTAAGTAGAAATACCAATATTTTCCACTATAGATGTCAGGTTGAAAAATATTAATTGGAAATTTTACGAGTGATCGATAGGGAAATGTTCTTTGTCATGACTTAATTGATTACGCTAATATCTCTAAAGTTTTTCTGCTTGTATCGTAGGATAAAGTGAATCGTTATGAATAACTCAAGCCCTAATGTATATCGAAACTATTACCGTCTAAGAACAGCGAATCAATGGCGCAAAGTCCAGGCAGAACCGGGGGAGCCTGGTGCAATTAGACCTTATCTCGCCGGCAACTGGAAAATGAATATGACGCCCCGATCCGGTCTGGCCCTGGCAGCAAGGCTTTTTGACATTTGCAAGGGGGTTAAAGATGTGGATATAGGTTTGGGTCCACCATTCACAGGCCTGTCTACCCTGGCTGAATACATTAAACCGGACTTTCTTAAAGCCGAATACGATATTGGTCGCAATGTATTTCTGCTCGCCCAAGATGTTTTTTTCGAATCCAAAGGCGCATTTACTGGGGAAATTTCTGCAGAAATGCTCGCGGCAATAGGTGTTGACCGGGTCATTATCGGCCATTCGGACCGGCGCGCTAATTTGGGTAAATATTTTGGTTTCGGCTCTAGCGTGGCTAGGCGGTTGTCGAATGATTTTTTAACTCAATCATTGAGTCGACTCAAACAAAAAGACGATGCTGATCCCAAGGCAATCATGGCGCTTGAACATTTA
>Ga0208509_1000373_pt1 | contig 16761 bp, 8 predicted proteins | sample LakWasMeta7_HOW4_2_FD_183857 | JGI IMG/M metagenome (GOLD analysis project Ga0208509, IMG submission 183857) | Freshwater sediment methanotrophic microbial communities from Lake Washington under simulated oxygen tension - Sediment Metagenome... | ecosystem: Environmental > Aquatic > Freshwater >...
TTGCTCCTTCTTATAAAGGAAATAATGTTGAGATTGGTGTGGATTATCTTGACGGAATATATGGCGACAAGAATATTTACTCTACGCCAAGGGATTTATTAAAATTTGATAAGGCACGTTATGCACCCTTTTTCCTGAATCCTGATTTGTTGAAGAAAGTTTATACTGGCTACAGCAATGAACATAAAGGACAACGCAATTACGGTCTTGGGATTCGAATGACCGAATATGAAAAAGGTAAAACTTTCTATTACCACAACGGTTGGTGGCATGGAAATACTTCTTCGTTTCTAAATTTAAGAGATGAGAAAGTAACGGTTATTGTTTTATCCAATAAGTTTACCAAAAAAACTTACCAAACCAAAAAATTAGCAGCGCTGTTTGGTGATTATCCTTTTAAATTAGAGGACGACGAATAGCAATCAACATTATTTCTTCGGTTGCAAATGCTAATTAATGTACTATCTTTGCGGTCTGATTTTTGCTAAGGAACTTCCAAATTCATAAATCAAAAAGGGGTCGACTGGTTTTGACAGCAAGTCGAATTGAAAAGTAAGCACGTCGAGAACTGGGACAATTCTCGTTAATAAAAGGTTTCAAAACACTTACACGGCGAAGGAAACTACGCTCTTGCTGCATAATCTGAATTAAAGTAAGATTAGCCACGTCCTACAAGGTAGGAAAGTGAGATTTCTCTCAAAAGCCTTGGTTTGTGGCGGTTGGTTAAGAGGAATCGTAAAAATAAACCTAGATTTGGTAGCGCTTCGATGCCACTTCGAAACTCAGAAGATAAGCGTTTGGTGGTTGTTTCTGTCCTAGCCCAACGTCGAAAACCCAAACAGGAAATAAGCGTGTAGAAAGTTTTTTAGTTGCTTGTTTGGACCCGAGTTCGATTCTCGGCGACTCCACTTAAAAATAAGGATAACTCTCGAGTTGTCCTTATTTTTTTTTGCTTTTTTTATTATGTAATCTTATTTTTATCTTTTCAGTAAAAAAACAAAATCTCTATATAATATTCAAATATTTATTACTAGAATTATATATATTTGATATAATTAACATTTGTTTATTATTTTATGCTACCCAATTTACCTCATAAATTCTTAAAACACTTTAAGGAAAGTCTTTTTATGGCTTCTTTATTCTTATTAGTTAGTACAAACTTACATGCTACTAATTACTATGTTAATGATATCTCAACACTTGGCGATATTTACACAAGTGCAATTGGTAATGATATTAATGATGGTAAATCACCTAGCACTCCTAAACTTACATTATTAGCGGCTTATAAAATTGCATCAACAGGTGATGTAATTTATGTGGACACTGGCAATTATTTGCAAAATGATGCTTTTAATTCAGCAATAGCAAGCAATTCAAAAAAAGTACAAATTATTCGAGCAAGTATTGATACGCCTGTTTATAAAAAGAATCCCTTGCCTACCAATCAAAAAGTTTCTCCAGCTATTTTTTATGTGAGCAATGATAAACCTGTTGAAAGAGAAGTTTATATGCAGCAACGTCAAAATACTGCTAGAAAAAATTAAAAACAAGGAGGGTGAAACAAATTTTCAAATTTTCATATATACTGTTACTGTATATTGGTTTAACAACCAGTCTATTTGCGCAACCTGCAAACGATACTTGTGGCACAGCTATTCCAATTGCTGTTGGAACGGGTGTTTGTAATTCAATATTATATACCAATGTAGCTGCTACTACAAGTGGAAATCCAGCAACTCCGGCTTGTTGGTTACCAAATAGCATGAGTCATACTGTTTGGTTTTCATTTGTAGCAACAACAGCGGATATTGAGCTTTCAACCAATTTTGGCGGAACACTTGCCAATACTCAAATTGCAGTTTACAGTGGTGGATGCGGAGGGCTTACGCTTTTGGCATGTCAAGAAGATATAAATACTGGTGGTGGATTATTTCATACAAATGTTATTTTACATGGATTAACCATTACTAATACTTATTATATTGCTGTAGATGGTAATGGAAATACTACTGGTACTTTTGGCATTTGTGCTCAAGAAACGTTACCGGTTGGTCCTACACTACCAGTTCAAGATTGTGTAACTTCTCAAAATTTATGTAACCTTAACAATATAGTTGTTCCAAATGGCGCTGGTGGTGTAGGGACGAGTCAAGAATCTCCTAGCTGTTTTGGTGCTCCAGGTGAACGTTCATCAAATTGGTTTTCTTTTACCGTAGCAACAAGTGGTAATTTGTGTTTTGCAGTCACTCCAAATGCCGTAATAGATTATGATTTTGCTGTTTATAATACCTCAGCAAGTTGTCCAGGCACCGAAATATCTTGTAATTGGGATCCAACTACTGGTGCATTAGGAACTACTGGTTTAGGTTGTGCGGGTATTCAATGTAATACTTGCCTTGCTGTTGTTGCTGGACAAACTTACTCCATTTTAATTGACCGCTATACCGCTTCTTCGGCATCTGGTTTTACAATGAGTTTTGCAGGTACTACTGCTACTTTTGCAAGTCCAAATCCTACTTTTACCGCAACTACAGTTTGTGTAGGAACTGCTACACAATTTACCAATACTACCAATGGAAATTTCACATATAGCTGGAATTTTGGTGATGGTAATACTTCAAGTTCAGCAAACCCATCACATACTTATGCCACAAATGGTACTTATAATGTAACTCTTTTACTAACTGCTATTCCTGGCGGATGTCAAAATGCCATTACACAACCAGTAACAGTAGGCACGTTGCCAACGGTTGACGCAGGCACCGCCATACCAATATGTGCTGGAGGTTGTGTTACTTTAGGAGGAACAACAAATGCAACAGGAGCATCTAATACACCTTCATTTACTAATGGAAGTACTTATGCAATTCCTGATGATGATCTAGTAGGTGTATCTTCCCCAATAACTGTTTCTGGTGTTGCGCCAGCCACTATAGCCGCAAGCTCTATTGCTTCAGTTTGTGTTAATATAGCTCATACATGGGATTCAGATTTAGAATTATATCTACAGTGTCCTAGTGGAGCATTAATTGCATTATCACTAAATAATGGTGGCTCTGGAAATAATTATACGAATACTTGTTTCACTCCAACGGCAGTTACTCCAATAACATCTGGTGCACCACCATTTACAGGAATATTCATCCCTGAAGATTCTTTTAATCTTTTAAACGGTTGTAATGCTAATGGTACGTGGCAATTGATAGCTGTGGATGACGCCTTTATAATTAGTGGAACTATTACAGGCTGGACAATCACTTTCAATAATAATCTTCCTGCATATACCTGGTCTCCAACAACGGCAATGACCAATTCAACAACGTTAACTCCAACTGTATGTCCAGCTTCCACAACAACTTACACTTTAACAGCAAATAATGGTGTAGGATGTACTACTTCTGACACAGTAACCGTTACTGTAGGTGCTACAATAGCATCTCCAATACTCACTCCTACCCAACCGACTTGTACTGCGACAACAGGAACAATTACAATTACCGCCGTGGCAGGAATTACCTTTAGCTTTGATGGTGGTGCCTATTCTGGAACACTTGTTTATAGCGGTTTGGCTCCAGGTTCATCCCATACCGTAATTGCTCAAAACGCAGGAGGCTGTCTTTCTGCAGCAACCAATATCACACTTAATGCACTACCCACTAATCCAGCACCTCCGATACTAACACCCACTCAACCAACTTGCACGGTAGCAACAGGAATAGTAACCATTACGGCCGTGGCTGGAATTACTTTCAGTTTTGATGGTGGAGCGTATTCGGGAACTTTAGTTTATAGCGGTTTGGCTGCTGGGTCATCGCATACTGTATTTGCTCAAAATGCGGCGGGTTGTATTTCGGCAGTTTCTAATATTACTTTAAATGCGCAACCAGCAACACCAGCTTCTCCGATAGTAACACCAACTCAACCTACTTGTGCTGTGGCAACAGGAACAGTAACCATTACGGCAGTTGCAGGAGTTAGTTTTAGTTTTGATGGTGGTGCTTATTCTGGAACTTTAGTTTATAGTGGTTTGGCTGCGGGGTCTTCTCATACTGTATTTGCTCAAAATGCTGCGGGTTGTATTTCGGCTGTGTCCAATATTACACTCAATGCACAACCAGCAACGCCAGCTGTACCAATATTAACACCAACACAACCGACTTGCGCCGTGGCAACTGGAACAGTAACCATTACGGCCGTGGCTGGAATTACTTTCAGTTTTGATGGTGGAGCGTATTCGGGAACTTTAGTTTATGGCGGTTTGGCTGCGGGGTCATCGCATACTGTGTTTGCACAAAATGCTGTAAGTTGTATTTCAGCTGTTTCCAATATTACTTTAAATGTACAACCTCCAACACCAGCTTCTCCGATAGTAACACCAACACAACCGACTTGCGCCGTGGCAACAGGAACAGTAACCATTACGGCTGTGGCTGGAATTACTTTTAGTTTCGATGGTGGTGCTTATTCTGGGACTCTAGTTTATGGCGGTTTGGCTGCTGGGTCTTCTCATACAGTGTTTGCGCAAAATGCAGCAGGTTGTATTTCGACTGTATCAAATATTACTTTAAATGCACAACCTTCAACACCAGCTTCTCCGATACTAACACCAACACAACCAACTTGCGCGGTAGCAACAGGAACAGTAACTATTACGGCGGTGGCTGGAAATACCTTTAGCTTTGACGGTGGCGCGTATTCGGGAACTTTAGTTTATGGCGGTTTGGCTGCTGGGTCTTCGCATACTGTGTTTGCTCAAAATGCTGCGGGTTGTACTTCGACTGTATCAAATATTACTTTAAATGCACAACCTCCAACGCCTGCGTCTCCGATACTAACACCAACTCAACCTACTTGTGCTGTGGCAACAGGAACGGTAACCATTACTGCTGTTGCAGGAGTTACTTTTAGTTTTGATGGTGGCGCCTATTCTGGAACTTTAGTTTATGGTGGTTTGGCAGCCGGTTCATCTCATACCGTGTTTGCTCAAAATGCAGCAGGTTGTATTTCGACTGTATCAAATATTACTTTAAATTCACAACCAGCAACGCCTGCGTCTCCGACACTAACACCAACACAACCGACTTGCGCCGTGGCAACTGGAACAGTAACCATTACCGCCGTAGCGGGAATTAATTTTAGTTTCGATGGTGGTGCTTATTCTGGAACACTTGTTTACGGTGGATTGGCAGCAGGTTCATCTCATAACGTGTTTGCCCAAAATGCGGCGGGTTGTATTTCAGCTGTGTCCAATATTACTTTGAATAATCAACCAGCAACGCCTATAGCTCCCATACTAACTCCTACAGAAGCAACATGTGCCGTAGCAACAGGAACCATAACCATTACAGCAGTAGCGGGAGTTACTTTTAGCTTTGACGGTGGTACCTATTCTGGAACTTTAGTTTATGGTGGGTTAGCTGCGGGGTCATCTCATACAGTACTAGCGCAAAATGCAACAGGTTGTATTTCGCCTATTTCCAATATTACACTAAATACACAATCAGCGACGCCAGCGTCTCCAATACTAACACCTACACAACCTACTTGCACGCTAGCAACAGGAACGGTAACCATTACAGCAGTTGCAGGAGTTACCTTTAGTTTCGATGGTGGTGCCTATTCAGGAACACTCATTTATGGTGGTTTAGCGGCGGGGTCATCTCATACAGTATTGGCGCAAAATGCAGCAGGTTGTATTTCGGTAGTTTCAAATATTACTTTAAATGCGCAACCTTCAACGCCTGCGTCTCCAATACTAACACCAACTCAACCGACTTGTACGGTATCGACAGGGACAGTAACTATTACTGCGGTGGCAGGAGTTAGTTTTAGTTTTGATGGTGGAGCGTATTCGGGAACTTTAGTTTATGGCGGTTTGGCTGCGGGGTCTTCTCATACTGTGTTTGCTCAAAATGCGGCGGGTTGTATTTCGGCAGTGTCCAATATTACTTTAAATGTACAACCTCCAACGCCTGCGTCTCCGATACTAACACCAACGCAACCGACTTGCTCTGTAGCAACAGGAACGGTAACCATTACTGCTGTGGCTGGAGTTACTTTTAGTTTTGATGGTAGTGCTTATTCTGGAACACTTGTTTACGGTGGGTTGGCAGCAGGTTCATCTCATACGGTACTAGCGCAAAATGCAGCAGGTTGTATTTCGGCAGTTTCTAATATTACTTTAAATGCTCAACCTCCAACGCCTGCGTCACCAATACTAACATCAACTCAACCGACTTGTGTAGTAGCTACTGGAACGGTAACCATTACGGCTGTGGCAGGAGTTACTTTTAGTTTTGATGGTAGTGCTTATTCTGGAACACTTGTTTACGGTGGATTGGCTGCAGGTTCATCCCATACCGTGTTTGCTCAAAATGCTGCGGGATGTATTTCAGCTGTTTCCAATATTATTTTAAATGTACAACCTCCAACGCCTGCATCTCCAATACTAACACCAACTGAGGCGACATGCTCTGTGGCGACAGGAACCGTTACCATTACTGCTGTAGCTGGAATTACTTTTAGCTTCGATGGTGGAGCTTATTCAGGAACACTTATTTATGGTGGTTTGGCGGCAGGTTCATCTCATACCGTATTTGCTCAAAATGCTGCGGGTTGTATTTCGGCAGTGTCCAATATTACTTTAAATGCACAACCAGCAACACCAGCTTCTCCTATACTAACACCAACACAACCAACTTGTGCCGTGGCAACTGGAACAGTAACGATTACAGCAGTGGCTGGAATTACTTTTAGCTTCGATGGTGGTGCGTATTCTGGAACTTTAGTTTATGGTGGTTTAGCGGCAGGTTCATCCCATACCGTGTTTGCTCAAAATGCGGCAGGTTGTATTTCAGCGGTTGCCAATATTACTTTGAATAATCAACCTACAACGCCTGCGTCTCCAATACTAACACCAACTCAACCCACTTGTGTAGTGGCAACTGGAACAGTAACCATTACGGCAGTTGCAGGAGTTACTTTTAGTTTTGATGGCGGTGCCTATTCTGGAACTTTAGTTTATGGCGGTTTGGCTACTGGGTCTACTCACACAGTGTTTGCGCAAAATGCGGCGGGTTGTATTTCAGTAGTTTCTAATATTACTTTAAATGCACAACCTCCAACACCTGCTTCTCCGATAGTAGCACCAACACAACCCACTTGCTCTGTAGCAACAGGAACGGTAACCATTACGGCGGTAGCTGGAAATACTTTTAGCTTTGATGGTGGAGCGTATTCGGGAACTTTAGTTTATAGCGGTTTGGCTGCGGGGTCTTCTCATACTGTGTTTGCTCAAAATGCTGTAGGTTGTATTTCAGCTGTGTCTAACATTACTTTGAATGCTCAACCATTAACACCAGCTGCACCAAATGTGACATCACCAATTTCATATTGTCAAAATGCTGTAGCGACACCTTTAAATGCCAGTGGATCCAACTTATTATGGTATGCTAATGCAAGCGGTGGTACCGGAAACCCAATAAATACTACTCCTGACACTTCTATTCTAGGAATAGAACATTATTATGTTTCCCAAACTGCAAATGGTTGTGAAAGTATAAGAGCTCATATTAGTGTTGCTGTGAACCCTAATATAACGCCAACTTTCACACAAGTTAATCCAATATGTGCTGGAGATGCATTATCACCTTTACCAACAACATCAATCAATGGGATAACAGGTACCTGGTCGCCACCGTTAAACAATACAAATACTACAAACTATATTTTCACACCAACAACCGGAATATGTGCGACAACGGCTTCAATGACAATTACAGTTTATTCCTTGCCTATAGCAACCACATTAGCTCCATTAAATTATTGCGATCCAAATAATGATGGATTTGGAGTTTTTGATTTAACACAAGTTATTAGTACCATACCAAATGGAAACACATATACAGTAAGCTTCCATGAGACAATTACCGATGCTACAATCGATGGGACATCAATTCCAAATCCTTTAAATTATGATAATATTGATGTAGATAATCAAACAATTTATGTTCGTGTCGAATCAAACACTGCTTCATTTTGTTATATCATACTTACATTAGATTTAATAGTAAATAAAACTCCAGAAGCAACTGAACCTGCAGATTACCATGTTTGTGATGACAATTACGATGGCTTTGCTAATTTTGATTTAACAACCATCACTCCACTTGTACTGGGAACTATTAATTCTACTACGCATACGGTAACGTATTATGCAAGTTCAACAAATGCACAATTAAACACCAATCCTATAAATAATTTAACCAATTATACCAATCAAATAATAGCTACAGAAACTATTTGGATACGTATTCAAAATAATGCTACAGGTTGTTATGATATTGTAACAGTTCAACTATTCGTTGACCCATTGCCACAAGCAACACAACCGAATTATCCATCTTATAGTTTATGCGATAATACGGCGCCAATAGGTTTTGAAGTGTTTGATTTAGGTTCTCATATTAATGCTATATCCTTAGGACAAACTGGAATGAATGTTACTTTCTACTTGAATCAGGCTGATGCTAATGCCGATATCAATGCTTTACCTTTATTGTATCAAAACGTTGCTATCTATGTACAAACTATTTGGATACGTGTAGAAAATGCAAATACTGGATGTTATGTGTTATCCACAATGGATCTTCGTGTTGAGCCACTTCCTACTCCAATTCCACCGATAGCACCTTATGTTGTTTGCGATACTAATCAGGATGGCTTTAGTACGTTTAACTTAAACACTTTAACGGCCGATATTTTACAAGGTGGCAACTATATCATTACCTATCATGAAACGAGTATTGATGCTCAATTAGGTAATAATCCCTTGTCAAGTCCATATGATAATATATATGCTTTTGTTCAGTTTATTTATGTAGCTGCTATTGATCCACTAACAGGATGTAGAACGGTAATGCCTATTGAATTAAACGTCGAACCGAGTCCAATAATGCCAATTACTTTACCAAATTTAACTCGATGTGATCAAGACAATAACAATCAAGATTTCATGACCCTATTTGATTTAACACAACAAACGCCAATTATTTTAGCAGCACAAACTTCGCCAGCAAGTAATTATACAGTAACGTATTATACTTCATTGGCAAATGCCCAATTGGGAACAGCTCCAATTATAAATACTTCCACATTTATTGGCAATGATAATCAAACAATTTGGGTAAGAATCGAACATAATACAACACATTGTTTTGAAATTGGCACCTTCCAATTGGAAGTAAATACTCCTTTAGCATTAATTACTCCTCTGCCTTTAAGTGTTTGCGATAGTGATACCAATCCAAATAACTTGTTTACCACATTTGACTTAACCATTAGAAATAATACTATTACACAAGGATTATTAGGTTATACTGTAACGTATTATCCAAGTTATCCAGTAACTTCAACAAGTATTGCAATTGCCAATCCTACGAATTACATCAATACAATACCAGCTGTACAAACTTTGGGTGTAATGGTAACAAGTCCTGAGGGTTGCATAAGTTACACCACTTTAGACATTAGAGTTTTACCAGTACCCAATCCAAATACTGCGAATATTCCAGCTTTAACGCCACAATGTGATGTCAATAATACTGGCGATATGTTAGAGGTATTTAACTTAACCGTTAATGCGGCGTATATTATCAATAGCGATCCAATGCTAACCTTACATTATTATCCAACTTATAATGATGCTGTGGATGACACCAATGAAATACTTAATCCAACAGCAGCTTTGGTTGGACAAAATGCTTGGATAAGAGTTGAAAACAACAGAGTTGATTATCTAGGTAATAATTGTTACGTACTTGTAGAACAACCTTTGCAAGTCAATCCGCTGCCGATGGTTATTCAACCTATAGCAACCGTACAAAATTGTGATGACGATACGGATGGCTTTACGACTTTTGATTTAACGTCAACGACAGCTACATTGCTTGGAAATAATCAAGTAGCTACTGATTTTACAATTACTTATTATACTTCGACTTCAGATGCGCAAGCTGGAATTAATGCTATAGCAAATCCTAATTTGTATACCAATGTTAGCAGTCCTGAAACCATTTTTGTTAGAGTGGTGAATAATGCAACAGGTTGTGTAAATTATGGTGGTCAATTCGATATTATTGTAAATCCAAAACCTACTGTAGTAGCTCCTTCAGCATTTACAACTTGTGATGATATTGCTGCCAATGATGGTTTTTATACGCTCGATTTAAATAGTTATATTCCTGGAATTATTGGCAGTCAAACTAATGTTGTCACCACTTTCTATGATTTGCAATTGGATGCTGAGAATGGAACAAATGCCATAACCGATTTAACAAATTACCAAGCCTATACCCATATTCTTTGGATTAGAGTTGAAGACGTAACAACTGGATGTTATCGATTGACATCTTTAAGTATCATTGTTGAAGAATTAGCAGAACCATTTATTACTTCATCAAGTGATACCATTTGTGTGGAATGGGGAACCAATGCGCTTTTAAGCGGATTAACTTTGAATAGCGGAGTTACAAATCCAAATTATACTTTTGAATGGTCTCTAAATGGAGCCGTAATTCCTCTTGCGACTGCATCCACTTACGGTATAACAACAGTTTCTCCTGGCGATTACACTGTAGTGGCAACAAGCACAAATCCGCCAATGTTGGGTTGCCCTTCTGATATTTCAAACACGTATACAGTAATCCAATCAGGGCCTCCTGTTGCAGATAATCCAGCTTATACGGTAAGTAATGCTTTTGCAGAAAATCAAATAATAGCAATAAATGTTCTTGGATTTGGTGTTTATGAATATAGCTTGGATGATGGTCCTTTCCAAACTAGCAATATCTTTGAATATGCAACTTTGGGTACTCACACCGTTAGAATAAAAGATACTAGAGGAACTATTTCTTGTGGTGAAATTAGTATTCAAGATATTCAAACCATTAGCTATCCTCACTATTTCACACCAAATGGCGATGGTATTCATGAAACATGGAATGTCGTAGGACTAAATCAATCCAATGCAAAAATTTATATATTTGATCGCTACGGGAAATTACTAAAACAAATTAGTGCTATTGGAGAAGGCTGGAACGGAACCTATAATGGCTATCTATTACCATCAACCGATTATTGGTTTACGGTAGAGTATTTTGAAGGAAATGCAACTAAAATATTTAAGTCTCATTTCTCGTTGAAGCGATAAAAATATAAATTAAAGAATACTTAATGTCCCAAATTGATTCTCTTTCGAATAAAAAACTCAGTGTAATGGTTTTTATATTGAGTTTGGTGGTAACTCTTTTTTGGTTGCTGGGTAACTTATTTGATGTGTATCAATTTGCTGTAACAGGAGTTCTATTTGAAATACTTTGGCTTCCTGTTTTGGCTTTGACATTTATTTTGCCTTTGGTTGCCCTATTACTTTTCATCAAAGATAAATTTAGTTTAAAATCGCTAAATCTTTATTCTTTGCTGTTGGTAATTGGAACTGCTTTGGTGATGATTTTTTGTTTATAAAGCATCAAAATTGAATTGCCAATCTTTGTCTTTTTGATACCAAAGTTGGCCATTAAAAACTTCCAAAGGGCAATCAAAATTATTCGTATAAAGACCTCCTGTTCCCAATCCTTGAGGCATCAAATTATTTTGCAAAAAAGTAAATTGAGCAATCGCATTTAAACCCACGTTACTTTCCAGTGCCGAAGTAATCCACCAACCAATATTTAATTTTTCAGCTATGGCAATCCATTCTAATGTACCGCGAAAACCGCCAACAAAACTTGGCTTCAAAATGATGTATTGTGGTTTGATTTTTTCGAGCAAAGCTGTCTTTTCTTCTTTAGTAAAAACACCAATAAGCTCTTCATCCAAACAAATAGGAATTGGAGTACTTTTACATAAAACTGACATCGTGTCAGTGTGGTTTTTTGGAATAGGCTGCTCGATACTATGTAATTTAAAACCAGCTAATTGATTTAATTTAACTAAAGCATCATTTTCATTAAAAGCACCGTTAGCATCGACTCTAATCTCGATAATGTTTTCGTCAAAATTGGCTCGAATAAACCGCAATAAATCCATTTCTTTGTCAAAATCTATGGCACCAACCTTCAATTTTATACAGTGAAAACCTTCTGAAATTTTGGCTGAAATTTGTTGTTTCATAGCTACCTCATCACCCATCCAAACCAATCCATTTATGGTTATAGCTTGTTCCCCAGAAGTAAATTTTGAAGGAAATAAAAGGAACGGATTTTCGCTTTCCAAAGATTGAAAAGCCATTTCAACACCAAATTGTATAGACGGAAATTCGATTAATTTTTCCCAAAGTTGGTCTTTTCCCAGGTGAATATTTTCACAAGTCCAACGCAATTTTTCTTCATAATCGGGTCGGTCATCACAACTTAATCCACGAAGAATTCCGCACTCACCTATTCCTTTTTTACCGTCATCTTCAAGCACGAGAAACCAGGTTTCTTTTTCAGTTAAAACACCTCGCGAAGTTCCGCTGGGTTTTTTAAAATTAAGAATGTATTTGTGATAACTGGCTTTCAAAATAGTTATAATTTGATACTTTGTCCAATATCAAGTAGCATCAAATCTTTTCCAGCATCAAAGAATTTCTTTATAGCTTCTTCATGATTGACAACTATAAATCCAAACGTATCATAATGGCAACCTAATATTTTATCACATTTTACAAAATCAGCAGCCATGATAGCATCTTCTACATCCATAGTGAAATTATTGCCAATTGGGAAAATAGCTAAATCCAATTTTGTACGCATCGGAATGAGTTGCATATCCATCGTCAAAGCGGTATCGCCAGAAATGTAGATGTTTTTGTGTTCGCCTTCAATAACGAAACCACCAGGATTTCCTCCATAAGTTCCATCAGGAAAAGAACTGGAATGTACTGCTGCCACATATTTTACTTTCCCAAAATCAAACTGCCAACTTCCGCCATGATTCATAGGATGGTATTGAAAACCTTTATTTCCATAATAAGTTGCAACTTCCCAATTAGAAACGATAATAGCTTTGGTTCTAGCAGCAATGGCTTCAACATCTAACGTGTGATCCTGATGCGCATGCGTAAGCAATATATAATCCGCTTTTAATGTGTTGATATCAATGTGTGCCGCATTGGGGTTTCCTGTAATAAATGGGTCAATAAGAATATGTTTCCCGCTGACTTCTATTCCAATGCTGGAATGTCCATAAAATGTTATTTTCATTGCATTTAATTTTAAGTAAAACTATACGTAATTGACAATCATGTCCGATATAAAATAAATTAAAGCTAAAGCCAGTAATACGGAAAGTAAAAATGTAGAGATGGCTAATTTCTTTAATTCAGGATCAAGATTTCTAGGTTCTTTGTTTTTGTAAACGGTCATCAGATGACTTGTAAGCGGAAAATAAGCCACAACAAAAATATATTGGTCCAAATGAAAGTCATTCAAATAAGCAAAAACCAACATGAAAATCATAGCTGAAATCACTAGGAAGAAATGATATTTTTTGGCCCATGCGCCACCCATTTTTACCACAATAGTATTCTTTCCTGCTTTTCTATCGGAAGCTTCATCTCGCATATTGTTGAGATTCAAAACGCCCACACTTAAAAATCCAATGGCGGTTGCTGGTAGCAATAACAACCAATCTATCTCTTTGGAAAACATAAAATAAACCCCAAAAGTGCTCACCAATCCAAAGAAAACAAACACAAAAATATCACCATAACCTCTATAGCCATAGGCTCCTTTTCCAACCGTGTACCGAATAGCCGAAGCAATCGCTAAAATTCCCAAGACAAAAAAGAAAAGAGAATACAGCAAATAGCTCTCTTTAAATGAAAAGTAAATAAGCAACAATGCAAAGCCTAAAGTAATTACAGACATTATCTTTATAGCCGTTTTCATTTGCGCTGGCGAAATCACTCCGCTTTGAATGGCGCGCTTCGGACCTACTCTATCCTCATTATCGGTGCCTTTAACTCCGTCGCCATAATCATTGGCAAAATTGGAAAGAATTTGCAATCCCAAAGTCGTCAACAAGGAAAAAATAACAATTTTCCAGTTAAACATAGCTTGCGACATCGCATAAAAACTTCCAACAATTATCCCTGATACCGAAAGTGGTAAGGTGCGAACTCGAGCGGCTTCAATCCAGTGTTTCATTTTACTGCTAATTTGATTATTTTATAATTTGGTTATCGATTACATCCAATTGCTATCGGAAGTTTCTATTTCGTATAACCAAAGGTTAACGTATTGCTTGATTTTTGTGTAATTCCCTAATTGGAAACCAATATTTCCTCCGGCTGTATGCAATGTTAAATAGCCAATATCGGCTCCTTTGTGCCAAAACAACTGTGAGGTTGTGATAGCTTGAATTTTTTCTTTTCTAATAATTTCATCGCTAATATCCCAAGCACCGCTTTGTTTTATGATAAAATCATCACTAATAAACAGTCTATAATTTCTATAACCAAAGTAAAGAATTAAACCAACAAAGACAACGTAATAAGGCGTAATATAAGCAAATTCATTTAACTCATCCACATTGTTGGCGACGATAAAAAATCCCAATAAAGGTAATACAATTGTTAGAAAAATAGAAAAAACTAATTTTCTAAAATTAGGTTTCATCATATAGCCTTTTTGAGGAACTTGTTGGAATAACAATTTTAATATTTCGTCTTTTTCTAAAGTATTACAACCAGGAATATCAATAGCTGCGTTGTGTTTTGTTTTCTCACCGCTAGTGGCTTGCTTGATTTTCATTTCCAAAATATTCATTTTCTTTTGGAAATAATTTCTTGAAACGGTTGTGATTTGAACCTTTTCTGGCTTCAGAATAGTGCTTTTGGTATTTATCAATCCGAAAGACAGTAATAATGAGCCTTTTTGCTTTGTGATTTTATAATCGAAATAACGAACCACTATTCGGAAAAGATTGATGACCAATACAACTCCAAATAGAAATAGCACAAATAAAAGAAGTGTAGAAAGAACAGCACCTTTGGTAACATAATTATCAAAATCGCCATCGTTCAAAACATCATGCCCAGTTATTTTGTTAATATAATCGGAAGCGGTAAAGAAAAAAATCAGCAACAGCGAAAAACTTTTTACATAATTGGAGGTAATTCCAACTTTTAATAAGGTTAAGAAACCGATGCTTATAAAGGGTTTGTCAGTAATAATTTGTTCCGTTTCTTGAGAAGCTTCTGAAGCAATTACTGTTTTAGTTTTCTTCTCATTTTCCAACAAGCGTGATTTTAAAGACAACGCCAAAGGGTGCGAAACTGCTTTTATCTTCCCTTCTTTGTTGCTACCTCCAGCCGTATCAACTTCCAATTCATAAACCCCAATAATCCTTTGAAGCAACGATTGATTGATATTCACTTGCTGAATTTTATCCAGTTGAATAGTAGTTATGGTTTTATTAAAAACACCTTCATTGATGATAAATTCTTCATTTTCATCATCAATATAAAAGGTGAAATTCTTGTATTTTAGAAAAGCAATTAGCGCAACAACAAGTACTACAGCTAATGCTCCCAATATCAAATACCATTTGTTGACTTTATTAAAATTGACAATCCAAATGATTAAAAGGGGGAAGAATGCTTTAATATATTGCCTCAACGTATCAAAAAACATGACAACAATCCCAACAGCAGATTGTCGTTGCGGTGCATTGAAATTCATTTCCATTACAGTTGTTTTTGAATTTTGCCCATCAATAATTGCTTGATATCTTCGGCTTGCGCTTTTGCAATTCCAGGGATTTCAATATCACTAGAATGCCCTCCAGCAGTAAAAATTTCGATTTTGGCTAACCCAAAATACCTTGAAACTAATCCTTCGTGCAAGGCCACGTGCTGAATCCTGTTATAAGGAATTACCATCGTACTTGTAGCAATGATACCGCTTCTATAAAGCACATCATGATTTCTAAAAGCAAATCCCTTTTTTCTAAAACTCAATAAAGAGAAAAAGAAAACCAAAGCAATAACGACTAATAAGGCTGAGCCTAACGTTAGTATATTTGTTTGTGTAAATTCTCCTTTATTAAAAAATACCAAGGCACTAAAACCAATGATAGCAATCACACTAAAAACGCTAACATTCAATAAAACTACTTTTTTATAATTAGGATGCAAAGAAGTAAAAGCTACTTCTTCATATTTTGGAAGGTTAGTCGTATCTATAGTTTCGTTGGTAAAATTTTCCATATTTATTTTTTGGGTTTGATGTAAACTGAACACTAATAACTGAACACTGATTACTAATCTAAGGCAACCATTTATTCTCCCCAAAATTGGGTTTTCTTTTTTCCAAAAAGGCATTTCTACCTTCCTTGGCTTCTTCGGTCATATAAGCCAATCGAGTGGCTTCTCCAGCAAAAACTTGTTGTCCTACCATCCCATCATCGGTTAAATTCATGGCGAATTTTAGCATTTTTATAGAGGTTGGCGATTTGGCTAATATTTCCTGCGCCCATTCGAATGCAGTGTCTTCCAGCTCAGCGTGCGGAATAACAGCATTGACCATTCCCATATCCATGGCATCTTGTGCCGAATAATTTCTACCCAAAAAGAATATTTCTCGAGCTTTCTTTTGACCCACCATTTTGGCTAAATACGCCGAACCATAGCCTCCATCAAAACTCGTTACATCGGCATCGGTTTGTTTAAAAATGGCGTGTTCTTTACTTGCTAAAGTTAAATCGCAAACC
>Ga0208509_1000375_pt1 | contig 16731 bp, 17 predicted proteins | sample LakWasMeta7_HOW4_2_FD_183857 | JGI IMG/M metagenome (GOLD analysis project Ga0208509, IMG submission 183857) | Freshwater sediment methanotrophic microbial communities from Lake Washington under simulated oxygen tension - Sediment Metagenome... | ecosystem: Environmental > Aquatic > Freshwater >...
CGATGCGGGTGTGGTCCGACGACACTCTCGGCAACCGTGACAAGCTGATGGGCATCATGCGCGAGGTGCGCTCCGCAAACGACGAGGGTCATCGGCAGATTGTGAGCTCCTTCCTCACCGAGCTGGGCTTGGAGGCGGTGGTGAAGCTGGTCATGTGCCTCGTGCCGGAGGTGGAGTTCAGCGACCGTGCAGCATCGGCTACGGAGTGCAGCGGCGACGAGGCGGACGGGGGTTCCAGCTCCAAGCGGTCGCTGGAGGACGACGATGAGGATATGTGAGGGGATGGCAAGGTTGAGTGAGGGTGGGTTGCTTCGGCGATTGCACTGCAATTTAGCCGGTCGCCAGTGCCGCGCGGGGCAAACCACTTAGGTCCGTTTTTCTCAACAGGGGCGATGAAAAGGATGGTTTCCATCGTCTCGGGTGTGAATGTTAGTGGAGGGCTTGGCTCCGGTGAGTGGGCGCGGCTGTGGCGTCGACAGTCCAACTGCGGCGCGGCTCCTTTGTACATCTCTATGAAGCGCCAACATTTCCCGCTCGAGCTCGGACGGAATTCAGTGAATTCACTCCAGCGCCTGAACTGTGCCGTCGTAGACGAACACGTTGCTGGAGCCAGGCAGCTCGGGAATCTGGAAGGCTCCCTCAGCACCCACCAGGATCTCTGCTGCCTGGTTGAGTGCAGCAACTGTCTCGCTGACGGTTGTCAGAGCAGCAGCATCAGCTTTGCCAGGCAGAGCAGACTCAACAATGCCTACGCGAGTGTCCAGGGCAGCAAGGTCAGCAGCATCAGCCTTGGCAGACAGTGCACTGGCATCAGCTTTGGCAGAGAGCGCAGACGCGTCAGCCTTGTCCGCGAGCTGCCCGGAGACATCAGCAATGGTCGCATAGATGGAGAGGTCAGCTGTGTCAGCCTTGGAAGCGATGGCTGAGTCGAAAGCAGCCTGTGAGACACGCTGTTGGACGTCTGTCTCCACTCCAGCTACACGGTCGGAGAGCTCAGCGATAACGGTGGGCATGATGCGGAAAGCGACTGTGCGATACTGGGGTCCTGACATTCTATGTCAAGGGTCCAGAATTTTATTCTGGCGCAGGCTGCGTGGTCGGGTATGTGACGGGTGCTGTGTCACCAGGCAGTGGTCCAATGATGAGTCCTTGGGACAGTGCTGTGCAGAAGGCATCCAAGTCTGCGATCTTGGTCTGCAGGTCTGCGATGCGAGTCTGAATCTCCTGAATCGTTGCCTGGAGGGACTGTGGGTCGCCCAGGAGCGTGATTTCCCGTCCACCGATGAACAGACGATTGACGCTCAGGCTGCCTAAGTGCGCGTTGAGAGAGCCAGACACGAGTGGGTCAGAGAGGCTGAGGAGTGACATTTGCTACTCAGAACAGAGAGAATTAGATGCGCATCCACGTTGCGATGTTGGCTCCCTGGTTGCCCTGCACGACGACAAACCGTCCTGTCTCTCCTGCTGCAACCGTCTCACCGCTGTCAAAGGCACCAGTGATTGCCATGGCTCCAGCACTGGTAGGAGACACAAACACTTGAACCCACGTGCCAGGATTGAGTGCAGCAGTGGCTGGAAGTGCTACCGTTGCACCAGATGAGGGGACTTGGTAGCAGAGAATCCGGTTGAACAGTGAGTCGGAGATGTTGAAGACCTGCTGCGCGTTTGCGACCACCATCTGAGCAATGGGAAGGTCGGAGGACACCCAACCTGCGACTGTGAGGTTCTCTGCAATGCTGACGTTCTGCTGGAATGCAATGTCACCCATGTTTCCACCACTGGGATCGTTGACGATGCGCCAAACCGGAGCCAGTGTCCCATCATTCGCAGAGGAGTAGATGTATCGACAGTCTGCCCACGGTGCTGTGTATCCCTGCCCATCGGAGCCAATCTGGAAGTCTCGAGTCGTGAGATACGGTCTCAGAGGGTCGTTGACGGTTCTCTCAAACTTGGCGTGGTCACCACTGGGGTCATCATATAGCGTGGCTGTCTTGCTGGAAATCTCTCCAGAAGCGACAATGGACCGGAAATTTGCTTGAATGTTGCCTGCAACGAGGGGATCAGTGAGCTGGAGGAGAGACATCTATACTCGGGGAACAGGTTTTCTTTGGGCAGCCTCCAGCTCGTCCAACACGGTGTGAATCACGAGGTCCAGCCACTCGTCATCACTCATTCCTCGACCCAGCAGCCTGTCAGCAATCGCACCAACTCTCGTGATGCCTCGCATGAGCGTCTGCGACACGCCAGAGATGTGCTTCTGCACTTCACTCATGTCCTGAAACAGCCACTCATTTGCAGCCTGAGTCAGCAGCCCGTTTGCACGGAGCAGTCCCTGAATGAAGTGCTGACAGTTGTTGGTGAATGGGTCGTATGGAAACCACTTGGCTCCCATGGCTGCTTGTCCGTTGTCCATCAGCTGCCGGAGAGTGAGTGAAGAATTCACAGGAATGGACAGGAATTCGGCATCCGGTTCGTTGGTGATGCTCGTGGAGACGTTGATGACTGCATTTTTCTCCACAACGACACGCTTGTGCACTCCATCTTTGTCCACATCCACGATGGCTGACAGGTGAAACAGACGGTCGTATCCGAATCGCTTCACAGCATCTTCGAACTTGCCTGCAGTCACCAGATTGACGACCCCACGCAGCAGCTTGCGAATGGGAGCTCGAGAGAGCGTGATGCCAGTCACAATGCCGTCTCCATACTGCTGGAGAGTGGCTGTGGAACCGTTGTTGTAGCCATTGCGAGGAGTGAAGACATCGAAAAAACCTGCACCTGCCGACTGTCGTTTGCGTGTTTGCGGCATTTTAGTTAGTGCCTGGATTATTTTCCCCAGCCTTGTTATACAGATGGACCCTGCAGCACACGAACGCCTCCGCCATCGCATTCGCGAAATCATCGCTCAACGTAGTCGTGAACAGGAAGGTGGGTTTCTGCACCTCCTGCCCATGGCTGCTGCAGCCCTCCCGGGCATTATCTCCGCTGGAAAAACACTCTTTGGGTCTGGCAAACACTACAACCACAGGGAAGGCGCGAAAACTCGCACGCCAAATGCCCATGCCCAGCTTGTGAAGCAGATCATGGCTCGGGCAAAAGCCAACGGTCACCCCATTTCACTTGCAGAAGCCTCTCGTGAAGCCAAAGCAATTCGTGAGGGAGCAGCAGCAGCTCCAGCCCCTCGGAAGTCTCGGAAACGCAAGTCTTCAGAATAATTTGCAGTGTAAGGGGTAGAGACACACGCCATGCCTTCCCTTCGCGAAAAAATGCTCAAGCAGCTGTCTGCGATTGCTGACCAGGAGGAAGAACGATTGGCGAGACAGAAAGCACGTCTGGAGCCTCTGAGACGTGCACAACTGGACGATTACCACCTGTCAGTGACTCCCGGAGCACTGGAAAAGAAGCTAAGCCTCCAAGCCAAGCAGAAGCAACTGGAAGAGGATGCACAGAATGCGTATCGGTTGTCGCGACCAAAAGCTGAACGGGTTGCTCGAAACGCTGCACAAGCCCAGCTAAAAGCAGAACATGACTCTGCATTTGCCCAACTCTCACTGGATTACCCCGACGAAGTGGCTGCAATCATTGCTGACGAAATCAACAAGGTTTCTCGCAAACAGGAGGTGAAGGACCACTTGAAACGGAATCGTAGGGAGCAGATTGCCCAGGAAGTTGCTGCACAACACCAAGCAGCAGTCAATGCAGCACAGGCTGAAGCAGCTCGCGCACGACAGGAGGTGGAACTTGCAAAGGAGGCTGCACGCCGCGCAGAAGCTGCTGAAGCCTTGGCTGAAGCAATGGCGCAGACAATCGAAATGGAGTTGGCATCCAAAGCCGAGACAGATGCGGCAAAGAAGAGAGAAACCACAAGAAAGCGCTTGGAAACAATGCGGCATAACAAAGCTGCTGGGGCTGCTTCAGCACTTAAGAGGTCTGCATCGCTTGGGGACCCTGAAGTGGATTCAGACGCTGCAGAGCTTGAAAGCCTAATTGCAAGTGCACGAGCTGCAGCTGACGCAGAACAGGCATCAGCGGACGCACTCCTTGGGGAAAAATCAACGAAACGGTCCACCTCACTGTCTTCACCAGTGAAAACACGAGGACGCACTCTTGCGCTCCAGTCTGCACCTTCCGACAAACCAGCAGCCAGAATTGAGCGGTTCTTGGAGACAGGCGACCCTGGAGCTGTGAAGAAACGGTGAAAGAAAGAGTGTTTTCACGTTTTGAGAAAAACTTGGGCAGTCCCGGCATTCTCCCGGCAAATTGTTTCGGAATCCTGAAAAAACTCTTTTTCTGGACCCTCAACAGGACGAATGTCAATCACCACCACTGCTGCCAAAGGCTCCATCCCGTTTGCGGTGATACGAGGTGGACGAAAGAGCGATGGAAAAGAGTTCTTCATCTCGGAGACTCCCGGTGGAGCTACATCAATTGATGTGCTGGATGGACAGCTCAGTGTGCTGCCTGGGTCGAAACGCACGGTTCAATACATCTTTGGGATGGCTGGGAGCGGAAAAAGCACGTGGATTGGAAACTACGTTGCAGAGTGGCTCAGCAAGAACCCAGGTCGTCCAGTGATTGTCATCAGCCGCAAGAAGGAGGACGACGCATTCCACGGCATTCCGTGCAAGTATTTGATTGTGGACCAGTCACTGCTGGAGGAGCCACTCTCCATTGACGACCTTCCGGACGACTGCATGACCATCTGGGACGACATTGATAGCATCCAGCCAAAAAAGGTGAACGACGCTGTGCAAGACTTTCTCCGAGACGTGCTGGAAGTGGGTCGCTCACGGAACATCAATGCTGTTGTCAGCTCACACCTCGGAAGCGACTACAAGCGCACACGAACCATTCTGAACGAGACTCACGGAATCACGTTCTTCCCGTGGGGGTCCAGTGCGCACCAAATCAAGTATGTGCTGAAGACGTATGGAGGCATGGATGCAAAAGCCATTCAGACGTGTTTGAAGCTCCCGAGTCGGTGGATTCATCTTCGCAAGAGCTATCCTCCAGCGATTGTGTTTGCCTCTGGCGCATACTTGCTGAATGCTGCGGAGTGAACCCAAAGAAAATCGCATGCAACAGCAGGAGAATGCCGAAACTCAATGACGAGAAGAACCTGTGCTGTCATTGCGGCTCGAAACCATCGAAGCTTACAAAAGTGTGTGTTGCAGTCAAACCGCCTGTTGCACACGACTCTGACCGTTGGCTGTGCTACACCGTCCGAGTGTGTGCCTCTTGTGTGCCGATTGTGCTGTCTCGGTATCCGACGGCGTGTCCGCTGTGTGAACGACCAAAGAATGATTTGACCTATCGAACAATCAAGGTGGCTTTTTTGAGTCCTCCGGAACAGAGGTGGTGCTGCGAAGAGTGCGCCACCAAACTCCACAACCCCGACGCATGATGTAGCGTTTGTGGCTACTTAAAAACACCCAACAACAGCAGGAGAATGCCTTACATTTGCGCACAATGCCCCAACCGAGCAAACTTCACAATGACTCTTGTTTCTGTCGCAGACGGAGCAAGACAGGACGTGCGATTGTGCGAGAACTGTGCTAATCTCGTGTCCCAGGAACCCGGGTTGAAGTGCTGCTTCTGTCCCACCACTGAGAGTGTGGAGATTAGAACACTTTGGTCTTCGGTCTTCCGTGCATCCACAACAGTGAGCTGCTGCGCAAACTGCTTCGCCACCCACAACAAACCCAACTAACCGCGTTTGTGGCTACTTAAAAACACCCAACAACATCAGGAGAATGTCCGAAACATACCGTGCTGTTGCTGGTTACGAGGGTCTATACGAAGTCAGTGACTTTGGAAACGTGAGGCGTGTGGGAGCAGCTGCACCACTGCGACCGCAGAAGATTGGGCAGTATCACGGAGTGAACCTCTGCAAGGAGGGCATCCACAAGATTCACAAGATTCACCGACTCGTTGCGACTGCATTTATTGAAAACCCGCACCAAAAGCCGTGCGTGGACCACAGAGACCGAGACAAGCTGAACAATGCTGTGGCGAATCTGCGGTGGGCAACGCGCACGGAGAACGCGTGGAATGCAAAGCACGGAGGCAGCACGACGGGTCACAAAGGCGTGTATCTGCACAGCTGCGGCAAGTTTGTGGCTCGCGTCTCAACGGCTCACAAGACAGCCAAGCACATCGGACTCTTTGCAACGAAAGAAGAAGCCGCACAGGCATACCAGCAGGCAGCACTGCAGCACCACGGTGAGTTTGCGTGTTTTTAAGCAGTTGCACGTTGTTTCTCGCGCTTGAGTCGCAGACGCTCACTCCGCCGCACTGGCTTCAATGCTGCTGCTGCCCGTTTCTGTGCTTCAGCTGCAAGTCGCTCGTTGCGGCGTTTGCGCATCAGTGCATTCAACTCGTCTTCATTGCGCTGAGCCATTGCAAACACAAAGCTTTCGTTTGCAGCGCAAAGTGGGATTACACAATTGAAGGCAGCTGTCACAGCAAGTTCGTCCCAGTCATCAAGACAACCACCATTCCGAATGTCCAACTCAACATCCAGGAGGGTGTTATACATGTCACTGTAGTCTCGCAAGCTTGCGTTGAACCACGGCTTTGCCACCTGGTTAATCGTGTCCCCGAGAAACTTTTCAAACAGATTCTTGTTGTGAATAACGTAAAGCACCCCGTTGACGATGCGTTTGGGGCAAGAAGAAAACAAAGGGCTTCCAGGCAGGCAGGGAGCAGCAGAATTGCAAGGGCAAGAGAGATTGACTTGCATTGTTTGATATTTTCACAACTTTGGGGGGTGGGTGGCAACGGGTGTCAAGTTTGGGTCAACTTGGGCATAAACTTTCCGAAAAATTGAAGATTTTTCGCTTTTTTCTCGTTTTTCGTCACCTTTCATCGGGTAGCGAAAAAAGTTGACAGGTCCATCCAGCTCAAGAGTCAAGTGCAACAATACACACGCAAGCAACCCGAAAAAAGTTGACACCCCAATAAAGTTGACAGGTCCAGCCAGCCCAGTCACCAACAAGCGTAACAACAAGAGACATCACACAACAATGAAGACCTCCAAGGCGTTTTATGAGGAGTTGATTAAGGATTCAGTGTTTGATGATTTGAAGCGTCATTTGGCTGCCTATTTGCAAGTCTTGGAGATGACATACGAGTCGTATGAGACTATCTACGAGGAGCAGCTGACTGCAGCGTGTCGGCATGTCTGTGAGCAGATTGCCGACAGTGATTTCCAAGAGATTGATGACAAGTATTGCATTGCGCTAGAAATTCTGTCAGATAAAGCCATGATGAATTGTCTGATGTCAAGCGACGATGATGTAGATTATTCCGGGGTGATTGAAAAAATGATGTGGGGTATTCCAGAGGAGACAATTGACATGCCCTGTCTTGAGAACGAAGAGACAATCATTGCAGCGATTGACATGATTGTGGAGTTTCTGCACAACGACGATGATTATTATCGCCCCTGGTTGTAAGGATGTCACAAATTGGAACACCGATGACGGGAACGCAGATGCGAGAGTGGCTTCCACACGCAACCCTCATGACTTACGACGTGTTTGCTCGCAAGGTGCAGGCAGGCATGACTCTGGAGCAGCTGCTGGGTCCTGGACGCACTGCCGTGCTGCTGTATGAGCTGAAACCCCGCAGCGGTCACTGGATTACGGTGTTTGAGCGCCCAAACGGAGTCATTGAGTGTTTTGATGCGCTTGGGTTTGTTCCCGATGACGAGCTGGAGTTCATTCCAGACCATTTCCGGCGTTCCAGCAATCAAGACCACAGTTGGCTGCTGTATCTGCTCAAGCAGTCCGGAAAGTCTGTTGAATACAATGAAGTCCCGCTGCAGAGAGATGTCCCGGGTGTTGCAACCTGTGGACGATGGGTTGTGTGGAGGATTGCACACCGTGACATGCCGTTGGAAGAGTTTCAGCGCAAGTTTCACGGACCTAAGGGTGACGCAGCTGTTGCAGAGATAATTTCGTAGCCACAATCAGAATGAGCAGCAACGTCGCAACGTCTGTCGGAGGCAACCCGCATCGCATCTATTTCAATGCGCGTCTGAGCGCAACACCAGCAGCAGATACATCAGCTCCTCCTCTGCCTGTCGTGTTTCGTGAGCAGAGACCGTCTCCCCTCATCAACAAGGCAAACGACTACAAACTGAGCATCATCCGGTTCCTGACGACACTGCAGAGCCTTCCAGCACTCATTGTGGAGCATCCAGCGGGGTCAACTGGGCTGACTGCATACACGTTCACGATTGTCGTGAGTGGGACTCCCTATTCCGGTACAGTGCAGTGGACTCCAGCAAATGCTGCACTGACTCCTGGATCTGGTGACATGTTTGACGAGTTCTGGTGGGAATACGACTATGTCCGGTTCACGTCGCTCGTCAATGCGACTCTCGCAAGCATTGCGACTCTTGCTGGAACAGTTGCACCGTTTTTTCAGTATGACACTGCATCAGCCACATTCAAACTCTTCCTGCCCGTCGCATTCGCTCCGGGTGGAACTGCGCAGCTGTTTGCAGACACACAAGCACACCACCTGTTTTCCGGGTTTCCGGTGGCTCGCAGCAGCTCTCCGAATCGTGAATTTCAGTATCTGGCGATTCTGCAGCCTGGTGAGGCTGCTGTGACTGTGAGTGGCAACTCCTACATTGTCCGGCAGCAGACTCCTGGGTCACTGACAAACTGGAATCCTGTTCGCAGATTCGTTTTCACGTCTGCATCCCTGCCAGTGGTCCCAGAAGCAGTCGTCCAGCCCACTCCACTCTCCGGAGCTCCACAGGCATCTTCACTCGCGACACAAGCCATCATCGCAGACATGACTCCAGAGCTGTCCCGTGGTGACGAGCTGCGGAGTGGGACACTTGAGTACAACCCATCTGCTCAGTATCGGTTTTGCGACCTCCGGAGCTCCAACCCCATCAACGACATCGACTTCTCACTCTACTGGCAGGACCAGTTGGGAAACCTGCATCTCCACTACCTGCTCCACAATGGCTACACAGCTGTCAAGTTTTTGTTCGAGAAGGTGTGATGCGCCTGTTTTATTTTCGCTGCGAGAGTTATAGAACGATGTCTCTCGCAACGCAAAAGATGCCCGTCGTGAAAGTAGTGGATTCTCGCCTCTCTTTCCCTGAGTGGGCTGTTCCTGTCCGTGAAGGCGGCAATGTAGTCTCCTACCTGAGCGCCAATGCAACCTCCAAAGGAGCACAGGTCTCTTTCTCCCTGAATCCTCCGAATCCTGGTGGCTCTGTGCTGGCTCGTGACATCCTCATCTACAACAAGCTCACTTTCACCGTTGCAGGTGCTGAGATTGCTGGAGTCCCTCTTGTCAATATTGGGTCAACCGACGCTCCTCGTGCTTATCCCTGGTCCAGCTGCATTGACAACATTTCACTGAACCTCAACAACGAGACCATTTCTGTTGGTAACTGGTCGGACATCGGGCACGTCATGCGGCGATTCAATCCGCGCGCTTCACTCTACAAGAAAATGAACATCTGCCCATGGTTCCCTGACCAGTCAGCTGTGTATCAGGACCTCGTCGGCAGCAATCGGAACCCTCTTGCATCTGGAACTGTTGGTGACTACGACTACCTGCGTGGAGCCTACGCACGATGCTATACAACTGGTGCAGTCACAACCACAGCAGCCACAATCGTGCTGGAGACAGTTGAACCCCTGACACTGGCTCCTTTCCTGCCTGGCTCCACTGCTCCCGGAATTCCGTTCGTGCAGACACTCAATCTGGACTTCACTTGCTCCAACTACGCTCGAGCGCTCTCTCGTGCGCTTGGATACCCGGTTGGTGGTGCAGACACACCTCTCGCCAACTTCACGTCCATCAGCGCTGTTCACAACGATTCCCGCATCTTCTACCAGTCCATTGCTCTTCCTCTCACTGAAGAGGCTGTTCCTCGTGAAGTCTCTCTGCCTCACTATCGGTTGGCAACCAACACAGCTGCGCCAATCAGCATCACATCTGCAGTTCCTACACTGAACGGCACGATTCCACCTGGAACAAATATGCAGTCTCCAGTCATCATCTACCCAAGTGTTCCATCCCGCATTTACGTGTTTGCCCAGCCGACTGCATCTTCCAAGAACGTCGGAACTCCTGACTACACAGCCATGTATTGTGGACAGCTGCAGGTGATGTGGAACTCCCGCACTGCACTCATGACATCCACGACTCGTGAGGAACTCTACCAACAGGCTGTGGATGCCGGTTATGCAGGTCCTTGGGAGTCGTGGCAAGGATTTTTCCGCAAGAGCGGCACCACTGCAATTGGCTCCTCTGGGTCTATTCTGTGCATCCGTCCTGGAATTGACTTTGACCTCGAGGCAGGCACTGTTGTCGGACAGGCTGGTTCCTACCAGTTCCAGGTCTCAGCCAACTTCCAGGACCAGAGTGGTCTGGGTGCTGGTGGTCAAGCTCCATTTGTTCTGTATGTCGTAGCAGTTCTGAACGGTGTTCTCACCATCAATGCTGGCTACGAGGCACACCAAGTCTTTGGTGCTGTCACTCAGGCTGATGTTCTCGCAGCCAAGTCTCGTGTCTCCTCCGAAGAGGTCTATGACACGTTTGGCAGTGGGTTCTTTGACAATCTCAAGGGTATGATTACTCGCGCTGTGCCCTTCCTCCAAAAGGGTGCACGTGCTGCACATGCTGGACTGTCTGCAGCCAAGGACGCTGGTTTACTGGGGTCAGCTGCCTTCTCTGGTGGTGACATCCCGTCAATGTATGGAGGCAGTGCGATGAGTGGTGGTGCTCGGCTGTCAAAACGTGACTTGTCGGCTCGTCTCCGCTAAAAAGTCGCTGCATGAGTTATAGAGACACAATGGAGAAGCTTGTGAACGCAATTCTTGACGAGTTGCTTGAACCTTCCGGAGGGTCTGTCCTGCAGCCTCGCACTGCCAATTCCAACAAACCACCACGGTCTCAAGCTGCATGCTACATCCGCAAGTTGGCTGCAACTGGACAGCTAAAATCAAAGAAAGTGAAAAAACCAAGCGACAACCTGAAGAAGCTGATCAAGGACCAAGCAAAACACCGTCTTCATGCACGACTAGTCGCAAGTGCAGCCAGACGCAAGGCAGCGAAGAAAGGCGATGACATCTCCGAGCTTTTCATGTAAAACCGGTAAAATTCATGCATTTCGTGAAAATTTTCAGAATTTTGACGAATTGACACAAAGTTGACACCCCCGGTATTCCCCATCCCCGGTCCGGGCTTAGAATAATTTTCCCAGTGTTATCATAGAAATGTCTGCACCCATCTACCCAACGCATTCCCCGGTGGCACGCAAAATCAAAGACGACGGCACGAAAGGAAGATGGGTCACGCTGGAAACTGCTCGAAAGAACGGGTTGTTGAAGAATCCGAGCCAGTGGGAAGCTCATCCCGGCGTGTTCATCAATCTCTCTCCGGTGCAGGGCACAAAACGTGTCATCAGCTCCGACAAAGCGAAAAAGCTTCTGCTTGCAGGACTACCAGTGCTCTACAACAAGACTGACAGTGAGTGGGTTCCAGCTGCAAAGCGGTTCGTGGGCACACACGAACGCATTCCGTTTCGAGTCAATCCTGCGTGGGACAGTGACACCAAAGCCGAGGCACATTCGCTGCTGGACTCCTTTGAGGGTCTCACTTCACCTGTCAAGGTCGCGAAATGGTATGAGTTTCTCGCTGATGTCGGAAAGCCCTACAAGAAAGGAATGCGGTTGGCTGTGAACCTGCAACTCGCGAACAAATACACGTGTCAGCTTCGGAAATCTGGTGCAACTGTGGAACGAGTAGGAGCAGTGCAGACTGGGCTTCCAGCCATCATTGTGACACTGCCTCGCTCCATGACCGAAAGCGAAGTCGTGGATTACGCGGTTCGGCAGTATCACGATTCTGTGACCACAGACTCCTATCAACCCACTGGCTACGAACTGGTTGGTGACCCAAAAATTACGGTGATGACCCACGGACTGGAAGACGAGCCGATGGGTCGTCTGGAGTTCACCTACACGGAATTCCCTGATGAAATCACCAAAGATGGAGGGCAGTGCGTGGTGGACTACATTCTGTGGGAGTTCTCCAAGGTGGACAGTCGCAGAAAGGGCATCACACGAGACAAGATTATCGCAAAGCTGGGATGCGAACAGCCAACCACCAAAGCCATCATTGAGTTCGCAAAGGCTGAGAAGGATGTGAGTGTTTACGCACTGACTCCACTGCTGCAGGTGTTTGCCTCTCACAAGCCAGAGTTTGCGACTCGTGCAACACTGGTGTTTATTGTCAACAATGGACACTGCTACCCCATCACAGACCCACTTGCACGCAAAGCAGCTTCTGGGTTCGGTCGCATCAATTTGGAGGATTTCAACCTCACTGCAAAAGACTACGAGTCTGCAGCTGTCTGCAATTGCGACGAGAAGGACAGAGAAGGCATCAAGGAGTGGCTCGCTTTGCTCGCCCCAAGTGAGCGTGTTGCAGTGCTTCCAGTGCACGAGGTCAGTTGGGTTGCAGCAAGTGAAGCACTCGCAACAAAAACGCTGGTGACCAAATTCAAACGCTACAACGGCAACATGTCGGCTTTCAAGTGTCCCACTCGCGATTTGGTTGTTGTTGCTGCCCACGACTATCACAAGCGGAAAGCTGTCTGCGAGAAATTCTTTCAGATGTTCCGACTCCGCGACTTTGTGTTCACCAACCAGAGCTGGGGCATGATTGGGCGCACCATTCAGGAGTGCTTTGTGAAGCTGCCTCACAGCACTTACTCAAAGGACTTCCAGAACATCCTTGAGAACCACCCCATGAAACCATACCAAGTTCGCATCAATGAATCGGTGAACCGAGCGAAAGCAGCTGACAAACGCCTCGCACACACCAGCTACGTGAAGAATGCAGACTTCACTTGGAATGTCTTTGGAATGTTTGACTACATGCGTCCCTACAAAGGCGAAGAAATTGTGGGTGGTGAATACGTGATTAAACACGACTTCAAGATGGGATTTGATGCTGCAGGAGTGGGACACATCCACGTCCCAGCCAGTGTGTATCCTCACAACTTTGTTCAGTATGCGCTGAACCGTGGATACATCACCAAGTCGTCCATTTCACACGTTATGACGGCAAGTCAGCAGCTTCCAGCAGACACGTTCAAAGAGTTTGTGGAGACATTCTTGGAGAACTTTCCAGATGCAAAGATGGCAATTAATTCGTGGGTTGGCTGCCTTGGAGTGCTTCACGAACGCACTGAACGGTGTGGTGCAACTGCAAACGTTTCTACTGCTATGGCGACAGCCATGACACTCCAGCAGATGGAGAACACGACTGTGGAGCTCGTGTGGACTCCTGCGTCCACAGAATCAGCAACTGATTACGATGACTATGGCAAGGACTACACTGAGGAGAAAGAGGTGATTGCAATCACAGCAGTTCAGAAGCAAATGCGCACGTACGGAGACATGGGCATTCACCGTCAAATCATTGCGCAAGGTTGGGTGGAGCTGGACAAAACGACTCGTTCCATCTGCAAGCCAGGGACTGAGGTTATTGGTTACAACACGGACTGCGTGTGGTTTCGTGGACCTTACAACACGGCAGCAGTCAAGAAGAAGGAAGATTGCAAGCCTGGTGAGATTCACATTGAGAAAGACAAGCTTGTTCTTGGTCGCACCGTCCGCGAACTGATTGTCCCTCCTCCATTCGTTGCTCCTGTTCGCGAGGAAATCGTGGAAGTTGCGGAAGCAGAGGCAGTGGAGCACCTTGCAACCAAGGGAGGTGCACTCATCACAGGCATTGGTGGGTCTGGAAAGACTGAAATTGCTCGTATGCTCGTCGAGCGATTCAAAGCAGACGGTGTGCTGACGGTTCGTTGCAAGGAAGGTGAGAAAGCAGACGCGTTGGCGACTGCTTACACGCACAAAGCGTGTGAGAATCTGAAGGAGAGAGGTATCTTCACGCAGACGTTTCGGTCGCTTGTGTTCAATGCTGGTACCCAACGTCCTGATGTGACGCACCTCAAGGATGTCAAAATCCTGATTCTTGATGAATACACAATGCTGCCGCCAGAAGACATGAGTGTGTTGATTGAAGCGAAATCCAAGTATGGATTGAAAGTCGTGGCACTGGGTGATCCTGAGCAACAGCAGGCAGTCAGCGACACGCCAGTGGATTATCACCTCAATCCTGTATTCTGGAGTCTTGTGGATAATACCCATGTTCTCTGCAACTATAAACCGGGTCTCTCTCGCTACGATGAGGCTTTGCATGCAGTCATTGAAGAGTTTCGTGCAACTGGAGCGATTTCATCGGTGTTCCGAAAGGCACCAGTGGAGTGTTGGCGGCACCTCACTCGCACCAACAAGAAGCGAGAAACAATAAACCAGTTGTGTTTGGCTCGGTGGGCTGCTCTGCACGGCAAGACGCTCACTGATGTCGGTGGACTCAAAGTTGCTGAAGGTCTTGAGGTGATGTGCTACCACGAGACCGACAAAGTGTTGAAGGTGTTCAAGACGCAGGAGTGGGTTGTGACTGCAATCACCGACACGAGCATCCGTCTCTCGCACGATGGAGAATCCATTGAACTGGGACACGATGCCTTCGCAAAGCTGTTTGATTACGCATTTGCTGCGACTGTCAGCAAATACCAGGGTGGTAAGATTGCTCAGCCTTTCACAATTCACGAAGTGAACAAAATGGACAAGAAAGCGTTCTACACCGCAATCTCTCGTGGAACCAAGCTGGACCACGTTCATCTGGCGAACGTAGACTGGACTCGCACATATGCGAGCAAAATTGAGCCTCTGTTCTTCAGCATCAAGCCAACCAAACACACAATGTCGCTTGGGCGTGTGTATCGCATCACATGCGAGAGTGGAATGACCTACATTGGTCAGACTGTCAAAGATCTGAGTGTCCGTCTGGCTGAGCATTTGGAGCACCCAACCAATGAGAGGATGAAGGAGGAGCTGAATGACAAGGCGACCATTGAGCTGCTGGAGGAGTTTTACTTCACCTCCGAGAAGAAACTGCGCGAAGTGGAGGACGAGTGGATTAAACGCGAATTCGCTGACAAAGGCGACATTCTCAACCACCAGGGCAAACCGAAGCCACCAAAGCCATCCAAACCAGTGGTGGTCAAGAAGAAGAAGATTGAACCACGAGAGGAAGTGGCGAAGAATCGATTCGTCGTCCGATTGGAGATGAAGTCCGTGGAGGCAAGTGACCAGCGCAGAAACTTCAGCTATGCCAAAGAGTGCTCTCGGGAGGATGCACTCGCGGCTGCGTTGGAGTGGTGTGCTGCCTTGTCCGCCAAGTATTTCTAAGCCAATAACAGAATGGACGAAATTCAGACGCTGGTCAAAGAGTTGCACGCCCCTGCCTACAAACCAAAAGAGCAACGCAAAGTGTTCACCACAGGGATTGACGATTGTTGGGGACTGGACTTGATGGAGATGACCACGTTTTCGGCAGAAAATGATGGCTACAACTACGTTTTGGTTGTGGAGGACATCTTCTCACGGTTTTGCTGGTGTGTGCCACTGAAGACCAAGAAGGCACAGGAGACGTGGGAAGCTCTTGCCAGTGTTCTTGCAAAAGTGCAAGAACCACCGCTGAGACTGTGGACGGATCAGGGTGGCGAATTCTACAACGATTTGTGGAAGAAGAAGCTGAAAGCACTGAAGATCCTCCACTACACGACATTCTCCCCGGTTGGCGTGTCGTGTGTGGAGCGTCTGATTCGCACACTCAAGAACAGGATGTGGGTAATGATGGAGGAAGCTGGCTCATATCGATGGCTGGGCATCCTGCCTGGGATCGTCCGCGATTACAACCACTCAGTGCACAGTGCACTGAAGATGACTCCGACACAAGGGCGACTGGTCGCAAACGAACCCGCCCTGTGGAAGCATCAGTATGCTGAGCCTGTCTTTGTCAGCACACCACCACCAAAGTTGAGTGTTGGAGACTGGGTCCGTGTCTCTATCGTGAAAGGTGTCTTTGAACGTGGCTACCACGCCAACTGGAGCTACCAACCGTATCAGATTGCGGAGGTGCTGCATGGCGACCCAGTGATGTATCGCATCGCAGAGCGAGATGGAACTGTGCTGGCTGGCTCATTCTACGAGAGTGAGCTGCAGAAGACAGCTGTTCCAGACACTGGCTTCATCGATGTGATTCAGACACGCAAGAAGGGCAAACAAGAGCAGTCACTGGTGTCGTGGCGTGGTGTGCCTCACAAGTATGACCAATGGGTATCCAACAACGACTTGCACCGCCTTGGTGCAAGTTAGTGCCGTCGTCTGTGACTACGGTTTGAAGTTCCGCCGTCTGGCGTGACCACTCCACGACTGCCGGTAATCGGTCGTGAAATGGTGCCATCTCACCGGATCACCGTAGTCAGCCCTCGTGATGCTCCAGTCTGGTTGTCGATTGGAATTCGCTTCACTTCATACCGTCCACTGTCCAGGGGGAGGTGACAGTGGACACTTTCATCATGATTTTACCACAATTTCTCCGAATTTCTCTGATTTGGTCCGATTTGGTCCGATTTGGTGGTCCTGACGTGGACGCCTATTCAGCCGATTTACTCACTGGCAGCCAGTCGGTTACCGACTTCCGGCGGCGCGGGGCGAAAAAGCGGGGTAGACCCTCGTTTTGTGGAGGTCAAGGCGCGGCGCGCGCGACCCGCTACTGTGCACGCGGCGCAGCGGCATTTACAGCGAAACCACCTGTTTGGTGCAGTGC
>Ga0208509_1000376_pt1 | contig 16643 bp, 9 predicted proteins | sample LakWasMeta7_HOW4_2_FD_183857 | JGI IMG/M metagenome (GOLD analysis project Ga0208509, IMG submission 183857) | Freshwater sediment methanotrophic microbial communities from Lake Washington under simulated oxygen tension - Sediment Metagenome... | ecosystem: Environmental > Aquatic > Freshwater >...
CAGGAAAGCAACGTCATCATCAGAGCACTGCGTGATCATTTGCGCGGCAACATCGATGAAATCCTGATCGATAATGAAGACTCGTTCAAACTGGTGCAAAAATTCCTGAAACAGGTCATGCCACACTTTTTGCCCAAAGCAAAACTGTATCAGGATGCCGTCCCGCTGTTTAGCCGCTATCAGATTGAATCCCAAATTGAACTGGCTTACGGCCGTGAAGTGCCGCTGCCTTCAGGCGGATCACTGGTCATCGACCATACCGAAGCCTTGACCTCGATAGACATCAACTCGGCCCGCGCCACCAAAGGCAGCGATATCGAAGAAACCGCCCTCAACACCAACCTGGAAGCGGCTGATGAAATTGCCCGCCAGCTTAGATTGCGCGACCTCGGCGGCCTGTTTGTCATCGACTTCATCGACATGATGTCCAATAAAAATCAGCGCGCCGTGGAAACCCGCCTGAAAGAGGCCCTGAAAATTGATCGCGCCCGCATCCAAACCAGCCGAATCTCGCGCTTTGGCCTGCTGGAAATGTCGCGCCAGCGCATGCGTCCTTCCCTGGGCGACGCATCGCAACTGCCCTGCCCGCGCTGTAAAGGCCAGGGCGCTATCCGTAATGTCGAATCGGTTGCCCTCTCGGTGCTGCGCATTATTGAAGAAGAAGCCATGAAAAAGGGCACGGAAAAAGTCATCGCCCACTTGCCGATTGAGTGCGCTACCTTTCTGTTGAATGAAAAACGCCATGCCATCGAACAGATCGAAATGCGGCTGAAAGTTGGCATCGTCATCCTGCCCAGCAAGCATCTGGAAACGCCGGCCTATGATATCGAACGCATCAAGGAAAAAGATGCGACCGAGGAAAAAGCCAGCTATTTGCAGATAAAGGCAGAAGACATCACGATTCCCGAGTATGCTCAACAGGTCAAACAACGGGTTGAAAAACCGGCGATCAAAGAATTCCTGCCGGATTCGCCCGCGCCGGTGCAAAACAAAAATGTATCGGACAGCCTGATCAAACGCTTCTGGCAAAAATTGATCGGCCCGGCCGCCAAGGAAGAAGTCAAGGCGACACCTACGCCAGCCGCGCCGGCAGCAGCAAAAAGCAAACCCGCGGGTGAAACCCAGGGCGGCAGAGGCCGCGATAACCGTCGTGACCAGGCCAGAGGCCAGGGCCCTCGCCCGGACCGCAACCCACGCGGACCGGGCAGAAACGTAAAACGTAATATTGAACCCGCCGGCCAGCCGGCCGCCAAAATCGAAACGGCTGCCGAAATCGAAGCCCCCATAGTGAATGCGCCTGAAAGTATCGCGCCTGCAGGCGAGCAGCAGCAAAAACCGTCTAGCGGCAGAAGCAGAAGAGGGCCTAATCGCAGAAGACCACGCAACCCTAACTACAAACGGCAGGATGAGAACGGCGACGCCGGCTCTACTGGTGAAAACGCCAGCACTGAACCTAGCGCTGAATCCAGATCAGAGCCTAGATCTGAAGCCTCAATCGAGCGTAGATCTGAACCCAGAACGGAGCGAAGATCCGAACCCCGTTCAGAATCTAGATCCGAGCCAAGACCCGAAACCAAAGCTGAGCAACCGCGCTCTTACGCCAGTGATTTTGCCGAAAGAACAGAAAGAGCCGAGCGCGTTGAACCCCAAGTTCAAGCCCAGGTCCCGGCCCCGGCCAAACCGGTTTCAGAATCCGCGCCTCACACGGTTGAAACCACAAAACCGGAACCCACCACGAGCTCTGATTCCAATTGATCTCGACTTGACTGCGGCATCTTAGCCCTTGCAACTCCGTCCTGCCGACAACCACGGCCGACAGGACGGAGTCTGCTCCCTTCAATGCCTTAATCGGCACACCCCTCCGGCAGCCCTGCTTTTATCCAAATACCGCCGCCAGATCTTGCATTTCGCCCGACTCCAAACTATTTCTTCCCTGCTGCCTTAAGGACAATTGGGAGAAAACAATAACCCGGTGTCTAGTGCTTAAATTGCATAACAATAACCGGCGATTTGGCTATAATGCCGTGTTTACAATCTCTCAACTAGCGGACTCAGGCAGGCCTTATGACATCAAAAGATCAAATTGCAGCAAAAGTGCAGTACTATTTTGAACACCAAGTAGCCACTCTAAAATCCAGCGAATACTATCTAAAACTGCTGGCCATGCCGCCGTTAAAACGCTGGGCAACCTTGACCGGGTTATTCCTGCTCTCGCAAGTGGTCGTCTTTGGCCTGCTCTATCTTATTTTCGGAAAAATTGTTGTCATCGGTTTCTTTGCCAGCATCCTGGCCGGATTGGCTACGGGCGTTGGCGCCTTGCCGGCCCTGTTTTTCACCAAAATCTCGAAAAACCTGTTCAACAGCATGCTCGGTGCCGCGGCCGGCGTCATGCTGGCGGCCACGGCTTTTTCTCTGCTGGTTCCGGGCATGACCTACGGCAATTTGGTCTGGCCCGGCAACGGCATCTATGTCGTGTCCCTCGGCATGTTGGTCGGCGCGCTGTTTCTGCATTACGCGGATCGCCAGCTGCCCCATGTCCATTTCGATTCAATTTCAGACATCCATCTGAGTTCGCTTAAAAAAGTCTGGCTGTTCATCATTGCCATCACCATCCACAATTTTCCTGAAGGCATGTCGGTCGGCGTCAGCTTTGGTTCCGGCGACATGAAAAACGGCATCGTGCTGGCCGTCGCCATCGCCCTGCAAAACCTGCCTGAAGGCCTGGCGGTAGCCCTGCCCTTAGTCGGCCTGGGTTACAACAAATGGCGGGCCGTCGCCATTGCCACGATCACCGGCCTGGTTGAACCCGTGGGCGGCCTGCTGGGCATTACCATGGTCACCCTGTTTGAACCCATCCTGCCGATTGCCATGGGTTTTGCCGCCGGCGCCATGCTGTTTGTGATCAGTGAGGAAATCATCCCCGAAACACATTCCGACGGCCGTTCGCGCTACGCCACCTTTGCCCTGATGATCGGCTTCATCATCATGATGGTGTTGGATAATCTGCTGGGCTAATACTGGTAATAACGCTTTTTCTTGTCATGCCGGAAGGTGCGCAGAATGCACCTTCCGGAACGAGGATCTCAGGAATCAAAATGGACGCTCTTCAAAATCTTTTAAACGGTTATTTAGACAACTTCTTGGCATTGCTCACCTCGGGCGACCTGCCCGAGCTAACGGCCACCGCCGCTACCAGCTTTGCCCTGATTGCCGCCGCAGAAATCGGTGATAAAAGCCAGCTGGTGTGCATGACGCTGGCGTCCCGGCATCGGGCCATGCCCATACTGCTGGGCGCCATCGCCGCTTTTGCCTTTTTAAACACCCTGGCCGTCGTTTTCGGTGTCGCCATTGCCAGCTGGCTGCCGGAATATATCGTCGCGGCCACCGTGGCATTTTTGTTTGCCGCCTTTGGCATCCATGCCCTGCGCGTCAAGGAAGATGACGACGATGAGGAAGTGCAGGAAAAAAGCGGGCACGGCATTTTTTTCACCACTTTTTTATTGATTACCGTGGCTGAATTCGGCGACAAAACCCAACTGGCCGTCGTCGCCTTGAGCAGCACTGCCGCACCGATCGCGGTATGGTTGGGCTCGACGATCGCGCTGGCATCCACCTCGGCCCTGGGCATCCTGGCGGGACGCACCATTTTGCAGAAAATACCGCTCGTGCTGCTGCATAAAATCAGCGGCATCATCTTCCTGGCGCTGGCCGGATTTGCTGCTTACCGGTCCTATATCAGTTACATGGCCTGATCTGGACAAACTCCGTTATGCTGCGGCCGAAATAAGCCTGTTCGAGCGAATGCTAGAACGGACGTTTCCGGCCTATAGGGCGAAGCGGATTTGCCGAAAACGGCCCACTGGGATCGAATAGCTTTACTCCCGCCTTAATCCACAATCTTGGTTTATCAATTTTTCGGCGTTACACTACCGCTTCGCTTATTTGCCGGGAAAACCGCTGATGCTGAAACAAACGCCGCTTTATTCGCTACATCTTGAGCTGGGCGCCAAAATGGTGCCCTTTGCCGGCTATCAAATGCCGGTACACTATGAACACGGCACGATTCATGAGCATCTGCATTGCCGCCATCATGCCGGTTTCTTCGATATCTCACACATGGGACAATGCCTGATTGTGGGCGATAATGCAGCCAGCGAATTGGAACGACTGACGCCCGGCAACATCACCGGACTCAGGCCCGGCGAGCAGAAATATACCGTGCTCACCCATAATGAGGGCGGCATTATCGATGACATCATCGTGACCCGCATCGAATCAGGCTTGATGATCGTGCTGAATGCAGCCTGCAAGGACAAGGATTTCGCGCATTTGAAACGTCATTTATCGGGAGGATGTGTTTTTGAAGAACGGTCCGATCAGGCCTTAATCGCCCTGCAAGGCCCAGCCGCCGCAGCGATCATGCGCAAATTTTCTGCTCAAGCCTGTGAACTTTCATTTATGCAGGCCCTGAAAACGGACATCAACGGTATTCCGTGCCATATCAGCCGCAGCGGCTATACCGGCGAGGACGGCTTTGAAATATCGGCCGCAAATCAGGATGCTGAAGCGCTTGCCCGCCTGCTGCTCGCAGAAGAGGAAGTCGAGCCCATCGGTCTAGGCGCCCGCGATACCCTGCGTCTGGAAGCCGGCCTTTGTCTGTATGGGCATGAACTCACCGAATCGATAACGCCGGTGGAAGCCGGTCTGCAATGGACCTTTAAAAAAGGCCATCACCAGTTCTCCGGTGCCGAAAGAATTCTCGGACAATTGCAACAGGGCTCGGAGAAAATCCGCGTAGGGCTTCTGGTCACGGGCAAAATACCGGTTCGGGAAGGCTGCATCATAACCAATCAGGAAGAAGCAACCGTCGGCCACGTCACCAGCGGCAGTTTCTCCCCCAGCCTGGGGCAGCCGATTGCGATGGCGCTGATCGATCGCGATGCCGCCCGTTTGGGCAATACACTATACGCCCGGGTGCGTGAGCGCCAGATTGCCCTTACCGTCAGCAAGTTACCCTTTATTCCCCATCGCTACCATCGATAAAAAAGGTAAATCATCATGCCATCATCTCGCCCAAGCCTGGCTCAACTGGAAATGCGCGGTAATTTCATCAACCGTCACATCGGCCCTAATCAACAGCAAATTAATGACATGCTGGCAGAGCTGGGTTTAAACAAACTCGAAGACATTATCGATCAAGCCATTCCGGCCAATATTCTTAATCACGAGCCGCTCAAACTGACCGAAACGATCAGCGAAAGCGCGGTGATCAAACACATGCACAAAATGCGTGAGCGCAATAAGGTGTACACCTCCATGATCGGCATGGGTTATTACGACACCATTATGCCTGCCGTGATCAAGCGCAATGTTCTGGAAAATCCGGGCTGGTATACGGCTTACACGCCCTATCAGGCCGAAGTCAGCCAGGGGCGGCTGGAAGCCCTGCTCAATTTTCAGCAGATGATTATCGATTTGACCGGCATGGATCTGGCCAATGCCTCATTGCTCGACGAGGCCACGGCGGCGGCTGAAGCCGTGGCCATGTCGCGACGCTTGTCCAAGAGCCCTGCCAACAGCGTTTTCGTGGATCAGAACTGCCACCCGCAGACTATCGCCGTTATCAAAACCCGGGCTCGCTCCCTGGGTTACGACGTGATCGTTGCCGATCCTTTTCAGGATCTGGATCAAGCTGATTTCTTCGCCTTGGTCGTGCAATATCCCGGCTGCACCGGTGAAATCAAGGACCTTGGCGAAATCACCGCCATCGCCCACGCCAAAGCGGCACTGGTCACGGTCGCGGCCGATTTGCTGAGTCTGGTCCTGCTCAAACCGCCGGCCGCCTTCGGGGTTGATGTCGTGGTCGGCAATAGCCAGCGTTTTGGCGTGCCGATGGGTTACGGCGGTCCGCATGCCGCTTTTTTTGCCACTAAGGACGAATACAAACGCTCGACGCCCGGCCGCATCATCGGCGTCTCCAAAGACAGCCACGGGCAGGTCGCCTTCCGCATGGCGCTGCAAACCCGGGAGCAACATATCCGCCGGGATAAAGCCACGAGCAATATCTGCACCTCGCAGGTTCTGCTGGCGGTCATCGCGGGATTCTATGCGGTTTATCACGGCGCGGAAGGCTTGCGTCTGATTGCCGGACGCGTGCATCGCTACAGCCAAATTCTGGCTGCCGGCATCGCCCAGCTAGGCCACCCCGTGCTCAGCGAATGTTATTTCGACACCCTGTGCATCCACACCCCGAACCGGGCGAAACGCATCGCCGCCCGGGCCGCCGAAGCCAATATCAACCTGCGCGTAATTGATGCCGACCATATCGGCATTTCCCTGGACGAAACGACCACACGGAAAAATATCAGGGACGTCTGGCAGGTTTTTGCATCGGCCACGGCCGACCTCCCCGACATCAATGTACTGGACGCCCGTATGGCCGAATGCATTCCCGAACACCTGTTGCGCAATGATGCCATTCTGCAGCATCCGGTATTTTCCCGTTACCATTCGGAAACCGAAATGATGCGCTATATGCGCAAACTGGCCCGGCGCGATATCGCCCTGGACCGCTCGATGATACCGCTGGGTTCCTGCACCATGAAGCTGAATGCCGCGACGGAAATGCAGACGATTTCCTATCATGAATTTAACGGCCTGCACCCGTTCGCGCCCTTGTACCAGACCCATGGCTACCAGCAGATGTTTGCCGAACTGGAAGACATGCTCTGCGACCTGACCGGCTTTGACGCCTTCTCCCTGCAACCCAATGCAGGTTCCCAGGGCGAATATACGGGCCTGTTAGTTATCCGTAAATATCACGAGGTTTCGGGCCAGGCGCAGCGCAACATCTGTCTGATTCCTGCGTCCGCACACGGCACCAATCCTGCCAGCGCGACCATGGCCGGGCTTAAAGTGGTCGTGGTGGCCTGCGATGAAAACGGCAATGTCAGCCTGGATGATTTGCACGCGAAAGTCGCCGAACACCACAACACCCTGGCCGCCCTAATGATTACCTACCCGTCCACGCACGGCGTATTTGAACAGGCGTTCCGGGACATCTGCGACCTCATTCATGAATATGGCGGACAGGTTTATTTGGACGGCGCCAATTTCAATGCACTGGTGGGCATCAGCCGGCCCGGTAAAATCGGCGCCGATGTCGCCCATCTTAATCTGCATAAAACCTTCAGCATCCCGCATGGCGGCGGCGGTCCAGGCGTCGGCCCGATCGGCGTGAACGCGCATCTGGCGCCTTTCCTGCCCGATCATCCGGTGGTCGAAGGCGTTAATCCCGCCAAAGGCGAACACGGCACCATCGGTACGGTCTCAGCAGCGCCCTGGGGATCGGCCAGCATCTACACCATTTCCTGGGCTTATATCGCCATGATGGGCGCAGCCGGTTTGAAACAGGCGACCCTTACCGCTATCCTGAACGCCAATTACATCGCCAAGCGTCTGGCGCCCTATTATCCCATTCTCTATACCGGCAAAAACGGCTGGGTGGCGCATGAATGCATTATCGATTGCCATGCATTCAAAAAGTCCTGCAACATCACCGTCGAAGACATCGCCAAACGCCTGATCGATTACGGCTTTCATGCGCCCACGGTATCGTTTCCCGTTGCCGATACCTTGATGATCGAACCCACCGAAAGCGAGGATAAAGCCGAAATCGACCGTTTTTGCGATGCCTTGATCGCCATCCGCCGGGAAATCGAAGCCATTGAAACCGGCCGCGCCGACGCCGAAAACAACCTGCTGCACAATGCGCCGCATACCCACCAGTTGCTGCTGGACGAATGGAAGCTGCCCTACTCCCGGCAGCAAGCCTTTTTCCCCGACAGCCATCAGCACGACGACAAATACTGGCCGCCCGTGGGCCGTATCGACAATGTTTACGGCGACCGCCATGTGATCTGCACCTGCCCGCCGCTGTCGGATTATGAGTAAGTGATGCCTGTGCAATCCGGAAATGCCATCAACCGGCGGTTCAAACAAACGTAGCCCGGATGCAGCGCAGCGGAATCCGGGTAAATCGAAGCGCCAAACAATCCCGTATTCCGCAAAGCTCCATACGGGCTACTTACTGTCGGATTATGAATAAGTGATGCCGAGGCGATGTCGGATCGGCAGATTTTTTTGACTTCTTTTCCAAGGATTTTCAAATGATACGTCGCAATTTTTTCTTGCTCTCAGCTATTTTGTTGGCGGCATGCAACGAGCCCAATATAACCGAGGAAACGGTCAAGATTTACAAGCCTCTTGGGTCTGTTCAGTGCGCCCCCGGAGACATCACGCCCCCGGAAACGATGCGAAAACAATTGCTCAACGCCCGTATCCCGGTCAGGGCGGTCGCTTGCGGGAAAGATGGTCTGATCTATCCAAGCGTGTGCGGCGAACCGGATGGCGAGATCAACATTTTTACCATCCCGAAAACCAAGGAATCCAAAGCCTTGTCGCTGGGTTTCGATCTATTGAAGAACTTACCGAACTCCAAAGAAAGGCCTTGTGAATAGCCCCATGGGCCAGAATAAGCCGGTTCAAAGCATTAGCGACTGCAGGCGTTTCCGGCACGGCGATGGCCGACAAGCCGGAAAACGCCCCTAAAAACCATGTGTTATGTAAGATCTGTCATCACGCTTTTGCTTTGCAGTTTTGCTTCGTACATTCTGGCATCCGCTTTTCTGAGCAATTCGTTCATATCGGTGCCATCGTGGGGATACACTGCAATTCCTACGCTGACACCCATATTTAGTTCAATTTCCTGAATAAGCACCGGCTGCGCCAGCTTGGCTTGAATTTTCTGCACGATCTTTTCCGCATCCTCATAAGACGTATTTTCCAATAGAATCACGAATTCATCACCGCTGATTCGGCTCAAGGTATCCTCATCCCTGATGCATTCTTTCAGCAACCTGCCCAAAGTCATGAGCATCTGATCGCCAATATCGTGGCCGTAAGTGTCATTCACCTTCTTGAAATCATTGAGGTCGAGAAACATAGTCGAAAAAGTCATGTCTCTGCGCTTTGCCCGGGAACAGGCCTGACCGAACCGGTCCGCCAAAAGCGTTCTGTTGGGCAGTCCGGTCAAGGCATCGTGTCTGGACATATGGAGCAAGCGATTTGCCGATCTGTTCCTTTGTTCTTCACGGCGGAAATAGGTGTTCAGGAAAAGCAGCAGCAGAGACAGGAACAAGAGCAAGGTAGAGCCTGTTGCGATCAACAGCGGCAAATCAATATCAGACCAGCCCAGTTGTTTGTCCACACTGAGCACGAAAGGCTGGCCTCGGCTATCCAACTGCTTTTCGGCAACCAGTTTGGGAAATAGTCTTGTTTCGAAACTGCTCGGCGCGGATGCGTCAATGTGCAGTAATAACCCTTCCTGTTCATCGCTCGAATAGCCCGCGTGATAAAGCCGAAGCTCAAGATTGTCCACTAAGAAAGCTATGTTTTCCTGGATTGCTTCGGCAGTCACTTCCAATACCGCCAAGGCTTGTTTTCGTTTGGAACGATCTCCTCTTGGAGGATCGGGAACTGGGTGAAAGAGGACAAAGCCCCGATGCCCATCTATGAGCTTGAACGGAATGGAAGCCACCGAGTATTGCAATTTCTTCGCTTGGCTTAGGGCATCGCGGAGAAAGGGCGCTGACCCCATATCTGCGCCAATGACTGGCCGGGTGACGGGCGACATCGGTTCAATGAAAATAATCGGGGCATATGTCGGTTTGTTTTCAACAGGCCGCCAACTGCGGCAATCGACTCCCTTATAATCAAACGCCTTCACTTTGAATTTGGGGTTCCAAGAGTGTTTTTGTCTTCTGGTGAATGCCGCCAACTCATTCCGTTTCACAATCAGTGCGACTTTAAGTGCATTCACATGTGGATAGCGGGCAAGAATTTGTCTGGCGTAACGGGATGCGCTTTCCCTATCGGCATATTCAATAGAGCTCAGAAATGCGGAAAAACCTTCCAAAATCGATTCGTTATCCCGTGCGATAAGCTCGATCCGTTCTTCCATCTGCGCGAACCTTTGATCGAAAGCCGTTTCGGCTTCATGCAGCATAAGCTTGAATACCAGAGCCATTGTGACCGATGCCGCCCCAACCCATGCCAGAAAGACAAGGCCGTAAATTAATAGGCGTTTAGTTTTTGACATGGACTGCATAGTAATTTTTTCGCTTTCTGTTGCCATCGTTTCGGATTTCCGTTAAGACCGGCACATCATCTGGCCCTCATCGCCATTTGACGGGAGATTTGGTATAAAAATTTACGATTATGAAAGCCAAAAAGGCGGAAAAACCATAAGTTTCAAATGCCGCAGGAATTCCACCTTGTAGGGTCAAAAAGGCTTTAGGTCCCATGCTTCTCAACACTCAGATGCCCTGGATAAGCTATGCCGTATGAAAATGCCTGTTATCAGAGCAAGGCAGAATTAACAACGCAAAAATAATGATAATAGATGAGCGACATCCAAACGCTTCTCCCCCCGGCTGATTCAGTCTGTAGCCGTTGTCAATGGCCAACACAGTATAGCCCAAAGACTAAGCCGTTAACCGCCTCAGATGAATCGTAATCAAACTTCAAAACAAAAAAAGCCGGTGATTATCTGTTAATCACCGGCTGTCTATTTGTTGAAGTCCATACCAAATAGGAGTTCAGGAGGTTTTACTTAAACATAGTCGATGATGGGAAGTTTGCAAGTCCGACAAGATAAACAAATACAATTATCTTCCGTCAAACAGGAATTGATAAGCTCAGTGCCCTTGACATCCTGATTTAACCCGTGCCGGCGCCAAAAATAAACCGCCAGTATTAAAACGCACAATATCAAGTATCCATCCGAAAGCAATGCGCTTGAAGAGTGTCGGTTACGGTTGAATGGATAAAGACGAAAAACCCGCAATTACGGGCTTTTCCGGGGCTGGATTGGTCGGAGTGAGAGGATTCGAACCTCCGGCCCCTGCCTCCCGAAGGCAGTGCTCTACCAAGCTGAGCTACACTCCGTATCGGCGGATCGTTGATCGACCGGCCAGGTTTAATTTTAACAAAATTTCCGCAGGTTCATCCATCACAATTTCCGACATTGTCGGCAGCGGCAAAAAATCAGTGAAATTCAGCGACAATCCGGCAACATCCGCCCTGCGCTGCGCTTGCATGGGCTTATTTCGGCTCAGCATGCGGGCTTATGCTATGTCTCCCGATGCAGACGATATAAAACAAGAATATCCGGCACACGCCTTACATTGTCCGTTTTTGGATTTTCATGTAAAACATGACAACGAAACCCTTTCTCTTTTCTTGCAAACAACCCAATCAAGAACTGCCTGGCCAACATGACGCTATCCTCATTGCTTGAATCCTGCTTCAAATGGCTGTTTTTGCTCAGCGCCTTAACCATGGCTACCAGTTATTTTTACAAGGATAAGTTCCCAGGTCCTGAGTACTACGATGTTGAACAACTGAACAACCCAAGACAATTACCGACGGACGACCCGGCTTTTACCACGCAGGTCAATGAACAGGAATACACCATCACGCCCAGGTTCAACTACGAACTGGACGGCGTTGTCGTCAGTTACCATAACGCCGATGCTTTTGGCGATATCTGGCATCACAAACGCTGGAAGGATTTTATCAATTTGCGTGATCTCTGCGTCATTTGGGGAGGCAACGTGGCGACAGGCGTTTATCAGAACATGAAATTCAGCAACGACAGCTGGACGTGCTGGGCCTACTGGCCGGATCAGGAAACCGGATCGCAGTTTAAAATGAACGCCCTATCCAATAACCACCTGCTCACCGATGATGACGCCGTCAAAAGCGCCTTGATGTCCGCCGAACCCGGCGATCATATCCGACTGAAAGGCGTCCTGGCCGAATACGCGAACAAAGCTTCCGGTTTTCAGCGCGGCACCAGCACTATTCGAGAAGATACCGGCAATGGCGCTTGCGAAACCATTTATGTGGACGGGTTTAAGATCATCAACAAGGCCAACCGCAAGTCCCGCCGTTTGTTTGCGCTGGCAAAATGGCTGATTTCCGCCATCGGTTTTTCAGTCATGTTTGTAATCGCGCCGGTAAAAAACAGATTCTAACAAGCATTTTGACTATGAAATCCTGAAAGCGGAAAAAAGCAGCTTGACTATTTCATAATGGCAAGGACATGAATCCGGTGTACTATGCTGGCATAATCTATTCTTGATCTGACTATCTCGCCAGGAGACTGGAAAAATGAAAAAGATGAAGTTTGGCACATTGTGTGTGCATGCCGGAGAACGCCCCGAGCCCTCCAGCGGAGCCCATACCACGCCCATTTATCAGACCTCGACATTTGTATTTGATAGTGCAGAACAGGGCGCGGCGCGGTTTGCTGGGGAAGAGCAGGGGTACATCTATGCCCGGCTCATGCCTAACACGCCTACGCATGGGGTTCTGATAGAAAAAATCGCTGCCCTCGAAGGTGCAGAGACAGCGCAGCCCTTCTCTTCGGGTATGGCCGCCATTACCGGGGTTGCCCTTTCCTTACTGGAAAAAGGCGATCACTTGCTGTCTACCGACGTGGTCTACGGCGGCACCTATGAACTGTTTGAGACCGTGTTGCCCAGACTGGGAATCGAAGTGAGTTTCGTGGATACGACGGATCTTGAACAAGTCCGGCGTCATCTGAAAAAGAACACCCGCATGGTGTTCCTGGAAACGCCGGCGAATCCTACCATGAACATTTGTGATATCGCCGCTATTTGCGCGATGGCCAAACAGGCTGGCGCTGTATCCATTGTCGACAATACCTTTGCGACACCGATGTTTCAGAGACCTCTGCAACTGGGCGCCGATGCGGTGCTGCACAGCTGCACCAAATATATAGGCGGGCACGCCGATTTGTTGGGCGGCATCGTGGTCGGAAGCCGTGAATTCATCGACAACATGAGACCTGTTGTTAACATGACAGGTCCCACTCTGGGCCCGCAGGAAGCCTGGCTCTGTATACGCGGGCTGAAGACCTTGCACTTGCGGATGGAGAAACACGCGAGCAACGCCTTCCAGGTAGCCCGGTTTCTGGAAGCGCATCGTAAAATTGCATGGGTTAGATACCCCGGCTTACCCAGTCACCCGCAGTACGCAATTGCCCAAAAACAAATGAGCGGTTTTGGCGGCATGTTGTCATTCGGCTTGGCGGGCGGCATCGAAGCGGGCCGTAAACTCATGAACAGCCTGGAGCTTTGCAGCCTTGCCGTCAGCCTCGGTGCGGTGGATACTTTGATTTCACATCCGGCTTCCATGACTCATGCAGGAGTCCCGAAGGACGTGCGCCTCAAAACCGGCATTACCGACGAATTGGTCAGGCTTTCTGTCGGCATTGAGGACGCTGAAGACATCCTTGCGGATCTCGATCAGGCCTTGGCGAGATTGTAGCGAATCATACCATCGAACTGATGGTCTTGCGGAAGCGGCTCAGAGCCAGCACGAAAAAAACGCTGCCGATTCCGATCAGGGCGAGAAATTGCGGCCAGACGATGCTGAACCCCGCTCCTCGGTAGAGAATGGCCTGTGCCAGTGAGACGAAATGGGTGGTCGGTGCGGCCAGCATCATGTTTTGCACCAGGACGGGCATGCTCTCGCGCGGAGTATATCCCCCGGACAACATCTGCAAGGGCAGCAGCGTGATGATCATCAACAGGCCCATCTGCGGCATCGAACGCGCGACCGTTCCGAGAAAAATGCCCATCGAAGTGGTGGCAAACAGGTGCAGCGCCATCCCGGCGACGAACAGGACCAGCGAGCCCTCGATCGGCACCTTCAGCAAGCCCTGCACGACCAAGACGATCGATGCCGTTGCCACCACGGCCACCACCAGACCCATGGCCCACACCTTGGCCATCATGATTTCGAACGGGGTCAGCGGCATCACCAGCAGATGCTCAATCGTGCCGTGCTCGCGCTCGCGGATCACCGCCGCGCTGGTGAGGATGATGGACAACATGGTGATGCTGTTGATGAGCTCCATCACCGAACCGAACCACACCGGATCGAGGTTCGGATTGAAGCGGGCCCGCACTTCCAGTTCGGCGGGCAGGGTTGCGGCCACGCCATGACCCTGCACGAAGGCCGCCACCTCGGCGCCTACGATGCTATGTACATAGCCGTTGCCTATGAAGGCCTGCGACATGCGCGTGGCATCGACGTTGAGCTGTATCGAAGGCTCGCGCCCGGCCAGCACGTCGCGCTGGAAATCGGGAGGTATGTCCAGAACGAAGGTGTAAAGTCCCGCATCCATGCCGGGGTCGATGGCGTTGGGGGCTATGAACGCCGGTGCCAGGAAGTAAGGCGGATAAAACGCGTTGGCGATGCGTATCGACAGTTGCGAGCGGTCTTCATCGACGATGGCGATCGGCGCCTTATGCAGCACTCCGGGGACGCCGGTGGCCGTCAAGTAGATCTGGACGGTGAACGAGAACACGATCAATACCAGCATGACGGTGTCGCGCCCGAGGCTGCGCAGTTCCTTAACGCCGAGATGGAAAATATTGAGCCAGGTGTGCAAGGCTAACGCTCCTGTTTCTTCAGCAGCAAGACGCTCAAGCCGAGAATCACCGGAATGGCGAGGGCGAGCGGCAGCAAATACGGGCTAAGGTCGGCGAAACCGAGTGCCTTGGAAAAGACGCCGCGGCAGATGGTCACGAAATGCGTAGCCGGAAAAACCTCGCCGACGAAGCGCGCGCCGCCCTCCAGCGAGGACACCGGGTCGATCATGCCGGAAAAACGGTTGGACGGAATGATCGTGGCAATCGACGTGGCGAAGATGGCAGCGATTTGGCTGCGGACGAAGGCCGACATCAGCAGGCCGATACCGGTGGCGGACGTCACATAAAGCAGTGCGGCCAAGCTCAACAGCAGGAAACTACCCTTGAGCGGTACGCCGAAAACGAACACGGCCAGCGCGCAGACCAGGAAGAAGTTGACCATCCCTAATGCGATGTAGGGCAGTTGCTTGCCGATCAGGAATTCCAGCCTGGTCACCGGAGTCACGTACAGGTTTAGAATGGAGCCCAGCTCCTTTTCGCGCACCACACTGAGCGCGCTGAGCATGGCCGAAATCAGGATCAGCAGCATCGGGATCACCGCCGGCACGATGCCCGGCAGGCTCTTGACGTCGGGGTTGTAGCGAAACCGTGTCTCGATGGTCATCACTCCGGCGGGCACGTGCCCAGTTTCATGGCGGCGCGCCTGTTCGAGCAGCCAGCCCTGGTGCATGCCCTGCACGTAACCCAGCACGGTCTCGGCGCGGGTGGGCATCGCCCCGTCTATCCACGCTCCGATCTTGACCGGGTCGCCGCGTGCCAGATCGCGTGCGAAATTGGGCGGTATTTCCAGGGCCAAACTCAGTTCGCCGCTGCGCATGCGCCGGTCGAGTTCGTCGTAGTCGGCGATGGGCGGCCTTGCGATGAAGTAGCGTGAGCCGCCGAGGTCGAGCGCGTAGTTGTTGCTGGCCAGGGTCTGGTCGCGGTCGAGCACGGCAAAACGCAGGTTTTCGACATCCACGCTGATGCCGTAGCCGAACGTAACCATCAGAAACAGCGTTCCGAACAGCGCTATCGACGCGCGGATGGGGTCGCGGCGCAATTCCAGTGTTTCGCGTATCGTGTAGCTGAACAGCCGCAACAGACTGAAACGAGGGTGCGGTGAGACTTGTTCCCTCTTCCCCGGCGGGAGAGGGGGTGCGTAGGCCAAGGCTTCTTTTTTTATTACCCTCTCCCCGGCCCTCCCCCATCGAGGGGGAGGGAGTGGAACTTCCCCGACCTCAGGGACTCCCGCCGGCGCGTCGTCAATTCCGATAGCTTCCTTCAGATAGTCGATGAAGGCGGCTTCCAGTGTGGCATGGCCGCTCAGTTCGACCAACGCTGCGGGGCTGTCGCTGGCAAGCACTTTACCGGCATGCATCAACGAGATACGGTCGCAGCGCTCGGCCTCGTTCATGAAATGGGTTGAAATAAAGATGGTGACACGATCGCGGCGTGAAAGGTCGATCATCAGTTCCCAAAAGCTGTCTCGAGCCACTGGATCGACGCCGGAGGTCGGCTCGTCGAGTATCAGCAAATCGGGTTTATGAATGACCGCCACCGCCAGCGAAAGACGCTGCCTGATGCCCAACGGCAAGTTGTCGGGCAGAATATCCATTACCGGCCCGAGCCCGAATCGATCGGCCATTTCAGAGACGCGTGGGGGAATTCCTGCTTCGGGCAGGTGGAACAGCCTTGCGTGCAATTCCAGGTTTTGCCGCACGGTCAGTTCGGAATACAGCGAGAACGCCTGCGACATGTAGCCGACGCGCTTGCGCGTGTTCAGATTGCCGGCGTCGACGGCTTGGCCGAACAGCAGCGCATCGCCTTCGCTCGGTTGCAGCAAGCCGGTCAGCATCTTCATCGTGGTCGATTTGCCGCAGCCGTTGGAGCCCAGGAAACCGAAGATTTCGCCGCGTTCGATGCGCAGACTGACGTTGTCGACTGCGACGAAATCGCCGAAGCGCATCGTCAGGCCGTGCGCCTCGATCGCAATTTCAGGCGCGTCCCGGGTGCGCCGCGCGGGTATCACGATTTCCTGGTGGCCCAGGCGTTTTTCTTCCGGCAGCAGCCGGATGAAAG
>Ga0208509_1000378_pt1 | contig 16624 bp, 17 predicted proteins | sample LakWasMeta7_HOW4_2_FD_183857 | JGI IMG/M metagenome (GOLD analysis project Ga0208509, IMG submission 183857) | Freshwater sediment methanotrophic microbial communities from Lake Washington under simulated oxygen tension - Sediment Metagenome... | ecosystem: Environmental > Aquatic > Freshwater >...
ATACCGGTCAGCATCACGGTCGAGGGCGCGAACATCCTGACCCGCACGATGATGATCTTCGGCCAGGGCGCGATCCGCTGCCACCCCTATATCCAGAAGGAAATGGCCGCGTTGAATCAGGCCGATGCCGCACTGGCGCTGAAGCAATTCGATCAGGTTTTCTTCGAACACATCGGCTTTTTCATGCGCAACTATGCCGCCAGTTATTGGATGCGACTGACCAATGCGCGTTTCATAAAAGTGCCTGGAGACGATAATACCCGCACCTATTTCCGCCAGATTGCGCGGCTCAGCGCCAGCTTTGCCGTGCTCGCCGATGTTGCGCTCTTGACATTGGGCGGCGCGCTGAAGCGCAAGGAAAGGATCTCCGGACATTTCGCCGATGCCCTGAGCAATCTGTATCTATGTTCGTGCGTGCTGAAACACTACCAAGATCAGGGCAGCCGTGCAGAAGATCTGCCTTTGTTGCACTGGGCCTGCCAGCAGACCTTGTACCAGTCACAGCAATCCTTGCTGGCTATCCTCAGAAAACTACCGATGCCGCAAGGCATTTGGGTTTTGCGCGCGCTCTTCTCCAGACGGCCCATGCGGCCTTTGGCAGCGTTTTTGAGTGCGATCGCCTTCCCGCTCGGCAAGCCCTGCAATCCCCCCGACGACGATCTGATTCACCAATGCGCCTCGCTGCTGCTGGCCGATAGCCCGGTTCGCGACCGCCTGACGCACGGTATCTATATCAACGATAAACCGGACGATGCGACCGGGCGAATCGAAGTCGCCTTCAAAGCGGTGCTCGCCGCAGCGCCGGTCGAAGCGAAAATCAAGAAAGCACAAAAACAAAAACGGCTCGCCAAGGGCGATCCGTCGCATGCGGTCACCGAAGCCTTAGCCAAAGGCGTGATCACGCAGCAGGAAGCCGATTTGCTCGACAAAGCCAATCAGGCCAGACTCGCGGCGATCACGGTCGACGATTTCAGTCCGGAAGAGCTGACCGGCGTTAAGCGCTCCTGACATCGTCATCGGGCGCATTAACGTCAGCGTAATGCGCCGAATGGTCAAAGCCCACAGCGGTGCAATACGGCGCACCGATGTTTCTTGCCGAAATACAGAATAAAGCGCATGATCCGGTCCGTATCAGCCTGCCCGGTGCGGATGCTGTTGCTTCAGGCGAATTTTGTCTCTGGCCTGATCGAGCAACTTGGGCTGCTTACCAGAAAAATTTGCTGACGTGGATTGCATTTTATTTAGGATGTGATAATTTCGCACACATCAATGAATATAAATAAGATTTATGACTTTACAAATATTGAGGCAACCTTATGACGCAATGTTTTGCGTCATTTAGGATGTCTAATTATAGTTGGGCCACACGAGATAGCCATGCATAAGATGACAAATAGGCTCACGATAGAGCTTCGTCGTCTGCCATTTGAAAACCATGACCACTGTGTATCGTGTGGCTATAGTTTTAAGGAAGGTGATACATCCCACCTCGGTTATGACCACGACGATGGCCCTCTGTACGTTTGCGATAGTTGTACTAGCAAGCTCAAGGAAACGGCTATGCGGCATTACTTTTCGCCGCGACCTTACGATGTGCCAGAACCATCAAGTAAGTTGTGGCGCTACATGGACTTCACAAAGTATGTGAGCCTACTTTCCTCCCAAGGCCTCTACTTCACGCGCACAGATTGTTTTGAAGACACATTTGAGGGCGCGAAGGGGCTCAAGAGGAACAAGGCAAAATGGGATTCGCACTATTTGGAGTTCTTTCGCTCGGCAATCAAGAACCCTCCAGAAGATTACAAGTGCGAACTATCTGACAGCGAAGTGGAAGAGCAAGCTCAAAAGCTACTTAGTGATTTGGAAGCTGGCGGCGAAGCTCACAAGAAAAGAACCTTTGTCAGTTGCTGGCATGAAAGCGAACACGAATCCGAAGCAATGTGGCGCCTTTACTCTAGTTTTCTCGCCAACGCTGTGGCAGTTCGCACTTCGTATCAGAGCCTATATGTTTCGCTTGGTCGAGACCCATCAATTAACATTGGGCGCATCAAATACATCGACCTGAAAAAGAACTACGCGGGCGTCAATGATGCCTTCTGGCGAAAACGAAGATCTTTCGAGCACGAAAGAGAAGTTAGAGCACTGCTCCTGGACTTCGAGTGCCAGGATCTCGGGAAAATCGTGCCATGCGAATTGAAAGTTCTTGTAGAAGAAGTCTTTGTGTCTCCCAAAGCTCCGCCTTGGTTTGTTCACTTGGTGAATGACGTGAACGAGAAATATGGCGTTAGGGTTAAGGTCAGTCCATCTGAGCTGATTGAGGAGCCCTTCTTTTGAGCGCCTGTGGCCCAACCAATCATTCCACCGGACCTGCGCGAAAAGCCGCGCAGGCCGGTGAATTCAAACGTTAGGCAGCTGAAATCATGACTCCTGAACAGACGGCCACTACTTACAACCAAATTGCTCAACACTGGGACTGCCCAGAGTTCAATAGCAGCTATGGTATTAGCCAACACGAACGAGCACTGCAGTTTGTTAACGAATCTGGGAGTGCTCTCGATATTGGCTGCGGAAGCAGCGGTCGAATAATCAATCTTCTCCAAAGTCATGGATTCACGGTTGAGGGTTTGGACATATCGCAAGAGATGTTAAAGCGTGCGCAGAAACATCATCCCCATGTTCAGTTTCACACGGCAAATATCTGTTCTTGGGAGTTCCCAAAGAATTATGACTTCATTTCTGCGTGGGATAGCATTTGGCATATTCCACTTCAGCAGCAGCTCGGAGTGCTTCGCAAAATCTGTAGCGGATTAAATCACGGCGGAGTATTAATTCTTACAACAGGAGGTGTCGACAATTCTGAAGAAATCACAAATCCTTGTTTCGGTCAGCCGTTATATCACGCCGCCCCAGGGATTCCAGCGATATTACGCACTCTCGAAGAGTCCGGTTGTTCATGTCGGCACTTGGAATATGACCAATACCCAGAAAAACACGTCTATGTTATCGCGCAGCGAGCCTAACATGGCGCTCAAAGGGACGCTTCTAACGTCGCGCCCCTTAGCTTTACGTTATGCGAGGGGGTCATGATTGACCGCCAAGCGAGAAATAAGCTCGCCGAGGAAATCCGGCACTTCGTCGAGTGCTTTACGGACAACTTTCAGTTCGACGATGCAGCTTGGGAAATCGAAACGAAAGATCGTGGCGTCACCGAAATTTATGAAGCCATGTGGTTAACCTATGATGATTTGACTAGGCACAAGATGGATGGGTCTCACGCCTTGAGCAATGAGCAACTGACAGTCGTTAAGCGAGCGATCGTGTTCCTCAAGAGTGACTGCGAGTACAAATGGCCGAGTTTGCCTCTTTACTACAGGATCGCGCGTCCTCTTCTCTGGGCTATTTCGTTTGGCGTCGCGACGAAGCGCCTTGACAAGCATTTCCACGGAAACGGGGATGACGAAGCCTGGCCTTTCTTCAAGGTTGAAGACTTTCAGATGGCGTTGAAGTCACCGCGCTATCTAAATGGCTCGCATAACACTGCGCTCCAGCCGACGCCAGGCGGCGATGCCGCCTGCCTCGGCTGAGCTTGGCGTTAGGCATCGCCGCCCATATTCACAAACAAGAAGCCACACAGAGAGATCGAATGGAAATCTACGACAAATACAAGCACCTGAAGAAAGCGGAAAAGGAGTTTCTGTGGGCGCACCCTCTTGCCGCGGCAGACTTCAATTCCAATGCGACTGCTGCGCTGGGAGAGGCGCAGAAGAGATTCTCGTCCGCTACGCTGCAACAACGGATCAGGTGATGCATTTAGGCACTGCTTCTGATCGGCAATGAATGCGCGGGATCAGGGAAAAGACTTGGCGAAGATGTTCGGTGATGCACACGAAGACTTCGACGGGAATCCTCCAGATGAAAAGGCAATGGATCTTCACAACAACGGAGTTGGCTATGAAATCGGAGGAAATGCACCGGGAGCTTCAGATCGACACCTAGCTGTGCTCTGCGTTCAGGCTTGGGCCAATGGAAAGTTAGTACAAATGAATGCTGCAAATAGCACTGACCTAGCCTATTCAAATTCCACAGAGACCTATGTCTATGGTGGCGGCAAATGAACCGCCCAAACCTTCAAAAGGTATCGAGGGCAATCCTTTTAGCCCTGTTTGGCTTACTGACCGCTTGTACATCAAATAGTCAAGACGCAGAATTAATCGCTAGAGACTTGGAGACCGCAGCTGGCAGACTGAAGATTGGCGAAATCCTGAGAATGGATGCAATCAATGCAGGCAAATGGGACAGGCTGTTCTTGTTCCCGCCGTATACACCAAACCGAGACATGGAGGTTGCCCTCAACTCCAAGTTGCCATCAAGCATCATCGAGGCGCGGATAAGTGAGCGTGACGACGCAAACTTGTTGGTATTCATGAATGCGGGTGATGTTCAGGTGGTTGCCGCAGTTGTCCGCAGTGCCGTTGATTTCTCAACGCCTAGTCCGCAGCCCATTACCCGGGAGCGCGCGCAATTTAGGAAGCCAGCTTCCGGCGGCAAGCTAGTCTGGGTTGACCAGAATTGAGTAGCGATGCCTAACGAATAAGGTTAGATTGTGTGAGCGAAGCGAACCACAATTGTGGGAGGCGATGGCTTGTCAGACGCGTTAAGGTTCAAAAACAAGCCGGACGGGTCGGCAGGACGGCGCCACAATCCGGAAATGGGCAATTTTCGACGCATTATGCTCCGGATTTGGACCGAGCATAACCCTCGGCGCAAAGTTTTTACGCCGCCGCGATCCAGCGGCGTGGCCACCCGCTGCGCTCCTTTCAAGCCCCCGTGCCGATTGGGAAACAGCAGTACCGGGTTACGATGCACCTGCCAGAAGCGGCGCAGCAAGGCCAACGTTGCCGCCGGCAGGGGGACGAGTCTGTCCGTGTTGCCCTTGGCATCGCGGATATGCACGCGCTGGCGTTCGGCATCGATATCGCCCACCTGTAATCGCAAGCCTTCACCGAGACGCAGACCCAGACTATAGAGGGTGAAAAAAAAGACCCGATAACTGAGGGTGCGGGTTGCCAAAAACAAACGTTGGGCTTCCTCGACGGTGACGATATCCGGCAAGCGCTGGGCTTTGGGCGGCTTGATCAGATGGGGAGCCCACCCAGGGTTTGCGCAACACATGGGTATAATAGAATTTGAGACCGTACAGATCGAGTTTGACTGAACTCCAGGAATGAGACGCCAGCAAATCGGTGAAATAATCGGTCAACTGCGCTTCGGACAGCAAACCATTTCAATCAGTGGCGGTCAGTTCAACACGGACAACTCGCATTTCCTTCCTGGGCTGGCTTCATAAATCTTTACATTCTAAACACCAGACGATTTTTTGTTAAGAGCTTACGAGTGTTCCCGCGAATAGGTAGGTGGGCTAATGCTTAATGCGTTGGCGGTACGGCAGACGCGCTTAAAGCCGCCATACTTTGATCCCTGCTTGCTCAAATTCAGTTGGATTAAAAAAGGACTTCACATCGATAAAGCACCCGCCCTTAATCAGCTTTTTCTGGAAATCCTCAACAGTAAAGAAAGTAAATTGATTATGAGACACGGCAGACACAATGGCATCCGCTCTCGGCAGGTCTTCCCACGGGAGTAGATGCACTCCATATTCATGCATTGCCTCATCAGGATCAGCATGAGGGTCATGAACAAAGACTTCTACGCCATAACTTTTTAACTCCTTAATGATGTCCGTCACTTTGGAGTTGCGTAAATCGGCACAATTCTCTTTAAAAGTTAGCCCTAATATGTTTACCCGCGCGCCCTTCACATAACTGCCGCACGCAATCATGCTTTTGAGGGTTTGTTCAGCGATAAATTTACCCATGCCGTCATTGATGCGTCTGCCGGCGAGAATGACTTGCGGATGATAGCCCTGCATCCCGGCTTTATAGGTCAAATAATAAGGATCGACACCGATACAGTGCCCGCCAACCAGGCCCGGTTTAAACTTCAAAAAATTCCATTTAGTGCCAGCCGCTTGCAACACCTCGGTCGTATCGATGCCACACGTATCAAAAATGATTGCCAGCTCATTCATTAAAGCAATATTCAGGTCGCGCTGCGTATTTTCGATCACCTTGCACGCTTCCGCCACCTTGATGCTGGAACAGCGATGGACGCCAGGCTCCACGATTTTTTCATATAGCGCCGCGACTTTTTCGAGTGTTTCCGGCGTATCGCCTGATACGACCTTAAGCACTTTAGTCAAGGTATGTTCGCGGTCACCGGGATTAATGCGCTCAGGGGAATATCCCACAAAAAAATCTTCTTTCCATTTCATGCCCGACTCGCGCGCCAAGACCGGAATGCAAACTTCTTCGGTTGCACCTGGATAAACCGTGGATTCATAAACCACCAGTGCGCCTTTCTTCATGTTTTGGCCCGCGCACCGGCTTGCTCCTATTAAAGGACTAAAATCCGGGTTATGTGCCACATCAACCGGTGTAGGCACGGCCACGATGATAACGTCCGCTTCAGCCAAGATACTGGGGTCAGTGGAATATTCCGCATATATTGCGGCACGCATTTCCTCATCGGGCAGTTCACGCGATGGGTCAACCCCCTTCTTACAGGACTCGACTTTAGATTCCGCAATATCAAACCCGACAGTACGAAAATGTTTTCCCAATTCAACGACAAGCGGAAGACCGACGTAACCGAGACCTATCACCGCAACCGTTTCGATATCCAACGCGTTGCTAAGCCGTAGATCCCTCTCTCCCTCTTGTGGACTAGGGCTTTTCTCATCGAGGCTACATTCGTCGATACGGTGGTAACCCTCGTTTTCTAAATAGCTCATATTCGTCTCCTTGTTCAAAATTTATTTTCATCTTTCAAGGCGGCTAATGCATCATATTCTCCGCCTTAAGTTAAACATAAGACTTGATAAAATCGGTACGGTTCCGCACATTAAAATTTTTTGCTTGCCAAGGAGTTGCAACGATTGCGAGCCAACCCTACGGCCGGAGTATGTCGTCTTCGGTTCCGCTCAGCCAGAATCGTAAAAAGGTGTCCGTTTCTTAATTTTTTGTTAAGATTGCATTAGGACGATAATTTTTCTTTCTTTGTTGTTTTTCATGTGCTAACTACAACATTTGTATGAATGACTTACCTATTCCTCGGCAGAATCATCTTCTTAACGGCCTTCCTGCCGCGGAATTCGAGCGGCTTCTGCCTAATTTGAGTCTGGTTCCGATGCCGCTTGGTGAAGTCGTTTACGAGTCGGGAGAAAAGTTGCAATACGCTTATTTTCCAACCGACAGCATCGTCTCCATACTTTACGTGATGGAGAATGGCGCATCGACCGAGATCGCTGTCGTCGGCAACGACGGCCTCATCGGCGTCCCGCTCTTCATGGGGGGGCTGAGCATGCCTAATCGAGCCGTTGTGCAAAGCGCAGGCTATGCCTATCGCCTGAATGCATCTATGCTGATGAAGGAAATCGACCGCTCGGGGGGGCGTCGCTACGGGGCGCTGAATCATTTATTGCTGTGCTATGCCCAGACTCTGCTTACCCAGATGGCACAGACAGCGGACTGCAACCGTCACCATTCTGTGGACCAGCAATTATGCCGCTGGATATTGCTCAGTCTCGATCGACTCCCCTCGAATGAGCTGAAAATGACCCATGAATTGATTGCCAACATGTTGGGCGTTCGCCGTGAAGGCGTAACGGAGGCGGCGGGAAATCTGCAGCGGGCAGGCTTGATTTACTACAGACGAGGGCACATCAAGGTGCTGGACAGGCCGGGATTGGAAGCACGGGTCTGTGAGTGCTACCTCGTCGTCAAAATGGAATCCAATCGCCTGCTCAGCCTTCCTCCTCGCAAAGCCCTTTGACATTGGGCTTTCGAAGACCCGTCATTTCCATCAAGAGACAGTATGTCGGCTGCGGCCCACAACGACCTTGATCCCGTCCGGCATGGGGGTTGGTTATTTTAAGTCAGCGCTGGGTTGGTCGAGATTAGATTTTTCGGGTTAAAATAGGCCATTCCGTTTTAGCCTTCAATCTATCATCATGCCGATCACCCGCCCTGTCGTCCTCTGCTTTTCCGGCCATGACCCGAGCGGCGGGGCCGGCGTGCAGGCCGACATCGAAACCCTGGTCAGCCACCGCTGCCATGCCGCCAGCGTGATCACCGCGCTGACCGAGCAGGACTCCTGCAACGTCAAAAAACTGCTGCCGCAGCATCCCGAAGACATCATCAGCCAGGCGAACACGGTGCTCGCCGACCTCGACGTCAAGGCCTTCAAGATCGGCCTGATCGGCCATCATGAAACCGCCGCGGCGATTCATTCGATCCTGCTGGAACATCCAGAGGTTCCGGTCGTGCTCGATCCGGTGCTCGCGGCCGGCGGGGGGGCATCGATGTCGGACAGGCCATTGCTCGATGCGATCGTCGATCTCTTGCTGCCCCGCACGACCGTCCTGACGCCGAACAGCCAGGAAGCACGCAAGCTGGCCGGGTTTGACGACCTGGACCGGTGCGGCCTGGCTCTGCTCGACAAGGGCTGCCGCTATGTGCTGATCACCGGCGCGCACGAAACCACGCCGACGGTCAGCAACCGGCTCTATCATGACCGGCGCTGCCTGGAAACCTACCACTGGGACCGGCTGCCCGCAAGCTATCACGGTTCCGGCTGCACCCTCGCGGCCAGCATCGCCGGTTTGATCGCACAGGGCCTGACGCCGGTGCAGGCGGTTGCCGAAGCGCAGGAATATACCTGGAACGCGCTGCATAACGGCTATCTGCCCGGCAAGGGCCAGCACAATCCGGACCGCCTGTTCTGGATGGAGGCCGGCGTATGAAATTCCCAACCCGCGGACTGTACGCGATCACCCAAACCGATCACAAAGCGCCGGACACCGTGATCGCCGAAGTCGAAGCCGCGATCCGGGGCGGCGCTGCGGTCGTGCAATACCGTGACAAAAATCCCGCCGATGCGCTCACTCTGGCCCGCGAACTGGTCAAGGTCTGCCACCGCCATCGAGTCCCGCTCTTGGTCAATGACGATCTCGACCTGGCCTTGAAGGCCGGCGCCGACGGCGTGCATCTCGGCAAGGACGACGGCCATATCCGCGAGGCCAGGGAACGGCTCGGCGCGGCCGCGATCATCGGCATCTCCTGCTACGACTCGCTCGACCGAGCCCTGGAAGCCCAGGCGCACGGCGCGACCTATGCGGCCTTCGGGCGTTTTTTCCCTTCGGGCACGAAACCCCTGGCCGCCCCCGCGAGACTCGAGACGCTGCGGCAGGCCAAACAGACACTTTCGCTTCCGATCGTCGCGATAGGCGGCATCCTGCCGGAAAACGGCGCCGAATTGCTCGCCGCCGGGGCCGATTTACTGGCCGTGATCGGCGGCATTTTCGACCGCGAACCGGAAGCCTCGGCCCGGGCCTATCAACGCCTGTTCGACCACCGATGAAGCTCTTTTTGCCGGTTTTGCTTGGACTCCTGACCGCCTGCGCCGCGGCGCCGGAAATCTCCGGAGCACGGATCGGCGCCGGCAAAAAACTGGCTTTCGACCGCAACAAAGGCAACTGCCTGGCCTGCCATGCGATCGGCGACGGCGAATCGCCCGGCAATATCGGCCCGCCTTTGGCTGCGCTCAAGACCCGCTTTAAGGACAAGCCCCAACTGCGCGAACAGATCTTCGATGCGACGCGCTTCAATCCCGAAACCAGCATGCCGCCGTTCGGCAGGAACAACATCCTGAGCCCAGACGAAATCGACCAGGTTGTCGACTATTTATGGAGTCTGCCATGACCGAAACCCGCCGCGCCTTTATCAAGAAAACGCTGAGTGTCAGCGCCTATTCGTTGGCGTCAACCCTGGGCTGGCTAATGCCGCTGAAGGCGATGTCCCAATGGCGGGCCGAAAACTTCACGCCGGGCAAACTGGATGACTCGATAACACGCTTGTACCAGGGGCAAAAAATCGCCGACAGCAAAGACATCGAGCTCAAGATACCGACCATCGCCGAAAACGGCGCGGTCGTGCCGCTGACGGTCAGCAGCCGGCTCGGCGATGTCCGCGCGGTCTCGATCTTCGTCGCGAAAAATCCGGTGCCGCTGGCCGCGCGTTTCGAGCTATCGCTCGAACTCGACCCTTTCGTTTCGGCGCGCATCAAAATGGCCGAAACCTCCGACGTGATCGTGGTCGCGGAAACCGGCAGCGGCTTGTACAGCGCCAGACAACTGGTCAAAGTCACGATCGGCGGCTGCGGAGGCTAGGATGTCGAGCATCAAGATCCGCAGCAAGCGCGAAGGCGGCAAGACCCAGATCAGAACCTTGATCAGCCATCCGATGGAAACCGGACGCAACAGGGACCCGAAGACGAATCAGTTGATTCCGGCGCATCACATCCAGGAACTGACAATGCGCCGTAACGGCAAGGTGATCGTGAACTGCCAGCTGGGCGCCAGCATTTCGAAAGACCCTTATTTTGCGTTCATGCTGAGAGGCGGCGAGCCGGGCGATCAAATCAAAATCGAATGGGTCGACAATCTCGGCAACCGGGACAGCGAAGAGCATGTCCTCAAATAAAGCTTGCGTCTGGCATCTTGCACCTTTGTTGTTCTTTGCCCTCCCCTTGCAGGCAAGCCCGCAGCAGGACCGAGAGCAATTCAGGGACCATTACCGCCAAATCTTCCCGCAGCTGCAATTGCGCGACTATGCGAACGGCGTCTACGCGATCGACCCGGTCGCACGCGAATCCTGGCGCGCGATCGAAGAATTTCCGCCTTACGAAGCGGCGATAGAGCAAGGCGAAAAACTGTTCGACACGCCCTTCCCTAAAACCGGCCGCCATTATGGAGACTGTTTTCCGGACCAGGGCATCGGCATCGCGCATCGCTATCCTGTCTGGGATAAGTCCAGAGGCGAAGTCATCACGCTGGCGAAAGAGTTGAACGACTGCCGGGAGAAAAACCGTGAGAAACCGCTGGACGGCGAAAAAGGCGAGATCACCCAACTTTTAGCCTACCTGGCCTACACCTCGCGCGGCAAAACGATAGCGACCGTCATCCCCGAAGACGACCCACGCGCCCTGGCCGCCTATCGGCAAGGCAAGGATTTTTATTACACGCGGCACGGCCAGCTGAATTTCGCCTGCGCGACCTGCCACGTGCAAAATGCCGGCAAACGCATCCGTTCGGAAATCCTCAGCGCCTCGCTCGGCCACACCAATAACTGGCCGGCTTATCGGCTCAAATGGGGCGAGATGGGCACGCTGCACCGGCGTTTTCGCGAATGCCTGACCCAAATCAAGGCCGAAGCGCCGCCTGCGGACAGCGCCATCCTGCGCAATCTCGAATATTTTTTAAGCTACCTGAGCAACGGCATTCCGATCATGGGACCCAGTACACGCAAATGATCACGACCCAACCGACCTGCCACGACATCGACGAACCCGGCCTGATTCCTCTCGACGAAGCGCTGGCCCGCATCCTTGCCGCCGTACCGGTCGCCGGCGGCTACGAGCGCCTCGCGATCGAAAAAGCGCGCGGGCGCACGCTGGCCGAAGCCATCACCGCCGGTTTCAATGTGCCGGCGCAGACCAATTCGGCGGTGGACGGTTACGCCGTGCATGCAAGCGATTTGCCCGCGGAAGGCACGCGGACTCTCGACATTGCCGGCAAGGCCTATGCCGGCGAAATCTTCACCGGTGCAATCAAGCCGGGCCAGTGCCTGCGCATCATGACCGGCGCGATGATGCCGGCAGGGCTCGACACGGTGATCATGCAGGAGCAGGTCGAAGTCAGCGGCGATGCGATCGTGATCGACAGCCGCCACAAACCCGGCCAGAACGTGCGCCAAGCCGGCGAAGACATCAGACAGGGCCAGACGATCCTGCACCCCGGCAAATGGCTGACGCCGCCCGACATCGGCCTGCTCGCCTCGCTCGGCATCCCGGAGGTCAACGCAAGCCGCCAGCTCAGGATCGCGATCGCCTCGACCGGCGACGAAATTTACAGCATAGGAACTCATCCGGGCGCCGCGGGGCTCTACGACAGCAACCGCTACAGTTTGCTGGCCGCGCTCGATCGGCCGGACATCGAAGTGATCAACCTCGGCATCGTCGAAGACAGTCCCGAGGCGCTGCGGCAGGCATTCGCACAAGCCGGCCGATTCGCCGACGTGATCATATCGAGCGGCGGCGTCTCGGCCGGCGAAGCCGATTACACCAAAACCGCCTTGCAGGCTTCCGGGCAAATCGGCTTCTGGAAAGTCGCGATCAAACCCGGCCGGCCCCTGGCCTTCGGTCAAATCGGCAATGCGGTATTCTTCGGCCTGCCCGGCAATCCGGTCGCGGTGCTGGTCACCTTCTATCTCATGGTCCTGCCTGCGCTCGAAAAAATGCTCGGCATAAAGGACAAACCGATCGCCCCGGTCTTTCCGGCCCGCGCGCTGGAAGACCTGCGCAAAAAAACGGGCCGCACCGAAGTGCAGCGCGGCATCATCGGGCAGGATCGAAACGGTGAATGGACCGTCTGCAGCACCGGCCAACAGGGCTCGGGGATGTTAAGTTCGATGAGCCGGGCGAATGCGTTCATCATCCTGGAGCATGAGCGGGAGAACGTAAAGGCCGGGGAATGGGTTTCGGTCAAGCCCTTTGTGGGGTTGTTTTAAACCGGTCGGGGGCAGGCTTTATTTTTGCAACAAGCGTCTTCGTTTTCGCTTCATACATCTAAATATTAGTATATACTAATTTGTATTCTATCGAAATTTCCGATAGCCGTCAGAAACGGCTTTCCTTTTCCGGAAAATAGTCTTTCCCTGCTTTTTAATCCCTCATGAGTTCCAAAATATTCTTCATGAAAATTTCCGCCGCATTGGTTTTTTTGACTTTGTTATCCGCTCTGAATTGCAAAGCCTGGGCAACGACTTATGACTTGCCAGCGAACGGCAACGATAGCGTCATTACCGAATTCGATGACAGTTTTTCGTTGACCCGCGCCGAACACAACGAAACCTTGCTCGACGTGGCCAGACGCTTTAATCTGGGACAAACGGAAATCGTGCGTTTGAATCCCGAAACCGACCGCTGGCATATCAAAAAGGACGAGGTCATCCGTTTGGCGAACCGGCGGATACTGCCGGATACGCCCCGCGACGGCATCACCCTGAATATCGCCGAATACCGCATGTATTACTATCCGCCGGCTGAGAAAGGGAAAGCGCCTCAGGTCATTTCTTATGCGCATGGCATCGGCCGGCAGGACTGGAAAACGCCGCTCGGCAAGACCCGCATCGTCAGAAAAGTCAAGGACCCCGCCTGGCATCCGCCGGAATCAATCCGCCGCGAACACGCGGCGAACGGCGATCCTTTGCCGGCAGTGGTGCCGCCAGGGCCTCACAACCCGCTCGGGGCCTACATGATGCATCTCGACATTCCCGGCGGTTATCTGATCCACGGCACCGACATCGACAAGATCTACGGCATCGGCATGCAGATTACGCATGGTTGCGTCCGCATGTATCCGGAAGATATCGAGGCCTTATACCAATCGGTGCCGGTCGGAACGCCGGTCTATATCGTCAAGCAGCCGATCAAGGTCGGATGGCTTGACGATACGCTTTACATCGAAGCACATCCCGACCTTGAAGGCGAAGCAATGACGCGCGACCAACGCTATGCCGCGGCTTTAAAGCTTATTGAAAAGGCCAATGGCCAGGTGCTGCCTGCATATGACCGGGATGCACTGGAGGCGGCATTGACGAGGCTGAACGGTGAACCCGCGCCTATTTATAAAAAGCCGGACTTAAACGAAACAGCAGATTCACCCACAACGGACAGAATAAACTGAATCCTCTAATCGAAGAGTAGACGAACCCGAATGAGTCGCCTCTGTGTGATCCTTGCCGTTCATGCATCAGGGATGCTTTTCTAACCACGCACGAAATTGAGTGGCTCAACTCGCGGCTTTATCGTTTCGCCGACATGATCCTGTCGATATTGGTTTAGAAAATCATCGATCACCGCCCAGGTATTGCCGATATTCCCCATCAAGATGCCGTGTTTATCAGACTTGATCCGCCGCAACTCCTTGTGCGCCGCGCCCAGTTTATTAAAAACGATTTCGGCGCTTTGCGGCAACACCACAGGATCCTGGTCCGCGTATATCACCAGTGTCGGCGTTTCGATACCGGACATTAGCATTTCCAGCTGTTGAATCAGTCGGCGCAGCTCGTACAAAGCCCTGACCGGCATATTCGAATAGCTGATGTCGGGATGTTCTGGCGTATGTTCGACAAAAGGTTTGACGCCTTCGAACGATGAGACCCAGCGCACCAACACATTGGCTTTGTACAGTAGCGGCACCAGCATAAAGGCGGGATTGACGAATTTTATCGGCACCGACACACAAGCCAGTCCGACCAGAGCGGCGGGTTTTTCCGCGGCCAGTTTCAGCGCCAGTGCGCCGCCGGTCGAAAAGCCGATCACGAACACTCTGGAACAATAAATCTTCAAAATGTTAAAGCCTTTCTGCACGCTTTCGAACCACTGCTCCAAGCTGGTGTCGCGAAGAGCGTATGGCGAGGTGCCGTGACCTTTAAGCCGAACTCCCAGCACCGTATAACCCTGTTCGGCCAGATAACGTCCGTACTCCCGCAATTCGGCGGGGCTGGCCAAAAGACCGTGGATCAACAATACGCCGAAGCCATTGGCCTCTTTGGGCTGGATAAAAAATGGCGCCGGGTCGGCATCGGCCGTTTCCTGATGCTTCATGTTTCCATTATTCCGGGCGCCATAAGCTTGCCGCTCAAAGGCCAGGCCCATTTGTTCGTCTTCGAAATGCCAGGCGGCCAGCCGATAGGGATTCATGCTTCGGCTTTCTTGGTCGGCTGCCAGCAAGGCTTCACGCACGGTATGCAGGGGCGCCGCTTCGTTATTGTAGACGGCGATCGGATTTTCCAGTCTTATTGTGTCGAAATCGTAGTCCTCGCAGAGCTTGGGTAAAAAATGATAGCAACCTTCGCGCTCGGCGATCAGTTCCGCCTCCTTCGCAAAACAGATGAATTGTTCGAAACGCGTGCTGACACCGTGCGGCAATCCGCCGTAATCGTCCGGATTCAACAGGCCGCGGTGCAAATGAATATCGGTGTTTTTTTGCAGATGCTTGATCGCCACATAGAGCACCATATAAAACCGGCATTTATCAATTTGCCGCCGTTTGGCGCCAATCAAACTCATGATCAATGTGGAAGCCAGATGGCTGATGTTGACCGTGAGATTGGAGTAAATTTCTTTCATGTATTGATCGCGCGCGCATTGCGCATTTTTGATGAAAAAATGCTCCAGCAGCCGCTCCTTCCAGTTTTTGGCTTCCGATCTTAATTTAAATACATGCTCCAATTTTTGAATATCGGGCGCCACTTTGTTCATGATGAAATGGGTGCGCCAATCCCAGACGCAGCAGGGATTGACCGGTCTTCCCATACGGATATCCATGTCGGTGTTTTTGAGGAGGATGTTGCTTTCGATCAGCAATTCCTCCGATTGGCGCAGGCTTAGTCCGCCAAAGAACAGCTCAACGCTTTTAAACAACAGGTTTTCCGACGCTCGAATCGGATAGAAGGTAATATTGGCCGGCACGATCAGGGTCGGCTTGTGCGCGGCGGCCAACAGTTCATTCAGGTTGTCGAATTGAAGCTGCTCCTGCCAGTGCAGCAAACGCTCTATCTGGTTTTGACTAAACGCATAACGTATTGCCGCTTTGATGGCTTCCACGCCCTGCCCCAACACCGCGGCTCCGGTATGCAGTTTGCGACGGTTTCCGCTAACGCGGGAATAGATGCTGTATTCGCCTTTTTTATCGATGACTCTGCGGTCTTTGACCATGCCCCCTTCCGGGAAAATAACGACTTTGCGCCCGCGCAATATCTGTCCGGCCAGCATCGCGAATAAACGCGGATGGTCGTGCGGATAAACGCCGACATGTCGCAGATAGTCCGAGAGCATAGTCTTTTCCTTAAAAAACTCGCCCGAGGCGATCGCACAACTGAAGGCCCCGGTTTTTTCGTAAATCAGAAACTGCGGGATAAAGGTTTCGAAGCGAGAAAAATGATTGAATAGAAAAATATCGCCTTGCAACACTTTCGTGTCGGCATACAGTTCTAGTTTTACGCTGAGCAAGTTTTTAACGGCACTGAACAGTTTGACTGAACGCAGGTAGAGTGCCTTGTCGAGATCCGGCCAGTCTTCCGGATATATGGGAGAGTTCATCTTTGTTTGACCTCCTAAGAAGGACAAATACTGTATGCCGATAAGAAACCTAACGTATGCCTCCGGCTGCGTTACTTCATGCCGCTAATTCAATCTGAAGGCTCGGTCGATTTTTAATACAGTGATGATGGCATGCCGCTGAAAGTTCATAAATTTCACCTGAGCAACACAGACGAGACAATCCTTAGACGATAGGATAAGCGACACCGTGCTTAACAGGCTGTTGATTTTATCTTCCCCACCAGCCGCATTGATCCGTTGATCCAGAAGCAAGATAAATTCATAAGATACTGTTTTTAGAGATAAGATAGTTCTATCTCAAATATATTGCATTGATCCCATG
>Ga0208509_1000379_pt1 | contig 16622 bp, 14 predicted proteins | sample LakWasMeta7_HOW4_2_FD_183857 | JGI IMG/M metagenome (GOLD analysis project Ga0208509, IMG submission 183857) | Freshwater sediment methanotrophic microbial communities from Lake Washington under simulated oxygen tension - Sediment Metagenome... | ecosystem: Environmental > Aquatic > Freshwater >...
GTAAAAAGGTCTTTATCAGTGCGGGAACTTTATTGGCAATTACCGTTGTTGTATTTACCCAGATAGGCAGCACGTTTATGCCGACGCTGGACGAAGGCGACATGATTTTGCAACTAGAAAAACTGCCGTCGATCACGCTGGAACAATCGGTTGCATTGGATGGTCAAGTGCAAAAAAACCTGCTGAAAAACATCCCTGAAATTGGTTCAATCGTGGCTCGGGTCGGTTCTGACGAGCTGGGTCTGGACCCGATGGGCTTAAATGAAACCGATACGTTTTTAATCCTTAAGCCTAAAGATCAATGGCGCATGGATAGCAAAGAAGGTTTGATTGAAGAAATCCGTAAAGTCATGGCGCAAACACCAGGCATCGCCTTTGGCTTTACTCAACCCATTGAAATGCGCGTATCGGAAATGCTCACCGGTACCCGCGGTGATGTTGCGGTCAAGCTGTTCGGCTCAGACCTGGCGGTACTCAATGAAAAAGCCAATGAAATAGCTGAGGTTTTGAAGCATATCGAAGGCTCAACCGATGTATTTGCCAAACAAAACGACGGCATGCGATTTTTGCAACTGACCATCGACAAGTTGGCAGCAGGCCGCTTGGGGCTTAACAGCGACAGCATTGAAACCTTGTTGCGCGCGCAAATCGAGGGGCTGAATTTAGGCATCGTGCAAGAAGGCATCAAGCGTACGCCGTTGATCGTGCGCGGCAACAGCAACACGTCTAATTTCGATAACCTGCAACTTACCTTGCCGAGTGGCGGTCATGTCCCCGTCACTGCCGTTGCCAAATTGGAAAAAGTAGAGGGCGTGGTATCAATCGGTAGAGAGCGCGGCCAGCGTTTTGTGGTAATCCGCAGCAATGTCCAGGATCGAGATTTAGTGGGGTTTGTCGATGAAGCGCGCAAAGCCGTTGCGGGAAAAGTCACGCTGCCTACCGGCTACACGATTGAATTCGGCGGCCAATTTGAAAACCAACAGCGTGCCGCAGCAACCTTATCTGTCGTCGTGCCGGTGTCGTTGGGCCTAATATTTTTGTTGCTGTTTTCAACGTTCGGGTCGGTACGTCAAGCCACGCTAGTGCTATCCAATATTCCTTTAGCGATGGTCGGCGGCGTGTTTGCGCTGTGGTTATCCGGCGAGTACTTATCGGTACCGGCCTCGGTAGGCTTTATTGCCTTGCTGGGTATTGCGGTACTTAACGGCGTGGTGATGGTCAGCTACTTTAATCAGCTGCTCGCCACCGGCATGGATATAGCCACGGTCATTGTACTCGGCTCAATGCGCCGCTTACGACCGGTATTGATGACTGCCAGCATCGCGGCATTCGGCTTGATACCGCTGTTATTTGCGACCGGGCCGGGCTCTGAAATTCAGCGGCCGTTGGCAATTGTGGTCATTGGCGGCTTAGTATCATCGACGTTTTTAACATTATTCCTGCTACCGATTTTATTTAAGCTTTACGGTCAGGCGACGACTATCGAAGCTTCTAAGGAGATCGAGCTATGAATGACAAAAAGTATCTAGTCACTATCAACGTGCCGCCGTCCCTAGAAGAAGCCTTCGTCGATTGTTTATTAACCTTAGAGTCGGAGTTCGGTTTTAGCAGCTTTCAGGTTAACGCCCATGATCATAAAAACGAAAACCTGTCGTCAGCAGAACAAGTTTTTGGTCGTCAGAGAAAAATCCGCTTTCAAATGTACTTATCTGAAGCTGGTTTGGCAGAATTGTTGGCGCATTTAAAAAGCGAATTTACCGGTTCCGGGATACACTACTGGGTAATGCCAGTGCTTGAAAACGGTATTCTTTAACCGCATTATTGCATCGAAAATTTAAACCGTTCATGGTGAGCTTGTCGAACCATGAACGGTTTAATCTTACATAAAAACATATCCTCAACCTAAAATATCCGTTCCATCATCATTATGACGCCGCCGATCACTCTCACATGCAAACCTCGGAGGTTGGGTTGCTCGCTAAGCGCAACCCAACATTTGCTATCCCGATATGTTGGGTTAACGAAAAAGCTGTTAGTCCAACCTACGACACTGATATTTTTGGTACTGCTAAACCTCTTCTGGCCTGCATCCAGTTTTGCTGCCGCACACATCACCGCCGCTGTGGATCGTAACCCGATCAGTCTGGATGAATCTTTTCAAATAATTTTTACCGCTAGTGAGTCACCCGACGACAACCCAAATTTCAAGCCGTTAGAGCAGGATTTCAAAATACTTGGGCAAAGTCAGAGCAGTAACATCTCGGTGATTAACGGTACCGCCACGCGCAGCATTCGCTGGGTACTGAAAGTAATTGCCAAACGAGCCGGTAATCTCAGCATCCCGGCAATAAAATTTGGTGATGATGTCAGCCAAGCGCTGGCCATTTCGATTACGCAACAAGCCGCCAGCAAAAACATCGATACTGATCAGGAACTGTATTTAGAAGTTGAAGCCACGCCGCAAAGCCCTTATGTGCAATCGCAAGTGCTATACACTTTGCGCCTGTATAGACGCGTTGACCTTGCCCAGGCCAGCCTAAGTGACCCCGAATTGGCCGATGCCGTGGTAGAAAAACTGGGCGATGACAGTAATTACAGCACCCAAGTTAACGGCGTGAGCTATTTAGTCACAGAAAGAAAATACGCCATTTTCCCGCAAAAAAGCGGCAGCCTGACTATTAAGCCACTGGTACTAAACGCTGAAGTGGTTAGCAGCAACGGCCGCCCACGTTTTAACGGCTTTTTTAATCCGCAAAGTACGCAAACCAAACGCATAGAATCTAAAGCTATCACACTGGATGTAAAACCTGTGCCGAGCGCATTTACCGGAAAGCATTGGTTATCGGCCGAGCAATTGGAAATAAAACAAGAATGGTCTGGCGATTTTCAGCAAATGAAAGTCGGCGAACCTGTCACGCGCACCTTGACCTTGCATGTTAAAGGCGCGACCGTGGGGCAATTACCGGAATTAAATACGCTTAAAACCAACAATCAAATTAAAGCCTATCCGGATCAACCCACCCTACAAGAACAAAAAAATGCCGATGGCGTCGTGGCATTAAGAGAAGAAAAAATCGCCATTATCCCTTCACAGTCAGGCGACTACAGCTTGCCGGCGATTGAGATACCTTGGTTTAACAGCCAAACCCAAAAAATGGAAATCGCCAAACTCCCAGAAACCACCATTACCGCAATTGCGGCACCAGGATCACAACCCGCACCCGCGCAACCGGTAATACCGCCTGTGCAGCAACCAGCACAGAAAGTTGACGCGGCCGCGCCTGTCTTAACTAATGTAGAAGTTCAGCAAAACGATGTCTGGATGTGGGCAACGCTATTTTTAGCCGTGGGCTGGCTGTTGACTGTGCTTTATTTTCTAAGCAATAGAAGACCTGCCATCAAGCCGGTCATCGACAACGGCAAACAACTGCAAATTAAAGACAGCATCAAGCGCTTGAAAAAAGCCTGTGCCGATGACAATGCCCATGCCGCCAAAGACGCTTTATTGGCATGGGGTAAACAACAATTTAACGCCGGCAGTTTGGGTGCAATTGCTGAATTATGTGAAGCGCGCTTACGTGATGAAATTCTGGCATTGAACCAGGTGTTGTACGGCAAAGAAGCGGGGCAATGGCAGGGTAAAAAGCTGTTTCAAACGTTTACTGAAAATAAGGCTAGAACTAAATTGGCTGGTACAGCTGATGATGGTTTGGAGCCGCTTTATCGGTTGTAGTTTGAACCAGCGTCCATTCAAATGATAATTGGGGATTTTTAAATCTTTAAAGGTTCCCAATTACCCGGAGGTTTGGAAAACTATCGTAAATTGCAGTCTGTTCGTTCATGCCTGCAGAACCATGGCCTGCAGTTACTTTCTCAGCGCTTCCTGGCCGTGCGGCCTTATCTCTTAAAATACTCCACCGCCATAAACAACGCCGCAATTGATCTCGCCTCGGTACATTCACCGGTCGCCAACAACTCGTTAATGCCGGCTAGTTTCCAAGGCACCACCTCTAACTCTTCAGGTTCGTCACCTAGCAATTTTTCTGGGTACAAATCTTGCGCCAACACCACTTCGGTCATGTGTTCCAAATACGACGGCGCGATGGAAAACGAGCTTAAGTGATGGAGATTTCTAGCGCCAAAGCCGACTTCTTCTTTCAGCTCACGATTGGCGGCTTCAAAAAATGATTCTCCAGCATCGGTTTTACCTTTCGGCAAACCCAATTCGTAACGGTGCACACCCGCAGAATATTCCCTGATTAACAACACCGTTTCAGCATCCAGCATCGGCACAATCAACACCGCCCCACCCGGCCCACTCCGTGCCAAACGCTCGTAATTGCGCAGCTGGCCGTTACTGAATTCAATATCCAGCGACTCAATCCGAAACAACCGGCTGGTAGCGATAGTGGTTTTATTGAGAATGTTAGGTTTATCAGCCATGAGCTATCTTCGCTTATTTTTTACGTTAGCAAATATAACCCAGTCGGGTAGTGGGTCAAACATATAAATCTGGATGACTACAGTCCCGCCCAAATTGACCAAGTAGCTATCGATGTTTATATTTGTTTAAACATTTTTAGGAAGCAGTTATGACTGAAGCCATTATTAGTATCAAACAATGGGGAAATCATTTGGGTATCCGCTTACCTGCTGCAATCGCCAGTGATGCACATTTAAAACTTAACCAGCGTGTGCGTATTTCTGTCGAAAACGATCATGTAGTCATTACGCCTATTAACGATGCCCCCCTAACACTGGAACAGAGATTGGCAAGTTTCGATCCTGAACGCCACGGCGGAGAAGCGATGGCAACCAGTCAAACCATTGGAGCAGAGCGTTGGTAGCTCCCCAGAAGCAACGCCTTTGGGTCCCGAATCGTCAAGACATCATTTGGATCGGCTGCAATCCGCAAGTCGGACAAGAAATGCGCGATGTCCACCCGTTTCTGGTACTTTCGCCGTGCATCTTTAACGAAAAAACCTCACTGGTCATCGGATTACCAATGACAACAGCGGAATACAATGCCGACAATCCATTTGCACTGGCCGTTGGTAAAGCTTCCGGTCGAAAGGCCGAAAAGACCAGCTATGTTCTTTGTCACCAACCCAAATCATTCGACTGGCGCTTGCGCGGCGCCAAACCGCACCCGCTGAAATCGCTGCCGAATAGCTTATTTGTAGAGGTATGCGAGCGGTTAAATCAAATTATTCAACTCTGCTGATCAAATTCCACCAATGATTTCCAATTTATGCTGAGCTACTAGCGTCTCTGGGTTAAGTTCGGCTTGCCTGCCTGCAAATAAAACCTGCCCTAGAACGGCATCTTAGAAAATACCCACTCTTTTCAACACCTACTCTTCCGGCATGATACTCTGCAACACACGCCGTCCCAAAAAAGCTCTTGGGCGGCCCTCGCAAGTGCCTTTTCTGCCTGCATCTCTCTTCTCACGAAGTCTTGTGCCCGTTCGATCAGAACATTTTCCTTATGCACAACCGCTCCCATGAGAAGAAACCTTTATGCCCGATTACCATGTCAAGTTCGAGACCGTCACTGTTGGCGGTACCGATTATCAAATCCGTTCGTTGTTAGATCTTCAGCAATATTCCGATCCGCTGGGTGAAGCAGAGCTGACCGGGATTTCATCCGCCAGTTGGTCGTTATTCGGCCGCGTATGGCCGTCGGCACGAGTTCTGGCGCTGGCCATGCACACCTTTGACTTGGCCGGCAAACGTATTTTGGAAATCGGTGCCGGGCTCGCCTTGGCGAGTTTAGTTATCCATCGCCGGGCTGGAGACATGACTGTTAGCGATTGGCATCCATTGAGCCAGGCGTTCCTGAAAGAAAATCTGCTGTTGAACAAGCTGGGGCCGCTGAAATACCAAACCGGTAATTGGGAGGTAAACAATCCTGAACTGGGTGAGTTCGATCTAATCATCGGTAGCGATGTGCTTTATGAACGCCAACAACCCAACCAGCTCGCAGCTTTCATCGATCGTCACGCCGCGCCGTCTGCCGAAATCATTATCGTCGACCCGGATCGCGGCAATCGGGTCGGTTTTTGCCGGGAAATGGCTGAGTTAGGCTATGATTTCACCAGTCAACGTGCCGACCTGTTTATTGAAAACGGCGATCCGTATAAGGGGCGTTTCCTAAACTTTACCCGATCGCAGGAGCTTGAGCCGTCATGACCGGTCGCGACAACGAGCTTTGGTTACAAAGCTGGCGCGATCACAGAACTGATTTCCACCAGCAATCGACGAATCGACTTCTTACACGATTTTGGCCCAGTCTTGAGCTGGTCCCAGAAAGTCGTGTTTTCGTGCCTTTATGCGGAAAGAGTCTGGACATGGTCTGGCTTGCAAAGCAGGGACATAATGTTATCGGTGTGGAGTTAAGTCCTATTGCAGTGCGGGCCTTTTTCCGGGAGAACCGCTTGCTGCCGGCTCGGCGGCAGCTTGGAAAATTCACGCTCTGGCAACATGGCCGAATCAGCATCCTATGCGGCGATTATTTTTCGTTAACTCTTGAGGATCTAGGCCGGATTGATACGGTTTATGACAGGGCTGCGCTCACCGCGTTGCCGGAAGATATTCGCAAGCACTATGTCAGCCACTTGAGAAAAATCGTACCAGCAACAGCTACGGTTTTTCTGTTGACCACTGAGGACGCTGAAGAAAAAGACACCCCGAGCCAAGCCTTTGGCGTTGCCGAAGAAATTAAAACGCTGTATGCGGAGGATTTTGAGATCAATCTAGCCCATGTTGAGAGCGTATTTGAGGTTGATCCGGAATCACCGGGTAACCCCCAGCTCAAGGTTTATCGGCTCTCTGCAAAATCAGGCGCCGAGCAGAGGCGGGGCCTGCATGCAATGCCGTTAAGCTAAAGCAATATTTTCGTTGTAACCGGATGCGCAGCGCTTATTCAGCCTAAGACTAGCGCCCGGCAAGAAAATTACATTTTTTCTCCACAATTACTCCTAATTAGGTGGCTATTGTTAGTATCGCCAACCGGATATTTATCTTTTTGGTTACTCACCCACTACATGGAGAAAAAAATGATTGATCGTAAATCTTTTCATCTTGGTTTGTCACTCAGTGTTGCTGTATTACTTCCTGCTACCGTCTTCGCGACACAAACGCCAGCCACCCCCTCTGTGATATTGCCGCATTCGATACCGATGGTGATGCCAACCACCTGCCGGCAGCCAAAGCGACCAAGCTGTTCGGACTCGTTGACGCAGATGCCAATGGCGCCCTATTTTTGGAAGAGTTTACTGTGCTTGAACCTGGCAAAGGAGAAACTATTAGACAGTTTGCAGATACCGACACTGATGATGACAGTCAACTCTCCGAAAGCGAATATGCGGCCGGAAAGGGTCCCCACGGCGGTCCTGGCAATGGTCCGAAGCCAGGCAAAAATAGTACGGGAAACTCAGAGCTTTAGTAACTGATGTTACGCACTGAGGCTAATACAGGCATAGAATAATTCCAGATGATCATCGTCTTGTGAGGTAACTGTCATGAAAAATTCTCTATTAGAGTTATACAGCGATTATTTGATGAGCTCGTTCGCCCAAACGACGGCGACCGGTTTGTCAAAACTGCTGGATCATGCGGTCAGTCATGATCAAATCACCCGCTTTTTGGCAGGCTCTTATTTCACCTCGCGCGACTTATGGTCACTGTCCGCGCCATTGAAACCGATGATGGCGTGCTGATCTTTGACGATACCATTGAGGAAAAACCCTACACCGATGAAAACGACATCATTGCCTGGCACTTCGACCACTGCCAACAGCGCACGGTCAAAGGGGTGAATATTCTCAACGGCCTGTATGTCGCAGACGACGTCAATATTCCGGTAGCATTCGACATTGTGCGCAAAGACCTGCTGTTTTGCGATGTGCAAACCCGCCAGGTCAAACGCCACAGTGCCGTCACTAAAAACGAGCTGCTGCGCCAGATGCTGCGGGTGTGTCAGCACAATCAACTGCGTTACTGCACGGTATTGACCGATAGTTGGTTTTCTTCCAAAGAGAACATGGCCTTCATCAAAGTAGATTTGAAAAAAGATTTCATCATGGCCCTGAAAAGCAATCGCACCGTGGCCTTAAGCCTGGAAGACAAACGCCAAGGTCGTTTTGTGCCCATGGATGCACTGCCGCTGCAAGAAAATACCGTGTTGCCGGTTTACATCAAGGGGCTGAGTTTCCCCATGATGCTGGCCAAGCAAGTCTTTACAAACAAAGATGACAGACCCGATGTGCTCATTCTGGCGTCAAGTGACCTCCAGCACAGCTACGACCGCATCACGACACTCTATCAAAAACGCTGGAACGTCGAGGTCTTCCACAAATCCATTAAATCCAACACCGGCTTGGCGCACTCACCAACCCGCACGGTGAGAACCCAAAGCAACCATTTCTTTGCATCTATCTATGCTTTTTTCAAGCTCGAACAACTTAAACTGAAACACCACCTCAACCATTTCGCGCTCAGAAATTATCGCTGGTCTATGGAGTTGGCTATAAATTGAGCTGTACCTAAGCTTTTCGCGTTATTTGTTAGATCTAAGGCTCATCAAAATCCCCCTCAGTTACCCGCGATAACGATGAAAGCAATGCCCGAAAACGTGCGCCATCCAAGGGTTTGTGCAACACAGGAAACCCCGAATTGCCGATTTCGTCGAGTTGCTCAAGCGCAATATCGCCGGTGATGATCGCAGTGGGCACGGTACATCCTAGCGCCTGATAAATCCCATGTGCTGCATCGATACCGGTGACATTACCGGATAAGCGATAATCGACCAGCAGGACATCTGGTTTCGCCAGGCCCAGAACAAGCGCAATCGCGTCTTCCAGCGTACCGGCGCACCATGCCCGGCAGCCCAGTCGCTCCAAAATACGCCCGGCCGCATCCAGCACCATCGGATCGTCGTCCAGCACCAAAACACCAAGCCCGGGCGGCAGATCGGCGAACGCCATAATGTTTTCTTGGAGAGCCACCCGGTCTGGATCGACTGCGGGTACGGCAAATTCAAACATACTGCCCTTGTCCGGCTGGGAGGCAATGCGGATCGGGTGAGCCAGCAAACCGCATAGCCGGTCGACGATAGCCAATCCTAAGCCCAGCCCTTTACGCCTATCCCGTTCAGGGTTAGCCAATTGCCGGAATTCGCGAAAAATGTTTTGCTGCTGGTCTTCCGGAATGCCGATACCGGTGTCCCATACTTGCAGCCATAACTGCTCCCCGCGCCGGCGGCAACCGACCACGATGCCGCCCTGTTGGGTATAGCGCAAGGCATTGGTGATGAGGTTACGCAATATTCGCTCGACAAACAGCGGATCGCTACGGCACCAGGCTGTCGAGGGAAATAACCTGAACCGTAAATCCTTGCCATGAGCTTGCGGCATGAATTCCCTATCCAGCCTGACTAACAGCGGCTCCAAGGAAAAATTGGTCACATTAGGCAACATGCCTCCGGCTTCGATACGGGAAATTTCCAGTAAAGAATCCAGCATATCGTTCAGGGCATTGCTTGCTTCGATAATACGCTCCACCAGTTCAGCTTCAGGCCGTCCGAACAAGTCTTGTCTGAGTACTTCCAGATACAGCGCTTGTGCATGAACCGGCTGCCGTAAGTCATGACTGGTCGCCGCCAGCAGTTGAGATTTTTCCAGATTAGCTTGTTCGGCCTTGTCTCTAGCGGCGTTGGTCGCATGAATTTGCTGATTGAGCTTATCGGCCAGCGCTTCTTTTTCCATGCGTAATTGAACGGCAGCAATCAGGATATTTTGCGCATTACGCCCATAGAGTAAATTGGTGACCGAAAACAGCACGGTAAAACCGGCAATTTCCAGATACAGAGTAGTCATTTCCTGAGTTAAGCGCCAAATGTAAGGCACCACCGAGCACACCACATACAGCACGTAAGCGGGTAAAAATGCCGACAGCGACGCTAGCGAACCAGCAACCATGCCGGACAACACCAACGTCAATAGAATCAATTCAAACGGATCCGGCTTGAAGAATAAGTAAAACCCTAAGCCCCATAGCGAGCCGAACACACCTGAACCCAACGCAAAAATCCAGCCCCAAAGGCGAGGGTCGAAAGCGGTGCTTGCCCGGCGCCGAAACTCGAGTACCAACCCATAGCGAACACTATTGATGATGACTGCAGATACCAGCCAGGTTTGTAGTTGAGCCGCATCAGCCCGATCTCGTAAGATCATCGCTAAAATAACGGCGGCCGCCAATCCGCCCAATAGAATTTGCGGCGCATGGGCAAACAACACCCGTATGCGTTCACGTAATAAGGTCTGCTCCGCTTCCGGCAAATTAACCACCGATTAAGCCCAAGTCTCTTGCCACCACGATGGCTTCGGACCGGTTTCTTGCCCCTAAGCTCTGCAAAATTGCCGCGACATGAATCCGTACGGTGTTGTCGCTGATCAGCAAATCGCGAGCGATTTCCTTGTTCGACCAACCCTGACACAATCGGGCCAACACATCCATTTGCCGAGGGGTTAAGGTAACGGCTGCCACATCATGCATTTCATCGAGAGCGGCAAGCTTTGACGAAGGATCAATCCAGACCGCTTCCCCGTTCAAGATACGGCGCAGGGCGGTAAGAATCGTTTCTGCATTGGCGGATTTATGAATAAAACCTTGGGCGCCTTCGTTCATGCACCGCCGCACCAACGACAGGTCGTCGACAGCCGATAACAATACCAGCGAAGCGCTGATGCACGTACGCCGAAAAGCGCGCACTGTCGATGCACCGGAGAGATCTGGTAAATTGATGTCCAATAGAATTATGCTTAGGTCGGTGTGTTTAGCCGCAAGAGCTAGGCCGCTTTGCGCATCACCGGCTTCGAGAATGGTATCGATGCCAATATCCATGCGGCGTATTAGCAAACAGACACCGTCCCGAAATAAGCCATGATCATCGACAACCAATACTTTCATAAAAATGAGCCCGATACCCACCTGCAAAAATGCAAGCCCAGTATACCTGTCAGAGTCAGCGCATTGCCTGTCGATGTGTTTTTTAAGGTTGGAAATTCGACGGCCGGTTTGCTCTACCGCATTTAAGGAATCGCTATTTTGTCTTTCGACAAGACTTTTCTGAAAACAACCGAAAGGCTCAGAACCAACGGGGTAAACTGTGTCTTCCGTTCGCCCTAAGCCTAGCGAACAGTGCTTATGGGCACTGCCTTTCGCACAGCCGCATCCGATCAAGCGGCCAGTGCATTTCTCCTGCGTCTTAAGCCCGATGCCGACATGGCGGCCAGACCGCTAGCCAGCAACACAAAAGACGGCGGAATGGGCACGGCTTTCACTATCAATTCTCCGTTCAACGCCAATTGTGAAAAATCGAGCCTAGCTCTATCGATTCCAGCCACCTGAATATACTGCAGATCAAACATGCCGGAAAAGCTCTGAAAATCAAACAGGTTAAACACGCTGGCAACCGCAGGAGAATAAAGACCGAAGTTCAGCAGGAGATTACCTTGAAAATTCAGGTTACCCATATTCAGCAATTGATCATATTGCTGGCCGGGAGTGGAACCGAACAGCTCCATCGTAAGCGTAGACGCCCTGCCAAAAGTCACGTTATCACCGGCAAAATGGATAGCCGCCGCCGAATTTCCCGGCGCGTAACCGGCTTCAAAATCTAAGTTGCCGCCGCCGCTGAAATTACCGGCACCGTGTACGGCACCTTCAAAAACGGTAGTCGCACCCGCATGAGTATTAATCGTGGCGCCATTGTGAGTCACGTCGCCAAACAGCGTTAATTGGCCGGTTTGAGTAACAATCTGTCCGACACCCGAAGCTAATTGAATATTGCCATTGACCGCTGACACACCTTGCGATTGCAAAGTGCCGGCAATATCCAAACCGCCGGCAAACGTGGCGTTGGCATTATTTAAACTCAGCTGTGCTCCGACTTGCTCAGTCGTGTGTCCTGCCACTTTGAGTAATGTCTGGTTTTTAGCAGAGGAGCCCTGCAAAGCAACCCTACCTTGTCCGCCCAGGATCACATCCCCCGTAACATCGACTAAGCCGCCTTGGTTGACTTGTAATTCGGAACGCCCTACTCCCGTTCCCCAGATCAGGTCATTGCTTACAGCCAATTGGCTACCGCTGTCCACCAGCAGTTTTGTCTGACCGTCACCGCCAGCCTTGATATTGCCATTGACCGCCCAGCGGGTTTTGTTGCCTTGCAACTGAACATCCGCGCCCGCCGTGCTATTTATCGCCAAGTCCGTGCTACCGGTCTTCAAGTTGGCGCCATTACTTACTCTTAATATAGCCAGCCCGGAATTCGCCAGTACCGCCCCATGGCTAATAATCAATTCAGAACCGGAACCGTCCAAGCCTAAATAAGCGTTAGCAGATTCTTGCTTTGCGAAAACGGCGTTACTGGCACTCACGGAACCGCCATTCTCTATATACAAATCGCCGTTACCTAAATCGCCTACCAGCAGCTGATTGCTAAGAGCGACCTGAGTGCCGGTATCGCTAACAAACACCTTGCCTATGCTGTTCTTAGTGACGCCCATATCTAAACCCAGCGCCTGCAAACGACTACCCGCAGTAACATTTAACGTGCCGTTATCGGCCTTCCCAACCTCTATAGAAGCCGTTGAGCTGGTATTGGTTCGCAACAAGCTCAAGTTAAAACCGTTATCGACATTCAGCTTCCCGAGGTAATTCAAGCCGCCCGTTCCGCCATCCCAAGCCTGATTGGCTGCAATAGTCACATTCTGCTTGATCGTCTGACTTCTGCTGCTTTGATTGCTGATATCCCCGGTGTTGCTAAGATCGTTTCCGTCCACTACAAAGCTGTCAGCCCCTTCCAGAAAGGTCATGCCGTTGATGTTGGTTACGGATCTATTGTCAAAGGCCAAGGTGCGTCCGTCGGCACTGCCGTAAAATAAAATAGCATCGCCATCCACAGGTTTTTTCCCTCCCTGCCAGTTACCCGCCGTACTCCAATTATTATCATAACCCTGACCCGTCCATAACGCATAAAGTCCGTCCACCGATTGCCCCAAGGTTTTGACGGTAAATGCCTTGCCGAGTAGACGCTCGAAATTGAGATCGTAAGCTTGATCGAAGACAGTGATTTTTTGGATATCGGCATCGGTTAAATGCTGGGTTAAACCGGGGAAACTGAAAAGATCCTCCCCAGCTAGCGATACGCTACCCTTTAATTCGGTCATATCCAGCGACAATCCGACATCAAGTTTGCTGAGGTTGCGAAATTTGTTATCCAATATAAAACTTGGCGTTATTACGGTATCTGCGTCAAACCTGAAATTGTAATTATTCAGGGCATCCATAGATACTATAAAGTCATTACTGGTTTTGCTTCGTTGCTGGCCATCCTCTATAAAGCTGGCGGTAATCGGGTGATCGAAGCGTAAATCCACTTGCAGATTAGGGTCGAAACTGAATTGCTGCTCCAGGCTTAAGATGGGACTGGCATATAACGCCGCTGGCGTGATATTGACCATGGCTTCGCCAACCCCAAAATTCCAATTCGTTGCACCACTAGCAGATAGCAGGCTAAACGCATTTGAAATATCCAGGGACGCTTCAAATAATTTTGCCGTGCCGGCGCTGTTTAAATTACCGTATGTATCCGTAAAGCCAATAGCAGTTTGCAGCGTAGGCGTATGAACCGTCACCGAACCCAAGTTAGTACCCACTTTGACTCCGTTTATTTCGAAATCGGCATCCAATGAAATCGGGGAATTAAAATTAACTTGTTGGGTAGTCCCGAACAATTTGACGACACCATTATCATTCCGGTTGTAAGAAAACAATTCGAACGGGTCGACAGAGACACCCAGATTGACAGGTTTGCTGGCACATTGACCGGCTACACAGCCCCTTGCAACAATAGAAGCGGGAACGTTGTAGACAAAATCTTCATACATGGAAATTGAACCTAACTGAGTCTGCAATATGCTTTTTGACACAGTGGTGTTATTTGCCCCTCCCAACGAAACATAACTGCCTTTTAGCAGAGGACTATCCGGTAAGTTCAGCTTGGCGTCGACCGCATAATTAACTTTTACCGACCCTGAATCGAGTTTCCCTCCCAGGTTAATGCCCACTCTAGCAGCCGACCCGCCAAAAGGGGATGTTCCAATGGAGCCTATTAATTCAACTCCAGTGTCTTGACCCGCAATAGATACCATCTGTCGTTCGTTAAAATATGTAAATGGTATATTAAGGCCTATAAAATCGGAGCGATCAATATTAAACGAAGAATTCGCCCCCCACATATTGCCGCCGTTATAGTTAAAATTCAAAACGCCCGAATCGTAAATTAGCGCCTGTGCTTTGAATGGGCTTAATCCCAATAAGATTGCGACATGCAAGGTCGTCAACCGGAACAATCGTCTGCTCATTTATGTTTACCCCTGAAGTAAGATTGGTGCATCAAGTAATGCTTGGTAACCTTATCACTCCGGAGATCTGCCTCCATATAGTCCAAATGAGCTAGTTCCCAATCTCAGTTGAGCGCCTATTTTTCAGTCTGCCGCCATATCATCTTGCGTAGTATTGCTTGCTTTATCCGGACTTAAGTAAACTTTAAATTGCCATGTTCAGGTTATGATGCAAATGTCGTATTCGCCTGAATATTCATATAGATTTATATATCCCCAAGCCTATGATTGACTGGAAAAAAATTGACACCGTTTTGCTGGATATGGACGGTACGTTATTGGATTTGAATTTCGACAACCATTTCTGGAAAGAGTTTGTGCCGCTTAAGTTTGCCGAACAACAGGGCATATCAATCGACCTTGCCAAGCAACAATTGCAACCTCGTTTCAAAAGTATGGAAGGCAAACTGGAATGGTATTGCCTGGATTATTGGAGCAACTCTTTACAGTTGGATATTGCCGGACTAAAAGCAGAAATTGCGGGGTTGATTGCGGTATTGCCGCATGTTATGGAGTTTTTGGAAAAACTTCGACAATCGCCGCGTAAGGTGTTGCTGGTCACCAATGCGCATCAAGACAGCCTGGGTCTAAAAATGGAAAAAACCTGTTTGCAGCCGTTTTTTGATGCCATTATTAGCTCCCACGCGTTGGGTTTACCTAAAGAACATCCGGAATTTTGGCCGTTATTACAGCAACAAATCGGCTTTACTAAGCAAAATACGCTGATGATCGACGACTCTCTGTCAGTACTTAATGCCGCCAGAGAGTTTGGTATAGGCTATTTGTGCGCCATCAGTAAGCCGGATAGCAGGCTACCTCAACGGCAGATCGCTGAATACCCAGCTATCGCAGACTTTAGGGAGTTGATGTCGGGGCTTTAGGCTTAGGACGCGGACTAAAGCTAGAACGTGGGCCATTTGAACGAGGCCTATTCGCTGAAAAGCTCGGTTTCTCAGTTTCCGGCCTTTTTTCAGGCTCGATAACTTCCGCCAAAAGATCGGCAGTAATAGATTGGATAGGGATTTTTTGGTCGATGTACTGCTCTATATCGGGCATCGAATAAGCATATTCTTCACAGACAAAACTTACCGCCACGCCGTTGGCGCCAAAGCGCGCCGTTCTGCCGATCCTATGCACGTAATCTTCTACGTCTTGTGGCAGGTCGTAGTTAAAGACATGTGAAACATCGGCAATATGCAAACCTCTTGCAGCGACGTCGGTAGCAATCAATAAGGTAATACGGTTTTCTTGAAAATCAGCCAATAACCGCTGGCGTTTGTCTTGTGCCACGTCGCCGCTTAAAGCTGCGGTTTTATATCCGTTGGCATTGAGATAATCATTGAGTCGTTCGGCGACGCGCTTGGTGTTAACGAAAACAATACTACGTTGCGGCTGGTCTCGATGCAAAATACCTAATAACAGCGGAATTTTTTGCTCATTAGATGGACAAAAAGCACTTTGCTGAATGGCTGTGGAGGTGACTTGTTCACTTTCAATACGAATCAGCACTGGATTGTTCATGTGCTCATAAGCCAGCTCAGTCACTTTGTAAGACAAGGTGGCTGAAAACAGCATATTCAAGCGCTGATCCGGCGGCGGCATGCGTCGTAACAAAAAGCGAATATCTTTGATGAAACCTAAATCGAACATGCGATCAGCCTCATCCATCACCGTCACTTTAATATTGTCCAAGGTAAAGGCGTTTTGCCGATAAAAATCAATGATACGGCCCGGCGTGCCAATAATGATGTCAACATTGGCTTTTAGGCTATTCAGCTGTTTTTCGTAATCAGTGCCGCCATAAATCAGCGCCATTTTCAGATTCAAATGCTTACCCAGCTGTAAAGCATCTTTGTGAATTTGAATGGCTAGTTCTCGAGTCGGCGCAAGAATAATGGCTCTGGGGTTTTTTATCGACTCGCTGGTGTCATTAATTAAATGCTGAAAAGTAGACAGCAGAAAAGTAGCGGTTTTGCCCGTCCCTGTTTGCGCCTGACCCGCCATATCTTTGCCGCGTAAAGTGATGGGTAACGCACGCCGCTGGATAGGGGTGCAGAGTTCAAAACCGGCATCTTTTAAGCCGTGCAGAATTGTCTCTGAAAGCTCAAGATTACTAAAACGAATTTGTGTTAGATGTGTATTTTCCATAGGTGCA
>Ga0208509_1000392_pt1 | contig 16325 bp, 15 predicted proteins | sample LakWasMeta7_HOW4_2_FD_183857 | JGI IMG/M metagenome (GOLD analysis project Ga0208509, IMG submission 183857) | Freshwater sediment methanotrophic microbial communities from Lake Washington under simulated oxygen tension - Sediment Metagenome... | ecosystem: Environmental > Aquatic > Freshwater >...
GTGTTCAACAATCCACAACTCATCAGGGGTCTGTGCAGTCCTCTCCAGTGTGAAACGCTGCATGGCCAGCCAAGTGGTTTGATAATCTTGTAAGCCCAGGTTGCGGATATTAAATGTCATGGGTCGCACTTGCTGTGTTTTAGAAGCGCCGTTCACTAAGCTGCCAAACGGGTGGCTCGAATATGGCTATGTGCTTTTGGGTAATGGGCATTCTTCGCGGCCAATGCTGCTATAAAGCCACCATAATATGCGGGCTATCGGTTAAATCCTGATAGATGGCGTCCAGTTGTTGTCGGCTGGATGCCGTTATGATGATGGTTACCGCTGTATAATTACCGCCTTTGCTGGGGCGTGAGCTGACTGCACCTTCGTGGATGTCCGGCGCATGGCGGCGAACTATCTCCATGACAAGGATATCCAGGTCCGGGCTGGTTTTGCCCATGGCCTTGATGGCAAATTCACAGGGGAATTCTAAAAGGGATGCTTCTTCACTCATAAATTTCGGCATTCAGTTAAGAAAAGTAAAAAACCCTCTGGGTGAAGAGGGCTGTTAGTGCTGTCTATAGTTTATAAGGGGAAAGCTTTTAAACTCACCTCGTCCTCAGCGGATTTCTGTAAGCAGGCTGGCTGGATATTGGAGGTAAGGGAGGCTTCATTCAGTCAAGAGAATGTTTGTAAGCCTGGAAAAGCTGGTTCATTTGTTGCCATACAGGCCCGGGTTTGCCATCGGCAATTTTTTTAGAGTCAAGCTCAACAACCGGGATGATTTCCCGTGTGGAACTGGTTAGCCATATCTCGCTCGCGGTTTTTAATGCATCCAGGGAAATGATTTCTTCCGCATAAGGTATATTGTTTTTTTCGGCTATTTCCAAAATGACATCCCGGGTAATGCCGGGCAAAATGGAACTGCCCTTCGGCGGGGTTATCAGCAGGCCGTCGATGACGGCAAAAATATTGCTGGCTGCGCCTTCGGTTACATAGCCATCCTTGACTAAAACAGCCTCGGCGCATTCTTGTTCAACGGCTTGTTGTCTGAGCAGGATATTGGCCAGCAGTGTAGTGGCTTTGATATTGCAAAGCTCCCAACGGCTGTCATCCAGGCTGATGGCTTTAACACCGGTGTTTCTGCCTTCAAAAGGCACAATGTTGGAACACATGGCAAACACAGTGGGCTGAATTTTTTCTGGAAAAGCATGATCGCGTTTAGCTGCAAAGCCACGCGTGATCTGTAAATAAATATACTGATCATAGTTGGCATCGAGCAATGGCGTCAGAATGTCCTCCCATTGCTTTCGGGTATGCGGATTGTCCAGACGGATGCCTGCCAGGCTTTGTTCCAATCGTTCCAGATGTTCGGGTAGACGGAATAAACGGCCGCAATAAGCGGGGATGACTTCATATATGCCATCGCCAAAGAGAAATCCACGATCAAGTACCGATACTTTTGCTTCATGCAGGGGTAAATACTGCCCGTTCAAATAGACGGTCTTATTTTCCATGCTATTTTTTCTCCATCAGCAGCATCGCTTCGTCATAAATGCGCTGGAAAATATTGCCTTTATCTATGGATTCGAGTGCGATCAGATCTCGGCTTGTAACCGGTTCGTCTTTCAAGGAAACATTGACAGTACCGAATTTATCACCCGCTTTGACTGGAGCGGTAATCCCTTTGTCCACATTGATAACGGCTTTCAGGTCGCTGTAATGCTTGCGTGGGATCGTAACGTAAAGATCTTCCGCCAGGCCCAGAGGGATCGTTTTAGATTCTCCTTTCCAAAGCCTGGCTTCCGTTAGAGGGGTTTTACCTTGATACAGGCGGTGCGATTCAAAAAAACGGAATCCATAGTTGAGTAGAGTCTGGTTTTCGTTGGCTCGGGCATTAGAGCTTTTCGTGCCCATCACAACAGAAATCAGACGCATCTCGTCTCTTAGTGCGGAAGCTACCAGGCAGTAGCCGGCATCATCGGTGAATCCGGTTTTGACGCCATCAACAGAGGCATCGCGCCACAGCAATTTGTTGCGGTTTTGCTGAGTTATGTTGTTAAAAGTAAATTCTTTTTGCGAGAACCAGCGATAGTATTCAGGGAACTCCTGGATCAGAGCTCGCGTGAGTATGGCCAGATCCCGTGCCGAGGTGTAATGATCGGGGTTAGGCAGGCCGTCACTGTTGACGAAATGACTGTTCATCATGCCCAGGCGCTGCGCGTGCTGGTTCATCATGTCTGCAAAAGTGGCTTCATTGCCGCCGACGTGCTCGGCCAGTGCTACGCTGGCATCGTTGCCGGACTGGATAATGACGCCATGCAGCAGGTCGCTAATGGAAACTTGATTGTTGACCTCAATGAACATACGCGAACCCGGTGTTTTCCAGGCCTTGTCGCTGATGGTGGCTTTGTCTTCAAGATGCAGATTGCCGCTGCTGAGTTCCTTGAAAACCACATAAACGGTCATGATTTTGGTCAAACTGGCTGGTGCCAGTTTGGCGTCGGCATTATTTTCCGCCAGGAATTTACCCGTATGATAATCCTGCAACACATAACTGCTGGCTGCAATGGTAGGGGCTTCCGGAGTCAAGATTTCTTCGGCTGAACGTGCTTGAAATGAGCCAAGCAACAAGCTAAAAAATAAAAAGAGGTGGATACGTGTGGGGCTTTTAAAAAGGTTCATTTTGGGTATAGTCACTCAATCAAACGTTCCGATATTGTAACATGTACCTGTTCAGAACGTATTCGAAAATGCTGTTCAGCCTGACGGCTGAACTACTGAGTGCGGAGCGATTTCATGGCTGAGTAGCCATAAAGATTTTTTCGGATAGGCTGTTCGCAATGCTTTTAAGTTGAGATATTAATTTTGTTTGGTTTCAGTAACAAATTGAGTGTCTTTTATGCCTATTGCGGCCAATTGTTCACTGATTTTGTCTGCGCCATTTGTTGACTGTATGGGGCCTAGCTGAACCTTGTAAAGAGTCGAATGGTTGAAAGTAGATGTGCGGATTTTAGGCGTAGGCAGATTGCTGTTGGCGGCAATTTTATTTTGTAGTTTCAACGCCTTTTTTTGACTGCCAAAAGTTCCTACCTGGACATAAACTTGCTTTTCCTGGGTGGCGGCGGAAGCTTGCAATTGCGGCAGGGCCTGCGCAGGATTAAGTTCCTTAATCTCCACTACCCCGGTACCTGTTTTATGGATGCCCAGTTTTTTTGCGGCCGAATAAGAAAGATCCATCACCCGGTTGCCAACGTAAGGGCCTCTATCATTGATGCGGACAATAACACTGCTGTTATTTTCAGGATTAGTGACCTGGACATAGGAGTCGAGAGGCAGTGTTTTTGATGCCGCGGTCATGGCATTGGTATCAAAAATTTCCCCGTTTGCGGTTTTCCTCCCATGAAAACGAGGACCGTACCAGGAAGCTATGCCGCGTTTGAAATAGCTTTTAAAACGCGGGAAGAAGCTTTCTTTGTTTTCAGGAGTGATGCTTGATGAGGTGTTTTCCAGCGAGGTTTCTTTGAAATGGTTGGCTGTGTTGCTGGATATGATCTGGGGGGCAGTGGCCACGTCCGTCGATCGGGAAAGAGGGCTTGCGGTGCTCTTTATTTGCTCGGAAGCACAACTGATCAGAAGAAAAAATGAAATTGATATTATGATTTTATTCATAGTAGGAGACTCTTTTTATTTGCAATGGCCTTGCTTAATTGAAAAACAGCCATGGCATATAAAGGACTGTGATTGTAGCGGGTAATAACGTAAAAATTATCTAGTGCCGCCCACAGTTCCTGGCTATTTTCCAGCTCGAAAGCAAGAAGTTTAATTTTGCTGTTTAATGGGGCTTGTCCTAATGTGTCAATTTTGAGCAATTGTAACTCTGCAAATGTTAAGGCCGGCTTAAGGTCGGTATTTAATGCGGATTTATAAGTTTCGCCTTGTGCCTGAACGGGGAAGGCTATGGCCTGGCCAGGCTGCCATTTATGCTTCGCCAAATAATTGGCTACGCTGGCGATGACATCGGCTTTGTTATGCCAGATATCGCGAAGCTTATCGTTATCAAAATCAGCCGCATAGGTTCTGAAACTGCTGGGCATGAATTGAGGCATTCCCATGGCACCGGCATACGATCCCATCGGACTGTAGGGAAGGATATTTTCTTCGCGGCAAAGCAGCAAAAAGTTTTCCAGCTCGCTGAGAAAAAATTTACTCCGCGGAGGATAGGCAAACGCGAGGGTGGATAAGGCGTCTATCACTCGGTGACTGCCAGTGTTTTGCCCATAAAAGGTTTCCACGCCTATGATAGCGATAATGATCTCCGCGGGAACGCCGTATTGCCGCTCAACGGCTGCGAATACTGGGGCATTTTCCTGCCAGAATTTTACGCCGGCATCGATGCGTGCGTCGGTCAGAAATATTTTGCGATATTTATACCAAGGCATTCCTTCGGCGGGTTTGGTCATGGTTTTAATGATGTTTTCCTTGATTTCAACCGATTCGAACAGGTCTTCCAGTTCCGATTTGTTGAAATGATGACGGCTCACCATGTCCTCGATAAAGGCGTCAATACCCGGCGATTCTTTTCTTTCGGCGACATGGGCTGCGCAGGCTAGAAGAGTTAAACAACTGCAAATGAGGGAGATGTTGGCCAAAGAGTTGAGTATTTTCATTAGTGCGGTATGAATTTTTTATGAGTGTGGATAGACATCAGAATACCGAAGCCTGACAGCAGGGTCACAATGGAAGTACCTCCGTAGCTGATGAGTGGCAACGGCACGCCCACAACAGGAAGCACGCCTATGACCATGCCTATGTTGACAAAAACGTAAACAAAAAAAGTAAACGCCAGACTGCCGGCCAATAATCGGGAATAGGTGTCTTGCGCCTGGGAAGCGATATAAAGACTGCGGGCAATAATCAGCAAATATAAAATCAACAGGCCAAGGCAGCCGAATAATCCGAATTCTTCGGCAAAGACGGCAAAAATAAAATCAGTAGAGCTTTCCGGCAAAAAATCCAGTTCCGACTGCGTACTGCCCAGCCAGCCTTTGCCGTAGATGCCGCCGGAGCCGATTGCAATCTTCGATTGAATAATATGGTAACCGCGGCCCATGGGATCCGCTTCGGGATTCAAGAAAGTGAGTACTCGGGCGCGCTGATAATCATGCAAAAAATGCCAAAGCACCGGAGCCAAAGCCGCCAGAATGGCTGCAATCGAGGCGATGAAGCGCCAGGATAGGCCGGCAAAAAACAACACGCCCGCGCCGGAGCTCGCAACCAGCAGGGCGGTGCCGAGATCTGGCTGCTTGGCAATCAGTAAGGTCGGCACAAGAATCAGGATGCCGGCGATGAAGAGTTCTTTCCATCGGGGCGGTAAGGGATGTTCGGCCAAATACCAGGCGATCATCATGGGCGTGGTGATTTTAATCATTTCTGAAGGTTGAAAACGGAAAAAACCCAGATCCAGCCAGCGCTGAGCGCCTTTGCCGATCTCGCCCATGATCAGTACAGCAAGCAATAGCAGGATACCTATGCTGAATAGCGCCGCAGAATAGCGTTTGAACTGAAACGGGTTGATGTGGGCCAATACCGTCATTAAAGTAAAGGCCAGTCCAACACGCGCTCCCTGACGAATCAATACGCCCATGTCCTGGCTGCCGGCGCTGTAAAGTATGACAAAGCTGAGCAAGGATGCCAGGAACAGGCCTATAAACAAGGGAATGTCGATATGCAGTTTTCTGAGAATGCTGCCGATTAGCGAAGGCGGTTCGAATTGTTCACGGCGGGTTTCAGTTTTCATGGCGGCCTGCTAAATATTGTTTAATGACTTTCCCGGCGATGGGGGCAGCAACCGAGCCACCATGGCCGCCGTTTTCAGCAATTACGGCAACGGCAATTTGGGGATCGTCGGCGGGCGCAAAAGCAATGAACAATGCATGGTCGCGTAATTTAAAGTCAATTTCGTTTTCGTTGTATTTGGCGTCCTGCTTGATGTTAAAAACTTGCGCGGTTCCGGTTTTGCCGCCGATTTGATACGTGATGTTGTTCTTGATGACTTTGGCGGTGCCGCGATCGCCATGAACCACATTGACCATGGCGTCGATGATCTTGTCGATATTGGCCGGGTTAAGAGGAAGGGCCTCCTGCGGCACTTGCGGGCCATGAGTGGTGGCATTGGCACGGACGATTTTATTCACCAGATAAGGGGTGACAACTTTGCCGTGATTGGCCAGTGTCGCGGTAGCTCTGGCGAGTTGCAAGGGGGTCACTTGGGTAAAGCCCTGGCCTATGCCTGTAATCAGGGTTTCGCCTGGATACCAGGCCTGATTTCTTTGATTTCGCTTCCATTCGCGTGATGGCAGCAACCCGGCTTTTTCGCCCACCAGATCAATTCCGGTTTTTTCGCCAAAACCAAATTGCTGTAAAAAGCGGTGCATATTGTCTATGCCCAGCATCGATGCCAGCGTATAAAAATAGACGTCACACGATTCGGTAATGGCCTGGGTGAGATTAACCGTGCCGTGCCCCGTTTTTTTCCAGTCCCGATAGCGATGGCTGACACCAGGCAATTGGTAAAAACCGGGGCAGAAGAGCCTGTTCTGAGAGCCGATGGCATTATATTCAATGCCGGCCAGTCCGATAAACGGTTTAAGGGTTGAGCCTGGCGGATAGAGGCCGCGCAGGGCGCGGTTATACAGGGGCTGGTCTTCGGAAGTTTGCAGTGTCTGATAGGCATCATTGCTAATACCCACTACAAAAGGGTTGGGATCGAAGCCGGGGCGACTGGCGAAGACCAGTACGCCGCCGGTCTTTATCTCGATGGCGACCACCGCGCCATTGTAAATGTCCAGCGCATCATAGGCCGTTTTTTGTAAATCAATATCTAGAGTCAGATAGAGATCGGCGCCGGGGTCGGGGTCAACGGCATTGACGGTATGAATGGCGCGCGATTGGGCATTGGTTTCAACTTCAGCATAACCGGTTTTTCCGTGCAGTTCTGCTTCATAGCTTTTCTCGATTCCGACTTTACCGATATGTTTCGAGCCTTGATATTCCGCTTCTGGCAGCGATTTAAGCTCGGTTTCGTTGATCCTGCTGACGTAGCCGACCACATGAGAGGCCAGATCATAATAAGGATAATGCCGAACCAGGTTGACATGAATATCGACGCCGGGAAAAAAGGGCCTGACCACTGCAAACTTGGCCAGTTCTTCGTCGCTCATATTCATGAGCAGGGGGGTGCTGACGAAGCGTTTTTGGCGCTTACGCAGCTTTTGGTATTGTTCTATTTTTTCATCTGGGATGGCGAGCAGCGTTTTCAAGCGCTGAAGGGTATCATCAATATCTTTGATTTGTTCGGGAATCAGTTCCAGGCTATACGAAGGCGTATTTTCGGCGAGGATTTTGCCGTTCCTGTCATAGATGATGCCGCGGGTGGGGACTAAGGGTTCGATTTTGATGCTGTTGTCTTTCGCCAGGGTCGCGTAATGCTCGTGACCCACAATTTGCAGATATATCAGGCGCACAATCAAACCTGACGACAGCAGCAGGATCACGATGAAGGCGACGACAATGCGGTTGAGAAACAGACGATTCTCTACTGAATTGTCTTTGATCGTATAGGTACGAGACATAGTTAGGGACGGAGACTTTTATTTTGAGCGACGAGCCAGACGGACAAAACGCAGCGTGGTATAAACCATGGGCCAGAATAAGGTGCCGCTAAAAACAGGGAGCCAGAAAGTGGCTTGCAGTTGTGCGGGGTGTTGAAAGTTTTTTATCAGGAACAGCAGCAGTTGCGACAACAGCAGGCAGAAAAAGATAAACAAGCCTTGCTGAATGATCGGGTACTGACGCAAACGCTTGTGTAGCTTTAGGCAAAGATAGATGACCAATGAGTAAGCCAGGGCATATTGGCCGAATAATCGTCCGGTGAGCACGTCGGTGAGCAGGCCGAATGTCCAGGCGTGAAAAATCCCGACGCGTTCAGGTATGGCCAGCGACCAGTATATAAGCGACAGTAGTACCCAGTCGGGGTTGATGTCGGCGAGCGGGTGCGGCCAGGGCGCAATGCGCAGACTCATGGCCAGGAGCAGGGTCAAGATGATGCGCCAAAAGCCATAGTGGCTATTGATCTGCATGGTTTTCGATTTTTTGTTCATTCGCTGTTTGTGGTGAAGTCAGTGGAATCGGCGTCGATTTGCTCCAGACAATCAACAGTTCCCGGTTTCGGTCTAATTGGGCCTTGGGCGTGGCGGTAATTTTTGCGAAAGATTTGTTGGGCTGCCGGGTAAATTCATCAACCACCGCAACCGGGTAGCCCTGCGGAAATGTGCCCCCCAGCCCCGATGTTATCAATAGGTCGCCCGGTTGAATATCGGCATTGTTGGGTAAATAAGGCAGCACCAGGCGGTTGAGTTGGCCGCTGCCCACGGCAATAGTGAGCAGGCCGTTGCGATTGACCTGAACAGGAATTGCATGATTGGGGTCGGTAATGAGCATGATTTCCGAACTGAGCGGTAACGCACGCACAACCTGTCCGACCACGCCGTTCGCATCCAGTACCGGTTGTTGGGGATGGACGCCGAAACGGGTGCCTTTGTTCACCAGCACGATATGTTCGAAGGGCGCCATATTAATGGATAACAATTCTGCAACCAATACCTGTTCGCCGAGTTTGAAGGAGTTTTCCAACAAAGCGCGCAGACGGATGTTTTCTTTTTCCAGTGCGGCAAATTTAAGCAGTTTGGTCTGATGAATAAACTGCTCTTCACGCAGACGTTCGACTTCTTTTTTTAATTCGACGTAGGAATTAACAGAGTTGCTGGTCTGTGTTATCAGTGTGCTGGGTAAATCAACCAGATACTTTAGCGGATCGATAAGAAACGAGAGGCTGGCGCGTAGAGGATTCAGACGATGACTCTGATGATCAATTGCCAGCAACGCAACTGATGCAAGTACTGCCACTAGTAGTCGGGTGTTGATTGATGGGCCGGTGGCAAATAAAAGTTTTATAGCGGGATGCCTCTTATCAGTTAAAAAATGACGACTGCGGGGGTATTGCAATGCCGGGCAGAAAAATCGCGAAAAATTTCTGCATCCATACGGGCATATGATCAGGCAATTACCGAAGCGACCGGGTCAGGCTAAGCTGCGGTCGCCGCCAGAATAAATGAATTAGAAGGTGTCCTGGTATTATTCCAGTGAAAAAGTGGACACTCCTTTTTTATCAAGCATTTCCAAAACCATACCGCCCCCCCTGGCTACACAGGTAAGCGGATCGTCGGCAATATGGACCGGCAGGCCGGTTTCTTCGGCAATCAGGCGATCTATGTCTTTTAACAGAGCGCCACCGCCGGTCAGGTAAATCCCGCGGGTGGCCACATCGGCGCCGAGTTCGGGCGGGGTCTGTTCCAAAGCGGCTTTGACGGCTCCGACGATACCTGACAGCGGATCCTGCAAGGCTTCGAGAATTTCATTGCTGTTTAAAGCAAAGCTGCGCGGTACGCCTTCGGCCAGGTTGCGACCTTTGACTTCGATTTCTCTGACTTCGCTGCCGGGATAAGCGCTGCCGATTTCCTGTTTGATTTTTTCGGCGGTGGCTTCGCCGATCAAGGTGCCGTAATTGCGGCGCACATAGTTGATAATGGCTTCGTCAAAACGATCGCCGCCGATGCGGACAGAATTGGAGTAAACGATGCCGTTAATCGAGATGACGGCTACTTCTGATGTGCCGCCGCCGATATCGAGAACCATCGAGCCGCAGGCCTCATCAACAGGCAGCCCTGCGCCAATGGCCGCAGACATGGGTTCTTCAATCAAATAAACCTCGCGCGCACCGGCCATGGACGCTGATTCACGAATGGCGCGACGTTCCACCTGAGTCGATCCGCAAGGTACGCAGATTAAAATGCGTGGGCTGGGGCGTAAAAATTTGCTTTTGTGAACTTTCTCGATGAAAAAGCGCAGCATGCGTTCAGTGACGGCAAAGTCGGCGATAACGCCGTCTTTCAGCGGGCGGATTGCGGTAATATTTCCCGGTGTACGGCCCAGCATTTGTTTGGCCTCCATGCCGACAGCGGCAATCGTTTTGGCCCCGCGGACTTTGTCTTCCTTGATGGCAACAACCGACGGTTCGTTAAGAACAATACCTTGCCCGGGAACGTATATCAATGTATTAGCGGTTCCTAAGTCTATCGAAAGATCGTTGGAAAAAAGACCTCGAATTCGTTTGAACATTTTTATCTGTACCTTGGGGAATAAATAGTACTACTTTATCAATCAAGCGGGTATTTGGGCAAGATATAAAGTATCATATTTACCATCCTACTGAATCTTTGAAAATTTTTTATGGAGTTGAGTGTGTCTTTAACGGCGGATGATGTAAAGAAAATTGCGCACCTGGCGCGACTGGGGATCGATGATAAAGATGTGGAAGCGTATGCAAGAGATCTCTCGGGCATGCTGGATTTAATGACGCAAATGAGCGAGTTGAATACCGAGGGAGTACAGCCAATGGCGCACCCCCTGGATCAGGTGCAACGGTTAAGGCCCGATGTGGTTACCGAGCACGATCAGCGCGAACAGTTTCAGGCTATCGCCCCGCAAGTCGAAGCGGGGCTCTATCTGGTGCCTAAGGTCATTGAATAAAGGAAAGTAAAACCCATGCATACAAAATCAATCGCAGAATTGGCCAAAGGGCTGCGAGCCGGCGAATTTTCAAGCCTGGAATTGACCCAGGCGTTCTTGGCCCGCATCCGCCAACACCGCGCGCTTAATTGCTACATCACCGTCACCGAAGATCTGGCCCTGCAACAGGCCAAAGCCGCCGATGCCAGGATTGCCTCGGGTGAGGCCACCCTGTTGACCGGTATTCCGATCGCGCAAAAAGACATTTTTTGCACGGCAGGGGTTAAAACTACTTGCGGCTCCAAAATGCTCGATAATTTTATCGCGCCTTACGATGCCACCGTCGTGGAAAAATTCAATGCCGCCGGGGCGGTGATGCTGGGCAAGCTGAATATGGATGAATTTGCCATGGGCTCATCCAATGAAACCAGTTATTACGGCGCCGTCAAAAATCCCTGGGATACCCAGGCCGTTCCGGGCGGCTCTTCCGGCGGTTCGGCCGCGGCGTTGGCGGCAAGGCTGGCGGCTGCCGTGACCGGTACCGATACCGGCGGCTCCATACGTCAACCGGCTGCATTCTGCGGCATTACCGGGCTAAAGCCAACTTACGGACGCGTTTCCCGCTACGGCATGATTGCCTATGCCTCCAGCCTGGACCAGGGCGGGCCGATGACGCGTAGCGCCGAAGATGCGGCCATTCTTTTGCAGGTCATGGCCGGCTTCGATGAAAAGGATTCAACCAGCGTCGATCAGCCGTTGCCTGATTACAGCGCGGCATTGAATAACCGTCTTGACGGCCTGAAAATCGGCCTGCCGAAAGAGTTTTTTGGCGAAGGCCTGAATAGCGATGTGGCCGCCGTCATTGAAGCCGCTGTCAATGAATATAGAAAGTTAGGCGCGGTGGTCAAAGAGATTTCAATGCCTAATCTTAAACTGGCGATTCCTGCCTATTACGTCATTGCGCCGGCCGAATGCTCCGCCAACCTGTCCCGCTTTGACGGTGTGCGATTCGGCTACCGCTGCGAAAACCCGGCGGATCTGACCGATTTATACACCCGCTCGCGCGGCGAGGCTTTCGGCAAGGAAGTCAAGCGCCGCATTCTGATGGGCACGTATGCCTTGTCGGCGGGCTATTACGATGCGTATTACATCAAGGCGCAAAAAGTCCGCCGCCTGATCAGTGACGACTTCAAAAACGCCCTAGCGGAGGTCGATGTAATTATGGGCCCGGTTGCGCCGTCCACCGCCTTCGGTATCGGCGAGAAAATCGGCAATCCGATTGAAATGTATTTGTCGGATATTTATACCATCGCCATTAACCTGGCCGGCGTGCCGGCCATGTCGGTGCCGGCCGGATTTGTGGGCGGCAAGCCGGTTGGACTGCAGCTTATCGGCAATTATTTTGCCGAGGACAAATTATTGAATATTGCCCACCAATATCAGCAAGTCACAAACTGGCATCAACAAATACCCCCAGGTTTTGAATAAAGGAGACATCAATATGGAATGGGAAACAGTCATCGGGCTGGAGATTCACACCCAGCTCGCCACCAAATCAAAAATATTCTCCGGTGCGGCCACTGCTTACGGTGCCGAACCCAATACCCAGGCCTGTGCGGTCGACTTGGGCTTGCCCGGCGTCTTGCCGGTCCTGAATGCCGAAGCGGTACGCATGGCCGTGATCTTCGGCCTCGCTATCGATGCCGAAATCGCGCCTTACTCGGTGTTCGCACGCAAAAACTACTTTTATCCGGACCTGCCTAAAGGCTATCAAATCAGTCAGTTTGAACTGCCTATCGTCGGCAACGGCCATCTGGATATCGAGGTGGACGGCGTCAGCAAACGCATCGGCATCACCCGCGCCCATCTGGAGGAAGATGCCGGCAAGTCGCTGCACGAGGATTTTCATGGTCTGACCGGCATCGATTTGAACCGCGCCGGTACGCCGCTGCTGGAAATCGTCTCCGAACCGGACATGCGTTCGGCAGAAGATGCGGTCGCTTATGCAAAAAAAATTCACGAACTAGTGCAATGGATTGAAATTTGCGATGGCAACATGCAGGAAGGATCATTCCGATGCGATGTGAATGTTTCTGTTCATCGCAAGGGCGAGCCATTGGGAACACGCCGAGAAATAAAAAATCTTAATTCTTTCAAGTTTATGCATCAGGCAATTGAATATGAAACCAATTGGCAAATAGACAGGCTCGAAGCGGGTGAAACTATTCAGCAGGCAACTGTTCTGTTTAATCCCGATACGGGTGAAACCCGAGCTATGAGAAGCAAGGAAGAAGCCAACGACTACCGTTATTTTCCTGATCCTGATTTATTACCTGTCCTTATTGATAAGGCACTTATAGCCGAAATCAAAGAAACCATGCCGGAATTGCCAGGGAACATGAAGTGGCGCCTCGTCGAAGAGTATCTTCTCGACCATGAACAGGCTGACTACATCACTTCGGATCGCAGAGTTGCTAATTTCTTCTTTGATGTTTCTAGTTTTGTAGACTCAAATCTTGATATTGAAAAAGCAATAAGAACACTTCTTAATGAAGAAGAAATATCTCAATCAGTTGATTTTATGCAGAGAGATGTTGCTCTTGGCAGGACCAAATTACTCGTTGCCAACTGGATTATGGGAGTGCTTGCAGCTCAGTTGAATAAAGATAATTTGTCAATCGCGCAATCTCCAATTAGCCCACAACGATTTGGGGGTCTGATTCTTGAAATTGCTCATGGAACAATCAACCAAAAAATTGCAAAAGAAAAAGTATTTCCCAAAATGTGGAACGGCACCGCCAGTGCCGATGAAATCATCGAGCAGGAAGGTTTGGTGCAAATCACGGATACCGGCGCGATTGAAGCCATTATCGATAAAATCATCGCCGATAATCCCGGCCAGGTTGAGCAATACCGTAGCGGCAAGGACAAGGTCTTCGGTTTCTTTGTCGGCCAGGTCATGAAGGAAATGCAGGGCAAGGCGAATCCGGGCGAGGTGAATAAGATGTTGAAGGAGAAGTTACAGGGGTAGTTTTGGTAGGGTGGGCACAGGCTGTTCGTGCCCACGCATGATTTAAGATGTTATTGCGGAATCGCTACGCGATGCTGTTTTAAAGCCGGTTCCCGCACCGGCAGGCGGGATACTTTTCTTTGCTTGTCCAAAGAAAATTATCCAAAAGAAAAGACCCCGGATGCCGCTTTTAACCTGCGCTCCTCGCTTTCGCCGGGGGTTGCCAGAAGGGCCATCCATGGCCCTCTGTCAACGCGATGCATCCCTGCATCGCCCCTAACGGGCTCATCCCGCCGAAAGCTCCGGTGCTCGGCGCGGCATAACGGGAGAATACTATCCCGGAATTAAAGCGATTCATTTTTTGTAAAAAATTACGCTAGTTTGTAAGAAGCGCATCGATTGCGATTGATGCGCTTCACTACGTTCAGCACATCATGGCTTTGGGCATGACTCCGAAAATTATAGTGAGCTCTAGAATGTCTCTTAACCCTTATCATATTGATGATCAAGAACCCACTTTGAGGCAGTCTGTATACGTGTACATGGACATACTGGGTTACAAAGATATGGTTCGTCGATTAATGACACTTGAAGAACAAGAAAAGATGTTGCGCAAGTTACATCGTGCTTTGGAATATGCAAGAAGAACCTATTTGGAACAACGTCCGGAAGATGACCTATTTGTTAAGTTAAATGATAAACAGGGTTACGCTCTTAATGCCTTCACGGACCACATTGTGTTGAGCTGGCCAATTTGCAAAGATCCTAAATGGGAATTTGAAGGTGCTTTTCGGTGCTTGAAACACTTCCAACTTCAGATGGTCATTGAAGGGTTTTTTATCCGAGGCGCTATTTCATTTGGTAACGTCTATGTTGACGAAATAACTGTTTTCGGGAGTCCTGTTTTAGAGGCTTATGAAGGAGAGTCTTCGTTGGCTCGAGACCCGAGAATTATCCTCACTCAATCGGCAATTAACGAAGTCTTAGAGCACCGCGACCATTGGGGAAACAAGATGTATACAGAGGATATTTTACGAGACTCGGAAGGGCAGTTTTTTCTAAACTACCTTGACAGTGTCATGATTGCCAAAGATGAATATGGCCCTATTTACGAGGATGTTCTAAAACACAAGGCCATAGTTGAAAAAAATCTGGATGAATACAAAGGAAATCCTTCTGTCTGGTCGAAGTATGCTTGGGTTGCTGGCTACCATAATGACTTTTGCGACCAACATCCGGATGAATTTACTGATGAGCACAAAATCAATATGGAGCTATTTCGGATAACCCCTGTTCGTATCGACGATTAAACCCGATAAGATGAGCTAACTATAGGATGCTGCCGACGAAAGGAGGCGCATCGCTGGCGATTGAGAGGGTGTAAATAATTCCGTGTAACCGCTTATTTTCAACGTAGTAAAATTCTCCCAAGGAGAAAAGAAAATGAGCGATATCATCAAAGACCCCACTATCATTTCCGCGTTGCAAGATTTGGCACGCGGCGTTAAGTCAGAGCGCGATTTAGCAGCGCTGACCCAAGATCTACTGAAAATCACGGTAGAGGCGTCCCTGAATGCCGAAATGGACGCACATCTTGGCTATACCAAGCATTCCCCCGATGGCTATGGTTCCGGCAACAGCCGCAACGGCTATGGTACGAAGAAGCTGAAAAGCGGGCACGGGATCATTGAGATCGAAACTCCACGCGATCGTAACGGCAGCTTCGAGCCGCAGTTTGTGGCCAAGAATCAAACCCGTTTGACGCATTTTGACGATAAGATACTGACCTTGTATGCCAAGGGCATGAGCACGCGGGATATTGTCGAGACCTTCCGCGAACTCTATGGCGCCGATATCTCGCCGACCTTGGTGTCCAATGTCACGGAAGCCGTGCTGGGCAAAGTGATCGAGTGGCAATCGCGGCCCTTGGATGCGCTCTATCCTATCCTCTATCTGGACTGTATTGTCGTTAAAATCCGGCAAGACAAGCGCGTCATCAACAAGGCCGTTTATCTGGCCTTAGGCGTCAACCTGGAAGGTAAAAAGGAATTGTTAGGCCTCTGGTTGTCCGAAAATGAAGGCGCCAAGTTCTGGCTCTCGGTCATGACCGAACTCAAGAACCGGGGCGTCAAAGATGTCTTGATTGCCTGCGTCGATGGCTTGACTGGCTTTCCGGAGGCAATTGCCGCCGCGTTTCCGAAAACACAAGTCCAACTCTGTATCGTGCACATGGTGCGCAATTCCTTGCGCTTCGTGTCCTGGAAAGACCGTAAACAAGTCGCTGCGGGCCTCAAGAAAATCTACCAGTCCGTTACCGTAACGGAAGCCGAACAGGAACTCGAAGCCTTTGCCGAGCAATGGGACAGGCAATATCCCTCAATCAGCCACTCCTGGCGCAGCCACTGGGCTAACCTGATCGCGTTCTTCGATTACCCTGACGAAATCAGAAAAATCATTTACACCACCAATGCCATTGAGTCGATTAATAGTGTGATCAGAAAAGCCACCGACCAACGAAAACTGTTCCCTAATGACGACGCGGCCCTGAAAGTCATCTATTTGGCGATTGAAAATGCGGCAAAAAAATGGTCGATGCCATTGCGCGATTGGAAGCCCGCTATTAATCAGTTTATGATTATGTTTCCAGACCGAATGCCCCATTAAATTTAACGGCGGTTTACACAGATTTTTTTACACTCTCCTC
>Ga0208509_1000400_pt1 | contig 16143 bp, 19 predicted proteins | sample LakWasMeta7_HOW4_2_FD_183857 | JGI IMG/M metagenome (GOLD analysis project Ga0208509, IMG submission 183857) | Freshwater sediment methanotrophic microbial communities from Lake Washington under simulated oxygen tension - Sediment Metagenome... | ecosystem: Environmental > Aquatic > Freshwater >...
ATTTTCTTACAGCAGTCCGAGCAGCACATCGAGGAACTGATGGCGTTGGGCGGCCCGGTGATGTGGCCCTTGCTGGCTGTCTCAGTATTGCTGTGGACGCTGATTTTAGAGCGCTACTGGTTTTTGATCCATATCTTTCCCACGCTCTCCGAACATGGCGTGCGGCGCCCCTGTTCTTCCGTCCAAATGCCGATCGTGATGGCTGAAATGGCCCTCCTGTTGCGTCGTCATCTGCGTCTGATCAAGACCCTGTCCGGCATCCTGCCGATGTTGGGTTTATTGGGAACGGTGACCGGTATCGTCGAAACCTTCGATTTGATCCGCGTGTTCGGGAGTGCCGAGGCTCGTATCGTCGCGCGCGGCGTCTCCCAGGCACTGATCACCACCCTGGCGGGTCTGGTGATGGGGCTGTTCGGCGTCGGGGTGAGCTACGATCTCAACCGGCGCGCCCGAACCGGACAGCGCCGCTTCGCCGAGCGCTTGCGGCAATCATGAAAAGAAGGAGCCTGTTCAATCGTCGCACCGACAGCGGTGAGGAGAGCGCGGACGCGATCAATCTGACGCCGCTCATCGACATGGTGTTCATCCTGTTGATTTTTTTTCTGGTGACGACCTCGTTCATCCGTGAATCGTCAGTGGCGGTCCAGCGTCCGAAGGCCGCGACGGCGACGCCTGCGCAGAATGCCGCCGTGATCGTCACGATCGCTGCGGACGAACAGATCTGGCTGAACAATGCCGCGGTGGACATTCGTCTGCTGCGCGCCCGCATCGAACAACTGGGGCTGGCGGGACCGACCCGCTCGGCCATCATCCTGGCGGATACCAAAGCCAGCACCGGCCTGCTGGTCAAGGTGATGGATCAACTGCGTCTCGCCGGTTTCGTGAACATCTCGGTAGCGGCGAGCGCGGCCCCGGACCAGCCATGAACACGGTGGACGCCGACATAACGAACCATTCGGTCCGAGTCCTTTCCGGGGCCTTTGTCGTAGCCGTGGCCATCAATCTGGCCTTGCTGTTATTGATCGGCGCCTTGATCAGCCGGCGGGAAACCCAACAGGTTTCCGCACCGAATCCGCAGCCGATCGACTTCATCCGCATTGCGCCCAGGGCCGAAGAACCCAAACCCGTCCCAAAAGCAGCACCCAAAACGATAGTCGATGCCGCGTCCGAACCTCGTCCTGAGTCTGAACGCCCGGCATCTGCCCCCAAAAAGCCGTCGGCCAAGACTTCTCCGGGACCGCCACGCCGCCCTGGCGCGCCAAAAAAGCCCGGAAAAGCCAAGGCGGCAGCGCCGGGCGTACCTGCTCCCCGAATTGATATCCCCGAACAGGGCACGGGGGCCCCGTTCGCCGCCGTACCAGGATCGGACTCACGCCTGACGGCGCCTCCCGCCCAGTGGAATATGGAAAAGACGCCCGGGACGTCCGGCGGCGACCAGGACTCCGCCGTTGGGTCGGGAGGTGGCGGAGGCGGTTCGGGGGGCTGGAATCTGGTCGCATTGTCCCGCGTGAAGCCGCGATATCCACCCAGAGCTCGAAATGAGGGCATCGAAGGCTGGGTTCTGCTCGAGATCACTGTAAGTCCCACTGGCGCGGTCAGCGATGCCAGAGTCCTGGATGCCAAGCCTAAGCGGATATTCGATCAGGCGGCGCTCGAAGCGATCCGGCAATGGCGGTTCAGGCCCCGGTTCAGAGAAGGCCGAGCGGTCGAGCAGAGGGCTAACCAAGAGATCAGGTTTCGCTTAAAAAGGCGCTGATTCTGCGATTAAATCAGGGTCAGTTTGACTGCAATTTATAGAGGGCGTATATCCGGGGTTCCTATCTGCCGACATATTTTTGCGTCTAACCTATCGGGTATCATTGCCGGCAACATATGACCTATACAGGGCTCTAGCCCCGATCAATACACGTCTCCGGCAGTAGCGCTTCCACGCAACAACATAACCCGCTTCAGGACTAATCAGGCTTGTCCGCTTGATCATCCGTCTCATAAAGCTCCATGATCATGTTTTTAAACCAGAGAGGTTTTTTCAAAATAATATAAACGGCAACCATCGTGGTTGTCGGCAATGGAAGAAAGTCGGTGATCTCAAGCAGCACGAAGCCAACTATAAGTTTTGTTTTAATGCTCATTAGTTTCATCTCCCGTCATCATCTTTGTAACATTGTATTTATTTAGCGTTTTTGCATACAAGCGTTTGATAGTAGTGTCATTTCGACCATCGGGAGAAATCTTAAGCGCTGGACTATAAATGGGGGTTTAAGATTCCTCGCTTCGCTCGGAATGACAAGTACGCTGAATAGTTACTATCCCTAAAGACCCTCTGAATACCTTGGCAAACTGGGTCTAGGCGCTTATACCCCTCGCCTCTACACGCGCCCCAAGCTGGACAATCGGCTCCGGCACCGACAATCACTGCCAGTCTCCCTTAGGCAGAAGGTATCGAGGAGGCGCCTCACTTCAACGAGGATCAAAAAAAACGAAAAAATCCCGGTGTCTATCAGGAAATATGCCCAATTGTTTTTTGAGCTAGTTGCCGATAATAGCGGTTTTTTGTATAGGGCCTAGATCATGAAACAAGTTTTATTGATACTCATCAATTTTCTAATTTTCCCCATTCATGCCTTGGCGCACGGACCGACGCCGCAAAAAGCCAAGGAAAGCATCGTCATTAATGCGCCTGTCGATAAGGTTTGGAACGCCATCAAGGCGTTTGATGATGTGGCGTCCTGGCATGGCGATATTAAAAAAAGTGAGGGGGACGGCGTTAATGTATCGGGCGGCACGCGGACACTGACCTTTCAAAACGATGAAGTTATCGTTGAAGAACTGGATTATTACAGTGATCAGGACCATGAATACAGTTACCGCTTAAAAACCGAAAATGTGAAAGCACTGCCGGTCAGTTCGCATTCTACCGGCATTCAGGTCACGCCCGGCGAAACTGAAAATACCAGCACGGTGACTATTAAGAGCCGGTTTTATCGGGGCGATACCAGCAACACGCCGCCCGAGCAGCTCAATGACGAAGCTGCGGTTAAGGCCATGACGCAGTTTTATAAAAACGGATTGAACAGCTTGAAACAAGGCCTGGAGAACTGATTCTCTGGCGGCCTTCAAGCTATTGTATTTGCTGGTTAATAATGCCTTGCCGGCTCGCCAGAAGCGAGAGTTCGGCAAGGGTTTTGACCCCCAGTTTTTCTTTGATCACAGTGCTGTGATTGCATACCGTTTTATAACTCAAGCATAATTTTTCCGCTGCCTTACGTGTCGTGTAGCCGTTGGCCAGCAGGCAGAAAACATCGAATTCCCGCGGCGATAACTGTTTGATTTTCTCGGCTTCGCCCTGTTCCCCGGCAATATTGATAGCCAGATGCTGGGCCAGTTCAGGATCGACATAAGTACCGCCTTTGGCAATTTGGCATACCGCAGTGACCAGTGTCTCAGGAATACTGTTTTTGGTAATGAAGCCTTTAGCGCCGGCTTTTATGGCGCGGGTCACATAAACCAGTTCGTTGTGAATGCTAAAGACCAGAATCTTGCAATTGGGATCGCGGTTAATCAAACGTCTGATGCTTTCGTAACCCCCGATGCCCGGCATCGATAAATCCATCACGACAATGTGCGGTTGATACTGATTATAAATCTGGCATGCACTTTCGCCTCTGTCGGCTTCGTAAATGGCGCCGATTTTGTCGGACAGAGACAGATAGGTTTTATAGCCGGTTCTTACCACGGCATGATCATCTACCAATAAAACATCGATCTTACCCGCCACTTGAAACTCCGCATCTTGGAAAAGCGTGAATGATGCCTGTTTGTGACTGTAAACACTATGGGAGCTTTTCCCGATTTTTCACAATGGCGGCAACAGGAAAATTTCCCGCCATCTTCAAGACTTATTCCATAACGCTGAACACCTCCGGTTCAGTAACATTATCGGCGGTGCTTAGCCCTGTGTGTCGATCCCCCCTTATAACTTTTTGATCAAGTTAAGCCGGTTGTAAGCAGCAACTGGACATACAGCGCTAAGCCATTTTTTTAACAGCGATAAGAAGAACAACCTGGAGGAATTATGCAAATTTTAAAATTTGCTGCCCATATGAAAGCTGCAGCGCTAGTGTCCGGTGCCTTGCTGGCAGTATCGCAAGCGGCGCAAGCTAATAAAGAATTGGAGCAGCTATCCAAGCAAAATACCAACTGGGTGATGCAGACCAAAGATTACGGGTCTACACATTTCAGCGATATGATCGACATCAACGCCAACAACGTCAAAGATCTGAAAGTGGCCTGGTCATTTTCAACCGGCGTACTCAATGGTCATGAAGGCGGGCCTCTGGTGGTGGACGGCATCATGTACGTGCACACGCCTTATCCGAATAACGTGTTTGCGCTGGACTTGAACCAGCCGGACAAAATCTTGTGGCAGTTTAAGCCTAAACAAAATCCCGCCGCGCGTGCGGTCGCTTGCTGCGACGTGGTCAACAGAGGTCTGGCCTATGCGCCGGCCGGCAAGGATTATCCGGCTACGATCTTTTTGAACCAGCTGGACGGTCACATCGTGGCGTTGAACGCCAAAACCGGCGAGTTGTTATGGAAGATGGAAAATTCCGATATCGCGATGGGTTCGACCTTGACGGTCGCGCCTTTCGTCGCCAAGGATAAAGTCATCGTCGGCACCTCTGGCGCCGAGCTGGGCGTGCGCGGTTATGCCACGGCTTACAGCATCAAGGACGGCAAGCAAGCCTGGCGCGTCTATGCGACCGGTCCTGATGAAGACATCAAACTGGCGAAAAATTTCAATAGCGCCAACCCGCATTACGGCCAGTTCGGCTTGGGTCTGAAAACCTGGGAAGGCGACGCCTGGAAAATCGGCGGCGGCACCAACTGGGGCTGGTATGCCTTCGATCCTGACCTGGATATGCTGTACTACGGCTCCGGCAACCCGGCGCCCTGGAACGAGACCATGCGCCCCGGCGACAACAAGTGGACCATGACCATCTGGGGCCGCGACATCGACAGCGGCGAAGCCAAGTTCGGCTACCAAAAAACCCCGCACGACGAATGGGACTATGCCGGCGTCAACTACATGGGCCTGTCCGAGCAAATGGTCAACGGCAAAATGACCAAGCTGCTGACCCACCCGGATCGTAACGGCCTGGTTTATACACTGAACCGTGAAAACGGCGATCTGGTCAATGCCTTCAAGATTGACGATACCGTCAACTGGGTGAAAAAAGTCGATCTGAAAACCGGTTTGCCGGTACGCGATCCCGAGTACTCGACGCACATGGATCATGAAGCCAAAGGCATCTGTCCATCGGCGATGGGTTATCACAACCAAGGCATCGAGTCCTACGATCCGAACAAGCAGCTGTTCTTCATGGGCACCAACCATATCTGCATGGACTGGGAACCGTTCATGCTGCCTTACCGTGCCGGCCAATTCTTCGTCGGCGCGACTCTGAACATGTATCCAGGTCCTAAAGGCACCCTGGGGCAGGTCAAAGCCATGAACGCGGTGACCGGCAAAATGGAATGGGAAGTGCAGGAGAAATTTGCGGTCTGGGGCGGCACCACGGCCACCGCCGGCGACCTGGTGTTCTACGGCACGCTGGATGGCTACATCAAGGCCCGTCATTCCAGAACCGGCGAAGAGCTGTGGAAGTTCAAGCTGCCTTCCGGCGTAATCGGTCACCCGATCACCTATAAACACAACAACAAACAATATGTTGCGATTTATTACGGTGTCGGCGGCTGGCCCGGCGTCGGTCTGGTCTTCGACCTGGCCGATCCGACCGCGGGTCTGGGTGCAGTAGGCGCGTTCAAGGAATTGGCGCATTACACCCAAATGGGCGGCGGCGTGATGGTGTTCTCGTTATAGGCAGAGCTTATCGTTCCCTCGCTCTGCGTGGGAACGCATCTTGAACCGCTCTGCGGTTCGGGACGCGGGAGCGTCCCCGGCTAGGTTCCCATTTATGCCCTCCGGGTACGCAGAGCATGGGAACCATATATATACCTGGATAAACATCAATGAAAAAAACAACACGTATTTTTATCGCTTTGGCGCTGGGATTAGGTTTTGCCAGCGCGCAGGCCGAACAGCCAACCTTGAAAGTCTGCACGGCCGAAAACGAAATGCCTTACTCCAACAAGGATGGCGAAGGTTTCGAGAACAAGCTGGCGCAATACCTTGCCGAGCAACTGGGACGCAAGCTGGAAACCGTGACCTGGACCGATCCGCGTTACTTCGTTCGCGACTATCTGGATAAAGGTTTGTGCGATGTGGTGATCGGCGTCGATAACGGCGATCCCAGAATGTTGACGACAGTGCCTTATTACCGTTCCGGCTATGTCTTTATCAGCCGGGAGAGCGATGAACTGGAACTGGAAAACTGGGATAGCGAAGTCTTGCGCAAGGCGCAGCGTATCGCTTTCGTTCCCGGTACGCCGGCCGAAGTGATGCTGCGGGCAATAGGGCGTTACAACGACATGTTTAACTATATGCACGAGTTGGTCGGCTTCAAATCGCGCCGCAACCAGTATGTCAAATATGACGTCGACAAGCTGGTTTCGGAAGTCGCCTCGGGCAAGGCCGAAGTGGCGGTGCTGTGGGGGCCGGCGGCGGCGCGTTATGTCAAGGCTTCATCCACACCGTTAACGATGACGCTGATTCCCGATAACAATGTCCGCGCCGATGGCGAAAAAGTCGGTTTTCATTACAGTACCTCTATCGGTGTGCGCAAGGGCGATGCGACCTTACAGGCACAGTTGAATCAGCTGATAAAAGACAATGAAGATGACATTATCGACCTGCTGGAAGAGGAGGGCATTCCTCTGCTGGATGAGCCTGAGTCCATCGTGTCCATGAATTAACAGGAAATAAATAACATGAAATTTATAAATTTACTCAGCAGTACCGTCATGGTATTGGCGTTCTCGACGACTGCGGCTCACGCAGAGATCACCCTACGCCATGCACTGACCGGCGAACAGTTGGATATGAGCTTTGCCAAAAAAGGCGGCAATACCGACAAGTTCAAACAGTTTATGGAAACCGGTAAAAACCCTTACAACAGCGATGAAGAAGCGATCAAAAAAGGTGAAAGCCTGTATATGACCGGCTGCTCAGGCTGCCATGGCCATGAGGCGGAAGGCAAGCTGGGGCCTGGATTGGCCGATGATTACTGGACCTATCCCAGGGCTGCAACCGACCAGGGTTTGTTTGAAATTCTATTCGGCGGTGCCAACGGCATGATGGGGCCGCAGTATGTCAATTTTTCCACCGATGACATGCTGCATATCATGGCGTTTCTGCGCCACATTTACACAGGCGATCCGAAAAAAGCGGATTGGTTAAAAAACTAGCGAGGACATCTCTATGAAAAAATTACTGTTACTGAGTGCCGCCGGTTTGGCGATGGGCGTATCGTTTTCAGTCATGGCCTATGATGGAACAAACTGCAAGGAGCCGGGCGTTTGCTGGGAAGCCAAGCCCGGCTATCCGGAAAAAGTAGCGGGCAGCAAATACGATCCGAAACACGATCCCAATGAGCTGAATAAACAGGCTCAATCCATCAAGGAGATGGAGGCCCGCAATGAGAAACGCTGGGAAACCTTGAGCAAAACCGGCAAGTTCGTTTACGAAGTTGAAGATTGAGGTAATTGAGGTTCAAGGATCAAGGATCAAGGATCAAGGATCAAGGATCAAGGCTAAGAGCTAAAGGCTAAGAGCTAAAGGCTAAGAGCTAAAGGCTAAGAGTAGAGATTAGGCGGCTGCTTTTTTGCCCCTTGCCCCTTGCCCCTTGAAAACCCTGTTCAGATTCAGGCCGGATTGCCTGAATCAGACAATGAGTTGTTTTTAAACAGTTCATGTTCTCCCTGGAACCCGAGCAACGGAGTTTGCCGCGGGTTCTGGTTGTTGTATTTAAGACTAATATCCCACTCATCTCCGGCCATGCCATGCGCCGGAGTTTTTTTATGACTATGAATACAGATCAACAACTTAACGACTGGCGCGATAGTGCGTTGCAGTTTGAACAACAAATCAACCGGACCGTGATCGGTCAGCAGCAAGCCGTGCGGGATATTGTCGTGGCGGTATTTGCGCGCGGTCATGTCTTGCTGGAAGGCAATGTCGGCGTGGGTAAAACGACTTTGCTCAGGGCGATTGCCCAAGGCTTGGGGGGCGAATACCAACGTATCGAAGGCACTATCGATTTAATGCCGGCCGATTTGATTTATTACACCTATTTGAATAATGACGGCAGACCCTGTGTTGATCCAGGGCCGCTGTTAATGCATGGCGATAAACTGGCGACTTTCTTTTTCAATGAAATAAACCGGGCCCGGCCCCAGGTGCATTCGTTGCTGCTGCGGGTGATGGCGGAACGCAGCGTCAATGCCTTTAATAAAGACTATGCGTTTCCCCATGTGCAGATTTTTGCCGATCGCAACCGTGTGGAAAAAGAAGAAACCTTCGAATTACCGGCCGCCGCGCGTGACCGGTTCATGATGGAAATCAGCATTATCACGCCCGATGACGACAACATTCTCGATGAACTGATGTTCAACCCGCGTTTTCATGACGTCGATAAACTGATATCGGAAATCGACAGCGGCATTATTGCGTATTATCAACTCAACGCATTGGCGCAAACCATTCAGCAAACCATAGAACCGAGTCCGGCTTTAAAAAGATATGCCTTGGCGTTATGGAAGGCGAGCCATCGACCCGCCGATTATGGCATCAGTCTAGCGGATGTTGAGATGCCGCAACTGATTCAGGCCGGCGCCAGTCCGCGCGGGATGAGCTATTTTATTCGCGCCGCCAAGGTGCGCGCCTGGCTGGAAAACAGAACCGTTTTATTGCCCGAGGATTTGCAGGCGGTTTATCAGGTGACTATGGCGCACCGGATTTTTTTAAATCCGATGTATGCCTATCGTAAAGATGAATTAATGCCGGCACTCATTAGCGGCATTCTCAACTGGATTGCGGCACCATGAACATTAAAAAAATGATCGACTTGGCGGCGCCAAACATTGGTTATCAGCATTTATGGGAGACCTACCTGATTTGGTCTGGCGTGGGTTTTGTCAGTTCTTTTATCGCGGGCGGACTTGATCGTTATTCCGACGTGGCCTACGCGACTTATTACACAGGCGCCGTCAATGATGCCGTCGGCTTCAAGTTTTGGGTTTTGCTGGCAGTCATCGGCTTGCTGCTGTTTTGCGTCAGTTTACCCGTGTTATATCTTTCACGGCATGTTCAGGCCATCGGCGCATTGGCCGATGGCCTGCGCCGATCGACCCATACTTTTTTTCTGGTGGCCTTCGGCGAAGGCGCGCTGATGATAGGGATCTTAATGGCCAATTTTTTACATGCGAGCGATAAAACCGCTTTATTGGCATCTAAATCATTTCTTTTCAGCGATGTCGGCTTGTTCGTCATTCTGATGCTCGTTGTATTAAATGCCTTGCTTTGGCTGATAGGGGAATCCATTTATAACCGGAATGATAAAGGCTATTCCGGCGTGGTGGCCTTGCTGATGCAGACGCCGATTAAATATGCTTTGCCGGTTTACACGGTTTGTACCGGACTGGTGGTTCAAATTATTGTCGGTCAATAAGCGTCTTTACTATGTCAACTCCGATTGAATTTTTTCAATATCGGCCAACGCGACTGGTACACAGTATGTTCCCGGGCGCTCATCCTGGCCAAATGGTGAGCAGCGGACAGTTGTTTAAGCGCCATGAGCCGCTGATTGCGCGGCCCGATCCCCGACGTATTGATTTGCGCAGCAGCGTGCTGGATCCATTTTCAAGTTATAAGGTCCGTGTTCAGCAGCAGCACAGCGTTTTGGATGTTTATTTACTGGCCGATTTATCGGCGTCCATGGCGTTTGCCGGCAAACGCCAGGTGATCGTGGACTTTTTGTTATCGGCTGCTGGCTCTGCGCTGGATTATGGCGATAATTTTGGCTTTGTAGGCTGCGGCCAACAGATCCGCGACGACAGCTTCCTGCCTGCCAGTCGGCACATGGGGCGCATCCGGGGCTTGGCTGAACAATTGCAAAAGCAGGCGTTCGACAACAGCTCGGAAAGTTTGCTGCAAACGCACAATGTCCTGCCTGCCCACCGCGCCTTGATATTTTTATTGTCGGATTTTCACTTTGACCTGGACTGGATCAACCGAATCATGCCGGCGCTGAATCGGCACGATGTCGTGCCCTTGGTGCTCTGGGATGCCGCCGAATATGCGGGCTTGCCCGACTGGGGCTTGGTTGATTTTCAGGACATGGAAAATCGGGCCCGCCGGACCCTGCTGATGAGGCCGGGCTTGAAACTGAAAATCGCAGAAGCCTTCAAACGACGCAAACAATCGTTGCAGCACCGGTTTAGGGCTTTCGGCGCCGAGCCTCTGTTTATCGAGGGCGCCTTTAAGGCGGCGCAATTGACGGTTTATTTTCAGCAGAGAGCGGCATGAACATAGTGCGTGTTCTTGCTTTGGCCCTGATTTTCTGTCTGTCCGGCTGTTCGGGCGTATTAACTCAGCCCATTCGGTATTTTAAGGTGGAGACGCCGCGTCCTTTCGGCTATGTGATCGGCGATGCTATCGCGCACCGGATCATTGTCGAAACCCGGCCTGGTATTACCCTGCAGCGCAGCAGTTTACCCAAAGAAGGGCCGCTCAATCGTTGGCTGAATCTCAGCACAGTCAAGATAGAAGAGCATGACAGGGAAGGGGGGCGACATTATCGGATTGATCTTGTTTACCAGGTGTTTTACGCGCCTCAGGAAGTCAAGATGCTGGCTGTTCCCGGCTTTAAAATGCGCTTTAATCAGGGCGGGCAAAGCCTCGATCAGCCTGTGCCGGACTGGAATTTTACCGTGGCGCCTTTGCGCGAACTGGCTGTGCGCAAGGATCAGAACGGTGAATATATGCGTCCGGATGTTTTGCCGCCGCTGATAAGCGATCGGATTACACTCTATCGACTCTATGCCGGCTTGCTGGCGATGTTGCTGGCGCTATCCAGTCTGGCCTATCTCTACGGCTATTTTCCAGGCATGCCGCAGCGCAGTATTTTCAAGAAGGCGGGGCGCAGGATGCAGGGTTTATCGACTGCCGATATCGAACAGGCGTTGAACATTTTTCATGCGGCCTTGAACTGTCTGAATAAACAGCCGGTTTTTAAGCATCAACTGGCCGTTTTTTTTCAGCGTCATCCGCAATATGCCTCGGCGAGCGAGCAACTGGAATGGTTTTTTGAGTATTCAAACCGCTATTTCTTTGCCGGGGAACACGTGCCGGTAAAAGACGATTTGGAAAAAATCAAAAACTTGTGCCGGATCTGCCGTGAAATCGAACGGGGCAGTCGATGAATCTGGCTGTAGAAACGTCTTGGCCGTTAACAGGATTGTTGTTGACCCTGCTGCCCTGGTTGAGAAGCGGCCTGCGTCCCGCGGCCTATCCCTGCCTGGCGCTGATGCCGGTCGATTATGTATCACGAGGGGTTTCGGCGGCAATCCGGTTGGTGGGCATGATGGCGATTGCGGCACTGATTTTGGGCTTATCGGGCGTTTATCTGAAAGAGCAAAAGATCGAGCGCATCGGCCACGGTGCGCATGTCGTGTTATTGCTGGACCGCAGTAACAGCATGGATAACACCTTTGCCGGCAAGGCGCCGGATAGTGATAAAGATGAGTCCAAGGCGAGCGCGGCGCGGCGTCTGCTGACCCAATTTGTCGATGAACGCAGTCATGATTTGATCGGCGTCGCCGAATACAGCACTTCGCCTTTATTTGTTATGCCGCTGACTGAAAACAAGCAGGCCGTGCAGGCCGCTATCCAAGCGACTGCGACGCCGGCGCTGGCCTACACCAATGTCAGCAAGGGTTTAAGTATGGCCTTGTCCTTTTTTGATGATAAGCCCGTGACTGGCACGCGCATCGTGCTGCTGGTATCCGACGGGGCCGCGGTGATTGATCCGGACAGCGAATCGGCGTTGCGGCAGTTGTTCAAGCAACAGCAGGTGCGCTTGTACTGGGTTTTTCTGCGTACCGCCAATAGCCCCGGTATTTTTGAACAAGCCGAAGATCCTAAGGACGACAACGCGCAAGCGATGCCGGAGCGTTATTTGCACTTGTTTTTTTCCAGCCTGAATATTCCTTATCAGGCGTATGAGGCGGAAAACCCGAATGCGCTGCAACAGGCGATAGACGATATCAAGCAGCTGGAAAATCGTCCTTTACATTATTTTGAACGAATTCCCAAGCAGGATTTATCAGCCTTGTGTTATCAATGGGCGACAGCATTCATCGTGCTGCTATTGGGAATAAAGCTGTCTGAGGCCGGAAGCTTATGGGATTATTAAGACAAAGTCTATTAGGAGGCGTTCTGCTGCTGAGTAGCGTTTATGTGCTTTATCAGGGCTGGGCGCTTTACCGTATTCATCAGGAGAATGCCTGGATTGAGCAGCTACTGCAAGGGCATGATATCCAGCTCGAAAAACTGACTGACGCCAGGCCGGAAGTCAGGCTGGCAAGGGCGGTTTATCTCAGACAAAAGTTGCGCTATGACGAAGCCTTGGCGACCTTGAGCCTGATCATTGAACAGGGCGGCTCCCGGTTGCAGGCGCAGACCCGTTATAACCTGGGCAATGTCTATCTGGCGCAAGCAGTTGCTGAAGCCGAAGCGATGAAAATTAATGAAGCGCTGCCGATGGCCGGATTGGCCAAGCAAGCCTATCGCGACGCGCTGGCTTTGGATAGTCAATTTTGGGATGCCAAATACAATCTGGAAGTCGCCATGCGCTTGTTGCCCGAAATGGATCGGATCAATACCGGGGATGAGGGATCTGAAAATGAAAAAACCCAGCTATGGACCACCGTGCCGGGTTTTCCGAGAGGCTTGCCTTAGAGGTTCAAGGTTCAAGGTTCAAGGTGCAAGGTGCAGAGTTTAAGGCAAAGGGTTTAAGGTGATTTCAATAGCACAAGGCGTTAGGCGTTATAAAGATTACCGTTTTTGGTGTCTTCTGTTGGCATTGCTGGCGATGCTGTTGCTGTTCCTCTATCCGAGGCAACTACAAAAAAGGCCGGTTTATCAGCTGACCTTTGTTGTCGATATCACGCGCAGCATGAATGCGGAAGATTACAAAATAGGCGATAAAAACGTCAGCCGCTTGCATTTTGTTAAACAGGCCTTGCGCGAGTTGTTGTTGAAACTTCCTTGCCAATCGAAAGTGGCCTTGGGCGTGTTTACCGAACGCCGATCCGCCTTGTTATTCGAACCCATCGAAGTGTGTTCGGGTTTTGCCGAGCTGGACAGCGCGATTGCGGCTCTGGACTGGCGCATGGCTTGGGCGGCGGACAGCCGGATTGCCAGCGGTTTGTTGAGCACATTGGAAATGCTGAAATCATCCGGCAGCTCACTGGTGTTTTTGACCGATGGACAGGAGGCGCCACCGATTAATCCGCGGTATCAGCCTGATTTCTCGACGGTTAAAGATGCATTGCCGGGCATGCTGGTCGGTGTCGGCGGATTGCAGCCGGTGCCTATTCCCAAATTTAACAGCAAGGGTGAGCGTGTAGGATTCTATGCGGCCGAAGATGTGCCGCATCGTTCCTCATTTGGCGAATCCGATCTGAATCCTGAAAGTATCGAAGGTTATGATGCCCGCAATGCGCCCTTTGGCCGCGCGGCGGCTGTCGGCGATGAACACAGGTCTCGGCTGCATGAAGCCTATCTTCAGCAATTAGCCGGTGAAGCCGGCCTGCATTACCACCGTTTGAGTGATGGCGCCGGCTTCAGCGCCGCGCTGCAAAGGCAAGACTTTGCGCAACAAAAAGAAGTCGAGGTTGATGTGCGTTGGCGCGCGGCTGTTGTCGCACTCGTTTTGCTGGTCTTGTTGTATCTTTAAATGCCGGTCCGGTGACGCACTGGAAACAACGCATCGGCACGGTAAATTAAAACGAACGCTTTAAGTAAATAGCTACGTTGTGCAACCACCAGGGCGATGGACATGAGGAATCCATTTAACAACCATGTCGCTTTTGCGGAGAGTCGTGACCATTCTTAAGTACTTAAACAATGATTAATCGCCAGACGCGATCAAGTTCAAAAATGTCATCCTAATTTTGATATCAAAGCGCATAATAATCGTATTTTTCACGGTTCAAGCTAATTCATTCATGCTCGACAATCCTTTAAATTTTCTTTTGTTTACCCGGGTGCCGGTTAATTTTTCCAGTTATGCGATGTTGGCGGAATTTGACAACAAATTGAAAATTACCCTTACGACCGAGGCTTCTGGACAAATCGCAGATTGTTCTGCCTTTAACATTATTGCTCTGGACGACTTACAAAAGTCGGAATGTATATTGAGTGATATCAATTATTTCCAGTCTGTAACCCAGCACAGCAAACTGATCGTTTTGAATTTACAAAATAATATCCAGCGAGCCATGACTTATCTGAGGGCGGGTGTTTCCGGTGTGATAAGTGCGCGCCATAGTCAAGAACAAATGACGGGTATTTTGCAAGCCATCCAGGCAGGCCAGGTTTTTATTGAACCCGATATTGCTCAGGCTTTGGCTATGCGACAAATTAAAAAAATGCTAAGCCCGTTCAATGAATTGGGTTCAAGGGAGTTTGATGTATTTTGTTTAATCGCAGAGGACTATTCGCTTCAGTATATTGCCGATCAATTAGAAATCTCCTCTAAAACAGTTTCCAATTGTCAGACCTTAATCAAAAAGAAATTAGGCTTGAGCACGCAAGCGGAGATAGCACAATTTGCAAAAAAAAATAGATTGATTTGATCGCCTTGACTATAATTCCCAAAAAACAGGAATTATTCCTGTTTTTTGGGAACTCAACTGAATAAAGGAGTATGAACATGAAAAAAATGATGATAACCAGTCTGTTGACAGTGGGTATTGTAAGTCTTGCTGGCAATGTGGCAGCTGCGGACCAAGGCCTGGAAAGTTGTATTGCGGCAATCCAGAAGCAAAAAACCGGCGACATGATCAAATTGGAAAAGTTAGACGTCGCCGGCAAGCCTTTTTATGAGTTTGAAATAAAAGATAAAAACGGTTTTGAATGGGAATTCATGTGCGATGCCGATAGCGGCAAGGTAACGGAAACCGAAAGTGAAGTGACGAGCCCCAATAGCGCCGCTTTCAAGAAAAATATGAAAGTCACTGAAGAGGATGCGGCCGCAATTGCTTTAAAAGCGCATCCGGGCGTTATTGAAGAAGTTGAATATGAAGTCGAAGCCAACGGGGATGCCACTTACGAATTCGATATTGTCAGTGATAAAGGTGTCGAAACCAAAGTGGAAGTCGATGCCGCCACCGGAAAAATTATCGAAACTGCCACGGAACTATGGGAAATCGGCGAAGAACCCGACGAGAAAAGATAATTGCCTGATGACTGCCGACAGTATTGAAATACTGTCGGCGTTCCGCAAACTCAGGGCTTAACGGCCACACCCCAAGGATAACGGCCGACCGCTACCGATTTGATGACTTTGTGTTCATCCAAGTCGATGATCGAAATATCATTGCTTACGCCGTTGGTCGTATAGAGGCGTTTTTGATCCGAAGAAAACGCCAAATTCCACACCCGTTGCCCAACCAGTAAATATTTCTCGACCTCAAACGTTTGGGCATTAATCACGGCGACGCGATTGGCAGGCCCCAGCGCCACATAAGCCCATTGCCGCTTGCTGTCAATCATGACGCCGACCGGTTGAACCTGATCTTCGGTTAAGCCGGCTACTGACAATTTGATATTTTTAATGATTTGGCGGCTGGCGGCATCAATCACGGTAACGGTTCCGGCCATTTCCGAAGTCACCCAAAGCTGTTGACTGTCAGCAGTAAAAGTTAAGGCACGCGGTCTCGAATCTACCAAGGTATTATCGAACACATTCAGCTTGGATCTTTCTATCCAGTGCACCATATTGGTCGCTTCTGAAGCACTGGCGACCCATTTGTCATCCGGGCTGACGGTAATGCCCTCTGGTTCTACGCCAACCTGAATTTCCTTGACTGCTTTGCGTTGTTTTAAATCGATAGCGGTGACCAGACTGTCATCTTCGTTGGAAACATAAACAAAATCACCGGCAGGATTGATGGCGA
>Ga0208509_1000401_pt1 | contig 16124 bp, 17 predicted proteins | sample LakWasMeta7_HOW4_2_FD_183857 | JGI IMG/M metagenome (GOLD analysis project Ga0208509, IMG submission 183857) | Freshwater sediment methanotrophic microbial communities from Lake Washington under simulated oxygen tension - Sediment Metagenome... | ecosystem: Environmental > Aquatic > Freshwater >...
GAAGACCGGCGCCTTGTTTTCCAAAAACGAATATCTGGTGTGTATTGATGGCGATGCGCTGCTGGCGCCGGAAGCAACGCATTGGATAATGCAGCACTTTTTGTCCGGTCATCGAGTTGCCGCTGTGACTGGCAATCCACGTATACGAACTCGTTCGACGCTATTGGGTAAAATTCAGGTGGGTGAATTTTCGGCCATCATCGGTTTAATCAAGCGGGCGCAACGAGTTTATGGACGTATTTTTACTGTCTCCGGCGTTGTTACTGGCTTTAGAAAATCGGCGCTGCATCGGGTTGGCTATTGGAGTAACGACATGGTTACCGATGACATAGACATTAGCTGGAAGTTGCAGTTGGATCATTGGGATATTCGTTTCGAGCCAAATGCCTTGTGTTGGATACTTATGCCGGAAACGTTGAGTGGCTTGTGGCGGCAAAGGTTGCGTTGGGCGCAGGGCGGGGCGGAAGCACTAATTCGTTATTACAAGAAACTGGGATTATGGAAGTCGAGACGTATGTGGGGGGTTTATTTGGAATATCTCACTAGCGTTTTTTGGTCTTATACCATGATGGCGGTTTTTATCTTGTGGTCGTTAGATTGGTTTGTTGAGTTGCCCGAAGAATTGGTCATTCCCACACTAATTCCTAGTTGGGGCGGTGTGCTGCTGGGTATTACTTGTTTAGTGCAATTTGCGGTAAGTTTGATTATCGATTCACGCTATGAAAAGAACTTAGGTAAAACTTACTACTGGATGATTTGGTACCCGTTGGTCTATTGGATAATCAATGTCCTAACAGCGGTATTTGGTTTAATTAAAGCAATTATCAAAAAACGTAACACCCGTGCTGTCTGGGTCAGCCCTGATCGAGGCATCCGATGAAAGACCTCATCATCAATACACCATCGCTACAAAGCATCAAGCAAAAATACGTATCAGCATTGCTTACCTTTGTCTTTTGGGTGGTGTGGATATTTTTATGGACGCCGCTGGTGACCTTGATCGGGTGGGTATTAGGGGTTGATTTAGTGATTTTTCAAATGATCGAATTAGGTGGCTATCAAGGCGTTGTCGCAGACTTTATATTATTTTTACTGTGTGTAGCGTTGATGGGCGGGGCTTTAGCAATATGGGCAGGGTACAATTTTGTCCGTTTCAGAAATGTTGATCGCAGAACGCCGTTGCCACCTGTTACTAACAGCCAATTGGCGGATTTTTTTAAGGTTAACGAAGTAATTTTATCTACACAGCAACAGACCCAGTGCCTGTCAGTCAGCTTTGATGATGAGGGCAATATTATTTCCAGTACAAAAATAGTGGGCAAAACCTCTTAGGTCTAATTGTTTGCTTGACCTAGAATGTCCGCTATTTCCTTTCTTTTAAGAGATCTTCAGTTGTGGAAACTTTTACCAATATTCGTGCGCTTATTATTGATATGGACGGCGTGCTTTGGCATGGCGCAGAGCCTATGCCGGGCTTGTGCGAGTTTTTTCAAACGCTGCGGGAGCTGCGTATTCCGTTTATTCTTGCCACCAATAATGCGCGTTCGACAGCTACAGAATACGTTATTAAGCTAGCGAATATGGGCGTGACTGTTGTCATTGACGAAGTGTTGACGTCATCGATGGCGACAGCTCAATACTTATCCGAGCATTTTGAGCCGCAAGTCACCAAGGTTTATGTCGTAGGTGAGGCTGGTGCGACCGAGCCGTTGCTGGCGCATGGTTTCACATTAACTTGCTTGTATGAGCCGGGCGCCGATTTGGTAGTGTGCGGCATGGATCAGACAATTACTTGGGATAAATTGGCGACGGCGACTCTCAATATTCGTGCGGGGGCAACGTTTGTCGGCACCAATGCCGATGTCACGCTACCGACAGAGCGCGGGCAAACGCATGGTAATGGCGCGATTTTGGCGGCGTTACAGGCAGCTACCGATGTTAAACCGTTGGTTATTGGTAAGCCTGAGCCAATTATGTATCAGCAAGCTTTAAGCATTCTGGGCGCTGATCTGGCAACGACTGTGGCTATCGGTGATCGCCTCGATACCGATATTTTGGGGGCTGTTCGTACCGGTATTCGCAGTTTAATGGTGTTATCCGGGGTATCGACTGAGCAGGACTTGGCGGTATCAGATTTTCAGCCGACCTGGGTGTTGCCCGATATTATCGAAGTGACCAAGGCTTTACGCGGCGAGTCAGTTAACTGGCGTTAATCTGCTGAATTAAGCCGGGCACGATAAGCGCGCATCAACGCTAAAAACGCCAGAAAATCATAAAAGCCATGAATAATCACCGGTGTCAGGAGATTTTTGTCACCGGTAATATCCATCGATAGCCCCAGATAAATGCCCACTGTCATGGCAAGTAGGCCGTACATTGGCGTTAGTGCGTGCGCCAAACCAAAAATCAGATTGCTGCCGATCAAGCCTGCGTTTACGCCCCAGGCGGATTCTATCCAGGGCTGAATGACACCGCGAAATAATAACTCTTCTGACAGTCCGGCAATGCCGGCCAACACCAGTAAGTCCGTCCAATGATAGCGATGTAAGCCTGGTCCTAAGGTGTCCAACAGTAATGTGCGGATTTTTGTTAATGAATTAACCTGAATTGGTTCCATGGCTAAAAACAGCAAATACAGCGGTACCGTGCCGATTAAGCCGATCGCGATGGCGCTTTCGGAAAAGTGCAGATCCGCAAACGGATTGATGTCGGCTATCCAGCCCAACGCCATGGCAACGAGGATCAATGCGCCTTCAAAAACACAGGCTTTTTTATAAAATTGCTCAGGGTCGAATGATTGATTCATTAGCGTGATTTCAGTGAGTTAAAGTCAGGTTGCGCAAGTTTGCTAAAATGCCCACCCTATCTCTAATTTGGTGTTTGGTATGTTTTGTTATATCTACAAAAGTCTTAAAAAAGAACAGCTGTATTTGTATATTGACAGTAAAGATGATTTTTCTAAAGTGCCGGAAGCGCTTTTTAACAGCTTCGGTAAGCTGGAGTTCGTGATGGAGCTGGAATTGCACCCAGAACGTAAGCTGGCCAAAGAAGACGTGCTGAAAGTCATCAGCAGTCTGGATGAGAAAGGATTTTTTGTGCAATTGCCGCCGACTAATTTACCTACTCCGGCAACATTGCAATAATCTTGGTCTAAGAAAACAAGGGTGGTTGTGCGCAGCAAACCACCCGCCAGTCTTAAGCCTTAGGCAAGGTCACGCCGGTTTGTCCTTGATATTTGCCGCCTCTGTCTTTGTAAGAGGTTTCACAGACTTCATCGCCGCCGAAAAACAGCATTTGTGCGACGCCTTCGTTAGCGTAAATTTTTGCCGGTAAGGTGGTGGTGTTTGAAAATTCTAAAGTTACGTGGCCTTCCCATTCCGGCTCTAATGGCGTCACGTTAACAATAATGCCGCAACGGGCATAAGTAGATTTGCCCAGACAGATTGTCAGCACATCACGAGGAATACGAAAGTATTCAACGGTTCTGGCCAGTGCAAACGAGTTGGGTGGGATGATGCAAATATCGGATTTAACATCGACAAAGCTGTTGGAATCAAAGTCTTTGGGATCAACAATTGCCGAATTGATGTTGGTGAAAATCTTAAACTCATCCGAGCAACGAACATCATAGCCATAACTGGAGGTGCCGTAAGAGATCACTCTGCCGCGTTCCGAATCTCTGACCTGGCCGCTTTCAAACGGTTCAATCATGCCATGTTGCTCTGCCATACGGCGTATCCACTTGTCCGACTTAATGCTCATGAGGTGCTGCTACCTGGTTGGATGAAAGTGCAGAATTTTATCATAGACGGCTATGGCTGAGTGCTTCAGAAACGAAGGTAACAGGGAATTGCTGGTTGGGAATAAAGAAACGACGAGGCGGGGCTCGTCGTTCCAGGGTTTGATTTAATGAGGTGTGACTTTATAAATCGAGGTAGCCGGTTTCTTCGTGTAACACGTTATCAAGACCTTCGACTTCTTCATCGCTGGAAACGCGCAGCCCCAGCCATTTATCCAGTACTTTTAAAATCAAATAACTAAATACGCCGCTCCAAACCGCAGTTACTACAATCGCCAAGGCTTGAATGCCGACTTGATGGGGAATGGACACGCCTTCTGCCAGCCCTAGTCCGCCCATATTACTGGCAGCAAACACACCGGTTAATAACGACCCGGTCACCCCACCGACGCCATGCACTGGAAATACGTCCAAAGCATCGTCAATTTTAAGAGTACGTTTAAAATATTGTGTGGCATAAAAACAGACTACGCCAGCCGTCACGCCGATGACCAACGCTCCTGCCGGACCGACAAAACCTGACGCCGGTGTAATGGTGCCAAGACCAGCCACCATGCCGGTGACAATGCCTAACACGCTGGGCTTACCAAAACGGAGCCATTCGATGGTCATCCAGGTTAATGCACCGGATGCCGCACCAATGTGGGTGACCAGCATTGCCATACCTGCGCGACCATCTGAAGTGAGCGCGCTACCAGCATTAAAACCAAACCAGCCAACCCATAACATCCCTGCGCCGGTCACGACCATAGTCATGTTATGCGGAGGCATGGCCGTATTAGGAAAACCTTTGCGACGCCCTATTACCAATGCCGATACCAGCGCGGCTACACCGGCGCTGACATGAATGACAATGCCACCGGCAAAATCCATTGCGCCTAGTTGTGCCAGCCAGCCGCCACCCCACATCCAGTGGCACACAGGTAAATAAACCAAACACAGCCACAAGCCACTAAACCACAGCATCGCGGAAAACCTCATGCGCTCAGCAAAGGCACCGACGATAAGCGCCGGAGTAATGATGGCAAAGGTCATTTGAAACATGAAATAGACGGTTTCGGGAATGTCGCCGACTAATGCGGAGGTGGTTAGGTCAGGCAAAAACGCTTTGCTGAAGCCGCCGATGATTTGCTGTAAATCACCGCCGTCGCTGAAGATGAGGCTGTAAACGCCGACCAACCAAAGTATGGACACTAAGCAGGTGATCGCAAAACATTGCATCAATACTGATAAAACGTTTTTACTTCTGACTAAGCCGGCATAAAACAAAGACAGCCCTGGAATAGTCATAAACAAGACCAGTGCTGTGGAGGTCAATACCCATGCGGTATTAGCCTGATTTAATGTGTTCGCCAGGGCTAACCCTGGGGAAAATAGCAGGGTAAAAAAAAATACTTTGTTAAACACGTTAGATGGCTTCCTCTCCAGTTTCTCCTGTTCTAATACGGATAACTTGTTCAAGATTTGAGACAAAAATTTTGCCATCACCTATTTTGCCGGTATTGGCGGCTTTGACGATGGTTTCAACGGCTTTGTCCAATATGTCATCGGCAACGGCGATTTCCAATTTTACTTTAGGTAAAAAGTCGACCACATATTCAGAGCCCCGATACAGTTCGGTATGACCTTTTTGACGACCAAAGCCTTTGACTTCGGTAGCTGTTACCCCGGCAACGCCGATTTCTGACAGTGCTTCTCTGACATCGTCGAGTTTAAAGGGTTTAATAATGGCGGTAATGAGTTTCATAATATCTCCTGTTTTGCGTGGCTAAATGTTAGCAATATGGGCGCTCGGCTTTAGTATTCTTAAGATAGATACTAAATGCTTGCGCCCACGTTGGCATAGATTACAAATGGTACGCGGTTTCGCCGTGGCTGGAAACATCCAAACCTTCGCGCTCAACTTCTTCAGTAACTCTAAGGCCTATCACTATGTCGACAAATTTGTAGGCGACATAAGAAACAACTCCTGACCAAATTACTGCGATAATGACGCCCCAAGATTGACTGACCAACTGGCCGGTCATGCTGTAGTCAGCGACACTGTTGCTGACATAATCCCAAACACCGGTGCCGCCTAACGCTGGACTGGCAACGACTGCTGTGCCCAGCGCACCCAGTATACCGCCGATACCGTGGACGCCGAAGGCATCCAGAGAATCGTCATAACCCAGTTTGCTTTTTAGGCTGGTGACTGACCAGAAGCACACGACACCTGCTACCAATCCTAATAAAATGGCACCCATAGGACCAGCCCAGCCACATGCAGGCGTAATAGCAACTAACCCTGCAACAGCACCTGATGCACCACCCAACATGCTGGGTTTACCGCGCAATAGCCATTCAGCAAATACCCAGCCAAGTGTCGCAGCTGCAGCCGCCAGTAATGTGTTAACGAATACCAGTGCAGCTAAGCCATTGGCTTCCAAATTAGAACCGACGTTAAATCCAAACCAGCCGACCCAGAGTAAAGAGGCGCCAATCATAGTCATGGTGACACTATGCGGAGCCAGTGATTCTTTTTTAAAGCCTATGCGTTTGCCAATCATCAAACAGCCAACTAAGCCGGCAATACCTGCGTTGATATGAACCACGGTGCCGCCGGCAAAATCCAATGCACCTTTTTGGAACAAAAAGCCTGCTGTTGCACCTGCTTTTTCAGCCGCCGCAGCATCGGTATAAGCATCAGGACCCGCCCAATACCACACCATGTGTGCGAGTGGCAGATATGAAAAGCTGAACCATATAACGGTGAACAACAATATCGCAGAAAACTTAACCCGCTCGGCAAATGCACCAATGATCAATGCTGGGGTAATTGCCGAAAAGGTCAGCTGAAACGCGACATAGATATATTCCGGCACATAAACGCCTTTGCTGAAAGTTGCCGCTAACGAGTCAGGTGTAATGCCTTTTAAGAACAGCTTATCAAAGCCGCCAAAAAAAGCGCCGCCTTCCGTAAATGCGACACTGTAGCCGTAAATCGCCCAAAGCACTGCCGTTAACGAGAAGATGACAAACACTTGCATCAAAATCGACAACATATTTTTAGCGCGCACCATGCCGCCGTAAAATAAGGCCAGACCGGGTATCACCATTAGTATGACCAGCACGGTGGCAACGATCATCCAGGCGGTGTCGCCTTTGTTTGCCGCAGGCGCAGGAACAGCCGCCGGTGCCGCGATTTCCGCAGCAACTGCTACAGCCACCGCTACCGGTTCGGAAGGATTTGCCAATGTTTTAATTTCTACTGCCGATGCTGCTGGTTCCGCCGTAGTAATGCCGGCAAAACTCAGTATTGATAAAAGCATAAATGTACTGATAAGAGATTTCATTTTTCCCCCTGGTCGATTACAGCGCTTCGTCGCCGGTTTCTCCGGTACGAATCCGGATGACTTGTTCTAAAGCCGTTACAAAAATTTTGCCATCACCTATTTTGCCGGTGCTGGCAGCTTTACTGATGGCGGCTACCGCTTGATCAGCACGTTCATCAGTTACAGCAACTTCAATTTTGGCTTTGGGTAAAAAATCTACGACGTATTCTGCGCCTCGGTACAATTCAGTATGGCCTTTTTGACGACCAAAGCCTTTGACTTCTGTAACCGTAACGCCTGAGACGCCCAGTTCGGACAGCGCTTCGCGAACATCGTCTAGTTTGAATGGTTTAACAATCGCAGTGATGAGTTTCATCGGTGCTCCTTGTGGTGTATCACGTCTGTGACAGGTGTTTTGGGCCAGTCTTAGAAATTGATGGTGAAATCGGTAGAGAACAGGAACTGATCCTGTTTGTTGTTGCCGAAAGGTCTGAATCGTCCATCACCGGCAGCATTAGTGCCATCTACCCAGTCGTAGCGAACATTCGGGCGTAGATTCAACCAAGTAGTTGGTTTCCAAGTCACGCCAGCGGTTACGGCGTAAAAACTTGCTCCGGTGCTGAGATCTGCAAACGTACGGCCGGGCGAACCAACACGGTAGCCGGTTTGATCACGGAACCATTCGCCGCGTACGCCCGCCACAACCGTATCAGTAACGTCATAGGTTAAATGCGTATTTAAGCCGTACCATTCGCTATCGCCAAGACCAAGTATCCCGTCGGCATAACCATGGTCATGCTGTAAAACCAAATGAGTTTTATCGGTCACGTTATGCTTTAAGACAATGCTGTACATGCCCCAAGATTGGTCGCTTTGTTCGGAAACTGCACCATAAGTACCGGCGATATTGGCTGAAGTGCCCTTGTCATCGCTAGTCCAGGTAGTGCCGGCAATACCGGCCCAATTGCCCAATTGCTGATCCCAACCGCCATCCCAGCCGCCAGTAGCACTGCCAGTCACCGCACCACCCATTACCGACCAATTTTGATCGACTGCATAGTTACCCAAGATGCCGGTATGGGTAAACGGTTCACCATATTGCATGGTGTAAGCATGGCTGTAGAAGAAGTTGTCAGGTGCGGGGACGGTTTCATAACCGATTGGCGTATAGAAATGGCCGGCCTTAACATTTAAGCCATTGCCAATTGGAATGTAAGCTTCTAAGTAGGCTTGTGGTAATGCTAAATCATAAAAACGATTGGTATCGCTACCCAGTAAGTCTAAATCCCAGTGACTTCTGGTCAATGGACGCCCGGTAACAGGGTCAGAGCCAGGTACGCCATAAGCCTGAGTAAAAAACGCATCTGTACCAAACATCACATCAAAGCGACCGCCGAAATCCCAGCTGCTGCCTTCAGTAGCGACAGCGCGTTGCACGTATAGATTTAATTGGTTTAACTGGAATTCACCTGACCGGTCGCCAAAAGTAACCGGTCCGTTAAAGTTGTTATCTGGGCTTGCGGCATTGTAAGTAATGCCGGCGTTGCCCCAGCCGCCAACAACGATGCCGTTGTTTTTCAAGAAGCTGGTTTCGTTAATGTCAAAACCGGACAACGATTTCACTGCGCCGTCGCCAGCATAAGCACTGCTAATAGACATCGCGAGGACGCCGACTGTGCCAATAAACCGCTGTTTTTTACGGTTGGATGAGTTATTCATTTAGAACTCCTTAAGTGGGTTAAGGTTTTAGTTTCTACTGTCCAAAGACAGTGCAAGTAGGTTTCGGCATAGAAACACTGAAAACAGTAATGCAGCCTTTGTGCCAAATTATTAAAAGCTGTAAATTCAATTAGTTAATTGGTAAAGCTACGCCCTATCTCATGATTGCGCACCAAAACAGAGCATTTAAAACTAAAGGTAGCCTTAATTTGGTGCACTGTTTGGCAATCGCATCAAATCCTCAAGGCTCTGTCACTTAGGGATGTTCTGTTTTTTAGTGGCTAATCGATTAAAAAATGATATGTTATGCGTAGGCATAGAAAAACACTGTATTCATAAACTATATACCTGGAGGCAAGATAAATGTCCGTAGAAAGCGTACTCAAATTGATACAAGACAATGACGTTAAATTCGTCGATTTTCGTTTTTGTGATACCCGCGGTAAAGAGCAGCATGTCACGTTCCCAGCTCATTCTATTGATGAAGACACTTTCGAAGAAGGCAACATGTTTGACGGTTCGTCAATTGCCGGCTGGAAGCACATTAACGAATCAGACATGATCTTGATGCCTGATCCAGAAAGTGCAGTGATGGATCCTTTCTTTGACGACAACACGCTGATTTTACGCTGCGACATCATTGAACCTAAAAACATGCAAGGCTATGAGCGCGATCCTCGCTCCATCGCCAAACGTGCTGAAAAATACCTACAATCAACCGGCATTGCCGACACTGCTTTCTTCGGCCCAGAAAATGAATTCTTCGTATTCGATGATATTCGTTGGGGCAACGACATGAGCGGCTCTTTCTTCAAAATCGATTCTCAAGAAGCCGGTTGGAACTCAGAAAAAGTCTATCCTGACGGCAACATCGGTCACCGTCCAGGCGTTAAAGGCGGTTATTTCCCAGTACCACCGGTTGATTCTTTCCAAGACATGCGTTCTGCTATGTGCTTAACCTTGGAAGATATGGGCCAAGTGGTTGAAGTACATCACCACGAAGTTGCGACCGCAGGTCAATGCGAAATTGGTGTTAAATTTAACACCTTAGTTAAAAAAGCCGACGAAGTGTTAGAACTTAAATATGTAGTTGCTAACGTAGCCCATGCCTACGGCAAAACAGCTACTTTTATGCCAAAACCTATGGTTGGCGACAACGGCAGCGGTATGCATGTTCACCAATCTTTAGCTAAAAACGGCGTGAATCTGTTTTCTGGTGACTTGTACGGCGGCTTGTCTGAAACAGCCTTGTATTACATCGGCGGCATCATCAAACATGCTAAAGCTCTGAATGCATTCACCAACGCATCAACCAACAGTTACAAACGTCTGGTTCCAGGCTTTGAAGCTCCTGTTATGTTGGCTTATTCTGCGCGTAACCGCTCTGCATCAATTCGTATTCCTTATGTTGTTAACCCTAGAGGACGTCGTATCGAAGTGCGCTTCCCAGATTCAACAGCAAACCCATATTTGGCGTTTGCAGCAATGTTGATGGCTGGCTTGGACGGCATTCAAAACAAAATTCATCCAGGCGAAGCGATGGATAAAGATTTGTATGACCTGCCACCAGAAGAAGAAAAAGCAATTCCACAAGTGTGTCATGCACTTGACCAAGCTCTCGAAGCGTTGGATCAAGACCGCGACTTTTTAACACGCGGTGGTGTGTTCACTAATGACTCAATTGATGGTTACATTAAATTGAAAATGGAAGAAGTGACTCGACTGCGTATGAGCACTCACCCAGTTGAATACGACATGTATTACAGCTTATAAAGATTAGGCCTGCTTTTAATGTAGGCTGATACATAAAAAAACCCCGCAAGCCAACTGGCTTCGCGGGGTTTTTTAATGTGTTAGAGGGATTAAAAAATTTTGGCTATGTCACTGTTAGCTAGTGGTTTACACTCTTGTAATAGAAATCAATGAGATAAGGAAGCACAATGAAAGCCGACGAATTCAAAGTATTTGATGAAGCTCTTGAAAATCTAACGCCCCACCAAAGAGGGCTAGTGACGGCGCACTTGCACAAACTCGGGCATATCCAATCGGTCACCCCACTCATCGAAAGTCGCGTACAGGCTTCACCCGCCTGCCCGAAGTGTGGTCACAGTCATATTGCACACTGGGGGTCAGCGTCTGGCTTGCAGCGCTATCGTTGCAAAGCCTGTAAGTCCACTTTCAATGCGCTGACCGGGACACCGCTGGCTCGGTTACGGCACAAGGACAAGTGGCTGGACTATGCGCAACAACTGGCCGACGGGCACACTGTTCGTCACAGCGCCAGTGCTTGTGATGTGCATCGCAACACCGCCTTCCGCTGGCGGCATCGTTTTCTCGCCTTGCCCAATGCACAAAAAGCAACGCGACTGGTGGGCATTGCCGAAGCGGACGAAACCTTTTTTCTGGAATCGTTCAAAGGCAAGAAACAAGGCATGGAGAGAGCGGCCCGCAAGCGCGGCGGCAAGGCGACCAAACGCGGCCTATCCGCTGAACAGATTCCGGTTCTGATTTGCCGTGACCGAACCGGCAGCACCGCTGACTTTGTGCTGGATAAGGCGGACAAGGCACATATTAGTGCGGCACTTAAGCCCCTGCTGGCCAGTGATGCCGTGCTCTGCACCGACAGCGGTAAGGCCTTGGGTGCCGTTGCTCGGGAAATAGGCATCACCCATCGGCCAATCAATTTAGCCGCCGGCATTCGCGTGGTCGCCAAGGTCTATCACGTCCAGAATGTGAATGCCTACGACAGTCGGCTGAAAATGTGGATACAACGCTTCCATGGCGTGGCGACGCATTATCTTTTCAACTATCTCGGTTGGCGCAGGCTGGTCGATCGCAGGAATACCGCCATGTCATCGACGGCATTCTTGTCCGCCGTATTGGGGATAAATTATGTTCAACAAGTAACAGTGACATAGCCAAAATTTTTGATTATGTAGAATAAATACGAATTTTTGAAGGCTTAATCGATGATTGTATTCATTCATGGTTAAGGTTAACGTTGGCATTTTGTAGTCTCTGATCACTACTTATCAAGGAACCACTATGAAAAACAAAATTATTTTAATTTCATTGTTAATGGCCTCTAGCTCAGTGTGGGCCGCAGATACCAGTCTGTTGGAAAATGCTGGCAAACAAACAGTAAAAAATGCAGCGACAGCGGCTGCTCCAAAAGAAGCAGTTGAAGGCGTTGAAGCGGCTGGTCAAACGTTAGAAAAAGCAAAAGACATAAAAGGTGCGGTGGAAGCGGCTCCAACTGCGGCTCAAGAACAAGCAGTCGGCACTGTTAAAGGAGCTGTTGCAGACAAAGTAGAGGCTGCAACTCCAGCCGAAGTAAAGAAAGGTACTGAAACCTTAAAAAAAGGTAAAAAAACCGCTAAAAAATTAAAAGCAAAGGTGCCTACATCTACCACTGAAGCGACCAAAGCCGTTGAAGGTGAAGCTAAAGAAAAAGCCGCTGAAAAAGCACTGGATTTAGTTAAATAATCTTCTACCACTACCCGGAAAATTCCTGCTGGAGATGTGAATTAGGCTTGGTATTCGATTAAAAAAACGGCCCGGAAGGGCCGTTTTTTGTTTAGCGATCTGTCAGTGTTGTTGGCCGCTAAGCCTAGCTTATAGGCAGTTAGTATGCGAGGATAATCCAAGCTCAATTCTTTCTTGGAAAAAACATGAAACAAGATGATTCTTTGACATCAGCCTTTGGCGTGCGCATGCCCCGGATAATTTACGGCACGGCCTGGAAGCAAGAGCGCACCACAGCATTGGTGGAACAGGCTATCGAAACCGGTTTTCGTGGTATCGACACCGCCTGTCAGCCCAAGCACTATAACGAAGCCGGTGTCGGCGAGGGCATCGCTGCTTGTTTAACGCGAGGACTAGAACGCGCCGAGCTTTATCTGCAAAGCAAATTCACCGCGCTGAGCGGTCAAGATCCGCTTCGAGTTCCTTATGACGTCAAAGCCAGCCTGAGCGATCAAGTCGCACAATCGTTTCAGACGTCGTTAAAAAATCTGCAAACCCCTTACCTGGATTGCCTGGTGCTGCATTCGCCGTTGGCAAACCAGCGGCAGATGCGGGAAGTCTGGCAGGCGATGGAACAGGTTTTCCACAGCGGCGGCGCCAAGCAATTGGGTATCAGCAACTGCTACGATTTAAAGGAGCTTGAGGATTTGTACCGAACCGCAGAAGTCAAACCTGCCGTGCTGCAAAACCGCTTTTATGCCGATACCCATTATGACCGCAACCTCCGTGCTTTTTGTAAGCAGCACGGAATAATCTATCAAAGCTTCTGGACGTTAACCGCCAATCCCAAGGTATTGGCCCATGCCACGCTGCAAAATTTGGCGACAAAATACCACCGTAGCGCCGCCCAAGTGTTTTACCGGTATTTAACCCAGACCGGCATCATCCCGTTAACCGGCACCAGCTCGGCAGAACACATGCGGGAAGATTTGGCGATTTTCGAGTTTGAATTGACTGCCGATGAATGTGCGGCGGTGGAGATGTTGTTGTTGTATTAAATCGTAGGGTGGGCAACGCGTACCTTTTGAAAGCCTTATTTGGGATATGAAAAATGGTACGCGGTGCGTACCCTACTCAGCTACACAACCAATACGGTTGGGTTAAATTTCATTTGACACCGAGTTGTATTAGTAAATCAGATTTCAGATTGTCTTCTCGTTCACGTATTTGGGCAGGAATAGTGAAGAGATCATATAAAAGCAATAGTCCAAGGGTACCTGAACTCAATATTGCACTTGATAAATTGTTCGCGTTGAATGCGAGTAAACTAAAAATACTTAGTCCTGTATAAATAAGTCCCCATCGAGCCTTCCCTATATAAAAATTATGTCCCCCCAGGCCTCCAAAAAACAACCATAACATATATGCCGTGACAGAATTTTTCGCGTTTCGTTGTAATTCAGCATTAAAAATTGCTAAGTCTTTATCGCTCAGAGAGCGTTGCACCTCTATGTTATCCATACTCCACCATTGTTTTTAAGTTAATTTTATTAATTAAGGTTTAGGCTGCCAAAATGTAACGCGTCGGAACCTCCTCCACTTTAGGATTCGCGTTTCATTCAAAAGATATTATTTCAACTTCAGATGGAGCGCGAAGATTCCACTGCTTGTGCTCAGCATTGTAAAGACGAATATGGAAACCACCTTTAATAAGTAATTCCGCAACCTCATCAATGGAATGTACGTACACTTTATTAATCGCGAATCGCAACGCTTTGCCGGATTTGGCTGCCAAATCTTCAGAATGAAGCACATACCCGCGATCCTGAGGAACGGCTGTGAACAACTTACCTTTGACTTTACCACGCGTTCCTAAAGCTTGAATGGTGCAGATTTTGTTTGACATGATACGGCAATCCCTGAGTTATAAATATTTACTGTCCTGAATGTGCAGCGATTTATTCTAACCTAAAGCCTCCAACAACCTCTTATAAATCCCTCCAAAACTGCCATTACTCATCAGCACAAAATGCCCGCCAGCTGGCGCTTCATTTTTAAGCGTAGCGATGATGTCATCCAGCGTTTGGCTGATTTTGATGTTGTCGCCGTACTTTGTCAGCGCAGATAAATCCCAGTCCAGGTGTTCCGGCTGGTAGATGATGGCTAGGTCGGCGGCGGCTAGCGAGTGGGCCAGGGTTTCGGTGTGGACGCCCATGCGCATGGTGTTTGAACGGGGTTCGACGATGGCGATGATGCGCTCGGTGCCGACTTGTTTGCGCAGGCCGTCCAGGGTGGTGGCGATGGCGGTGGGGTGGTGGGCGAAGTCGTCGTAAATTGTGACGCCGCCAATGTTGGCGATGATTTCCATGCGCCGTTTAACATTTCTGAATACGGCCAAGGCGTTGATGGCGTCAGCGGGCAATATTCCCACATGCTTGGCGGCGACTATGGCGGACAGCGCATTGTAAACATTGTGGTCGCCGGTTAATGACCAATTGACGATGCCTTGCAACTCGTTGTTAAACAAAACTTTAAACTGGCTGCCGTCAGCGTTGATCAGCTCGGCATTCCATTCGGCCTTGCCATTGACAGAGGTCTTTTGTACCGGCGTCCAACAGCCCATCGCCAGCACATCATTAATATTAGCGTCGCTTTCCGGGGAGATAATCAGGCCGATGCCGGGCACGGTTCTGACCAGATGATGAAATTGCTTTTTGATGGCGTCCAGGTCCGGAAAAATGTCGGCATGGTCGAATTCCAGGTTGTTCAATATCGCGGTACGTGGCCGGTAATGGACGAATTTTGAACGTTTATCGAAAAACGCCGAATCGTATTCATCGGCTTCAATCACAAAAAAATCCGATTCGCCCAACCGAGCGGAAATGCCGAAATTTAACGGGATGCCGCCGATTAAAAAGCCGGGGTTAAAGCCTTGATGTTCCAGTATCCAGCTCAACATGCTGGTAGTGGTGGTTTTACCGTGAGTACCGGCAACGCCTAAGACCCATTTATTTTGCAGCACGTGTTCGGCCAGCCATTGCGGGCCGGAGACATAATTAAGGCCTTTATTAAGCACGGCTTCGACTTCCGGATTGCCGCGTGACATGGCATTGCCGATAACCACCAAGTCCGGGTTGCAATCGAGGTTTTCCGCGCGATAGCCTTCCATCAGCTGGATGCCTTGTTCCTGCAATTGGGTGCTCATCGGCGGGTAAACGTTTTGGTCTGAGCCGCTGACCTGATAGCCGAGTTGTCTGGCAATGACGGCAAGGCCGCCCATGAAAGTGCCGCAAATGCCTAAGATGTGAATGTGCAAGGTGTTTTCCTAAGGTGTTGAGATTGGGGTTAGTGCTTCGACAGGTTCTCGGCAACTGCTCCATGCGTTGCTCTAACTCCTGCATCCATGCAGTCGAGCACGAACGGTTTTAGCATCGATGTAAGTTGCGCTCGTGGAGAGCCTGTCGAACCATGGTCGTAACTTATTTTTTCTCAGCTGGTTTGGCTGCAGCTGGATCCGCTGGTTTATCGCCCGGCTTAGCTTCGGCGCCTTCTTTAGGCGGCGCTTCTTCAATCGGTACTTGCTCGGCTGCTTTCGCTCCGGCTTTTTCCAGCAATTTAGCGATATTTTCGTGCGGTGATTTTTTGGCTCGGGCCAGCACGGTGGCTTTTTGGTTATCTACGGCGTTAACGTCCGCACCTGCCGCAATCAGCAGGTTGACGATTTCTTCATTGCCGAAGACCAGCGCATCCATCAGCGCGGTGGTGCCAACGCTATCGGCAAGGTTAACGTCAGCACCATACGCCAATAAGGCTTTAACGATGCGACT
>Ga0208509_1000412_pt1 | contig 15764 bp, 10 predicted proteins | sample LakWasMeta7_HOW4_2_FD_183857 | JGI IMG/M metagenome (GOLD analysis project Ga0208509, IMG submission 183857) | Freshwater sediment methanotrophic microbial communities from Lake Washington under simulated oxygen tension - Sediment Metagenome... | ecosystem: Environmental > Aquatic > Freshwater >...
GGGATGAAAAGTTCCCGCGCCTACTTCCTGATCCAAAGGCTGTAATAAAATGCAGCCCTGCTGGGCCCAGTATTCCTGCAAAGCCAGGATAAGTCCCTGAAAAGTGGATAAATCGTTGTTTATACTCGACACGGCGGCTATCTGTTAGGCAATAAAAAGGCGCCAATTATAACTTAAAAATGCCGCCGGAGTAGGGTGTGGCATGAAAATCGCCGTATTGGCGCTGATAACTGCGCTGCGCTGCAGTTGCAATTCCATTTCGGATGACTCAAACTTTTTTACAAGGCGGCGCAAAGCTGCGCCATTCAATAATCAATCCGGGGCATCCTTAGTGACATCGCATTTTATTATCGAACGATTGCAGCAATACTGGCTTTTAGCGCGATTTGACAAGCCTATCGGCATACTGATTTTATTATGGCCGACCTTATGGGCGCTCTGGGTCGCCAGCAGCGGCAAGCCCGACATGCTGGTTTTGGTGGTGTTGTGTCTGGGCGTGGTGCTGATGCGCGCCGCCGGTTGTGTGATCAACGATTATGCCGACCGTGACTTTGACCCGCATGTGGCACGCACCAAGCAACGGCCTATTGCCGCCGGCAAGGTCAGTCCCAAGGAAGCCCTGATCGTCTTTGTCGTGCTGTGTCTGCTGGCCTTCGGTCTGGTGTTACTGCTTAACCTTTACACCATTATGCTGTCTTTCGTCGCCGCCTTTCTGGCCGCCAGTTATCCGTTCATGAAACGTTATACCCATTTGCCGCAAGCCTATCTGGGCATTGCTTTCGGCTGGGCCGTGCCGATGGCCTTTAGCGCCCAGACCAACACGATTCCAACGGTAGGTTGGATCATGTATTTGGCCGTGGTGTTGTGGGCGCTGGTCTATGACACCATGTATGCCATGGTCGATAAGGATGATGATTTAAAAATTGGCGTTAAATCGACCGCGATACTGTTTGGCGATTACGACCGCCACATCATGGCGGTTTTGCAGCTGATCATTCTGGGCTTGCTGGTTGTCATCGGACAAATGCAGGGCCTGGGCTTAGCTTATTATGGCGGCGTTTTAATTGCGGCCCTATTGTCCGTTTACCAGCAAAAACTGATTTTTCATCGGGAAAAATCCCTTTGTTTCAAAGCCTTCTTAAATAGCAACTGGTTTGGCTTGGCTGTCTTTGCCGGCTTGGTGCTGGATTACCTGTAATGGCATTAAGGCGCTTCTGCGCTTTGCTGTTACTGCTCGGCTTGGCATGCTTTAGTCATGCCGCTGAAATCCCGGCTGTCATGCGCGCAAAAGTGTTTCATCGCTCTGTCGATGTTGCACAGTTTTGGGTCAGCGAAAAACTGGATGGCGTGCGAGCCCGATGGGATGGTCAGCAGCTGATCTCGAAAGGCGGCCAGCGCTTTGCCGCTCCGGACTGGTTTACCCGGGGCTTTCCGGCAATGCCGCTGGACGGCGAATTGTGGATGGCGCGCGGGCGCTATGAAGACGTGGTCTCCATCGTGCGCAGGCAAACGCCGCATGAAGGCTGGAAACGCATCAAACTGATGGTGTTTGATCTGCCGGCGCACAAAGGCCCCTTCAGCGAGCGGGTGTTAGCCATGCGCAAACTGACCTCACAAACCCAGTCGCTCTATCTGGCCGTGATTGAACAATTCCGTGTGCCATCGGAAGCGGCATTAATGCAAAAGCGCGATGAAATTACCCGGCAAGGCGGGGAAGGTCTGATGCTGCACCGGCAAAGCGCGCTTTATCAGAACGGCCGCACTGATGATTTGCTCAAAGTTAAGCCTTTTGAGGACGCCGAAGCCGTGGTAATCGGGTATAGACCCGGCAAGGGTATAAACACCGGCCTGATGGGCTCGATAAAAGTGCGCACGGAAAAAGGTCAGGAGTTTTACCTGGGCAGCGGCTTTACCCAGGCGCAAAGAAAAATACCGCCGCCGCTGGGCAGCGTGGTGACCTATCGCTACCAGGGTTTTACCGGTGCCGGCATTCCGCGGTTTGCGGTATTCATGCGCGTGCGGGATGAAGAGGCCAGGCCCTAGTCGACGTTTGGTGGTTCTTGCGATTAGTTCGTGTAAACAGGCTTGCTATGAATCCGCTCATCCTGAGATGGGCTAAGGCTTTAATCGGCACTTTCGCCAGTCCGGCCTTTGGGATTGGCATTATAGTCGGCGGTTAAGTCGCCGAGACGGCAGGTTGATTGCGGGCGTTCATTCCGTTTGAATTTCCCCTCTTAATCCGATCAGGCATCAGAAATACTGAGCTTTCCAGTCAGTTTAAAGCCTGGTGCAATATGCGTTCATTTTAAGCGCCAAAATGGTGCGCTCTCTTCTGAAGAAGGTCGGAAAGTGCGCTATCAATCGCGTTATTTATTTTGTTTCCTTTACTATCAGGGGTTTGCGATTCATTTCAGGCTGGCACTAAAAATGCTTTTCTTAATTTGCCGATGATGGAATATACGCATTATGAATCACTAATGCCAAGTCGGAACTGACCTGTGCAGATTTCTTACATGAAAGATTAACTCGCTTCATGGCTTCATGCAGTTTTGCTTTATTTCTGTTTGAAGATTGCATTAGCTGGCCGGTGTAGTTTTCGGCTTGGAGAATTTATTATGAAGAAATTTATATTGACGGCCGCCCTCATAGGTATCTTGGTTGGCGGTGCCGTTTTATTATATGGCCGCTTAAATTTGGGTACTGAATATAAGTCTGATTTGGCGTATTCCTCTTTTATCAAAAAGGTCAAGGCAGGACAGATTGAACGGGTAGAGATTTCCGGCAGAGTCATCAAGCTTCGGACTTCAGAAGGGCAGGAATTTGAAACCTACAATCCCGGAGATCCGCATTTAATTGATGATTTGCTGGCGACCGGGGCTCAAATCAGAACCGCCGCCCCTGAAGAGCATTCGTTGGCCATGGAAATTTTCATATCCTGGTTTCCGATGCTGGTGCTGATTGCCGTTTGGATATTTTTTATGCAAAAAATGCAAAAAAACGGCGGTGCTAACGGTGGTTTGAGCTTTCAAAAAAGCAAAGCGAAAATGTTTCAAGAAGATCAGGTGAAAATAACTTTTGCCGATGTCGCAGGGTGCGAAGAAGCCAAAGAGGATGTAGTCGAACTGGTTGATTTTCTTAAAGCGCCGCAAAAGTTTCAAAAACTGGGCGGCAAAATACCCCGAGGGGTATTGATGGTCGGACCTCCCGGAACCGGGAAAACCCTGATTGCCCGGGCTATAGCCGGGGAGGCCAAAGTCAAGTTTTTCTCTATTTCCGGTTCTGATTTTGTTGAGATGTTTGTCGGCGTCGGTGCGTCCAGGGTAAGAGATCTGTTTGCCCAGGCCAAGGAGCACGCGCCCTGCATCATTTTTATCGATGAAATAGATGCCGTGGGCAGAAAAAGGAGTAGTTCAGGAATGGGCAGCGGCAACGAAGAGCGGGAGCAAACCCTCAATCAGTTGCTGGTTGAAATGGATGGCTTTGAGGGTAATGAAGGCATTATCGTGATTGCCGCAACTAATCGTGCCGATGTGCTGGACGATGCGCTCTTACGACCCGGCCGGTTTGACCGGCAAGTCAATGTCGGCCTGCCGGATGTTCGCGGACGGGAACAAATATTGAAAGTGCATTTGCAAAAAGTGCCTACGGCGGAGGATGTGGAAGTGAGTTATATTGCCCGCGGGACTCCGGGGTTTTCAGGGGCGGAACTGGCCAACATCGTGAATGAGGCGGCTTTGCTGGCGGCCCGTTCCGACATGAACGAAGTCACCATGAGCCATCTCGAAAAAGCCAAGGACAAGATATTGATGGGCGTAGAAAAGCACACGATGGTGATGAGCGAAGACGACAAACGCTTAACGGCCTATCATGAAGCGGGCCACTGTATAGTCGGCCGGTTGATGCCGGATCATGACCCCGTCTATAAAGTAAGCATTATGCCTCGAGGCCGGGCGCTGGGCATCACCATGTTTCTGCCGGAAAATGACCAATACAGCGCCAGCAAACGTAAACTGGAAGGCCAGATAGCCAGTCTGTTTGGTGGACGGCTGGCAGAGTTGCTGATTTTCGGCGACGACAGGGTGACCACCGGTGCGTCTAACGATATTGAAAGGGCGACCGAACTGGCGAGGAAAATGGTGACGCGCTGGGGCTTGTCGGACAAACTCGGGCCTCTCACCTACGGCGAAGAAGCCGGCCAGGCAATTTTGGGTCAGCCGGGTGCGCAAGGCGGCGCAGTCTCAAGTAATGTGGCGCAGATGATAGATGAAGAGATTCGTTCGGTCATCGATCGCAACTATTATCGAGCCGAGAAAATCTTGCAGGAAAATATGGCTATTCTGCACCGGATGGCAGATGCGCTGATGAAATGGGAAACTATCGATCGATGCCAGATAGACGATTTAATGGCCGGAAAGGAGGCTTGCGCTTCTATGGAATCCACGGCTGGAAAGGACCAGAGCAGTTCTGAACCAGGCTGTAATGGAACGGATAGCAGCAGCGCATTACAACCCGGCCAAAGCTTCGCTTGACGGAAGGGCGCAGGGTTTACGGATGCAGGATTTAGGATTTAGGATTTACCGATAACACTTGAATGCCCGCTATCAAGCGGGCATTTTTTTGCGATTTTGTACACAACAGCCAAGGACAGGGCTTTGCTTTATCTTCCATATTTTGATTCAAACCACAAAGTAACTATCCCGCAAACGTTGTTGTGCGGAGTACAATGTCGGTATTGATTTTTTTGATCCTCCAGAGTTGTCCTATGCAAAATCAGCAAACTGTAACTATCGATGGCAATCAGGCCGCGGCAACGATTGCACACAAATTGAATGAAGTGATCGCGATTTATCCGATTACGCCGTCCTCCAATATGGGCGAATGGGCCGATGAATGGTCGGCGCGCGGCCAGGTTAATCTGTGGGGAACGGTGCCGCAGGTGACCGAAATGCAGAGTGAGGCCGGTGTGGCCGGCGCGATTCACGGCGCACTGCAGGCAGGCTCCATGGCGACGACGTTTACTGCCTCCCAGGGCCTGCTGTTGATGCTGCCCAATATGTACAAAATAGCCGGCGAGTTGACGCCGACGGTATTTCATATTGCCGCCCGATCTCTTGCTTGTCAGGGTTTGTCAATTTTCGGTGATCATAGCGATGTGATGGCTGCGCGGATGACCGGCTTTGCCATGCTTTGTTCGAATTCACCGCAGGAAGCCATGGACTTCGCGCTCATCGCGCATGCCGTGGCTCTGGAAAGCCGAATACCGCTGCTGCACTTTTTTGATGGCTTTAGAACCTCGCACGAAATCGCCAAAATACAGACATTAACTGACGATGTATTGCGGGCCATGATCAATGAGGAATGGGTCGCCGCGCACCGAAACCGGGCATTAAATCCGGACAATCCGGTGCTACGTGGCACGGCGCAGAATCCGGACGTGTATTTTCAGGCGAGGGAGACGGTCAATCCTTATTATCAGGCCATGCCGGCTATGGTGCAGGGCGCGATGGACAGATTTGCCGGGTTGACGGGCCGGCACTATCGCTTGTTTGAGTATGTGGGGGCCGAGCAGGCAGAGCGGGTGATTGTCATGATGGGGTCGGGTGCCGAGGCGGTGGCAGAGACCTTGGATTATCTTAATCGTCAGGGTGAATCGGTGGGCTTGCTTAAAGTCCGTTTATACCGTCCCTTCGATGCCGACAGTCTGCTGGCGGCGCTTCCGGCCAGCTGCCGCAAGATTGCCGTGCTCGACCGTACCAAAGAACCCGGAGCGGATGGCGAGCCCTTATATAAGGATGTCCTGAGCGCGCTTGCGCAGAATTTCAGCAGCGCAGCCCCCAGGTTTAAGTCCTTGCCAAAAGTCGTGGGCGGCCGTTATGGCCTGTCCTCCAAGGAATTCACGCCGGGCATGATCAAGGCGATTTTTGATGAATTGAAACAAGAACACCCCAAAAACGGCTTCACCATCGGCATACACGATGATGTAACCCATACCAGTCTGCCCTGGGATGCCGGCTACCGTACCGATGCCCATGTCGATACGATTCAGGCCATGTTTTACGGCCTGGGCAGTGACGGCACGGTCAGCGCCAATAAAAACAGCATTAAAATCATCGGCGAAGCGACCGATCTGTATGCCCAGGGTTATTTCGTTTATGACTCGAAAAAATCCGGCGCGATTACGGTATCGCATCTGCGCTTTGGCCCTAAACCGATACGTTCGACCTATCTGATCGGCGAAAACGATGCCAATTTTATCGGCTGCCATCAAACGATTTTTCTGGAACGTTACGACATGTTGAGCAATGCCGCAGACAATGCGGTATTTTTGCTGAACTCGCCAGAATCCGTGGAACAGGTTTGGGCATCGCTGCCTCCCAAAATGCAGCGTCAGATGATAGCCAAAAAAATTCGCTTCTATGTGATTGACGGCTATGCCGTGGCAGAAAAGACCGGCATGGGCAAGCGCATCAATACCATCATGCAGACCTGTTTCTTCGCCATATCCGGCGTGCTGCCGCAAGATCAGGCCATAGCCGCGATCAAGCATGCGGTTGAAAAAACCTACGGTAAAAAAGGCCAGCGTATTGTCGAGTTGAACTTTAAGGCGATTGATGAAACGCTGGCGAATTTGCATGAAGTTGCGCTGCCGGTTGAGTGTGCATCAAACGTTCTCGACATTCAGTCCTGCATCCCGGATTCTGCACCCGAATTCATTAAACGGGTCACCGGTGAAATTATTGCCGGCCGGGGTGATGCCTTACCGGTCAGCGCCATGCCCATCGACGGCACCTATCCAACCGGCACGGCGGCTTATGAGAAACGCAATTTGGCCTTGGAGATTCCGGTATGGGAAACCGATTTGTGCACCCAATGCGGCAAATGCGTGATGGTGTGTCCGCATTCGGTCATTCGCAGCAAGATTTATTCGACTGAATTGCTGGACAATGCCCCCGAAACCTTCAAACACATGACCATGCTGGGCAAGGATTTTCCGGCCGGCCTGTCCATGACTTATCAGGTCGCACCCGAAGATTGCACCGGCTGCACGCTGTGCGTGGACATCTGTCCGATCCGGGATAAATCCAACGCCAGCCGCAAAGCCTTGAATATGCATCCGCAACCGCCCTTGCGACAGGTCGAACGAGAGAATTGGAATTTCTTTTTATCGCTGCCCGAGTACGACCGCCGTTTGCTGAAAACCAATACCATCAAGGGCTCGATGGTATTGCAGCCCTTGTTTGAATTCTCCGGTGCCTGCGTCGGTTGCGGCGAAACGCCGTATTTAAAGCTCGCATCGCAGTTGTTTGGCGATCGCATGGTCGTTGCCAATGCGACCGGATGTTCTTCTATTTACGGCGGCAACTTGCCGACCACGCCGTGGACCAAAAATGCCGAAGGGCGCGGGCCGGCGTGGAATAACTCGTTGTTTGAAGACAATGCCGAGTTTGGTTTGGGAATACGGGTCTCGATCGACAAGCAAAACGAGCTGGCGCGCGAGTTGTTGGCGGCCTTACGATCTGAATTGGGCACTGAACTGGTCGATGCTATTTTGAATGCCGACCAGTCTGATGAAGCGGGGATTTATGAGCAGCGTGAGCGCGTGGCCGCGCTGAAGCAGAAGCTGAGCACCGTCACGTTTTCTGCGGCGCAAAATCAAACGGTGCAAAATCTGCTCCAGACAGCCGACAGCCTGTGCAAAAAGAGCGTGTGGATTATCGGCGGTGACGGCTGGGCTTATGACATCGGCTTTGGCGGTGTCGACCATGTGCTGGCCAGCGGCCGCAATGTCAATATTCTGGTGCTGGATACCGAGGTATATTCCAATACCGGCGGACAAACGTCCAAATCAACGCCGCTGGGCGCCGTGGCCAAATTTTCTGCCGGAGGTAAAGCCACGGCCAAAAAAGATCTGGCTTTATTGGCGATGGATTACAGCAATGTCTATGTCGCCCACGTGGCTTATGCCGGTAAGGATATCCAAACCCTGAATGCCTTTTTGGAAGCCGAAGCGCATGACGGGCCGTCCATCATCATCGCTTATGCGCCTTGTATCGCGCACGGCGTGGATATGTCCAACAATCACCGGCAACAAAATCTGGCGGTAAAAAGCGGTCACTGGCCGTTATTCCGTTTTGATCCCAGCAAGGCCAAGCAGGGCAAAAATCCGATGCATCTCGATTCTGCCGAGCCATCCATCCCCTATCGTGATTTTGTCAAAACCGAAACCCGTTTCAATATGTTATGGCAATCTCATCCCGAAGATGCCGAGCGTTTTCTGGCGCAGGCGCAGCAAGATGTCAAAAATCGCTATCGCTATTACAAACAACTGTCGGAGCTGGAATGGAGCGAAACCACCAGCGTTTCAGCAGTGAAGGCGCAATTGAAAACGGATACGGCAATGGAGAAAGACAATGGTTGATTTAACGACTGAATATCTGGGCTTGAAACTGGCGCATCCTTTAGTGCCTTCCGCATCCCCGTTTACTAAGGATGCCGATACGGCCAAACGTCTGGAAGACGCCGGCGCCTCGGCGATCGTGATGCATTCGCTGTTCGAAGAAAAGATCGAGGCTGAAGAGCAACAAATGGCGAGGTTCTTTTATCAGCAAGCGATAGGGCATGGCGAGGCCGACTCGTTTCATCCGGTGCCGGATAATATTCAAACCTATCAGGAACAATATTTGGAGAATGTGCACAAGCTTAAAGCGGCGCTGGACATTCCTGTGATTGCGAGCTTGAACGGGACTTCCTTAAGCGGTTGGGTCGAATATGGCAATCAACTTCAGCAGGCGGGCGCGGATGCGCTGGAATTGAATATCTATCATCTCGCCGCCAATGTGGCGGACAACAGCGAGGCTGTTGAAAGCCGCTATCTGGATATTTTACAGGCGTTGAAGCAGCAGGTCAGTTTGCCGATTACGATGAAGTTATCGCCTCAGTTCAGCTCACCCGTCAATTTCGCCCAACGACTGCAAGCGGCCGGCGCCAATGGGGTCGCGTTATTCAATCGGTTTTATCAGCCCGATATCGATCTGGAAACGCTGGATGTGGTGCCGAAGCTGGAGCTGTCAACCTCGTCGGAAGCCTTGTTGCGTATTCGCTGGATAGCCTTGCTGTACGGCCGGGTCGATCTGTCCTTGGCCGTTACCGGGGGTTTTCATCAAACGGCGGATGTGTTGAAGGCGCTGCTGGCAGGGGCGGATGTGGTGCATTTGTGCAGCGTGTTGCTCCAGCATGGAACCGGACGCTTAGGCGAAATTCTCAACGAACTGGAGCAATGGCTGGGCGAGCATGAATATGAATCCATCCGCCAGTTAAAAGGCAGCGTCAGCCAGCAACACGCCATAGACCCGAGTGCCTATGAGCGTGCGAATTATGTGCAAATTCTGGATAATTATTCTTGCCCGAGCGGCGTGTTAAGATAGAAGTTGAGCGATGTGGAGGCGGATAAACCGGCCTCCACAATGACCCAGCGGCACTTGTTTTTGCGTAAGGATTCAGCCCTTAGCAACTCCTCTGTTTTTATCTCTGATCCATTCGCTCCATGATCCCGCATATAGTTTAGAGCCGTTCAATCCGGCGTGTTCCATGGCCAGCAAATTATGACAGGCGGTAACGCCGGAGCCGCAGGCATGAACGGTTTGAGTGGGCGGGGTGTCGGCCAGGAGTTGGATAAATTGTCTGCGCAATTGGTCGGCCGGTAAAAACCGGCCGTCGCTGCCCAGGTTTAACTGAAAGGGCCGGTTGAGTGCGCCGGGAATGTGGCCTGCAACGGGATCGATCGGTTCCTGTTCGCCGCGGAAACGTTCGGGTGTTCGGGCGTCAACCAGTTTGATTGCCTTTGTCGCTAATTGGTCGCGCACTTGGGCGGCGGTCAGCCAGCGGGATTCATCGAGATAAACTCTGAATGCGGCGGCTTTGGGTGTCGGCAGGATTGTGCTTAGCGCATACCCCTGTTTTTGCCACTGTTGGATGCCGCCATCCAGTACAGCCACTTTTTCATGACCCATGCAGCGCAGTAGCCACCAAAAACGTCCGGCAAATGCCCCGCCTGCATCATCATAAACAACGATCTGGCTTTGGTTGCTGACGCCCCAAAGTCCCAGTTTTTTCGCGAGTAAAGAGAAATTGGGCAACGGATGACGTCCGGTCAAGTCGGTGACCGCTGAGGACAAGTCCTTGTTCAAATGGACATAGCGGGCATTGGGAAGATGGCCCTTGCGATAGGCCTGTGCGCCGGCATCCGCATCGGCAAGGGAAAATCGGCAGTCAAAGATAATCCAGTTGTTGTCATTGATATGTGGATTAAGGTTTGTTGCTGAAATCAGGGTGGTGTAGGACATGTTGTTATACCGTTAAGATGATTTTGCCCATGTATTCACCGCTTTCCATCAGGGCGTGGGCTTTGGCGGCTTCAGTTAGTGGAAAAGTAGCATCGATGATGGGTTTGATTTGGCCATACTCGAGTAAGGGCCAGACATTTTCCAGCAAATTTTTGGCAATATCGGCCTTAAAGGCGTTGTCTCTGGCGCGTAAGGTCGAGCCGGTTATGGTGAGCCGTTTCAGCATGACCGGTAGCAGATTGATTTCCGCTTTTGATCCGCCTTGCACGGCGATTTGTACCAGTCGGGCGTCATATGCCATGCACTTGAGGTTGCGTGGAAAATAATCGCCGCCGATCATGTCCAGTATGATGTCGACGCCGTTGCCCCCAGTCAGTTGGTTGATCGCTTCCACAAAGTCCTGTTCCTTGTAGTTGATGGCCGCATCAGCCCCAAGTTCCGTGCAGAACTGGCATTTTGCATCCGTACCCGCGGTAACATAGATTTTGGCTTCAAAGGCCTTGGCGAGTTGGATGACCGTCGTGCCAATACCGCCGGCTCCGCCGTGGACCAGTATGGATTCGCCGGAATTGAGCCTAGCTCGATCAAATACATTGCTCCAGACCGTAAAAAAGGTTTCCGGCAAGGCCGCCGCCTCGGTCAAGCTCATCTCATTGGGGATAGGCAGGCATAGATCGGCGGCGGCCAGGCAGAATTGGGCGTAGCCCCCGCCCGTTACCAGGGCGCAAACGCTGTCGCCAACTTTTAAATGAGTCACATGATCGCCAACTGCCACAATGGTCCCTGCGATTTCCAGTCCCGGAATGTCGGATGCCCCGGGTGGTGGAGGGTATAGCCCCTTGCGCTGCATGATGTCGGGGCGGTTGACACCGGCGGCGGCGACTTGAATCAAAACTTCATTGATTGCAGGCACCGGGACGGGGCGTTCGGTTGGATTTAAAGCATTCTCTATAATTTCGATGGCGATCATGGCGTAATAAAATCGTTCATGCGGTTTTAGGATGCAGGTATTATATGCGCTGATTATTTTGTGTTGACAGGAAAAAATAGATGATTCGTGCAGGTATCGTAGGAGGAACCGGATATACCGGTGTTGAATTGTTGCGGATTTTAGCATTGCATCCTGACGTTGAGGTGACGGTGGTTACTTCGCGCGCGGATGCGGGGATCAGGGTGGATGCCCTTTATCCGAGTCTGCGCGGCCACATCGATGCGGTATTCAGTTTGCCTGAAGTGGAAAATTTGAGCGAATGCGATGTGGTATTTTTTGCCACTCCCAATGGAACCGCCATGCTGATGGCTGAAGCCTTGCTGGCGCGCGGAGTCAAGGTGATTGATCTGTCAGCTGATTTCAGACTTAAAGATGTAAAGGTGTGGGAAAAATGGTATGGCATGACGCATTCGAGTCCCGATTTAGTCGCGGAGGCGGTATATGGCTTGCCCGAAGTCAATCGTGAGGCAATTAAAAAAGCCACCTTAATCGCTTGCCCGGGCTGCTATCCGACGACGGTGCAGTTGGGCTTCTTGCCTTTGATTGAACACGGTTTGATTGATGTTGATCATCTCATCGCCGACGTTAAATCAGGAGTCAGTGGCGCCGGCCGTAAAGCGGAGCTGGCAACCTTAATGAGCGAGACCGGTGAAAGTTTCAAGGCCTATGCGGCTTCCGGACATCGGCATTTGCCTGAAATTGCTCAAGGCCTGGGGCTTGCAGCGGGAAAAGCCGTCGGCCTGACTTTTGTGCCGCACTTAACTCCGATGATCCGGGGCATTCATGCCACGTTATACGGACGCTCAACGGCTGATTTGAGTGTTGTACAGGACTTGTATGAATCAAAATATGCAGATGAGCCTTTTGTTGATGTGCTGCCGCAAGCCTCGCATCCTGATACCCGGAATGTCAGGGGCAGTAATGTGTGTCAGCTGGCCATTCACCAGCCTCAAGGCGGGAAAACCATAGTCGTGCTGTCTGTGATAGATAATCTCGTGAAAGGCGCTGCAGGCCAGGCGATTCAGGCCATGAATCTGATGTTTGGGCTAGAGGAAAAGCAGGGCTTGGCGGTCATCGCCTTGTATCCATAATTCTTGACTATAGCACTGGGTATAGTCATAATCTGTATTGATTTTAATTATTTAGTATTTGTATCTATGGCTGATCCGATTATTTTTACTGATAGTGCCGCTGCTAAAGTAGGCGAATTAATTGCCGAAGAAGGCAATAATAATTTAAAGCTGAGAGTGTATGTCTCGGGCGGCGGATGTTCAGGTTTTCAATACGGTTTCACTTTTGATGAAGAAGTGAATGAAGATGATACCCAGGTCGAAAAAGGCGGCGTCACCGTTTTGATTGATTCAATGAGTATTCAGTATTTGTCCGGCGCTGAAATCGATTATAAAGAGGACTTGTCGGGCGCGCAGTTTGTGATCCGTAATCCTAATGCGACCACAACGTGCGGTTGCGGATCTTCTTTCTCGGCATAATTCTGTCAGGGCGGCCTCTGCGTCGCCCTTAGTTCTGCTTATCTTCGATAAACCCCGGCAAGAACGAATGCCTTATAGTCTTCGGTCGCGGCTTTAAGGTTTCCGGGCATATTGTACAAAGTGTGTCTGTCCCGTCAGACAAATACGATCGCTTCCACATGAACAGTATGAATGCCGTATTACTCGGTTGATTGGACCGGGCATGCCATATTCTGTCGAATCAGTTGCGGCGAGTAGTCCTTATGATTGCTCCAGTCGCAAATCGAAAGCTGAATGGGCAGGTGGAGGCTAATGCATTGAATATCATCGAGAAACGTACGATATTCAAGTGTAGCAAGATGGGCTTAATTGCTTAAAATCGACCGGAGCTGGATCAATGTCATTGATGCTTGGTGTCTGTGATCTTGATCATATACAGTTCAGGCATCGGCGCTGATTAGTTGTAGCTCGATTGGTTTTTGGCAAACAGCATTCTGGCCTTGGCCTGATTCAGTTGTGCTAATAGTGGCTGTGTTTGTGCCTTGAAGCTGGCCAGTAATTTGTTGCTGATAGGTAAAGAATTAGGCAGGGCAACGGTCAGCGGATTGCGGTAAGTGCCGTCAACGTGAAACTCATAATGGAGATGCGGTCCAGTTGCCAGCCCGGTTTGGCCAACATAACCAATAACCTCGCCTTGCTTAACGTGGCTGCCAGTGAATATGCCTTTCTTAAATTTGGAAAGATGGGCGTAAAGCGACTCATAATGTTCGCTGTGTTTGATGATGACGACCTGTCCATAGCCGCCTTTACGACCACTAAATATGACTTCACCGTCGCCGGTCGATTTTACCGGTGTTCCTGTTCTGGCTGCATAATCTACCCCTTTATGGGCGCGAATCCTATTAAGGACGGGGTGTTTGCGGTGGGCGTCAAAATGTGAACTGATTCGAGCAAAATCGACAGGAGTGCTTAAAAATGCCTTGCGCATGCCCTTGCCTTCCGGCGAGTAATAGCTGACATGTCCTTTTTTATCTTTGTAGCGGACAGCCCTATAGGTCTTGCCCTGATTGATAAACTCAGCGGCAACAATTTCGTCATTGCCCGTTGTTACGCCGTCAACAATCTGTTTTTCATAAAGCACTGTGAATTGGTCGCCTTTATGCAGATTAGAAGCAAAATCAATGTCCCAGGCAAAAATGTTGGTCAATTGTTCAATCAGATTAGCCGATAAGCCGGCTTTTCGGCCATCTATATAGAGTGACGAATCAATGGTCGTTTGCGCGCTGCTAAATTGTTGATTGCTGTTGCGATCGGATTCCTCAATGGAAAATTCATAATTATCGCGATCCGCCATTAATGACTCAATGTCTTCTTGGGTAAAAGGCAGTTGCGTTATCTCGCTCGAATCCGACGGGGTAATGGGTTGCAGATCCAGGTTTTTACGATGAGCGTGGGAGACAAGAATCTGGTGGCGCAGGCGACTGGGCTGGTGCAGATTTGATTTGGCAGTAAGACGGGCCTTCATTTTTCCATGATTGGTTTTAAGAATGGCCGTGTGGTTTTTTTTCGCTTTATTCTTGCTGCTATGTTTGGAATGAGAAGCCGATATCGTCTTCTTGGCGTGCGTGGTTTTGCCCTTATTTTTAGGCGTTGCGGATACGTCACTGGAAGTAGCCGCTAAGGCTAGGCTTATGCCTAAGAGTAGGGATTTATAAGATCTAATTTTCACAGTGGCATCAGTAAGTGATTGAAATATAATAACTATACAGTTCTTAATATATTCTTAATCTTTATTTTAAGTGTTTTTGGGTGGATTTGCCAACTAATAAGTAAGGCAATAGATTTATTCTGTGAGTAAGTAAATTAAATTCTATAATGCCGGTTTGATTTTTAAGTGCGTTAGTCATTGCATCCGGTTTTTTTGGGGCTTGATAGGTATAGTTACTGCACAAGCATTATTTACACGGTATTGGGAGAATGAAATTGCAAGAGGAAGTATTGTCGCTCCTGCTTAGAGGGGCTGATGAGGTTTTGGTTGAGCAGGAGTTGGTCAAAAAGCTGGAAGAGGGTAGGCCTCTGAGGATTAAGGCTGGCTTTGATCCAACGGCGCCCGATTTACACTTGGGGCATACAGTTCTGATCAATAAATTAAAGCAGTTTCAGGATTTGGGGCATGAAGTCCTTTTTCTGATTGGCGATTTTACCGGAATGATAGGAGATCCTACCGGAAAAAATGTGACTCGCAAGCCGTTAACGCGCGATGAGGTCATAGATAATGCCAAGACCTATGAGGAGCAGATTTTTAAAATTCTGGATCCGACCAGGACTCTGGTAATGTTCAACTCAAGCTGGATGAATGCAATGTCGCCGGCAGACCTGATTCAGTTGGCTGCAAAACATACGGTGGCCAGAATGCTGGAGCGTGATGATTTCAGTAAGCGCTTTAAAGGGGGGCAGCCGATTGCCATTCATGAATTCTTGTATCCGCTTATCCAGGGCTATGATTCAGTGGCAATGAAGGCGGATGTGGAATTGGGCGGGACGGATCAAAAGTTTAACTTATTGGTCGGGCGCCAGTTGCAAGAAGTCTTTGGCCAAAAGCCTCAGGTTGTCATGACCATGCCGATTTTAGAGGGATTGGACGGAGTCCAGAAGATGTCCAAGTCGCTCAATAACTATGTGGGCATAGCGGATGCGCCGGACGATATGTTTGGCAAATTAATGTCAATATCTGATGAATTGATGTGGCGTTATTTTGAGTTATTGAGTTTTCGACCAATGACTGAAATTAAGCAGTGGTCCGATGAGTGTAGGCAAGGCGCCAATCCACGCAACTATAAGGTCAGGTTGGCTCAGGAAATTATCGAAAGATTCCATGGTTGGACGGCAGCCGAGAGGGCGTTGGAGAACTTTGAGGCTCGATTCCAGCGGGGCGCAATGCCGGATGAAATGGATGAGGTG
>Ga0208509_1000415_pt1 | contig 15670 bp, 14 predicted proteins | sample LakWasMeta7_HOW4_2_FD_183857 | JGI IMG/M metagenome (GOLD analysis project Ga0208509, IMG submission 183857) | Freshwater sediment methanotrophic microbial communities from Lake Washington under simulated oxygen tension - Sediment Metagenome... | ecosystem: Environmental > Aquatic > Freshwater >...
CAAAGCCATCGCAGTCTATGCCCAGCATTGTTGCATGCGTTGCCTCAACGTGATGAAAGTGTTTGCAATAGTTGAGCAGGTTATCGGCATGGTCTGCGTTCATGTGCTCGATGATGGCGGTCTCCTGCTTCGCCAGCATTGATTCAGCAGCGGTGATGCTGCTGAACAGGTCGGTATCGGAGAGCCATGACATTTTTCCAAAGCCGCCTATGTAGCGCGCCTGATGAATATGAATGCGATAGAAAGAAAAATCATGCATGTCAAAATAACCGGCGGCTTGCGGTAGATAACGTAAATAGCGCGTGCGCAAGTCGGCATCTGCATCCTTGAATATTTTGACGGCCTCGCCCAGCAGTGTCAGCCTGGCATTAGCCTGCAAGTCTTCAGCGCCGGCAAATACCAGCAATGAAACTTTTGGGTTGGCCGTGATATTTTTGGTGTGTTCGGCAATGTTGCTGATGAGTATGATTGGCTGGCAGTCATGGTCCAGAACAAACGGCGCAACGGAGCCGAAAGGGTAGCCCTCGGCGCGTGCGGAATGTGTGGATAGTATGCCGCTACGCGTGCTGCGGAGAAATTTTCTGGCTTCCTGGCTTAGATTCATAAGGGACTCATGCCGCCAGTTTTAATGCAGTTTCGGCAATGCGCCTGCCAAGTGCCAGACATAGCTGTTTTTCATCTTCGCTGATTGGCCTGTCGTCCATTGCGCCGCCGATGTGACTCGCGCCGTATGGTGTGCCGCCGGAGGTGGTGGCCGATAAAGCCGGTTCTGAATATGGCAAGCCGACAATCACCATGCCGTGATGCATCAATGGCAGCATCATGGTCAGCAGGGTGGTTTCATTGCCGCCGTGCATGGAGCCGGTGGAAGTGAATACCGCGGCAGGTTTGTTAATCAGGGCGCCTTTCAGCCAGAGTGCGGTGGTGCCATCCAGAAAGTACTTCATTGGTGCCGCCATGTTGCCAAAACGGGTAGGGCTGCCCAAAGCCAGGCCTATGCATTCTTCCAGATCCTGCAGTTCAGCGTAAGGGTCGCCGCTCGCAGGAATGTCCGGCGCCGTTGCTTCACAATTTGCCGATACTTTAGGTACGGTGCGGATACGTGCTTTTGCACCGTTTACACTTTCAACGCCGCGTGCAATCAGCTGTGCCATGCTGCGCACGGCGCCGCCCTGGGAATAGTAGAGGACTAGTATTTCGTTCATTTCTTTCTTTTATCCTTAATGCGTTGCTTTTTAGCGTCCAGCTCAAATAAACCTATGGTACTTATCAGTTCACTGAATTTTGGGTAACCATAATTGCGAGAATCGAATGCTGAATAATTTTTAACAATATGTTTTTTTACTTCACTTAAATTGGCAAAACCGTCTTCATTTGTTTCTGATATGGTTTCAATCGCAGAACGAATTAGTGAGACGAGTTTTGTGTCCATCGCCAACTGTTGGGATGTTTTCTTGACTACAGGCGAGAGCAGTGTAGTTTCATCCGTTATCGTTGATTTCGTATCTGGCCTGGGTTTAGGTTTCCCCGATGGAGGGTTAGTTGTATCTATGTCTGGTGTTGCTGAATCCGGAATTTTGTTTTGCGACAGAATTTCGATGTAAATAAACTGGTTGCAGGCGGCTCTTAAAGACTCCGGTGTTTTTTTCTCCCCGAAACCATAAACCAGTTTGCCGGATTCTCTGAAACGAATCGCCAGGCGTGTGAAATCACTGTCACTCGATACAATACAGAAGCCGTCTAACGGCGCTGTATAGAGTAAATCCATAGCGTCAATAATCAGTGCGCTATCAGTAGCATTCTTGCCTTTAGTATTGGCGTATTGCTGCATGGGTTGGATTGCGTGCTTAGGCAGTATTTCTTTCCATCTGCTTAACTGCTGCTGCGTCCAGTCACCGTAAATACGTCTGACGCTGGCGTCACCGAATTTTGATATTTCTTCAAACAACTCATCAATAATCGGAATGACGTTAAACGTATTATCCGCATCAATCAGCACAGCTAATCGAGGATTGCTATTATCAGCGCCCATGTCGTTGCTACCAATCATTATTTGAAGCAGCGAGTATATAACACATTGGCCGAGCTAACATTCCTGAAGTAAGCCGATGGAAGCATCAATGCGTTCGATGCTCCCCATGACTTATTTTAGATTCTGTTTACCAGTTCAGTTGCTTTGCCGATATAAGTCGCAGGTGATAATGCGAGCAGATATTGTTTTGCATCGTCCGGAATGTTCAAGCCGCTGATGAACGTGTGCAGCGAGGCTTTGTTGATGCCGCCTTTGCCGCGTGTGAGTTCTTTCAGCTGCTCGTATGGGTTTTCGATGCCGTAGCGGCGCATCACGGTCTGGATTGGCTCAGCCAGTACTTCCCAGCTGTTATCCAGGTCTTCTGCCAGACGTGCCGGGTTTACTTCCAGCTTGTTCAAGCCGCGCAGGCATGAGTCGTAACCAAGCAAGGTGTAGCCGAAAGCCACGCCCATGTTGCGGAGTACGGTTGAGTCGGTCAGGTCACGCTGCCAACGTGAGATCGGCAGCTTTTCAGCCATGTGGCGCAGCACGGCATTTGCAAGGCCCAGGTTGCCTTCCGAGTTCTCGAAGTCAATCGGGTTCACTTTATGCGGCATAGTCGATGAGCCGATTTCGCCCGCTTTTACTTTCTGTTTGAAGTAGCCAACTGAGATGTAGCCCCAGATGTCGCGGTTGATGTCGATCAGGATGGTGTTGATGCGCGCCAGTGTGTCGTAGAGCTCAGCCATGTAGTCGTGCGGCTCGATCTGGATTGTCATCGGGTTGTAAGTCAGGCCTAATGATTCAACAAAACGTTTGGCGAAGCTTTCCCAGTCAAAATGCGGGTAGGCTGACAGGTGTGCGTTGAAGTTACCGACTGCGCCGTTGATTTTGCCGAGGATTTCATTGCCGGCAAGCTGTTTCTGCTGGCGTTGCAGGCGATACACCACGTTGGCAAGCTCTTTACCCATGGTGGTTGGCGAAGCAGTCTGGCCGTGTGTGCGTGACAGCATTGGCTGGTCTGCCAATTGATGAGACAGCTCGCTCAGGCGTGAAACCAGATTGTTTAAAAATGGCAGCATCACGCTGTCACGTGCGGTTTTAAGCATCAAGCCATGTGACAGGTTGTTAATGTCTTCTGAGGTACAGGCAAAGTGGATGAATTCACTGGCTTTTTTGATTTCCGGATTGCCGTCGAACTTTTCTTTGAGCCAGTATTCAAGCGCTTTTACATCATGGTTAGTACGCGCTTCAATCGCTTTAACCTGTGATGCGTCTTCTTCACTGAAGTTGGTAATGGCGGCATCAAGCTCCTGAATCGTTTCAGGGCTGAATGCTGCAATTTCTGTGAGGTCTTTTGCCTCAGCCAGTGCTTTCAGCCACTCAACCTCCACCCATGCGCGGTGTTTGATCAGTGCATATTCACTGAAATAAGGACGCAGGGCGTCCAGTTTTGATTGGTAGCGGCCATCAAGTGGAGATAGCGCGTTGAGCGTAGTAAGCGACATAGCGGGGTCTTTCAAACAGCAATAAATAATCCGCTATTTTACCTTAAATTTATGCCGCTTACTCCGCGCTTTTGATACGGCTGTGAAAGCCTAAACTGCCAGCATATCCACAAACTCATTGACCGGCATGGCTTCCAGCGTTTTTTGCTCTAAACATAAAGCCAGAATGTCGGCTTGTTTTTTTGCATCGAAGCGGCGTGCGAGGTTAACTTTGAATTTTTTCACGAGTTCAGGAATGCCTTCGCCACGGCGGCGTCTGTGGCCGATCGGGTATTCCACGGCGATGTTTTCAGAACTGGTGCCGTCTTTGAAGAACACCTGAATCGCATTGGCAATCGAGCGTTTTTCCGGGTCCAGGTAATCGCGGGTGTATTCGGCTTTTTCTACGCAGACCATTTTGGCGCGGATTGCATCAATGCGCGGGTCGGCGGCGGCTTCATCTTCATAATCCTGCGCGGTCAGGTTGCCTTTCAGCAGGCCAATGGCTGACATGTACTGAATGCAGTGGTCGCGGTCTGCTGGGTTATCAAGCGGGCCGGTTTTATCGATGATGCGGATTGCAGATTCGTGTGTGGTAATCACGATTTTATCAATTGCTGCAATCTGCTCCATGGTCTGCAGGCGGTTGCCGATCTGCTTGTTCAATTGCAGCGCACATTCCACCGCGGTCTGGGCATGGAATTCTGCCGGGAATGAAATCTTGAACAGCACTTGCTCCATCACATAAGAGCCATAGGCACGCTGAAATTTGAAGGCATTGCCTTTAAACAGTACGTCGTAGAAGCCCCAGGTTTTGGCTGTGAGTGCTGATGGATAGCCCATTTCGCCCTGCATGGTCATCCATGCCAGGCGCACGGCGCGTGAAGTTGCGTCGCCTGCCGCCCATGATTTACGTGAGCCGGTATTCGGGCTATGGCGATAAGTACGCAGGCTCTGGCCATCCACAAATGCATTGGAAACGGCGTTGATGATGTCTTCCTTATTGCCGCCCAGCAGTTTTGTGACCACTGCGGTTGAGGCGATTTTTACCAGTATTACGTGATCAAGGCCTACACGGTTAAAGCTGTTTTCCAGCGCCAGTACGCCTTGAATTTCATGGGCTTTGATCATGGCGGTCAGTACATCTTTAACGGTCAGCGGTGCTTTGCCTTCGGCTACGTTTTTGCGAGACATGTAATCCGCCACGGCAAGAATGCCGCCCAGGTTGTCGGATGGGTGACCCCATTCCGCAGCCAGCCAGGTGTCGTTAAAGTCCAGCCAGCGGATCATGGCGCCGATATTGAATGCGGCAAGGATAGGGTCAAGCTGGTATCCAGTGCCCGGCACTTTTGCGCCGTTCGGCACGACTGTTCCGGCAATCACTGGGCCTAATAATTTGGTGCAGGCCGGGTAATCCAGTGCTTCAAAGCCACAGCCCAGGGTATCCATCAGGCAGTTGCGGGCGGTATCAAAAGCTTCTGTGCTGTTGATTTCATAATCAGCAACATAGTTGGCGATATCCACGATGACTTGATCGGGAGCGGGACGAACGTTGGAAATGTGGCTAGACATATTGGTTCTCTCAATTAAAGTTTTTGATTAGCCGCAGATTAACGCTGATAAACGCAGATTTAAAATCTAAACCCAAACTGTTTCAGGTTTTGCTTTTATCTGTGTGTATCTGCGTTAATCTGCGGCTGATTAATTTTTTAACGCTGGCTCAAAGGCACGTACGGGCGGTTTTCCGGCCCGGTATATTCCGCGTTCGGGCGAATGATCTTGTTGTCGATACGCTGCTCGATGGCATGCGCAACCCAGCCGGTGGTGCGCGAGATCACGAAGATCGGCGTGAACATGCCAGTAGGGATGCCCATCATGTGGTAGCTTGATGCGCTGTACCAGTCGAGGTTGGGGAACATTTTCTTCTCGCGCCACATCGTGGTTTCAATGCGGTCGGAAACTTCAAACAAGGTCATGTTGCCGTTGTCTTCACACAGTTTACGGCTTACTGCCTTGATCGATTCATTTCTCGGATCGGCGATTGTATATACCGGGTGGCCGAAGCCGATGATGATTTCCTTGCGTGCCATGCGCTGCATGATGTCGGCCTCGGCTTCATCGGCATTTTTGTAGCGCTCGATGATTTCCATGGCCGCTTCATTCGCGCCACCATGTTTAGGGCCGCGCAGGGCGCCAATCGCACCGGTGATGCAGGAGTACATGTCGGATAAAGTACCTGCCACCACACGCGCGGTGAAGGTGGACGCGTTGAATTCGTGTTCAGCGTACAGCACCAGTGAGGTGTTCATGGCGCCGATGTGCAGAGCGGATGGCTTTTTGCCATGCAGCAGGTGCAGGAAATGTGCAGCGATAGAGTCTTCATCTGACTCTACATCAATACGCTTGTTGTTGTGGCTGAAGTGGTACCAGTAAATCAGGATCGAGCCAAAACAGGCAATCAGCCGGTCTCCCAGGTTTTTGGCGGCTTCGATGTTGCGGTCGGCGGCTTCGGGCTCCAGTGTGCCCAGCATGGAACAGCCGGTGCGCATGACGTCCATCGGGTGCGCATTGGCTGGAATCTGTTCCAGCACTTTTTTCAGGGCTTCCGGCAGGCCGCGCAGTTTTTTAAGTTTCTGGTGGTAGGCCGTAAGCTGCGCCTGATTGGGCAGTTCGCCGTGGATGAGCAGGTAGGCTACTTCTTCGAAGGTGGCGTATTTGGCCAGTTCAATGATGTCGTAACCGCGGTAATGCAGGTCGTTTCCGGTGTGGCCTACGGTACAGATGGCAGTAGTGCCGGCAGCAACACCGGCGAGCGCTACGCCCTTTTTCTTTTTCGGCGCGTCCGCATGAGATGATGGCGTGGTGGCTGACATGCTATTTCTCCCCCTTACTATTTTGCTTTTCACCTGTGAAAAGTGCATCCAGTTTCTGTTCGTAGCTGTGGTAATTCAGGTGTTCATACAGTTCTGCGCGAGTCTGCATCAGATTGACCACATTGGCCTGTGTGCCTTCATTGCGCACTGCTTCGTACACTTTAAGCGCGGCCTGATTCATGGCGCGAAAAGCCGATAATGGGTAAAGCACCATGCTTACGTCCACACTGCGCAATGCATTCACGGTGAATAGCGGTGTTGCGCCAAACTCGGTAATGTTAGCCAGGATCGGTACCTTTACCGCTTCTGCAAACTGCTTGTACATGCCTAGTTCCGTGATCGCCTCCGGGAATATCATGTCGGCGCCGGCTTCAACACAGGCGCAGGCGCGGTCAATCGCTGACTGCAGGCCTTCTACCGCAAGGGCATCGGTACGCGCCATGATGACAAAGTCAGGGTCGGTCTTGGCGTCTACGGCAGCTTTAATGCGGTCTACCATTTCTGCCTGGCTTACGATTGCCTTGTTCGGGCGGTGGCCGCAGCGCTTGGCTTGAACCTGGTCTTCAATATGTACGGCTGCTGCGCCTGCCTTGATCACGCTTTTGATGCTGCGCGCGATGTTGAAAGCGCCGCCAAAACCGGTGTCTATGTCTACCAGTAGCGGTGTTTCGGTCACATCGGTAATCCTGCGTATATCCACCAGCACGTCTTCCAGTGTGGAGATGCCCAGATCCGGTATGCCCAATGAGCCGGCAGCGACGCCTCCGCCGGAAAGATACAGCGCCTTATAGCCGGTCTGGGTGGCCAGCAATGCATGGTAGGCATTGATCGCACCAATGATTTGTAAAGGTTTTTCGGCAATTAGAGCCGCGCGGAAGCGAGCGCCTGCAGAGGTCAGTTTAGTCATATGGGTTTAGTCTAAATAGTTAGCTGAAAAATGATGTATTGGCTTGTTCAGGAATGGCAACGCCTGTTAATTTGGCTTTTTGCAAAACCTCCCAGAAGTAACGATAAGTCGCCCGGTCATGTAGTTCGCCTGCGTACTGGATCGGCCCCCAGTCAGCCTGCTGTGCGGCAAGCAGGATATTGGCGGCATCAGTCACTTCGTCGTAGTTCGGTTTCATGGCATCTACAATGGCCTGAATCTGCGTCGGGTAGATACTCCACATGCGTAAAAATCCAAATTCATTGCGGGCGCGGCTGGCATCGCTTTGCGTGGTTTCCACGTTTTTCAGGTCCAGTGTCACGTTATGTGCAGGAATGACGCCATTAGCCAGTGCTGCGGCGACCACTTCCGCCTTGGCACGTGCCAGCAGCCTGTGCTCAAACTGGCCCGGGCTGCGCATTGCGCTGGCAGGAATCGCGCCGTGATGCGCGCTTACAAAATCCATGAGGCCAAAGTCCAGCACCTGCAGCCAGGGCAGGGTGGCAATTTCATGCACCTGCCTTAATGCGCCATGTGTTTCAACCAGGATGTGTACCGGAATCTCGCGCCCTACACCATAAAAAGTCGCCATTTTCTGGAGATAGGCGATCATTTCTTTCGCCTGGCTGATGTCTGTGCATTTTGGAATCGTAATGTAGCTCAGTACTTTGCCGGCACCGCCTACCAGAATGTCTATATCCTGTTTCCATGCCGGGTGGGTATAGTCATGTATACGCGCGCCGGCCATGCGGTGTTTGTTGGCTTCTGAATTCAGTACGCGCACGATCATTTCTGCGTGGTCACGTTCCTGGCCTGAAGCTGCGCCATCTTCACAATCGCAGGTAATGTCGAACACCGGGCCTATCGTGTCCTGTAATGACAGGGCTTTCAGAATCAGTTTCTCGCTGCCGGCAAAATGCTCGCATGCCGGAATCAGCGGGAATGTTTTTTCGCCTTCAAAAAGGGCTTCGTTTGGATGCACTGCCATTTATTGGTTTCCTTTGCGTGGCATTAATACGGTGTAATCAAGGTCTAGTACAACATTCGGGTGGTAAGCGCCTGCCGTTTTGATTTCAGTGATTTCAGCAGGCGTGGCGTTTTTGATGCCTACCATGCGCAGGCGCAATGCACCTGCATCAGTTCTGTTCGGCAGCTCCCAGCGATCCAGCACCTCGGTAAAGGTGTAGATCGTATCGCCGGCAAAGCATGGATTGGCGTGTGTGCCGGCATTGATTGCTAGTATTGCCAGCGCGTTTTCAAGCCCTTCGTAGCTTAATGTGCGGCATGATGAAATCACAATGCCGCCGTATACCAGGCGTTTGCCGAATGGCGATGACTGCATCATGTGCGCGTCAAAATGCAGGCGCGCATTGTTCTGGTAGAGCCGCGTTGCCAGCGAGTGGTCACTGTCATTAATGGTCATGCCCGCCGGGTGGTCGATGCGTTCACCGGCCTGATAGTCTTCCCAGAAGTATGTGCCGCCGGTGGCGCGTGTTTCAAAGCTGCGGGTCGTCAATTGCTGTGGAACGCACAGGTGCTCTGCGCTGACATAAGCGGGCAGTTCCGGGATGACTGTTTCCGGTGCGGGCGCATTTAAATCTTTTTTATGCACCATGACCCAGCGCACCCAGCTTAATACTGGCTGCTGGTTCTGGTTGGTCGCGGTTGACCGCACGTACACCACACCGTTTTTGCCGTTGGAGTTCTGCTTCAAGCCGATGACTGTGCTTGAGGTGGACAGGGTGTCGCCCGCAAATACCGGGTGTAAAAAGCGCACATCTGCATAACCCAGGTTGGCAACTGCATTGACCGAGATATCCGGTACGGTTTTGCCAAAAGCGATATGAAACGCAAGCAGGTCATCAACCGGAGTGCTTGTGTAGCCGAGGGCGTGTGCAAAAGGTGCACTGCAATGCAGCGGGTTTCTGCTGCCTGCGAGCGCGATGTAAAGCGCTGCATCGCCGGCGGTAATCGTGCGCGGCGTAGCGTGCTGAATCACTTCATTCAGCCTGAAGTTCTCAAAAAAACGGCCAGCATTGATTTTGCCGGGAGCTGTGCGTGGTGTATTTGTCATTTAAATGAACTCTTCTTCCAGTTCTACAATCGCCTCATGCAGTTTGATCAGGCGCTGCGCAGCTTTGATGTGGTGGTTTTCTACAAGTTTGTCATTGACAACTACTGTGCCACGACCTTCTTCATTGGCCTCTTTCAACGCCTTGATAATGAGTTTTGCATTGGTGATCTCGGCGGCTTTCGGTGTGTAAGCGTCATTACAGTAAGCAATCTGTGCCGGATGTACCAACGATTTTCCATCCATTCCCATATCTCGACCCAGGCGGCATGCATATTCAAAAGAGTGCATATTCTTAAAGTCGCTGGTAATGCCGTCGATCACGCCTCTGCCATAGGCGCGGGCTGCCAGGATCACAAGGGAAAGTGAGGTCAGAATGGCCATGCGCTCATGGGTGACATGGGCGTGCAATTGTGAAATCAGGTCCGAAGTCGCCATCACCATACAGTTAATGCGGTCTGACGCTGCAGCTATTTCTTTGGAATTAAGCACGGCGATCGGGCTTTCTATCATGACCATCATCGGCATGTGGCTGCCGCCGGCATCGTCCAGATACTGCTGCGCTTTTAATACGTCTTCGCGCGATTCAATATTTGGAAACAGGATGGCATCGGCGCCGATATTCGCTACGGCTTTGATATCGTCATGGCCCCAGGCTGAATCAAGGTTGTTTACGCGCACTACAACTTCGCGGTTGCCATAGCCGCCTTGCCTGACGGCCTCAACGACATTGGCTCGCGATTCCTCCTTGGCGGCTACCAGGATCGGGTCGCCCAGATCGAGGATGACTGAGTCGGCTGCAAGGGTGCGTGCACGGTCGAGATAGTGCTTGTTGCAGCCTGGCACATATAGCATAGAGCGTCTAGGGCGGATGTGGTGTTCCATATCGTAAGACTTCAGTTGTGATGTTGAATTGATTATATAGAGCAAATTATTTTAGTGTCAACATAAATCTTATGTCTTATATAAGATATAAAACACTAGACTTAATTTATTTGCCATGATATAAATTCTCAACGGCTGAATTTACGTGTATTTAACAGGCTGGATTTAATTGAATGGATTAGTGATCAAAATGAATAAACAGATGATTTCACCAAGCTATCGCCCACTCTATGAGCAAATCAAGGTGCTGATTACGCAAAGCCTGATTGCAGGCGAGTGGCGCCCGGGAGAGGTAATTCCAAGCGAAATCGAGTTGGCTTCACGTTATAAGGTGAGCCAGGGGACCGTGCGCAAGGCGATTGATAGCCTGGCTGCAGAGAACATTCTGATCCGTCGTCAGGGTAAAGGCACTTTTGTGGCTACCCATAGTGCAGATGTGATCAAGCTCAGGTTTCTGCGCCTGACTTCAGTGAATGGCCAAAAAGAACTGTTACAGAACGAATTTATTTCATGTGTAAAAACCAAGGCCGATGCCTATATCGCTAAAACCCTGCAAATCAAGGCGGGTGCATCAATCATAGAGGTGAAGCGTTTGCTGACATTCTCGGGTCGTCCGCTGATTTATGACCATATCATTGTGCCTGCCGCCCCTTTTAAAGGTTTGAACGGGGCAAAAGTAGAAGAGTGCAATGGCTCTATGTACAGCATGTATGAAGCGCAGTTCGGCATCCGCATGATACGCGCCGAGGAAAGATTGAAAGCCATAGGCGCCAATGCGGAAACAGCAGTGGCACTGGGCCTGAAAGAAGGTTACCCGTTATTAAGTGTAGAGCGTGTTTCATACACGTATGGAGATAAGCCGATGGAGTGGCGTTTGGGCTTATGTCTCACCGATGATCATCATTACCTGAGTGAGCTTGAGTAGGCGGCCGGGGTAGTTACCCAAGTTAATCATGACGACTGTTATTGAAAGATTATAAATGGACGACTTAAAAAAACGCGCGCTTGACTATCACCAGTATCCGGTTCCCGGCAAGCTGAGTGTGGAATCTTCCAAACCCTGCGCTACGCAGGACGATCTTTCATTGGCCTATACACCGGGCGTGGCGGAGCCGGTGCGCGAGATTCATGCCGATGCTGCTAATGCTTATAAGTACACCAATAAAGGCAATCTGGTTGCGGTGATTACCGATGGTACCGCGGTGCTGGGTTTAGGAAATATGGGGGCACTGGCAAGCAAGCCGGTGATGGAAGGCAAGGCTGTTTTATTCAAGCGCTTTGCGGGCATTGATGTGTTCGATATCGAGATCAATGCCAAAACGCCGGATGAGTTTATTGAAACCGTGGTGAATATTTCGCCTACTTTCGGCGGCATTAACCTGGAAGACATCGCTGCGCCGCATTGTTTTTATATTGAGAATGAACTTAAAAAGCGTCTGGATATTCCGGTATTCCATGACGATCAGCACGGTACGGCCGTCATCGTGGCCGCTTCGCTGCTGAATGCGCTGGAGCTGCAGGGCAAAACCCTGCCGACGGCAAAAATAGTGTTTCTGGGCGCAGGTGCAGCCGGCTGTTCATGTGCAAAGCTGCTGAAGCTGATGGGTGCCACCAATGTCACGATGATAGACAGGACGGGCGTGCTGGATACTGCGCGTGACGATCTGCATGACAACAACCGCGAGCTTGCCATTGCCCCTGGCGGAGTGAAAACATTGGCCGAAGCCATGCTGGGCGCGGATGTGTTTATCGGCGTTTCAGCCAAAAACGCGCTTGATGCCAATCTGATCAAAGGCATGGCAAAGAATCCGGTGATTTTTGCGCTGGCGAATCCTGACCCGGAAGTGCTGCCAAGCGTCGCGCATGCGATTCGTGACGACATTCTGATGGCAACCGGCCGCAGTGATTTTCCGAACCAGGTCAATAATGCGCTGTGCTTCCCTTACTTGTTCCGTGGTGCGCTGGATGCAAAAGCCAGGCAGATTACAGACAAAATGAAGATCGCAGCCGCTCATGCCTTGAGCGAACTGGCACGCGAGCCGGTGCCGCAAGCGGTGCTTAATGCCTACAACCTGAAAGAACTGAAGTTCGGTCGAGATTACATTATTCCTAAACCGTTTGACCCGCGTCTGCTGACTCGCGTGTCAAAAGCTGTGGCTAGGGCGGCTTGATCATGCCTGATATGCAACAACGCAAGCGTCCTAAGAACCTGAATCTGTTCACGATTCGGCTGCCGGTGAACGCGATCATATCCATCCTGCATCGCATGAGCGGCATGGTGCTGTTTCTGGTGCTGCCGTTACTGCTTCTGGCATTGAGTCTTTCGGTGCGGAGTGAGCCCAGTTATCTGCAACTGGCAGCAATGTTGCAGCACTGGATGGTGAAGCTGTTTTTAATCGCGTTGTCTGGCGCATTTTTTCACCACTTTTACGCGGGGCTGCGGCACCTGGCGATGGACGTACATTGGATGACCAGCCTGCAGAAAGCCCGCCTGTCGAGTCGCCTCGTGCTGTGCCTGGATGTGCTGTCCGTCATGGCGTTTGCGTATGCGGTCTGGTAAGGGTATTGGATAAACCATGTTGATAGAACTGCTTACAAAAAAATATCCGGGAATGCGTTTGTGGCTGGCACAGCGCCTGTCCGCAGTGGCGATGGCGGTTTACCTGATTGTCTTCGCGCTGATTCTGGTAGCAACGCAGCCTGCCGGCTATCAGGACTGGCTCGAATTGATGTCACCCTGGTGGTGGCGTGTGTTCACGCTGCTGTTTTTTACCAGCCTGGTCATGCATGCATGGCTAGGTGTCAGGGATGTTTTCAAGGATTACATATTCAATATCAAGCTGCGCGCTGTTTTGCAGGTGCTGGTAGATGTGCTGTTGATCATTTACCTGTGCTGGGCCGGCGTTATTTTATGGAGCATATAGCACTGTGACAATACAAAAACACCAATTTGATGCGGTAATCATAGGCGGTGGCGGCGCGGGTTTGCGCGCCTCGCTGCAATTGGCAGAGGCCGGCGTAAAAGTTGCGGTGCTGTCAAAAGTATTTCCTACCCGCTCACACACAGTCGCTGCGCAAGGCGGCATTGCTGCCGCCCTGGGTAATGTGTCCGGTGATAACTGGCTGTGGCACATGTACGACACCATCAAGGGCTCTGATTACCTTGGGGATCAGGATGCGATTGAATTCATGTGCAAAAATGCTGCCAAAGCCATTATTGAGCTTGAGCATTTCGGTATGCCGTTTGACCGCCTTGAAAATGGCAAGATTTTCCAGCGTCCGTTCGGCGGCATGACGCAGAACTATGGTGAAAAACCGATCTCACGCACCTGTGCGGTGGCTGACAGAACCGGACATGCCATGTTGCATACCCTCTACCAGCGCAATATTCGCGCGAATACCAAGTTTTTTGTGGAGTGGTTTGCGCTGGATCTGATCCGTGATGCGGACGGTGACGTGCTGGGCGTGATTGCGCTGGAAATTGAAACCGGTGATATTCATATTCTTGAAGCTAAAACCACATTGCTTGCTACCGGCGGTGCCGGCCGTATCTTCCAGGCGAGCACCAATGCCTTTATTAATACCGGTGACGGCCTGGGCATGGTAGCCCGCGCCGGATTGCCATTGCAGGATATGGAGTTCTGGCAGTTTCACCCGACCGGCGTTCTGCACGCCGGTGTGCTGATTACTGAAGGCGTGCGCGGCGAGGGCGGCTACCTGGTGAACTCGAATGGTGAGCGCTTTATGGAGCGTTATGCGCCGAATGCGAAAGACCTGGCAAGCCGTGATGTCGTTTCACGTGCAATCGCCACTGAAATCAAGGAAGGCCGCGGCATTGGCAAAAACAAGGATGCGGTTTACCTGAAACTGGATCATCTGGGCGAAGAGCTGATCAGTAAACGCTTGCCCGGCATTCGCGAGATTGCAAAAACCTTTGCCAATGTAGATCCTGTAGAGAAGCCGATTCCGGTCGTGCCCACAGCGCACTATATGATGGGTGGCGTTCCGACCAATCTGGATGGACAGGTGGTGGAATACAGTAATGGCAGCGAGAAAAAAGTGAAGGGTTTATATGCGGTAGGTGAGTGTGCCTGCGTCTCGGTACATGGCGCAAACCGTCTGGGTTCGAATTCTCTGCTCGACCTGGTGGTCTTTGGTAAAGCGGCGGGTGACAGGATGGTCAGCGAAATCAACACGACTATTGCGCATAAACCTTTGCCTGCCGATGCCGCAGATAAAACGCTGGCACGTATTACCCGTCTGGAAGGCCAGCAATCCGGCGAGCGTGTGGCCGATGTTGGTGCTGATATGCGTAAAACCATGCAGACCCATTGCGGTGTATTCAGGTTTCCTGATCTGCTGGCGCAGGGCGTCACTGCGATTAATGAAGTGGCAGAGCGTGCCAAACGCATTCAAATCGGCGACAGAAGCAAAGTATTCAACACGGCACGGGTTGAAGCGCTGGAGCTTGATAACCTGATTGATGTGGCGGTAGCGACCATGCACGCCGCCAATAACCGCAAAGAGAGCCGCGGCGCACATGCGCGCGAAGACTTCGGCGGCCGTGATGATGACAACTGGCTGACGCACTCACTCTATTACAAAGACGGCCACAAGCTGGTTTATAAACCGGTGCGCCTCAAGCCACTAACTGTAGAGCCGTTTGTACCTAAAGCAAGGACATATTGATTATGAAAATCTCGATATATAGATACAACCCTGACGTAGATAAAAAACCCTACATGCAGGATTACGAGGTTGAACTGCAAGAGGGCGACCAGATGCTGCTGGACGCGCTGATCCGCATCAAGCAGCAGGATGATACGCTGTCGTTGCGTAAATCGTGCCGTGAGGGCGTGTGCGGCAGCGACGCTATGAACATCAATGGCAAGAACGGTCTGGCCTGTACCACTAAATTGCAGGATCTGGAGCAGCCGGTGGTATTAAGGCCGATGCCGGGCCTGCCGGTGATCCGTGATCTGGTTGTGGATATGACGCAGTTCTTTGAGCACTACAACTCAGTGAAGCCTTATCTTATTAATGATGACCCGTTGCCGGAGACCGAGCGCCTGCAAAGCCCTGAAGACCGTGCCAAACTCGATGGCCTCTATGAGTGCATCATGTGCGGCGCCTGTACTACGGCCTGCCCGAGCTTCTGGTGGAACCCGGATAAATTCGTGGGGCCATCCGGCCTGATGGCGGCCTATCGCTTTATTGTGGATTCACGTGACCAGGCTGAGACTGAGCGTCTGGAGAATCTGGAAGACCCATACCGTTTATATCGTTGCCATAACATCATGAACTGTGTGGATGTGTGCCCGAAAAAACTCAATCCGAACGCGGCCATTGCCAAAATCAAGGATCTGAAAATAGAACGGGCAAAAGAACACAAAGCCAAAAAAACCATTTCAATCACAG
>Ga0208509_1000420_pt1 | contig 15552 bp, 12 predicted proteins | sample LakWasMeta7_HOW4_2_FD_183857 | JGI IMG/M metagenome (GOLD analysis project Ga0208509, IMG submission 183857) | Freshwater sediment methanotrophic microbial communities from Lake Washington under simulated oxygen tension - Sediment Metagenome... | ecosystem: Environmental > Aquatic > Freshwater >...
AGGCGTGTTGTTTATCACTCAGACAGGCGAACTGAGCGTTAAGGTCGATGATATTCGTTTGCTGACCAAAGCGTTGCGTCCGTTACCGGAAAAGTTCCATGGGATTGCTGATCAGGAAATCAAATATCGCCAGCGTTATCTGGATTTGATTATGAGCGAGCAATCGCGCAATACTTTTCTTGTTCGGTCAAAGATTGTTGCTTATATTCGCCAATTCCTGATTGAACGCCAGTTTCTGGAAGTTGAAACGCCCATGATGCAGGTCATTCCAGGCGGCGCCACGGCGCGCCCGTTTACCACGCATCATAATGCCTTGGACATGGATATGTTTTTGCGTATTGCGCCCGAGCTGTATTTAAAACGCTTGGTGGTCGGTGGTTTTGAACGCGTCTTTGAAATCAACCGCAACTTCCGTAATGAAGGCTTGTCTACTCGTCATAATCCCGAATTCACTATGCTGGAGTTTTACCAGGCCTACGCTGAATATCATGATTTGATGGATACCACTGAAGCCATGCTGCGCGGTATTGCTGAAGAAGTGCTGGGGCAAACAGTGATTACTTATCAAGGCCAAGAATATGATTTTGGCAAGCCGTTTGATCGCATGACCGTGGTTGAATCGATTCTGCACTTTAATCCAGATTTAACAGCAGAAAATATTGCGACTCGTGAAGCCGCTGTTGAAGTAGCCAACAAGCTGCATATTCCGGTTAAAGAGGGCTACGGTTTAGGCAAAATTCAGATTGAGATTTTTGAGAAAACCGTCGAGAGCCGGTTGATGAATCCTACCTTTATTACTGCGTATCCGGTTGAAGTCTCGCCTTTGGCGCGACGCAATGATGATGATCCGCATGTGACCGATCGTTTTGAATTCTTTGTCGGCGGCCGTGAAATTGCTAATGGCTTTACTGAGCTTAACGACGCTGAAGATCAAGCGGCGCGCTTTCAAAAACAAGTGGAAGAAAAAGAAGCGGGCGACGATGAAGCCATGCATTTTGATGCCGATTACATCACCGCGCTGGAACACGGCATGCCGCCTACAGCAGGCGAGGGCATTGGTATCGATCGATTGGTGATGTTGTTTACCGACGCGCCGTCAATCCGCGATGTATTATTGTTTCCACACATGCGGCCTAAAGCTTAATGTAGTTAGCTGTTAATCAGAATGAGGATCTTCGTATGTCATCTGTAGCACATCGCTCGGCAACCTATGAAGATCTGTTTGATTTACCCGACAATCTGATCGGCGAAATTATTTATGGGCAATTGATCACTCAGACCCGGCCTGCACCAAGGCATGCATTGGCCGCGTCCGTGATAGGTGGCGAATTTGTCATACCTTATCAGCGTGGGCGTGGAGGGCCGGGCGGCTGGTGGATATTGGATGAACCGGAGCTGCACTTGGGGCAGCATATCTTGGTGCCAGATTTGGCTGGTTGGCGGCGCGAACGTTTGCCGCAACTACCTGAGATAGCCTATTTTACTGTCGCGCCCGATTGGGTCTGTGAAGTCTTGTCGCCCGGTACGGCGCGCACCGACCGCGCGGTAAAAATGCCCATTTACGCGGAGCAGGGTGTCAGTTGGCTATGGTTGGTTGACCCTGATTGCCGGACATTAGAAGTCTATACGCTGCACGAAGGCCACTGGTTACTGGAACATACCTGGCAAGAAGATGAGTTAGTACAAGCGCCGCCCTTTAATGAAGTTACGCTCGCATTAGGTGATTTATGGGTGCCGCAGCCTGACTCTAAAAATGATCCTTCAAACGCCTGACTTCTGCAAACACAGAGACAGGCATCTCGCTTTCGAAGTTAATTTGTCGCTGCAGCGCCAGACTGTCTTCTCTTAAAAATGGGTTAGTGTCCAATTCCTGTTGCAGGATTGACGGCACCGTAGGTCGATTTTCAGCTCTTAGCTGATTAACTTCAATCATGCGCTGTTGTAGTGCTTGGTTTTCAGGCTCCACTGCTAATGCGAACCGGCCGTTGGCTTGGGTGTATTCGTGAGCACAATAGATCCGAGTATCGCCGGGCAGGGCTTTGATCTTTTGTAATGACTGCCACATCTGTTCGGCGCTACCTTCAAATAAACGGCCGCAGCCCATGGCAAACAAGGTGTCACCACAAAACAGCGCCGCTGCATCGGCAAAATAATAAACGATATGTCCGCTGGTATGGCCGGGGGTTGTAAGCACCTTAGCGGCATATTGGCCAATCTTGATTACATCTCCGTCGTCAACGCCCTTATCAAAGCCGGGTATGCGATCTTTATCTGAGTTTGCAGCAATCACTTGGCAACCGGTCTTAGCTTTTAATTCCAGATTGCCGCCGACATGGTCAGAGTGATGATGGGTGTTAAGTACCCAGTCCAGCCGCCAACCTTGATGTTTTAACTCATCAAGCACCGGCTGACTTAGCGCCGGATCGACCACAGCAGTGCTGCCGCTCTCGGTATCGTGTAGCAGGTAAATATAATTGTCGGTCAGAACGGGGATCTGAATGATTTTAAGCATGTGACACCTCGAATCGACATCAATATTATTGGTGCTGGATTAACTGCAATGTTCTTTCCGGTAAGTTTTCGTTAACTACTCCCTCCAGATGCAAGCGCGCATCTTCATGTACCGTGGTCATGAAGGTGATCAACTGCATTTCATAGTGCATCTTGGCCTCAAAATTGTCCGCTTCCCACATTTCATTGAGTAAATGCTTGGCATGATGATGGATGGTAAAAGCAACGGCTTCCGGTAAACGTGTGTAACTGGTCTGGATGGAGCGTTTGAGCTGGTCTAGCGAATCCAGATACTGCTTATAGTCCTTAACATCCTGCTTGCATTTGGTCTTAAACATCGACAGTTCGGCATCGTGCCGTGTTTTTAACAGCGCAATATCGTGTTCCAGCTGCACGCTTTTTTTCTTTAGCTCCGCTTCCAACGCTTTTTCGGCCAGCACTTGCGCTTGTTTCAGCCGGGCTTGGCTGTCTTGATTGTCTTGTTGCCACTGCAAATTTTCACTTTTTACCGAATGAAACAGGTTGACAATCGCAAACACCCAGTTTTTTAGAGTAGTCATTTGTTATCAGTTAGGTTGGCAATTTGTTGCTGCAATTGTAACAACGCCGCAACATTTTGTTGGCGCCGGTGGCGGGCATGTTGCCGTTGCAATTCTTTAAATGTTTCCGCGGCAAGGTCAGGTTTTGCAGATATTAATTGCCGACTAATGGCATTAGATAATACATGGAGGTGTTTACGGTTATTGGCTTTTAATAACCGGGTTCGCTTAAGTGCATTGAAATATTTTAATTGCACGGTGCGGAAATAAAACAGCCGCTTAACCTGGTCTTGCCGTGCTTGGGCAAATAACAGCCGTCGCCTAGTTCTTTGTGCGGATGAAAAGTAATCGGCAATAGCGCGGACAGAAATTTTAAATCCACCTGCCAAGCCAGCACCCACAAACACAGCAAATGCGCTTAATAACATCACTAAACCCAGTTGCGATAGTACATCAGGCAAGGCAGGCACGGCCAGCCATGACAGTAGGTCTGCCAGTAACAACGTTGCCATGGCAGCAATAAACAGCAGCAGAGCAATTCTAATAATCAACGTGGTCGGCCATGTGGTTAACTCAAATAGCGGGCGCTTATTGTACTTAACTTTACTGGTATGGCGGCTGCGAAATTAGCAAGTACACCAAGAAGCGCGCCCCTTACATCCTTAAGGAGTTGTTTGGTAAGCCTTGTGTGTGGTTCTTTTTGTGTGGATTCGGGCGAATCATGAGCGAAATCAATCTGGCCAGAAGCTTCTTCAATCGACAGCAGAGGAGGTGCTTTTTTTCACGCAATTAGGTAGTTGTACGAATATCTACGGATTTTTCTCCATGGTATAAAAATCCTACAAATACAGTGGCTTAATCCTTGTCAAAGGAGGGTTTGGTTGCTGTATTTGTATGCAATTTTTTTACTTTGGAGAATTAATATGAAATTTAAATTACTAGCTAGTAGCGTGTTAATGTCAGGGGTATTTGCCCTGTCGGGGGCTTTTAGCGTGGCAAATGCGAATCTGCTGACAATCGTTGATAGTTTGGGTAACCCTGCACTAGCACCGACCACTTACCCCTATAACAATAATGCGGAAGCCATTGGCGATCCGGGTGGTACCAATCATGCAAATCCACCCACTCCTGGGGCCAGCGCCGGGTCGGGTATGCCGACGGCCGGGGGTGGTTGGCCCGTTGGTCCCGGTTTTGCTAAAGACCCTAGTTTCGGCGACGCATTGGGCATCTCGGGCTGGGACGGTTCATATCTCAAGCTGGAGCAAGCCGGTGACGTGACATTCCAATTTACGGGCAAGGGCGATGCGTCGGATCATGATATTTTTCAACTTTTCTTGGATGGAGCATGGGCAACTGTATGGGATAACCAATCTGCCAGTAACGGCACCTGCGATCCAGCTGGCACTAGTCCGACTTGTGTTTTTCCTCCGAAAGACCAGCAGTCGTTCTTTCTTAATGCCGGTCTCATTGCCTTCCAATTTGTAAATAAAACTAATCCGGCAACAGTCACTAACTTTGATCCTCTGACAGGATTATCTAATAACCCTAAAGATATTGCAGCGGGATACTTCCTTGGCATGGATCCCTATCTAGTGAGTGGATCCTTCCAAAATTCAGGTTCAGCGGCCTATGCGGGCTTGACTGACCGGGCCGATGGCGATCACGACTACGAAGACTTAGTCGTTCGTATCAGTGTGCCTGAGCCGGGCATTCTGGCGTTATTGATGGCGGGTCTGTTGGGCTTTGGTGTGTTACGCCGTCGTCAAGCAGCATCTGATGCTGTAGGTCTGTTGGCTTAATTCAACTCGGTCTTGCTTGTATTAGAGGATGGCGAGTTTGTCGCCATCCTTTTTTTGTTTAGCCAATCGCTATCTGATCAATAACGGCGCCTGTGCGCAGGGTTGTGGGAGTCGCGTGTTAATAACGACTGCCACGGCTAAGTTCATATCAAAAATTTTATATAGGCATTCGATATGTCATGCAAAGTCCATGAAATCAACAAGTACACATTTGAGGCTCGTAACGACGGTCCCGGCCGATTACAGTTATGGGGGAGTAGCGGCAATTTAATCGCCGAGATTGATTTTATTGACGACAATGCCCCTTTGCCGGCACCAAGGTTTACTCTCGCTTTGGATAGTGCGACTGCTTATTTTAAACGCAGTACTTTGCCTGGCGTAATCAATCTTCTGCGCAAAGAAAAGCGTGTTGCAGTAACGATGAGTACAAAGCCGCCGGGTTATGTGTTGGTTCATTCGGCGATGGAGCCGGCAAGCGCGGAGATGTTGCCATGAAAGTGGTCATTATCATCCCCACTTTTAATGAATTTGGCAATATTCAGACTCTGTTGGAGGAACTAAATAATCAGTTCAGCCTGATGAATCATGAATGCCACATATTAGTTGTGGATGATAATTCACCAGACGGTACCGCCGCGCTAGTGCGGGTTCTTAAGCAGCGATACGACAATCTACATCTGCTTACCGGAGAGAAAAATGGGTTGGGTGCGGCTTATATCCGTGGCATGACCTATGCCATGGAAACGCTGCAGGCGGATGTTTTATTTGAAATGGATGCTGATTTTTCGCACAAGCCGGAAGATGTGCCGCGACTGATTGCTGAAATTGACGCCGGTGCGGATTTTGTAATCGGTAGTCGGTATGTGCCCGGCGGCACGATTCCAAAGGAATGGGCCTGGCACAGAAAACTTAACTCCTGGGGTGGCAATGCTGTAGCTCGTAATGTTGCTGGTATTTATGGCGTTAGAGACTGCACCGCTGGTTTTCGGGCTATGCGGACATCGCTATTGAGAAAAATTAATCTGTCTGATCTGCGGGTTCAGGGTTATGCATTTCAGGTAGCGCTGCTTCATGCCGTTAAGGTCGCCGGGGCTTGTATCAAAGAAATACCGGTAGAATTTGTGGAACGAGCGGATGGGGAATCAAAGCTCGGGCTGCATGATATTTTGGAATTCATTATTAATGCCTGGTGGATACGGCTGTATAGCTCAAAGACCTTTATCAAGTTTGCCATCGTTGGGCTTTCTGGCGTGGTGATCAATCTATGCTTTTTTACGCTTTTTCTCGGGATGGGACTTAATAAATACTTGGCATCTCCCATTGCTATCGAATTGTCTATTGTTTCGAATTTTCTCCTGAATAATTATTGGACCTTCCGCTGGCGGAAAACTGTAGATCCAACCAGGATTCGTGGACTTAAATTTAATGTGGTGTCACTGCTATCGCTAGTTTTAAGCTATGGAACCTTTATCTTGCTATCTGCGCAATTTCCGGATGTCCCTCCCCAGATTCATCAGTTTATAGGTATCATCCCCGCAACGCTGGTGAACTATTTTCTCAATAGCTATTGGACCTTTCGGCAGGTTGATGAAACGCGTAAACAACCTGATAGGGCAAGTAAATTTAACGCTAGGATCTTTCCAATGGCCTCTGTAGAGAATATGACCGCACCTGAAGAACAATCAAATTACGGTACAAACACTGATGGCTCTGCTACGCCTGCTATTAAGTGCCTAATTTTAATTTCACTCGCGGTATTGGCACTTCTACTAGCTGCTCAAGAAGGGCCGTTGGAAGGTATGCACTGGGATGCGCCGATTTACCTTTATCAAGCCAAACGTTTCGCTGAAACTCATTATTTTGTCAATTACGCTCGCCATGCTGTAGAGATCGTTGATCAAGTTCATGGCAATTTGCCTGCAGGTGAAGAGTTTTCCCATGCGTTTTGGCGTTTTGTTCGCATCGGTCACATTGCTGTTCTTGGTGGCGTAGTCGGCTTTTTCGGCAGCACTTTAACGGCCATTGTTTTTGCGACTTGGCTTTATACCTCTTTCCTGATTACTGGAATTGCATTCTTATTTTATAGCGTTCTTATGCTCGGGAAGATGAGGGAGCCTGAACTACCTTGGTTCACAGGAACGGCTATATCAACCTTATTGTTTTTTCTGTCTGACATTTATAGCTATCTTGCAGGTAACCTAGTTAGTGAAGTGCTGTGTGTTTTTCTTCTCAGCGCATCAATACTCGCATTGCTGCGCTCGATCAATACCGGGCGTCTGCCATTGGCTATCCTATCCGGTCTGCTTGTCTTCGCGAGTTACACCGCCCGAGTCGAAAGCGTGTGGACGTGGCTGGCTTTTCTAGTCGCGTATTTGATCGTATGGAGAGGTAAGCATCGGTCTACACCATGGAAACCGTTTTTAGCGACTTGTTTGGCCGCTTTGGGTTTTTATGTAGCCTATGCATATGTATTTTATCCCCTCGCTGATCCCCATCATAATCTGGCATATGTATCGGGTCTTACAACCGCTGATCCCCACAATGGAGTACCGGCTTACAGGCTTATTTTTGTTGCTGGTGGATTACTGTGGGTCGGTGCCATGGTTTGTCTGCGATGGCTAGGACAGTCGGAATTAGTCCGCTTCGGTTGGGTGTGGCTGTTACTTTCTACACTTCCATGGATACCCCAGTTTATACTGGAAGGGCCAAGCCAGACCCGTATGTTTGCCCTACTCATACCACCGCTGTTCCTTCTATCCTCTGCCGGTTGGTCGCTGCTGCTGCATCATGGCTTGAGACGGTCAATTAAAATCGCGGTTGTAGGGGCTTTGTGTCTTGCATTAGTATCGCAACCAAAAGTCTATGCTTGGCTACACGATATTCCCGGCATGTGGCGAGTACAGTTAGTACATTCGTTTCTTGCCGCCCCTAAATACGAACGAAATGACTACCTGCCTACAGAGATGGCAACTTTCAGCCACGCCGTTTACGATGCTGGTAAACCAACTGTATTGGTATCAAATCCGGAATTAAGCCAGGGAAATCTCAACCTGATTCGTTTTTTCGGTCCATCCTATCAGGCAGATGCCGATTTGGCTTTGGCAGGTGATCCTACCAATAAGAAATTGTGCAATCACAAATTTCCCGATTTAGGCGAGCCGGTATTGTTTTGCCAAGGTTATTCTGATCCAGCATCAATTCGAACGCATCAGACTTTCTACCGTATTTTTTTCCTAAGTCCGACCAAAATGCCTGCCATGCCTAGCGATGCTCACTGGTTGGTAACTACTAATTTTACTTTGGAAGGGCTCAGAAACTGATTTGGCTGTAGAAAGCTGAAGAAGGTTAAAGTTGCGTCTGCAAAATGAGTGGAATGCGTAAAGAATAAATAGCTGCATGACAGCTTGTATAACAGTTGGCTTCATTAGCTATAAAAGTTGACATTTGGGGCAAAATCATTAAATTTAGGCGCTTAGAGTGAAAATTTCCTGATTATCCGGATGGGGAATTCACGCTAAAAACTAATATTAGTCCTAAAGAAACATAACACTATTCTGTCTAGTAACAGGGTACCAGGAGAAAAATATATGAAGAAGCCTTTAAAAAGCTGGCTGCTTGCCACAAGTGTGGCAGCTCTTTTAGCTGCGCCGGCGATTTCAACTGCTAACGATGCTTTAGAAAAACTGACTCAAGATCCTGCTAACTGGGCAACGTGGGGCGGTGACTATGCCGGTACTCGTTACAGCAAGTTGGATCAAATCAACGCAAATAACGTAAAAACTTTGCAACCTGCATGGTCTTTTTCTACTGGTGTTTTGCGCGGCCACGAAGGCGGCCCTCTGGTTGTTAACGATGTTCTTTACATCCATACACCGTTTCCTAACACCGTTTACGCAATCGATCAAAAAACTCAATCTGTGATTTGGGAATTTACTCCAACTCAAGATGCTGATGTCACTATCCCAGTAATGTGCTGCGATACAGTAAACCGTGGTTTGGCTTACGGCGACGGCAAAATCTTTTTGCAACAATCTGATACTGTTTTGACTGCTTTAGACGCTAAAACCGGTAAGCGTGTTTGGAGCGTACAAAACGGCGATCCTAAGTTGGGTATGACCAACACTAACGCGCCAATTGTTGTTAAAGACAAAGTTATCACTGGTATTTCTGGTGGTGAGTTCGGTGTACGTGGCTTCTTAGCTGCTTATGACATTAACTCTGGCGAGCTAGCTTGGAAAGGCTATAGCATCGGTCCAGACAAAGACACCATTATCAACCCAGACAAAACTACTACCTGGGAAAACGGTAAAGTTGCAAAAGTTGGTAAAGATTCAAGTACAAGTACTTGGAAAGGCGACCAATGGAAGATTGGCGGTGGTACAACTTGGGGCTGGTATTCTTACGATCCTAAATTGAACTTGATTTACTACGGATCAGGTAACCCTTCAACTTGGAACCCTGTTCAACGTCCTGGCGACAACAAATGGTCTATGTCATTGTGGGCTCGTGATGCTGACACTGGGGAAGTTAAATGGGTTTACCAAATGACTCCACATGACGAATGGGATTTTGACGGTATCAACGAAACAGTTTTAGTTGATCAAGAAGTTAACGGCAAACTGCACAAAACTATCGTGCATTTCGACCGTAACGGCTTTGGTTACACCCTGGATCGTGAAACAGGTGAACTGTTAGTTGCTGAAAAATTCGACAAGTCAGTTAACTGGGCAAGTCATGTTGATCTGAAAACTGGTCGTCCAGAAGTTGTATCTAAATACAGTACTGAACAAAACGGCGAAGACGTTAACTCAGTAGGTATTTGCCCAGCTGCATTAGGTTCAAAGAACCAACAACCTGTGTCTTACTCTCCACAAACAGGCTTGTTCTATATCTCAGGCAACCACCTGTGTATGGACTACGAACCGTTTGAAGTAGCTTACACAGCTGGTCAGCCCTATGTTGGTGCTACATTAACTATGGGTCCTGCAGGTGCTGACGTTCTTACCGGCAAGCCAGATAACTCAACTAACTTGGGTCAATTTACTGCATTCGATGCAAAAACCGGCAAAATTGCTTGGTCTAACAAAGAGCAGTTCTCTGTATGGTCTGGTTCAGTTGCAACAGCTGGTGGCGTTGTATTCTACGGCACTTTGGAAGGTTACCTGAAAGCGGTAGACGCTAAATCTGGTAAAGAATTGTATAAATTCAAAACACCTTCAGGCATCATCGGTAACGTTAATACTTGGTCTTACAATGGCAAACAATATGTTGGCGTATTGTCAGGTATTGGCGGTTGGGCAGGCATCGGTATCGCTGCAGGTCTTGACAGTGGTGAAGCTGGCTCAAACTCAGAAGGTCTGGGAGCGGTTGGTGCATACAGAAGCTTAAGTTCTTTCACCAAATTAGGTGGAACTTTGACTGTATTCGCTTTACCTAATAACTAATCTGATTTTTTAGATTACGAAGAATGACCCTGGCCGGTAACGGCCAGGGTTTTTTTTTGCCTGTCGAATGGTCCAGGCAGGTTCATTTGGGTATAAACGACCAGCCTAATAATCGGCATAATTTTCATGCATAAGCACTTAAGATTTTCTAATTGTCATTACTGGGAGTTAAGCGCTCCTATTGTGGGAGTGTTACTGACCCTATCTTTTGCCCCATACGATTATTCGTATGCCGCCATTTTAGCTTTGGCGTTCTTGTTTGCTTCCTGGCAAAACATTAGTTCTGTTCACGCACTGCTTAGAGGCTTTTTATTTGGATTGGGAGTCTTTGCATCGGGTGTATCTTGGGTTTATTTCAGTATTCACGATATAGGCAGTGCTAGCGCGATTGAAGCCATCTCGTTGACGAGTGCGTTTGTTGTATTTTGGGCTTTCTTTCCGGCATTGGCGGGATACCTATCAGTCCAATTGGCGCTTACAAGTGCCATTCCAGTTCGCTTGCTTATTATGTCTGGAGTCTGGGTGTTGATAGAGTTCCTAAGAGGATCTCTGCTGCTTAATGGCTTTCCGTGGTTACTTGGTGGTTATTCACAGCTGGATACTCCATTAGCTGGTTACGTGCCATTGATAGGCGTTTATGGAGTGGGATTTTTATTGGCATTGACTGCGGCCGGTGTCGTAGCGTCTTTTTATAGCAAAAAATCTCGTGTGTTAGGGATGGTGAGCATATTGCTGATATGGTCTTTGGGCGGGTACTTACAAACTATTAAGTGGACGTACATAATCGGCGAGCCAATTCATGTCGCTTTAGTTCAAGGAAATATCGCGCAGGATCAAAAATGGCGTAGTGAAAATAAAGCCCAAACGCTACAACTTTATAAAAATATGACCGAGCAGCACTGGGATTCTGAGGTGATCGTTTGGCCGGAAACAGCAATACCCGCATTTTTGTCGCAAGTTAATGAACTGTTCTTAATGCCTTTAAGTGATGAAGCTAAGCGACACCATAGTGATTTGATTATTAGTGTGCCGGATAAAAATGAAGCTGAAAACAAGCGTTATAACGCAGTAATTGCGCTTGGCCGCCAACAAGGAATGTATCGAAAAAGGCATTTATTGCCCTTTGGCGAATACTTGCCTTGGCAGCCGGTATCGGGATTTGTGCTGAATAAAATCAATATTAAACTAGGCGAATTCACTGCCGGTGCCCCCGAACAACCTTTGCTAAAAGCAGGCGGGTATTCGTTCATTACTTCTATCTGCTATGAAGATGCTTTTGCTGATGTCTACAGGCAAGGTCTGGCTGATGCAGCCTATTTGGTTAATGTAACTAATGATGCGTGGTTCGGGCACTCAATTGAGCCCTATCAACATATGCAAATTGCCAGAATGAGAGCCTTAGAAACCGGTCGTTACATGCTTCGCGCTACCAATACTGGCCTGACGGGCATTGTCTCTGCTGATGGTAAAATTATTGCCCAGGCGCCGTTATTTCAAACTACGGTATTAACCGGAGAGATTTTGCCAATGGCTGGGTTGACGCCTTTAGCTAGATTAGGGGACAACATAGTTATTTATGCGTTGGCTTTGTTGTTGATAATTGCGATTGCTACTAGCTATTTTCTTGATAAGAAAAAACCAACAATTACTGAGTCTTGAGGCAAGTATGCTCGGTGTGTTTCTAACCTAAACAAACTTTCACTGTAAGCCTGAATAACTTTGGTAGCTAGTTTAAGTCTGTTAAATCAGCTGGCGCGGGAGTTATTGTTTGTGGATGGGCTTTCCAGAGTCTCAATTTTCACTTTGGCTAAACCTTTCAGGCCTATTTTTTTAGCCGCGCCTTGAGACAAATCAATCAAACGATCATCCTTAAATGGACCGCGATCATTCACAATCACCACAATCGAACGACCATTACTAAGATTGGTAACGCGTACTTTTGATGGTAATGGTAACGTTTTATGTGCAGCTGTTAAGCCTTGCGGCCGAAACCTTGCGCCTGTAGACGTAATGTTGCCAGATTCTTGTCCATACCATGAGGCAGTGCCTTGCTCAGTGTATTGCGATGAGGATGGTATTGGGTAATAGTTTTTCCCTCTCACTTTATATGGTTTGTTATAGGGTTTGCTGGTTGTTACGTCAGCAGCAGTGACAGGAGTTGAATTACTGGTTTCTGGTTGATAGGTAAGTGGTGATGGTTCTGAAGTCGGACCATAAACAGGTTTAGATGCGCAGCTACTCAGAAAAAAGATAGTCAACATAGACAAGCCAAAGAATCCGCGCCGCGAATAATGTTTTATGGCATGTAAAGTCTGTCTGCTTTGTTCGGTCATGTTTAGCCCCCAAAGGGTAATCTAATTTGAAGACCGACTGTAACCAGGCAAACTTAAGAACAGCTTACGTTTTAAAGCGTAAAAATACCAAAATAGTAATGCTTGGGTGACTGAATCCAAGTTCTGCAGTACATCAAATAATCACCGGAATAAGCATTTTTCGCCACTTTTTATCCTTTGATATGACAAAAATTTCAATCGAATTTTTTAGATCCTAAAACCAGCACACAAAAAATATTCAACTATACTCAAGCGCGTGAGATAGGAGGACTCTGGTCCTTTATAGGGTTTATCCTTTGAAATTTAGCAATTAGTGGAGAAAACAATGGCAAGTATTCTTGCAGTTGATGACTCAGCTTCGATGAGAAAAATGGTTTCATTTACCTTAAGAGCTGCTGGGTACGATGTCGAAGAAGCGGAAGATGGCGTTGATGCTTTGCAAAAAGCGCAAGCAAGACAATTTGATTGTGTGGTGACGGATGTAAATATGCCTAATAAAGATGGCATCACTTTAATCCGGGATTTACGAGCACTGCCACAATATAAATTTATCCCCATGTTAATGCTGACTACTGAATCTGGAATGGAAAAAAAGATGGAAGGAAAGGCGGCTGGTGCTACAGGTTGGATGGTTAAGCCCTTTAATCCTGATCAGCTTTTAAAAACGCTATTAAAGGTGTTGGGGTAACTCCTCATTTGCTTGGATGAAGAATTATGACTATTAATATCGATATGTCGCAGTTTCATGGGGTGTTTTTCGAGGAATGCTTCGAATGTCTTGATGCCATGGAGTCGGGCCTAAATGCTTTAAATCTCGACAAAGTTGATCTGGACCAGGTCAACTCTATTTATAGAGGGGCCCATACTATTAAAGGAGGGAGTGCGACATTCGGTTTTAATGCGGCTGCTGAATATGCCTATACACTTGAAAAGCAACTAAATGATATGCGTAACGGAGCAGCAACAATAACGCCGCCGATCAGGGATGTTTTGCTTAACGTAATCAACTCTTTTCGAATTGTTATTACTGACCTGCAGAACAAGCAGGATTCTAATGACGACACAACAAAACACCAGGACGACTTGCAAGCTGAATTAGATAAGTTAACTCAGGCTTGAGTTTGGTCAGATAACATCAATAAATGGAAGCTAAATCCTCCTGCTTTGATACCTAAGTTACCCAGCAAAACAGCAAGTTAAAGTAATCGGGCTTTAATAGCCATGAATGAATGCATTCAGACACACCACAGGTAAGTCTATGTCTATTGATATGTCACAATTCCATCAGGTCTTTTTTGAAGAATGCTTCGAAGGCCTGGAAGCCATGGAATCAGGGTTGTTAACATTGGATGTCGGTGATGTTGACTCGGAAGTGATTAACACCATTTTTAGAGCGGCCCACTCAATTAAAGGTGGCAGTGGCACCTTTGGTTTTACTGTTGTTGCCGAATACACCCATATCATGGAGACCTTGCTCGATGAAATGCGCGATGGTCGTCGGCAAGTTACGCAGCCAGCCGTTAATGTATTGTTGGGTTCGGTCGATTGCCTCAGGGAAATGTTAGCTTCAATACAAAATGAACAGGATGTAGATGAAGTCAGCGTTGCCCAGCATAAAGCCGCGCTTGAGGCGGTGCTGAACGGAGTTGTCAGCGAAGTGGTGGTGCCGGTAGCTGCACCTAAAGCAATTAATGAGGCGCCTAAGGTTCAGGTAGCTGCTGCAGAAGTTACAGTTCAGGAAGATGATGATGCCGGTGAGCAGGGCTGGAAAATCTCCTTCTGTCCATATTTGGATTTGTTAAAAACCGGCAATGATCCGGTTAGATTATTCCGCGAACTTAATGAGCTAGGTGAATTAACAGCAATAGTTAACGCACAAGATGTGCCCAAATTTTATGAGCTAGACCCCGAAGAATGTAATCTATCCTGGGATTTAAAGTTAATTGGCAATGTGTCCAGTGATGAAATCAAAGAGATATTCAGCTGGGTTGAAGGCGATTGCGAATTAGAGATTCAGCCAATAGCTAAGCCAAAAGTAATTAAGCCGGCGCCTGTAGTAGAAGCGGTTCAAGTAGATGTTGAGATTGATGAACCGATTCAGGTTGCTGTTGCTGAACCTGAAAATATCCCTAAACCGGCACTTGATACCAAAAAAGACACTGAAGCCGAATCTTCAAAAACCGCCGTTAAAGCCTCCAGCTCCATTCGTGTAGATACTGAAAAAATCGATGCGCTAATCAATATGGTTGGTGAAGTGGTTATTACCCAGTCAATGCTTGGCTTGGTTGGTGAGAACTTCACTATGGATAAGGTTGGGCAGCTCAAAAGAGGGTTGGCGCAATTGGAACGGCATACCCGTGACTTACAACAAAGCGTCATGAACATTCGCATGCTGCCGATCAGCTTTGTATTTAGCCGCTTCCCTCGCCTAGTGCATGACATTAGCAGTAAGTTAAACAAAAAGATCACCCTTAAACTGGTCGGAGAAAATACCGAAGTTGATAAAGCTGTAGTTGAGTTGATCAATGATCCGCTGGTGCATTTGATCAGAAATAGCTTGGATCACGGCATAGAAATGCCGGAAGAGCGTATTGCAGCGGGTAAACCGGAAACCGGCACCATAGAACTCAAGGCTTATCACCGGGGTGGGCACATCGTTATAGAGATTATTGATGATGGCCGCGGGCTCAATAAAGACAAATTGTTGGCTAAAGCACTAGAAAAAGGCTTAATCGATGAAAATATTCAGCTGACTGAAAAACAAATTTACGAATTGATTTTTATGCCGGGTTTTTCCACCGCCGAACAACTCACCGATATATCCGGCCGGGGTGTTGGTATGGATGTAGTTAGAAGAAACATTCAGTCCTTGGGTGGCAACATAGAGATTATCTCGGAATTGGGCAAAGGCACCACCATTGCAATT
>Ga0208509_1000422_pt1 | contig 15508 bp, 16 predicted proteins | sample LakWasMeta7_HOW4_2_FD_183857 | JGI IMG/M metagenome (GOLD analysis project Ga0208509, IMG submission 183857) | Freshwater sediment methanotrophic microbial communities from Lake Washington under simulated oxygen tension - Sediment Metagenome... | ecosystem: Environmental > Aquatic > Freshwater >...
ATTACAATCGAAAACGGCTTCATTCAAAATTGGGCTATATGTCCCCTGAAGCTTTTGAGCTTAAAAATGTCGCTTAGCGATGTGTCTGTGAAAAACAGGCAAGATCATGAGAAAATTGATTCCTTGCCGATGCCTAATGCCGTTCATGTGAAGCACTTATCCGTTCTCGGGTGCTTGCATCGCCGGCGACCAGCAATTCATCGCGAGCGTCGAGCAGTTCATCGATTTTTGCGGCGATAGCTTCCGGATTGGAGAAATTGTTAAAGCGCCGCCATTCACCGAGGACCGGGTCGCCGACAAGAATGACCGACGCATGACTCGTGTAATCGCTCGTGTAGACGCCTAACTCCTTCAATAAAGGGTCGATTTGGGCTTTCTTGCCGGTCAGCCAGATCCATCCGGGTTTGGCATGGAAATACTCCGCATAGGTTTTCAGGCGTGCAGGTGAATCCATCGCCGGGTTGATACTCAGCGATACGAAGTGCACGTCTCGAACATGTTTTTCTCCCAGCCGGCTTTGCAGCTTGGAGAACATGGCCAATACGGCCGGGCAGGCCGTATTGCAATCGGTATAAATGAAGCTGAGAGCGGTGATCCGGTTCCCTACGACATCGCGGGCAAAGCGGACCGACGTGCCGTTCTGATCCAGCAGTTCAGCATTCGGCAGTTGAACGGCGGGCATGACCACCGAGGTAGCTACCGGCGGCACACTCGGCAATAGGGTCGTCAGGATGCCGGAAGCTAAGATTATGATGATGGCTTTGTGGGTGAGTTCAAAAAGCATGCGCTGACTCCTAAAGCTGAGTGGCGGGAATCTCCGGGCGGATAGCGTGGAAAATCAAAATGCGCTGTTGTTCAAACGTAATCTTGAGTGTCAATCAATTGAGATCATAATCAAAACGGACCTGAGCAGTCTGTCTGCTAGCCCACGTATGTAGCGCATTATGCCGTAATCATCCTGTCACCTAACGCTACCTATAATTTGCGCTTTCTCAAGCTCAGAAGCCGCTAATGGATTGCAAGCGACCGGGCAAGCTCGGGCACTTTCAGGCCAACGCGGTACTCTATCGTTTGTACCCGTCATCAGATTTTTAAAGGACACGATTTATGTTAAACGAACTCGGCAAACATGCCTGGCTGGCGGTCGCGGCAGTAGCCGTACTGGGTTGTCAGAACAGAGTCCAAGCCAAGCCGGTTGAACCCTTGGCGCCGGTCGTCAGGCCCCTCGTGATCGGCCATCGCGGCGCGTCGGGCTATCGTCCCGAACATACGCTGGAAGGCTATGCCTTGGCCATCGACATGGGGGCCGATTTTATCGAACCGGATTTGGTGTTGACCAGGGACGGCAAGATGATTGCCCGGCATGAACCGATGATCGGGGCAACCACCGATGTCGCGAGTCACCCGGAATTTGCCGACCGCAAGACCCGGCGGATGGTTGACGGCGTCGAGTACAATGACTGGTTTGCGACCGATTTTACGTTGGCGGAAATCAAGACTCTCCGCGCGGTGCAGGCGCGGGCGAACCGCGATCAGCAATACAATGGCTTATACGAGATACCCACGCTGGATCAAGTGATTGCGCTGGCCAAGCAAAAGAGCGCGGAAACCGGACGTACGATCGGCATCTATCCCGAGATCAAGCATTCGACCTATCATGCGACGGTGACGGATCGTAAGAAACATAAACTGTTCGGCAAGCATTTCTTCGAGATAAAGTTACTGAACAAGCTGCATAAGGCATACGGAAACAGCGCTTGCGCGCCGGTATTCATCCAGTCTTTCGAAGTCTCTAACCTGCAATATCTGAGCCGCAAAACCCGAATCAATCTGGTGCAGTTGATCGATGCCGATGACGTGAACGCCGATGGTTCAATATCTCTGGTCGCGCCTTATCGCCAGCCTTATGACTTCGTCGTTTCCGGCGATCCGCGCACCTTTGCGGACCTGCTGACCGATGCCGGGCTGGATTTTGTCAAAACCTATGCTGATGCGGTCGGCCCCTGGAAGCCTTATCTGGTCAAAACCGTCGATGATCAAGTCGATCGCAATGGCGACGGGCAGATCACGGTCAACGACCGCCGCGTCGATGGCGGCACCGGCGTTTTGGAAAAAGCGCACGCAAAGGGCTTGCAGGTGCATACCTGGACCTTCCGCAACGACGCCGGCGGCTACGGCTTTTTCGATCCTCGCGAGGAGATGACTTATTACTATGACCTGGGCGTCGATGGCCTGTTTACCGAATTTCCCGATACCGGCGTCGAAGCGCGGAAGGCGTTTATCAATGCTGGGTGGCAGTCAATGATTGGCGAGTGTAAGCGTCGCTGACCTGGTAAACCGTTTCATCCGGAGCACAGGGATGTACTTTCAGACGTGTGGCGCCGAAAAAATGAACAGCCAGTTAAGTGAAAGAACTTCTATTTTTGAATGTCCCAACGGACGATAAAACGGAGCAAAAAATTGTTCATTTCAAACCGGCCGAGGCTGTGTCAAAACTCATCGCTGAACCCGTTCGATAAGCTCCCTCCCGCTAAACTGGTAGGGAACTGGCTGTGAAGTCATTGAGGAAACTCTGATTATGCCCTTCAACAAGCTCAGGTGAAGCTATTGTGCTCCGCTACTGAACACCATAACGATTATGGACGTAATCCGTTAGCTGAGAGATGGTACTACTGTCCTCCGACACAACTTGTTTTATGACATCTCCGATGCTGATCATGCCAATCAATTTGCCATTCTCCAGAACAGGTAAATGGCGCGTATGCGTGGAAGTCATCAATATCATGCACTGCTCCACAGAATCATCCGGATCGACGCATAGGGTATTGATATCAAGCATCTCGGAAACAGGGGCTTCCAGGCTGGGCGCGCCTCGATACATAAGATGCTGCAAATAACCCCGTTCGGTAAAAATACCGAGAAAAAAGCCCTTATGGGTGACGGCTACCGCTCCGATATGATGATCGGCCATGATCTTTATGGCATTTAATACGGGCGAGTGATCTTCAATCGAGAACGTCTGGTTGTTTTCCTTGGCTTGTAATATGTCCTTGACTTTACGCCTGTTCCTTATTCCATCGACTACGGAATCGGAAAGGTCTTTGCTGCAGTTCATTAGCGCCTTGATCAGTTTGGAGGAGCTTTGAGAAAAGGCACCGTTTGCTGCCAGTAATGATCTGGCTTTCTCTTTGTTATTGGCGTTGCTGTGGTAAACCACTTCCCCCGCAATGCGGTGGAAGTGTTCATGTGCGGAGCACATCGATTCAAAGGAGGGCAAATAGTTATATTGCACGCCATCGCCATAAATCCAGTGTCCGAGGTCACAAACATGGCAATCCGCTACCTTTTTCAGGTCCTGGATGATGCCTTCTTCTATGTGGCGTTTTAACCGCATGTTCCATTGAATGTGCGTTTCGATCGCATCATTGAAAATGTTCATGGATGTCTCCTCAGCGGTTTGAGATAACGGATGACCATTTGAAAGCTGATTGCAAAAAAAGATCCAGGATTGAGCAATAAATGAGCTCACTGGCGTTGACTCGTCAACAAATCCGGGGCAGTTGCTCGCCGCTGAATAAATCCAGAACCCGGCTGACGCCCATCACGTTTTCGAGCGTGACCGTGCCGTGGGGATGCGCCGCCTTGACCTGGCCTATCCGGCTAGCCTGCAGGCCGAGCGGGTGCAGGCGCAAAAGGGATATGGCATGCTCGGTCTGTTCTTCGGGGACGAATGCAATAAACGCGCCTTCGTTCGCGATATAGACCGGGTCGAAACCCAGTATCTCGCAGGCGCTTTTGACGTGACTGTCAACCGGCAACGCGGCTTCCCTGATTTCGATGTGCTGCCCTGCGGTAGTGGCCAGCTCGATCAACGCGGCCGCCAGGCCGCCTCGGGTCAGGTCGCGCAGGCAATGGATGTCGATCCCGGCCGCGAGCAAGTCGCCGACTAGTCCTGAAAGATCGGCGCAATCGCTCTCGATCGCGTGCGCAAAATTCAAACCCTCGCGTTCCAGCATCACCGCGATGCCGTGCCGGCCGAGGTCGCCGTTCAGGATGATGCTGTCGCCCGCCTGAATGCGGCGGGGATTGCTCTCGACGCCGGCGCCGATCAGGCCGATGCCCGCGGTATTGATGAAGACGCCGTCGCCTTTGCCCTTGTCGACGACCTTGGTGTCGCCGGTCACGATCAACACGCCCGCTTCTTCGGCCGTGCGCCGCATCGATTGCACGATACGCTCAAGGTCCGCGATAGGGAAGCCTTCTTCGATGATCAGCGCGCAGGTCAGATACAAAGGCTTGGCGCCGCTCATCGCCAGGTCGTTCAAGGTGCCGCACACGGCCAGCTTGCCGATGTCGCCGCCGGGAAAAAACAACGGTTTCACGACATAGGAATCGGTCGTGAAGGCGAGTTTCGCGCCGTTGATGTCGAATACCGCGCTGTCGTGTTTCTGGTCCAGCAGCGGATTGCTGAAGGCCGGCTGGATCAGGTTGTCCAGCAGTTGCCGCATCAGGCGGCCGCCTCCGCCGTGCGCGAGCACGATCTTGTCGTATGGCAGCGGCAGAGGGCAGTTCAGTTCCGGGTCAGACATGAGGATGGATACGGTAATGAAAATAGGCGGCGCAGGCGCCTTCGGAAGAAACCATGGTCGCCCCCAGCGGCTTTTCGGGGGTGCAGCGGACGCCGAACTCGGGGCATTGGGTCGGCTTGATCAGGCCTTGCAATACCTCTCCGCTGTGGCAGAGGGCGGATTCCTGGGTGGTTATATTCGCTACCTTAAAGCGCCGTTCGGCGTTCCAGGCGTCGTAGTCGGCGGTTAACGCCAGGCCGCTGCCCGCGATCGGGCCGAGCCCGCGCCAGCTTCGGTCGACCGTAGCGAATACCTTCAGCAGCAACTGTTGGGCCGGCAGGTTGCCTTGTGCTTTCACGACCCGGCTGTATGCGTTTTCGACTTCAAAGCGGCCTGCTTCGAGTTGTTTGACGGTCATATAGAGCCCTTGCAAGAGATCGACCGGCTCGAAACCGGTGATCACGATCGGAATCCGGTAGCGATTGGCAAGCGGCAGATATTCGTGGGTGCCCATGATCGAACACACGTGCCCGGCGCCGAGAAAGCCCTGCACCTTGTTGTTGGGCGAGTTCAGCAGCGCTTCGATCACCGGCGGCACGCGCACATGGCAGACCAGCAAGGTGAAGTTTTCGAGGTTCAGTTGTCTCGCCTGATGAGCCGTCAACGCGGTGGCCGGGGCGGTGGTTTCGAAGCCGACCCCGAAAAACACCACCTGCCGGTCCGGGTTTTGCTGAGCCAGGGTCAGCGCATCGAGCGGTGAGTAGACGATTCGTATATCGGCGCCTTGCGCCTTCAGGCCCAAAAGATCGCTATTCGAACCGGGCACGCGCAGCATGTCGCCGAAGGAGCAGAATATCACCCCCGGCACTTGGGCAATCGCCAGCGCCTTGTCGATGTATTCGATCGGTGTCACGCAGACCGGGCAGCCGGGGCCGTGGATCAGTTCGATCGCGCCGTCCAGCAACTGGTCGATACCGTACTTCAGCGCGCTATGGGTCTGGCCGCCGCAGACTTCCATGATCTTCCAGGGCCGGGTGGCGGCCGCCTTGATCGCTGAGACCAGTTTTTTCGCGGTGATGGGGTCGCGGTATTCTTGCAGATATTTCATATGTCTTCGCCCGCCGCGTCCAGCTCCCGAAAAGCCTGAAGGCTGGCGCGGGCTTCCTCTTGATCCAGCACCGACAGCGCGAAGCCCGCATGCACGATCACGTAATCGCCGACGGTCGCCTCCGGCACGTAGGCGAGGCTGATCTCCCGGCTAACGCCGGCAAAATCGATCCGGCCGGTACGCGCCAGGGGATCGCTTGTGTTTGAAAGACTGATGATGCGTCCGGGAACGGCTAGGCACATAGATTTATCCGATATATTTTGTCGCATACAGCTGGCCGAGCGCCAGGCCGCCGTCGTTTGGGGGGATGTTTTGATGCCGGAACACCTCGAAGCCGGCGGTTTTTAAGCGTTTTACGGCGGCCTCCACCAGACAGGCGTTCTGGAAACAGCCGCCGCTGAGGACGAGGGTCTTCTCGCCCGCGCGTTCAGCGACCGCCAGGATCATCTCCGCCAGCGTATTATGGAATTTTTTCGCGATCAATTCAGCATCACGGGTCGGTATGTCGGTTAAAAGTGCTTCGATCGTGTCCTGCCAGTCGATCACCAAAGGCTCGCTGTCGATGATCCGGAAGGGGTAAGCGGCGTCGGAGTCGCTCCGGGAGGCGCAGCTTTCCAGCGCCATCGCCGCCTGTCCCTCGTATTGGTTGACCTGGCAAAGCCCCAAGAGGCTCGCGGCCGCATCGAACAGGCGGCCCGCGCTGGTGGTGCGCGGATAGTGGATCCGTTTCGCCAGGGCGGGGCGCAGAAGCTGTAATTCCGATGCGGAAAAAGGCAGGAAGTTCAGCTCGAAGACGCGCTCCCCGTACATTTCGTGCAGCAGGCCCAGCGCGGCGCGCCTCGGCTCCTCGATCGCCTTGCCGCCGCCGGGCAGCGAAAAAGTCTTGAGATGCGCATAACGCTCGAAGCCGTGGCCGTGAATCCTGAGGAACTCGCCGCCCCACAGCGTGCCGTCATCGCCGAGGCCGTTGCCGTCCCAGGCCACGCCGAGCAAAGGTGGCTCCAGCCCGTGCTCGGCCATGCAGGCCAGGATGTGCGCATAATGATGCTGCACTTTCCCGGTTGTTGAGGACTGCCATTCCCGCATCGCAAACTGGCTGCTGCCGTAGCCCTCGTGCAGGTCGCGCATCGATCTTTCCGGCTTGAGCCGGTAAAACTGACTAAGATCGGCCAACGCGGCCTCGAATTGCTGCCGCGAGGCCGCGCAATCGAGATCGCCGATGTGCGGGCTCAGGATCATTTGCCGGTCGTGGCAGACCGCGACCGTATTTTTAAGATGGCCGCCGACCGCGACGGCATCGGGCAGCGGCTTTTGCAGCAGTACGGGCAGGGGCGCGTAGCCGCGGGCGCGGCGCAGCACGGTCATTTGGCCGCCGATCAGCCGGACGATCGAATCGTCCAGCGGGCGCAGGATGGGCCGGTCGTGCGTCAGAAACACATCGGCAATGTCCGCCAGCCGGTCCATCGCCTGGTCGTTGTCGATACAGATCGGCTCGTTCTGGCGGTTGCCGCTGGTAGCGACGACCGCCGCGCCGAATTCGCGCAGCAGCAAGTGATGCAAGGGCGCATAGGCCGGCATTACGCCCAGCAGGTCGGTGCCGGGCGCGACCGCATCGGCGACCGGTGCGCTTGCGCGCCGTTTCAGCAGCACGATCGGCGCGGCGGTGGAAGTCAGCGCCTGCTGTTCGAGATCGATGATCGAACACAGTTCCTGGGCGGCGGCCAAATCGGCCACCATCAGCGCAAACGGTTTTTGCGGGCGGTGTTTTCTAAAGCGCAGGCGTTCGATCGCGGCCTGGTTGGCCGCATCGACCCAGAGCTGAAAGCCGCCGATGCCCTTGACCGCGACAATCTTTCCTTGCCGCAAATATTGGTTTGCGGCGAGCAAGGCGTCATTGCGTTCGGCCAGGCGCTTGCCGGCCGGATCGAGCAGGTTCAGGACCGGCCCGCAGTTCGGGCAGGCGAGCGTTTGCGCGTGGAAGCGCCGGTTGTCGGGCGTTTTGTAGTCCCTTGCGCAGTCCGCGCACATCACGAAGCCGGCCATCGTCGTGCGCTCCCGGTCGTAAGGCAGGCTCTGCATGATGCTGTAACGCGGGCCGCAGTCCGTGCAGCTGGTGAAGGGATAGCGGTAAAAGCGGCTGTCGGGGTTGAATATATCGGTGACGCACTCCGCGCAGGCCGCGATGTCGGGCAGGACGAAGGCCGATTTGCCGCCTTCGACGGTGCTGGCTTTGATCCGAAAATCAGGGTAATGCGCCGGCGGCAGCCTGTCGACTTTCAGCGAGACGATGCGGGCCAGAGGCGGCAACCGGCTTTGCAGGCAGTCAAGAAACTGCTGCTGCAAGACGGGTTCGCCTTCGAGCGCAATCGCGAGTCCCTCGGCGGTATTGGCGACCCAGCCGTTCTGCCGGCACTGCCCCGCAAGGCGGGCGACAAACGGCCGCATGCCCACGCCCTGGACATAGCCTGTAATCGTGATGACGAGATGTTCGCTAATAATTTTGAAACCTGTTGAACTAATATCCGGATATTAATACTATTTAACCGCGATCTTGGATAAAAAATAAATAGCCGTTTTAAAATCAGACCCAGCCAGGCGGACCCCATGCGACAGTTCATTCAGAGTCTTGCAGCAAAACACGATTTCCGGCCGACGCACTTGTTGGAAATGTTGAGAGCGGTACAGGCGCGCTACCATCACATTCCGCTTGATGCGGTCGAACGGCTGGCCGAAGCCTTGCGCATACCTCGAACCCGGATCATCGATGCGACCGAATTCTACAGCTTTTTTTCGCTCACCCCCAAGGGGCGTTACGAATTGCTGATCAGCGATTCGATCACCGACCACATGCTGGGCAAGCAGGAGTTGATGGCTTATCTGGCCGATAAATTGAATGTCGCGGCCGGCGAGGTCCGCCGCGACGGCGTCGTGAGTCTGGATAACACCTCCTGCACCGGCATGTGCGACCAGGGGCCGGCCGGACTGGTCAACGGCTACGCCTTGACCCGCCTCGACCGGCACCGGATCGACCGGATCGCCGAACTGATCAACGGGGAAATTCCTCTGGAGGACTGGCCGGCCGAATTTTTTGCTGTCGATGACAATATCCGGAGGCCGGATTTGTTGCTGAACAGCCCGATTGCGCATGGCGAAGCATTGCAGGCGGCGCTCGCCAGAGGCTTCAAGGAAACACTGACCGAAATCGACAAGTCGGGCCTGCGGGGCAGGGGCGGCGCCGGCTTCAAGACCGCGATGAAATGGCGCTTCTGCGCCGAAGAACAAGCAACGGAACGCTATGTGGTGTGCAATGCGGACGAGGGCGAGCCCGGCACCTTCAAGGACCGGGTGCTGCTGGACTCGTTCGCGGATCAGGTGTTCGAGGGCATGACCCTGTGCGCCGCGATCATCGGCGCGCGGCAGGGTTTTTTGTATCTGCGCGGCGAATATCTGCATCTTTACGGCAAACTGCAAGCGATTCTGGCAGAGCGGCGCGCGGCGGGGCTGCTCGGGGCCGGAATTTTGGGCGGGGCAGTCGATTTCGACATCGAAATCAGGCTCGGTGCCGGCGCCTATATCTGCGGCGAGGAATCCGCCCTGATCGAATCGCTCGAAGGCAAAAGCGGCATCCCGCGCAACCGCCCGCCGTATCCGGTCACCAGCGGCTATCTCGGAAGTCCGACGGTCGTGAACAACGTCGAAACTTTCTTTGCGGCGTCCGCGATCGCGGTCCACGGCGGCGACTGGTTTGCCGCCAGCGGCACCGAAAAGTCGCCAGGCAGCAAGATCCTGAGCATCAGCGGCGATTGCGCCAAACCCGGCATTTACGAATACCCGTTCGGCACGACGGTCCGCACCATTCTGGCCGACTGCGGCGCGCGCGACGTCCTCGGCGTACAGGTCGGCGGGCCTTCCGGCACCTTCATTTCCGACCGGGAGCTCGACCGCAAGCTGGCGTTCGAAGACCTGGCGACCGGCGGCTCGTTCATCGTCTTTGACCACAGCCGTGACATTCTGGCGATCGCGCACAATTTCACCCATTTCTTCGCGCACGAAAGCTGCGGCTTCTGTACGCCGTGCCGGGTCGGCACCTCGCTGCTCAGGAACCAGCTCGACAAGATCACGGGCGGCCACGGCTCGGCCGGCGACGTGGTCGCGCTGGAGGAGATCTGCCGCCTGATCAAGACCAACAGCCATTGCGGCCTCGGGCAAACGGCCGCGAATCCGGTGTTGACGACGTTGGAGCGCTATCCCGAGCTTTATCAAAGCCGCCTGAAGCAAATCAGTTTCGAACCGGGCTTCGATCTCGACGGCGCGCTCGAAACCGCGCGGCGCATGGCGAACCGGAACGATGCGGCGGCGCATTTGCAACAAACGGCGGCAGAACATGAGTAAAACGATCACGATCGACGGCAAGATCATCCCTTTCAGCGACGGGCAAACCATCATGGAGGCGGCGACCGCGGCGGGCGTCTACATTCCGCATCTCTGCCACCATCCGGGCTATACGCCGCACGGCAGCTGCAAGCTGTGCAACGTCAGGGTCAACGGCCGAATCTGCTCGGCCTGCACCTTCCCGGCGGCCGAAGGCCAGGATATTTTGAATGACAGCCAGGATCTGAACGCCGACCGGCGCCGGATCACCCAGATGCTATTCGTCGAGGGCAATCATCTGTGCCCCGGCTGCGAAAAAACCGGCAACTGCCAGTTGCAGGCGGTCGCCTATCATCTGAACATGCTCGACAATCATTTTCCGCATTTTTACGCGCAGCGGAAGATGGACGCCTCGCACCCTGACGTATTGATCGACCACAACCGCTGCATTTTCTGCACGTTGTGCGTGCGCGCGAGCCGGGAGAAAGACGGCAAGGACGTGTTCGCGATCAGCGGCCGCGGCATCAACAAGCATCTGATCGTGAACGCCGAAAGCGGCTTGTTGAAAGACACCGATCTCGAAGCGAGCGACCAGGCCGCCGCTATCTGCCCGACCGGCGCGATTCTGATCAAGCGCACCGGCTACACGGTACCGATCGGCGAGCGGGTGTACGACCATCGAGAGATCGATGAAGTCAGTCTGGAAGAGGAGAGATGCGCAAATGGCCGCTAAAAAAATCCGTGTCGCCACCACATCGCTGGCGGGCTGCTTCGGCTGCCACATGTCCTTCCTCGACATCGACGAACGCATGCTGCATCTGGCCGAAGTGGTCGAATTCGACCGCTCGCCGATCACCGACATCGAACACTGCACGCACTGTGACATCGGCCTGATCGAAGGCGGCGTCTGCAACTCCGAAAACGTGCATGTGCTGCGCGAATTCCGCAAGAACTGCAAGATCCTGGTCGCGGTCGGCGCCTGCGCGATCAACGGCGGCCTGCCGGCCTTGCGCAACTTCATCCCGCTGGAAGAATGCCTGAAGGAAGCCTATCTCGACGGCATCGGCGTCGAGAATCCGCAGATCCCGAGCGATCCGGAACTGCCGTTGTTGCTGGACAAGGTGCGGCCGGTGCATGAAGTGGTCAAGATCGATTATTTCCTGCCCGGCTGCCCGCCGTCGGCGGATGTGTTCTGGAAATTTTTGACCGATTTGCTGGAAGGGCGCGAGCCGTCGCTGCCTTATGAATTGGTGCATTATGATTGATTTAGAATTGAGCCAGCCGACCTTACTACATGAAATTTTGATCTAACGGGGGGACAACATGAAAACCAAAGAGCTAATTGCCGAAGCGGTTTCCTTGCCGGTAGAAGAACGGGCATTGCTAGTTGATACTTTGCTTAGCAGCTTAAATACGCCAGAATCGGCTTTTGATAAGCAATGGATTGCAGTCGCCAAAGATCGGCTTCAACAATTAAAGTCGGGCGAGGTTAAGGCGGTTTCCAGCGAGGACGTCTTCAAAAAAATAGCCGCCAAATTTCAATAATGAATGTTTTGTTCCACCCCGATGCGGAATTGGAATTCAACGAGGCTATTGATTATTACGAAGGCGTGGCTTATGGCCTCGGTCTCGATTTTTCAATCGAGGTTGCCAATGCTATTGCAAGGATTGCTGCCTTTCCGAAAGCGTGGCCTGTCATAGAAGACGGCATCAGAAGAGCCTTGGTAAAGCGGTTCCCCTACGGCGTTTTGTATTCGGAAGATCAAGAGAAAATTTATATCGTTGCAGTGATGCACCTGCATAGAAATCCCGGCTATTGGAAACAAAGAATTTAGACGAAGGCAGAATATGTACGAACATTTAGAAACCGCCGAGAACATCGAAAACCTGAAACGCGTTGTCGTCGATCCGGTCTCGCGGGTCGAAGGTCACGGCAAGGTCACCTTATTGCTCGACGAAAACAATCAGGTCAAGCAGGCCAGGCTGCATATCGTCGAATTCCGCGGTTTCGAGCGCTTCATCCAGGGGCGGCCCTACTGGGAGTTGCCGGTGCTGGTGCAGCGCTTGTGCGGCATCTGCCCGGTCAGCCACCATCTGGCCGCCGCCAAGGCGATCGACCAGCTGGTCGGCGTCGATCCTGAAAATCTGACGCCGAGCGCGACCAAGTTAAGGCGCCTCCTGCATTTCGGCCAGGTCCTGCAATCGCATGCGCTGCATTTCTTTCATTTATCCAGCCCTGATCTGCTGTTCGGCTTCGAAAGCGAGATCGGCAAGCGCAACATCATCGCGGTATTGAACGCTTATCCGGACATCGGCCTGCAAGGCGTCAAGCTGCGCAAATACGGGCAGGAAGTGATACGGATGGTGTCGGGCAAGCGCATCCACGGCACCGGCGCGATCGCCGGCGGCATGAACAAGGCGCTGAGCCAGGACGAGCGTGATTACCTGTTGGAAGATGTCGACCAGATGATCAAGTGGGCGGAAGATTCGGTCGCGCTGATCAAAAAAGTGCATTGTTCCAGTCTGCCGTACTATGACGAGTTCGCGACGATACGCAGCAATTACCTGGGCCTGATCCAGCCCAGCGGCGCGCTGGAGCTGTATCACGGCGGCATCCGCGCGAAGAATGATCTTGGCGAGACGCTTTTGGATCATTTCGATTATTGCCGTTATAACGAGGCGATTCACGAGGAAGTCCGCTCCTGGTCGTACATGAAGTTTCCCTATCTGCTGTCCCTCGGCAGGGAAAACGGCTGGTACCGTGTCGGCCCCCTGGCGCGGGTCAACAACTGCGACTTCATCGATACGCCGCTGGCCGAGGCGGCCCGCATGGAATTCAAGGCGCACGGCGGCGAGGCGATGGTGCACAGCACGCTGGCGTTCCACTGGGCGCGGCTGATCGAACTTTTGCATTGCGTCGAAAGCATCAAGCTATTGCTGCACGACCCCGACATCATCGGCCACGACCTGGTCGTCCAGGGCGAAAAGCGCTTCGAGGGCATCGGCGTGATCGAGGCGCCGCGCGGCACGTTGTTCCACCATTACCGGGTCGACGAAAACGACATCGTGACCAAGGCCAATCTGATCGTCTCGACCACCAGCAACAACATGGCGATGAACGAGTCGGTGCGGCAGGTGGCGGCAACCTATTTGTCCGGGCGCGAGCTGACCGAGCCGCTGTTGAACAACCTGGAAGTCGCGATACGCGCCTATGATCCGTGCCTGTCCTGCGCGACCCATGCGGTCGGCAAGATGCCGCTCCAGCTTGAGCTGGTCGATGCCGAAGGCCGGCTGGTCGACAAACTGGTCAAACACAATGACGGCACAATCGACCGGCATGTCTAAGCCTGTTTTGCTCCTGGCCTGCGGCAATTTGAGTAGGGGCGATGACGCGCTCGGACCGCTGCTGTTGGAATACGTCGAGGCGCATGGCGATTTGAGCAATATCGAGCTGCTGACCGATTTTCAGTTGCAGATCGAGCACGCGCTGGACCTGGAAGATCGAAAGCTTGTTCTGTTTGTCGACGCTTCGGTCCGCTGCGACGGGTCTTTCGGATTGACCGAGCTTGAACCGGCGCAGGATAACAGTTACACGACCCATGCGATGAGCCCGGCGGCGGTGATGGCGGTGTACCGGTCGATCAAAAAACAGCCGCCGCCTCCGTGTTTTTTGCTCGGCATCAAGGGCGAGTCGTTCGAGCTTGGCGAGGGTCTCAGCGAAAACGCCGGGAAAAATCTGCAACAGGCTTGCCGGTTTGCCTTGAGTTTGTTGAGCCATACCGATGTTGCGGTCTGGCGGGATCGGACGGGAGCCGTTGCAAGGTTTCATGGCTGCATGGAAATGTCGGCATCGTAAAAACGATGCGGTGGGAGCGACGCCCACGTCGCGATTGAAGCCTCCAGTCGCGACGTGGGCGTCGCTCCCACGAGGAGTTTTATTTTGGACAAGTCGCCATGCATGAACTTTCATTGCTCGAAAACGTACGCGAAATTCTCGAAACCCACGCGCGGAGCCAGAACTTTATCAAAGTCACGCGGGTGACTCTGGAAATCGGCAAACTGTCCTGCGTCGAGCCGGAAGCGCTGTGCTTCGGTTTCGATGTGGCGATGAAAGGCTCGCTGGCCGAAGGCGCGGAATTGGTGATTACCGAAGCGAACGGTATCGGTCGTTGCCGGCAATGCGGACGCCGGTCGGTCATCGAAACCTTATACGATCCCTGCGCCGAGTGCGGCTGCCCTTATGTGGACGTCGTCCAGGGCGCGGAGATGAAGATTAAAGATTTGATAGTCATTTAGTAGCGGATAGATTATGTGCGGAATATGCGGTTGCGGCTCCACCGAGCCCAAACAGGCTCACCGATTCGTGTTGAGCCAGGGACACCACCATCAACATGACCATGACGAGCCCGATACGGGCCGCCTGGTCAGGATCGAGCAGGAATTGCTCGGCAAGAACAATGCGTACGCGATGCAGAACCGGGCGTACTTCAAGGAACACAATATTTTCGTGTTGAACCTGGTTTCGAGTCCCGGCGCCGGCAAGACGACCCTGCTGGTCGAAACGATCAAGGCCTTGCAAGGCCGGGTGCCGATCGCGGTGATCGAAGGCGACCAGCAGACCGAGCACGACGCCGACCGCATCCGCGCCACCGGCACGCCGGCGGTGCAGATCAACACCGGCCGCGCCTGCCATCTCGATGCGCACGGCATCGGTCATGCGGTGATGGATCTGGGCGTCAAGGACAACAGCCTGCTCGCGATCGAAAACGTCGGCAATCTGGTCTGCCCGTCCTCGTTCGACCTGGGTGAGGCGCACAAGGTCGTGGTGCTGTCGGTGACCGAAGGCGACGACAAGCCGCTGAAATATCCGGACATGTTCCATGCTGCCGACCTGATGCTGATCAACAAAACCGATTTGTTACCGTATGTCGATTTCGACATAGAACGCTGTATCGATTACGCGCGTCGGGTCAATCCGGATATCCAGATCATCCGGCTGTCATCGACCCGGGGCGAAAACTTTTCGGCCTGGACGGATTGGCTGTTGGCTCAGATGCAGGCGCTTGCCTAAAATGCCGATGAACACGATCAATTCAGACCATCCGGACAGAAAAAATGGCGTGATTTGTCACTGCAGCGGAACGACTAAACAGCAAATCATCAAGCTTATCGATAGTGGGGGCGACAATCTGGAAAGAATTTCGAGAATGACTGGCGCTAGTGCAGGCTGCGGGGCTTGTGAAACGGTAATACTGGAGTTGCTGACTGAATACCCTGGATTTAAAGTGGAATCAAATTCGCTTGCTGGGCTCCAAGATGCCTCTATGCAAGCAACAAGTGGCCAAGATGAAGCGCGCTGCATTATCCCGCAAACCGTAGGGAGGTGCTCTTTCAAGTCATGATAGATGGCTGAAATATCAACCTTCTGGGTCGTCGATGCCCCTTTTTTAAAGCCTGCAAA
>Ga0208509_1000438_pt1 | contig 15160 bp, 16 predicted proteins | sample LakWasMeta7_HOW4_2_FD_183857 | JGI IMG/M metagenome (GOLD analysis project Ga0208509, IMG submission 183857) | Freshwater sediment methanotrophic microbial communities from Lake Washington under simulated oxygen tension - Sediment Metagenome... | ecosystem: Environmental > Aquatic > Freshwater >...
CCATCGTTAAATAATTTAGTTCGAGGACGTTATGAGTATTTTGATTGAAAATATTAGTAAACATTTTGGCCAGTTTGCCGCACTGGATCATATCAATTTAGAAATTCCTGATGGTGAGCTGGTTGCGCTATTAGGGCCTTCTGGCTGCGGTAAAACTACGCTGTTACGGATTATTGCCGGTCTTGAAAGCGCTGACGAAGGGCGAATTTTTTTAAGCGGCGAAGATAAAACATCGCAACATGTCAGCCGTCGCGGCATCGGCTTTGTTTTCCAGCATTACGCTTTGTTCAGGCACATGACCGTATTCGACAATGTTGCCTTCGGTTTACGCGTCAAAGATAAGAAAGAGCGCCCTTCCGAAGCTCAAATCGCTAAAAAAGTACATAACCTGTTGGAACTGGTGCAATTAGACTGGCTGCATGATCGTTTTCCTGACCAATTGTCTGGTGGTCAGCGTCAGCGTATTGCTTTGGCGCGAGCCTTAGCTGTTGAACCTTCTGTACTTTTGCTTGATGAGCCGTTCGGCGCATTGGACGCTAGCGTGCGTAAAGATTTACGGCAATGGCTGCGTAATTTGCATAAAGAACTGCATGTCACCAGTATTTTTGTGACGCATGATCAAGAAGAAGCAATGGAAGTGGCTAGCCAAGTCGTGGTGTTAAACAAAGGACGTATTGAGCAACAAGGCGCCCCGGCGGACATCTATGATCATCCGGCAAATGCATTTGTGTCCAAATTTATCGGGCAAACCAATGTATTGAATTTGAATGAAGATAATGTGATCTGGCTAAAAACTGCCGGTATTGCCGTAGATGACTCTAAAGGTAATGTCGCGCATATTCGTCCACATGACATTGATGTCAAAAAAGCCGATGCTGATTCTGACTCGCCAGTGACCCTAAAAGATTGGCAACACTTGGGATCTTTGATTCGTGTTGAGCTGTTTCATCCGCAAGACAATGGTTCGGGCACTTATTTGTTTGCGGAAATGCCTAACGAGCGCTTTAAGTTATTGCAATTAAATAAGGGTGACCGCGTTGCATTGCATATCAAGCATGCGCATTGGTTTAATTCGTAAAGGAATGTAGGAGCGGGCCTTGCCCACGATTGTTTATCCATCGCGGGCAAGGCCCGCTCCTACATGAGGTAATTTTTATTCTTTAGTCCATTTCGCAGCCAGTTGCGCTGAGAACTGTCCAAAATAAGTGCCGATGACGATAGAGGTCGAAATAACCACTAACGGATTACTTAACGAGACGCCTAACAAAACATCTTGAGTTAATGTGTCAGGCGTTTGCAGCAAGTAGGCAAAGGTTGCGGAATATCCCAACACGCTGGCAGGAATGGTAGCCAGTTGCGGGATGTTTGCTGCAAGACACAACACAACGACCACAACAGCCACAGTCAACGCTGCCATGATAGAAAAGCCAGGTGCTGCATCAGGAGAAATTTCGGTTAACAACAGCGCGGTAATCCAGGCTAAAACCACGCCGAATATGCCGCACACGATGGTGTTTATCAAAGCTTCTTTGTTCGCGCCCAGAAAAAAGTACGCAGCCCAAGCAATGGTTGCGGCCCAGATAAAAAAGAATCCGCTCAAAGGCCCTACTGCCAGAAAAGTTGCGACACCAGAAAGTAAGCCGATGCTTAAAGAAAGTGCTGTAAGTTTGTCCATTATTGATCTCGAAAAAATTACCTCATTGATATTAATTAGATTTTGCATTGAGGTGGATCTACAAAACCTAAATTTTTAGAATAACCAAGCAACCGAAATGAGCCTGATAGATTTGGATGTTAGCAGAGTTTAGAAACTAGAGAAACACATAGACTTTGTCATAACCTGACTATGTCTTTTAGTCGTGCTGCAAAACAACCTTGTTGCCGCTGATCAATTGAGCAGGCAAATCAAAAGTAATAGTATTTTGGATAGGCATATAACAAATTCCTGCATCAGAGCAGCCTTGGTAAGTCACTTCTAACACCAGCTTGTTCAGTTTTGGCTCCTGACGCTGAATAGGCAATTCCACCTCAATCTGCTTACGGTAAATCTGCACTTCGCCGAAAAATTTATCATGTTTGATCTGCCCGGCGGGGAAGACAGGCTCTCCGGATGTCATGCCGGGAGTTAATGAGACCAATTTGAATTTTTGGCGGTACAGATAATAGCCGTCGGCAATATCCCAAGACAGCAGCAGCTTATCTGCATTCTTGATTGTGGCTGTAAATTGAAAAGCCTCATCGGGCTCTAAAAGCTCTTCCGAATCCATCGCCCAAGCTGTTGTAACAAACCAAATCGTCAGACAGAACAGAAAAATTGAAATTGACAGCTTCCGCATAAGAATTTCTCAAAACTTGGGTGATCAAGGCAAGCGAACTAAGCGGATTACAGCCGGTTGCTTTAACGTAACTAGTAATCAGGCGCATCCCTGAAAGTCCATTGAATCGCCAAATTGCCGAAGAATCCGTCGCCCAGTTGGACCTGTTGGTAAGCGCCTCTGGCATTTCTTGCATCCTTTGAATTTAGATCTTCATAAATCGGTAACCCCACCGATCCGCGCAATTTAAAATTGCCGCCAAAGGCATTGAGAAAGCGCCAGTCGCCGACAAAAGCCAGATTGGTGACGGTTCCTCCAGTATTACCGATTTTGTAACCCTGATCTTCATTCTTCTGTGAGTAACTTGTGTCTAATTCAACACCAAACATCAGATCATAATTTGGTGTGTAATGGAGTGCTAAACCCACAGTTGCCACATCACCAAATGCATAGTCATGATCATTTTCAGGATTAACCGTATACAAGGCCGATGTGTGTAGCCAAATATTTTTCCACCGTTGCGAGTAAAGTAAACCACCCGTAAACGTTGCCGTTTCTTTACCTAATTGCAAGCCTGGCGCTTTGGCAATCAACTTTTTGTTTGCTAAAGGATCTACTGTTGTCGCAAGTTGTCCATCAAACTCACCCGTCGGCAAAGTAGTGCCTAACAAGACACTGCCGAATTTATCCCACCGGGTGCTGCGCCAAAAGTTGTAGCGACCTTCGAGGGTAATGTCACCGAGTCCATTTTCCTCTGCGACCGATTCCCCGAATATCTGTCTCGCGTTTAAGTTTTGTGGTTGTGATTGCGTTAACGTGCCTTGCCTTCTCTCAAACCAAGGTAAGTTTATAAATAGTGCGAGATTATCAGTGGGGGAATAGTTCGCAATGATAGCCTGTGAGTGGCCTTGACTTTCTTCCGGAGTCCGCGGCTGAGCTTTGTTGCCATGGATGAAATCATAAGGTTCAGTACTGTTTGAACCCGCTTTAACGTGATCTTTTTGGGTATAACCGTAAACCATGCCCAAACTAAAGTTACCCTCACCCGGCGTTACTGCTGTACGAATCCTAAACGGTGCCGTAGTGCCCACTGGCGAGACATCTTCATAGGCAATATTAAAATCGATAACATCCCCACCTTCCTTAGCGGCAAAGGCCTCAGCTTCGTCGCGATTAGCAAACGCGATGTAATTGGGCACCATGTCGGGGATTACTTTACTGCCGATGACATACGTTGCAGTTTCGGCATCCACCAGCTTGCCAGACACCCAGTCATGGACTTTCACCGACTCAAACTCTGAGATACCCCCGGCATCTTCAATTTCCCGCAACATACATGCCACACCACAGGTATACTCTTTGCTGCCATCTTTGAAAGTCAATTCGGCTGCACTCTTAATGTATTCGTCAATCCACATGCCGCACACCCTGCAACTCTCGCGCTTTTCATGTTCATGCGGCGTTACTATCACCGGTTTCATTTGCGGTTCGTCGGCAACCACCCAGGCCGGTAGCAGCAATAGCTGACACAGCAACACCAGCCACAACGTCGTTTTCATCTTCATGCTCACTCCTTATTTAGGATTGTCGTAAAAAGCTTTTCAAATTCGTCGAGCCCGGCTTCACCGGTAATTTTTTCTCGTAACACACCTTCTCTATCGATCACGAAGCTGGTCGGTAAACCGATGACGCCAAACTTTTTCGCCACTAAGCCACGCTCATCTACCAACATCGGATAAGTGAGCTTTGCAAAGCGTTTCAGGCGCTCATCGTTAGGATCGATTTTACTGACGTTAATTGCCACCGGCATAAAGCCACGCTCTTTATATTTTTGATAAAGCTGTTCGAGACCCAGCAAGACATCCTTATCGCAAAAGCCGCATTCCAATGACCAAAACCGCACCAGCCAGATTTTTCCCTTCAAGTCTTGCGGCAAACTCACCGGTTTACCGTGAAAGTCCTGTAAGTTGACTACCGGCACCGGGTCATCGATTTGCAAGCCACCGCCTCTCTTACATGCTGACAATATAACTACCGCCAATATGATCAAAATCAGCCGGTACCAAACAAAGGCTTTCATCCTTTTCTATCCAGTGATTCGATCAACGCCGGAGTTACATCCTGGTAACGCATGATCGACTTACCTTTGTGGTCTTCCAGAAATTCCTGAGCTGATTCCTGATCCTTGAACGGTAACAATTCATGCCCCATTGGCCCCAATACGTCGGAGCCAATCACATAAAACGCCGACTTAGCATCAATCAATTCCACTTCGTAATAATCGGTAACCAGAATCTCGCTCATCATTTCGGCGGTTTTGCCGGGCGTATATTTCTGAGTATTGAAGATATGTTTAAACATGTCTTTGGCGCCGTCATAAAAATAAGCGCTGCCATCCTTGAAATAAATTTGCGCCACCCATTTCGGGTATTTATAGACAAACATGCCGCAAACTGGGCAACGGTCCTTTTTGGTGATTTCAATTTGTTGTTCTTCAGCGCGACTGCTGTTGAAAGCAAACGACAACACCAAAGCCAATATCCATAAGTTCAATTTCACAATATTTGACCGTGTCATCGTTAGTTCCCGCCAAATTCAATAGACAACTTCATAACTGATTACCAAGCTGGAGGTGACGATTTCGTAACTAACCAAGGCGGTAAACGCGGCATACATCAACAGCGAAACCATCGTCAGCTTATGGGTGATGCTGGGCAACGCTGATTTAAGGCTTTCCACCTGCCGAAACGCCATTAACAAACCGCTACCCATACCGGTCACCGCTGCGCCGAACAGCAACAAATAAAGCAGGTAACCGATGTAGTGATAGTCCTCCATGATGATGCAGAACGGGCAGTGATGCGTTGGCAGTTCGTAGATGTATAGCGAAATCACTGAAACAATGGCCGCCAGCGAAATGATGAACATCAACAGACTCAGCCCGGCATACAGATAGCCACCCTTGCCTTTCCAGTAAAAAAACAGCCCGCTGAGCGCCGTAATCGACATGCTGATATAAAACGTCCACAGCATCGGTTTCGCCGGTAACGAAGCAATCTCGGAACCCAACCCACCGGCTTTCTCGCTGCTGAATAAACTGCCGCAGCAAGAAGTAATCACATCAGCCTGCATGCCCATGAAGTAAGCGCTTTCCAACACAGTTTCTGCAACTATGAACGGTGCAATGATCGTCAGCAGCAGATATTTTTTTTTGATCAGCGGATAGTCGTAGCCCTGATTGTCGGCATGATTCAGTACCAGCCACAGACCGGCGAGGATGAAGTTGAGAATTTTCAGTTCCAGCGTCGGATAACCAAAGCTATTGACATTCAAGGTACCGGCCGCGCACATCGCGCCGACGAACAACGGACACAGCGCATCGGCAGTGAAGATATACAAAAACAACGACATTAATTGCAGGCCGAACACAAAACTGAGCACGGTGGAGATGAGATAGGTCTTACGCTCTAACACCAGTTGTAGTTCACCGCCACTTTCGATGTCCCAGTTTTTAAGGATCTGCGCCCCGTAATAAGCCGCGTAAATCAGCATGCCGCTGGAGACATAGGAGGCCAGCAGATTGGCAATGACGGTAGGATGCAGAATCACGTCGGCCGCCCCTCGAGCTTGCCATCGCGCAGATTCACCACATCATCGACAATAGCCGAGTCATAAACGAGTGGATCATGACTGGTAATAATCACAGTCTTGCCCTGGGCTTTGAACTGCTCGACGATTTCCATGAAGCGATAGGACAGCGTGGTATCCAGATGCGCGGTCGGTTCATCAGCAATGATGATGCTCGGGTCGTTGATCAGCGCACGAACGATGGAGACCCGCTGCGCCTCGCCACCGGACAGCCATTCCACTTTAGAAGCAGCCTTGTGAGTGAGATTGAGTCCCGCCAGGCCGCTCATGGCTTTGACTTTCAAATGCGCGCGTTTTTCGCCCAGCGGATAGGCCGGCAGCATGACGTTTTCCAGCACTGAGATACCCTTGATCAAGTTCGGCTGCTGAAAAATAAAGCCAAAAGTCTTGCGGCGGATGTCGGTCAGAAAACGTTCCGGTAGACTGGTAATCTCACGATTATGCAATTTCACCCGACCGGCAGAAGGCCGACTCATGCAGCCGACGATGCTCAGTAAGGTGGTTTTTCCGGAACCGCTGGGGCCTTTTAAAACGGTAACCTTGTTTTCATGGATGAGCAAATTCACGCCGTTGATCGCCGAAAATTCGCTGGGGCTACCGGCATTAAACACTTTTCTGACATTAATCAGTTCGATCATGACCTATTCTCCAGTGTGACGCATCGCTGTATCCGGGTCGATGGTGGCTGCGCGCCAAATTGGAACTATGGTCGCCACGGTGTAAGGCACCACGGTCAGGAAAAACAGTGTAGTCAATTGCTCTGCGTTGACGAACGGCGTCAGCGCGAAGTTGGGATACAAGGCTGACCAGCCTTTCAAGGCGGGTTCGAACACCGCCGAACCGGTAAAAAACACATGGATGTACGCCAGAATCACGCCACTGAAAAACGCGGTCAGCGACACCATCGCCCCTTCCCAGAATTTCATTTGGATAACATCCGAGGTTTCCCAGCCTACTGCTTTTAGAATACCGATTTCCCGTCGTTCGCCGGCACTCAAACCTGATGCTTTATCCCAGGCAAAGATCACAAACGCCAGCACCGCCGCAGAGAAAATGACGATCATCATGCCGCCTCGCCAGTTGAAAATGGAGTCGTAGGTTCTGAGAATTTCCTCGCGAATGATGGGGCGAGAGCTGTGCAGCTTTTTCTTGATTTTGCTTGCCACCATACTGACTTCGCTAGGATTTTTCACGGTAACAATAACGTCAGTGACGTACTTGTCATCGATGCCAAATAATTTGCGAAAATCCGTGCCGTTGACCAGGATCAAATCCGACGACACTAGTTCCGATTCGGAAGATAGCCTGCCAGCTATCTTCAAATTCATGATCTGGCCATCGTGAGACATGAAAGGCATGTAGTCGCCTGTTCCGATTTCCCGCATCCGTGCCACGCCGTTGCCGATCACGATGCTTCCCGCTTCCGGCGCCGCACCGTCATAATCGTACAAAGGTTTGTTAACGTCGGCGGCATGCAGATCGTTGGGATCGACAACCACCGTAGTACGAGCGTTGGATTGAGAAGTATCAACGACACGTGAAGGCGTCATCACGGTGTAGTTGGCTTGCACCAAACTGTCGTAGTAATAACCCCACAAGCGACTTTCGACGTCGGCAACGCCGCGAATGGCCTTTATTTCGTCAATGTAACTGACCGGAAACAGGTCGTGGCGGCCGGCGACGATTTTTTGCACAACGATTTCCGGCGAACCTTGCAAAATCAGCTTGGCTTCTTTCTTGATCGAATAGGTGAAAAACATCGTCGACGCCAGAATGAACACAATCAATGTGTACAAAGCCAACAAGCCGATGTTTTTTACTTTCCGCCGCAACAGCGAAGAAATCGTAAAATCTATGATGTAACGTTGTTTCTCAATCCAGGGATTCATGGCGCTTTATTTTCCAGGTTAGGCTGCGTAAATGAGCCGGATGGGAAATGTTCCAGCGACAAGGGGTGATCCTGAAAGGCGGTATTCAAATCGGCCTGCGACAAATGCCGGGTATAACGAGCTTCGGTGAACAAACAAAGATCAGTCAGACGCAGGTTTTTGACCAGCGAGGCTTTGTGTTCGAGGGTATCGCTCTGGGGCGCCTCACTGAACGAGGCATGGGTCAACAGCAGGCCTAGCAGCACAGCTTCGCTAAGGATACTCAGAAAAAAGATCGAGGAATTTCTCATGACTTGCCCAAAAAATATCACGCAGCCATTGTATGCCTATATGCAGGCTAGGATAAGTTTCAGAGGCGATATTGATCGAAGCGCCCTTGTTTTATGATTTGTCTAACTTAGCGGGATACAAATATGCACAGACGACGGCTATTTTTTTGTCGCTTTTATGACACTATTTTCCTTGCTAAAAGCTCGGTTTCAAAAAGCGCTTTATCGGCACTGACACCTTTTTCTATGATGAATAATGCCCTCCTTACAAGCGTATTAATGTTGCAAGGTTCGTTAATGCCAACTTGCTTTGCCATGACATCAATTTCCCGCGCTATTAGAGCTCGCGTCTCTGTATTTATACGCATGATCCACCTTATAAGGTAATAAATAGCTTAATTCGTGCCAAGCAATTTATATCAAGGGGGAGGGGTATTCATATGCGTATGATTACTGTCAGTATTTATACTAATGGAGAGCTATAAAAGCTCCGCGCGCCGGCTAGGTTTTTCTGAGTTTATTGAAGGAGGTAGTAGGGGGTGTAAACAGTAAACAAAGCTTATTTGTCATCCCGGCCTTGGAAAAAAGTCAAAATTTGTTGCCATTTTTCTTCGAATTGACGAATCAGTCGTTGCTGTTCGTCTTCTTCGACTGACTGCTTAGGCTCGGGTTCTTGCGTGCCGGTTGACTGAGGATCTTCTACAACAATAAAGGTGCCCGGTATCATACCCATCCAGCAGCTCCACGGTATCACGCCAGTCTCGGTGGGCGTGAATTCAATGACCTGTATGCCCGGTTTAAACTCGACTTTAAGTCCGTACTTCGGCACCACTATTGCCTTGTTGCATTCATTTAATTCCTTAGCATTGATTACCCATTTAACAGGAATATCTTTGCGTAGAGTGAACTTGTTCGGCTTAAAACCAGCTTTCACCACATCCATCTTGATAGTTTGCTCAGTATCGCAGGAGGGACTTTCCGACATCGTCGGAGACAGTTGCTGCGAAACTCGGGCAATCAAGGTATTGAAGTCAACGCCGGTACCGGTAACCGCCAAGCCCCGATTCAACATGATCACCCCGAGCGCCATAACGATCACGCCTGAAGCTTTCAGCAGTTTTGGCGTCAAATTCCCGGAGATCAGGCTGGTTAAAAAACCAAAGCCCAGCAATAGCGGCAACGTGCCAATACCAAAAAAGAACAAAATCGCCGCGCCTTGCGACCAACTGCCAGTACCTGCCGCCATCACATACATAGCCTGCAGTGGACCGCAAATAATCATCAAACCATTCAGTAATCCGATCACAAACGGGTTGCTGTGTTTACGGTATTCCATACCGACAAAGCGTATTAAAAATCCCGGCGTCTTGAACTGAAAATGACTCAAGGCTGGAAACACTTCCAGCATGTGCAATCCAAATAATATTAAAAACAGACCTGCAGCAACCCCCACCGCTCCCTGGGTATAAGGCGTGAAAGCCACGATAGAACCAAATGCGCCAAACAACGCGCCGATGGTGGTGTAGGAGATGGTTTTACCAATGCCGTAGAGAAAATGCGCCGTGTGGGAATGATGACCGGCGCTGGCGTTTTTGGCGATGTACCCTAAAATCAATGGCCCGCACATACCGACGCAGTGAAAACTGGTCAGGAAACCGATCAGTATCAATAAACCGAAATTCACATCCCCTGTAAATTTCGGCATGTCGACATGATCCATAAACCAGCTGTCCAGCCACAGGATAAAGGCTATCCCCAATAATGCCAGCGTGACAGCTGCAATTTTTTTGATAATGCCAAGGGATATTTGCGTTACGTTAGCTGTGTTCATTCTGAATTTCCAATCTGGGGAAAAATCACTCCTATATGCTAGAGCAAATAATTTGACCACACGCATAAAGTGGTTGAAGATTATTAAATGCTGATATAGAGGGTCAAGGTATATTGCTTTAACTTCTTTCTTAGCCGGGAATGATTTCCCTTCGCAGCGCTTTTTGCTCATCAACGTTCGAACATGGGAGTAATGTATGGATAAGTCACCAACAGAAATCAATTCAACCACCGTAAAAGCTAAAAAATCAGTGTCGCGCAAAGGCAAATCAGTGAAGATGTTACCTGCGACTAATGGCGAAATTTTGGTTAGGGGTGTGGTCATGGGCATCATCATTTCCGGAATTACTCATGCCAGTAAAAGTTTGACCGGCGCGCTGAGCAAACATCCGTTGTCTTTCTTCTCTATGGGCTTGGTCACCGGTTATTTGACGCATAAATACCGTAAAGAAATTATTGTGGTTGGCAACCGAACAGCCGAGGAAAGCAAAAACTTTGTGCTACGACAAAAAGAGTATTTGGGCGATTTTATTGCGGAGATCAAAGAGGAAAAGAGCGACAAGTCGAAATAAATATCTAATAGCCGCGGTGATCTAAAAAATACAGAACAGGGGCAAATCATGAATAAAACCAACACTAATAGCTTAAGCCAGGGGCAGCTGGTTCATGCACTAAAGCGTCGCGTTCGGATCATCGCCCCGGTTTTGCAGAAAGACCCTGAACGCGCTTACATTTTAGAAATTCTATTGAAAAAGCGCGATGGCATTCTGGCTGTCCGCACAGTGCCCGATATTGCTTCTGTAACAATTAATTTCGATCCGCAAAAACTCCCCCAAGCCAACCTACTCAAGCTGCTAGATGTTTTACTTGCCAATTTAGGCCAAAGAACCAAGGCTGATTTTGTGCCAACCGCCGATGTTGGTGCTGATACCAACCTGCCGATACAGGAATTCAATCTGTCTATCGAAGGTATGACCTGCGCATCCTGCGCACTGCTGATTGAAATGCTGCTGAAGCGCGATCCGCGCATTACCTTTGCCAATGTCAATTACGCGTCAGGTACCGCATTTGTCAAAGGCCATCTCAACAAAGAAACCGTCTGCACTTTAATAGACAAATCCGGTTATCGAGCGCAAAGTTTCGACAACCTAGCGCAACGGCAATGGCTAATCGAACGCGAAAAACAACATTTAAAAGACGCCCGCCGCCGTGCGATTGTGGCCGGAGCTCTCAGCGTACCGGTGATGTTGATCGGCATGGCCGCGCCGAGTTCACGATTTTGGCACTGGACACAGCATTTGCTGGCGATTCCGGTGGTGTTCTGGGCAGGCAAATCGTTTTTTAGCAAAGCCGCTAAGCTGGCCAAACAACGCGCCACCAATATGGATAGCCTGATTGCGTTGGGTGTAGGGTCTTCGTATGGTTACAGCTTGTTTTCCTTACTGGCCGGAAAACAAGGGTTGTACTTCGATTCTGCGACCGGGATTATCACCTTTGTGCTGATCGGTCGTTTTCTGGAAGAAAAAGCTAAAGGCAAAGCTCACGAAGCAATCCGTAAATTGGTGGATTTACAGCCGCAACATGCAACCCTATTACAAGACGATCAGGAAATCATTGTTTCTTTGGAGCAAGTTGCGGTTGGCGATATTTTATTGGTGCGCCCCGGCGAGAAAATTCCTACCGACGGCGTGGTGATTGAAGGCTTGTCGACCATTGATGAATCGATGGTCACCGGCGAAAGTCTGCCGGTGATTAAAGAAGTCGGGCATCGTCTGGTCGGCGGCTGCATGAATGCCAACGGGGTGTTGAAAATGCGTGTTACCGCGGTAGGTAGCGACACAGTTCTAGCCAACATCATTCACATGGTCGATCAGGCGCAGTCGGCGAAATTGCCAATTCAAAAAACCGTCGATCAAATTTCATCGGTATTTGTGCCGTCGGTGATGGCAATTTCGGCGCTGACATTTATTGCGTGGTCGGCCGCCGGCGTAGGTTTTGGCATAGCATTTACCAATGCAATTGCCGTGTTGTTGATTGCCTGTCCATGCTCGCTAGGCTTAGCTACACCGATGGCGATTATGGTCGGCACCGGACAATCAGCGAAACGCGGGGTTTATATTCGTAACGGCAGCAGCTTGGAAATGGCCTCAAAACTGACCATTATCATTTTTGATAAAACCGGCACTATCACGGAAGGTAAGCCGCAAGTGACAGACTTCATTATTGCGCCGACACAAGACGAAACGCGGATACTGGCATTGGCGGCGGCTGCGGAGTTCGATTCCGAACATTTCCTCGCCAAAACCATCGTTGCTTATGCGCAGTCTCGTAACATCCTGCCCGGCAAGGTCGATGAATTTAATAATATTCCCGGGCAAGGTATTAAAGCACGAGTAGACGGCTGCGAGGTATTGATCGGCAACGGCAGGTGGTTGGAAGAATCCGGCATTAAGCTCAAAACCCTGGAAAAACGCGCCACAGTGTTGACTGAGCAAGGTAAGACCCCGGTGTTTATCGGAGTCGATGGCCAAATCTCGGCATTGTTCGGCATTGCCGACCGGCCGCGCGTCAACGCCGCGCAAGCCATCCAGCGCCTGCGCCGTCTTGGCGTGACGCCGATGATGGTCACCGGCGATACAGAACAAACTGCGCGCTATATCGCCGGACAAGTCGGTATCGATACTGTAATCGCTCATGCTAAACCGGAACAAAAACTGGAAATCGTGCGCCAATTACAGGCGCGAGGCGCCAAAGTCGGCATGATAGGCGACGGTATTAACGATGCCCCTGCGCTTGCTGCTGCCGATGTCAGCTTTGCAATCGGTACCGGCACCGATGTGGCGATAGAAACGGCCGACCTGACGCTAGTCAGCGGCGACATCAGTAAAGTAGCGGATGTGATGGAATTGAGCGGCGCGACCTTGCGAATTATCAAACAAAACCTGTTTTGGGCGCTAGGCTACAACACCGTAGCGATCCCAGTGGCAGCCATGGGTAAACTCAATCCGATGATAGCGTCGGCGGCAATGGCGATGAGCTCGATTTCGGTGGTGCTGAATTCGTTACGCTTACAAGGAAAGTAATTAACTTCCCGCTCGATTTTTTGGGGCTGATCCTGCCCCCAAGGTCGGCCATTTTTGACATCATCAGGATACAGAGAGCTTTCGTTGTCATATAAAGCCCGCATAGTAGCCACCAATACCCCAATTTCTGTTAAAAAAATACTAAAGAGAGCAATGAAATCTCGGAAAAAATTGTGTACCTAAAAAGCACGGCTATGAGATTATCTAAAATCACCGATTACAGATTGGCTGTATGGTTTAAATACTGCCCGGCAACTTAACTTATACAAAAATCAGAGATTGTTATTTATGAACATTGGCCTGATCAAAGAAATAAAAATCAAAGAGAACCGCGTTGGGTTAACACCCGAAGGCGTCGCGCAATTGACCGCCAAAGGCCATTATGTTGCTGTGGAACAAGGCGCTGGCTTAGGCTCTGGGTACACCGATGAGGCTTACCGGCAAGCAGGTGCGACGATCGTCACCACTGCAGAGGCCTGGAATAATGACCTGGTAATAAAAGTTAAAGAGCCTATCGCCCCCGAATACGTCTATCTAAAACAACAAATCGTCTTTACCTACTTCCATTTAGCAGGTGTGCCGTGGGCGTTAACCGAAGCGCTACTGCAAGGCGGGACCTCAGCCGTTGCTTATGAAACCTTAGTGGACAGCAATGGCCGTCTGCCGCTACTCGCTCCAATGAGCGCAGTGGCCGGTAATATGGCGGTGCAAATGGGCTGCTATTACCTGGCTACCAGTAATGGCGGCAAAGGGATGATGCTCGGATCAGTATTGGGTAAACGCTACGGCAAGGTGCTGATCATTGGCGACGGTGTGGTCGGCACGCATGCTGCTAGAACAGCCTTTGGATTAGGCAGCAAGGTCGTGGTCGCCGGGCTATTTCCTGAGAATGGCGAGCGCTTACACCGAGAAATTTCAGCAGATATTGAGTTTTTTATTTCCGAACCTTCGGCTATTGCCGAGCATCTTCTTGATACTGATTTATTGATTGGAGCAGTGTTGGTTCATGGCGCCCGCGCCAGCCATTTGGTTACTGAAGCTATGGTAAAAACCATGCAGCCGGGGTCTGTTCTGGTCGACGTTAGTATTGATCAGGGCGGCTGCATTGAAACCGCCAAAGCTACCAGCCACGACGCACCGGTCTATGAAAAACACGGGGTTATTCATTATTGCGTCAGCAATATGCCTGGGGCTTATCCGCGCACTTCTACGCTGGCACTGACCGACGCTACCCTGCCTTATGTGCTGAAGCTGGCAGATAAGGGACTAGCGGCGTTGACTGAAGACTCAGGATTTGGCAAAGCACTAAATACTTACCAGGGTTACATCACTTGTAAGCCGGTTGCGGAAAGTTATGAAGTTTTAGACAAGTTTAAAGCGTTTCCTGAAGAGTTTGCAGAGTAGTTGATTCCGTTCGTGGTGCGAGTTTCGCGTCACGAACGGCAAAATCACTGTCCGCGATGCAGGCTGTTAAATAGTAAAAAGCCGATGAACATCGCAGCAACAAATACATAACCGCCTGCCAACCCGGCAGTTAAACTGACCAGCGCCGGGCCTGGGCAAAAGCCGGAAAGCCCCCAGCCGATTCCGAAAACCGCTGAGCCGGTAATCAATTTTGCATCTATTTTTGCTTTGGGATTAACACAGGTCTGCAAATCAGTATCCTGAACTTGCTCTGAAGGTTTACGGATCAAGTGTTGCAAGGTTCCCAAAGTCAGCAAGGCGCCAACCATCACTAATGCTAGCGAAGGATCCCAATTACCGGCAACATCCAAAAATCCCAGCACCTTTTCTGGATTGGTCATTTGCGCCAGCACCAGTCCTAACCCGAAAACCAGGCCACTTATAAAAGCCGACAAGTTTAAATTCATTTTTCAGCTCTCAAAATACGTGACGCACTAAAAACACCGTAATACCGGCAGTCGTCATAAATGTTAACGTTGCCACCATGGAGCGCACAGACAAGCGTGCATTGCCGCAAATGCCATGTCCACTGGTACAGCCGCCTCCTAAACGAGTACCGTAACCCACCAATAATCCGGCAACAGCCAGCACCACTAACGGCGCGTCAATTTGTATCTGCACGCTACCGCCAAACAATTTCCATAACGGCGCACTAATGACAA